>Ga0209577_10004870_pt1 | contig 12581 bp, 9 predicted proteins | sample GraSoiAngelo_109_FD_185874 | JGI IMG/M metagenome (GOLD analysis project Ga0209577, IMG submission 185874) | Grasslands soil microbial communities from the Angelo Coastal Reserve, California, USA - 14_0903_12_20cm (SPAdes) (version 2) | ecosystem: Environmental > Terrestrial > Soil > Grasslands ... | reverse complement strand
CGTGGTGGGCGGTCGGCCTGTCGGTCATGGCCACGCAGCTCTCCGCCATCACACTCATCGGCACCACGGGGCAGGGGGCGACCGATGGCATGCGCTTCGTGCAGTTTTACTTCGGCCTCCCGCTGGCCATGGTGATCCTGGGAGTGACGCTGGTCCCGTTCCTCCATGGGGCCAGAGTGTACACCGCGTACGAGTACCTGGAGCGGCGCTTCGACGCGCGCACGAGATCCCTGACCAGCTTCCTCTTTCTGGTAGCGCGCGGGATGTCGTGCGGCACGATCATCGCCGCGCCGGCCGTGGTGTTCTCCGCCATCTTTGGATGGAGTCTGGTGTGGTCGGTGGCCCTGATGGGGGGTCCGACCGTCATCTACACGATGATCGGCGGCGTGCAGGCCGTGACCTGGGTGGACGTAAAGCAGATGGGGCTCATCGTCTTCGCGCTGATCGCGGTGATGGTGACTCTCCTGGTGCAGCTCCCGGTGGCACCCGGCCATGCGCTGGCCCTGGCGGGCGCGGCGGGCCGGCTCCGCGCCTTCGATTTCTCTTTCGACCTGACCAACGATTTCACGTTCTGGTCCGGCCTGATCGGCGGCACCTTCCTCATGTTGTCGTACTTCGGGACCGACCAGAGCCAGGTGCAGCGCTACATCACCGCAAAATCGGTAGATCAGGCTCGGAGCTCGCTGTTGATGAGCGCTTACTGGAAGATTCCGCTCCAGGCACTGGTGCTGCTCACGGGCGTTCTGGTATTCGTCTTCTTCGTCTTCCAGGCGCCGCCGCTGCTGTTCAACCCCGCGGCAGAGCAAGCCGTTCGTGCGGCGGAGCCCGCAGCGTACGGGATGCTCGATGAGCGGTACCGCACCGCGCTCCAAGCACGCGCGACCGCGGCGCACGCTGTGGCGATGGCGCGCGTGCGGGGAGACCGCGAGGTGTCGGCCGCTTCGTTGGAAGCGTTCCGGGCCCGCGAGGCGGACGTGGGCGCGCTGCGCACGGAGGCGCTGGGGTTGGCCCGCCGCGTGACCGGAACGAGCGCGCAGGACGTGAACTACGTGATGCCGTACTTCGTGCTGCACTTCCTTCCGGTGGGCCTGATCGGAATCTTCGTGGCCGCGGTCCTGGCCGCGGCGATGTCCAGCATCGCCGCCGAGCTGAATTCGCTGGCCACGGTCACCGTAATTGACTTCTATCGGCGCTGGGTGCGGCCCCAGGCGCCTGACGCACACTACCTCCTGGTGTCGAAGGCCGCGACCGGATTCTGGGGCCTGTTCGCGTGCGTGGTCGCCACGTTCGCCGCGACGCTCGGCTCTCTGATCGTGGTGGTGAACCGCTTCGGGTCGTTCTTCTACGGCTCCATCCTCGGCGTTTTTCTCCTGGCTATGATCCCGCGGGCGCGGGCGACCGGCGCGTTCTTCGGCCTGATCGCCGGGATGGCCGCCGTGGGCGTCGTGAACTTCGGGGCGCCGTCGGTCTCGTGGCTGTGGCACAATGTGATCGGAGCGGTTGCGGTCGTGGCCGTCGGGTTGGTGCTGAGCGGTCGAGCCAACGCGGAAGTCGGAACGCGGAACGCGGAACGGAAGTAAAGACGTCCGTGCCGCGTTCTATTTCTTGCCCAACGCCAGGAGATTGGCAAAGAGCCGATAGGCGCCGGGGACCCCGGCGGGGAGTTGCCGGAAGAAGCTCAACCCGGTGTAGACGTACGTGCCTTTGCCGACGGAGGCCACGAGGAGTCCGCCCTGCAGTGGCGGGCCGCCCGCATCGTGCGTCTCGAGGAGCGGCGTGTACGCGCCGTCCCAGTCGTGCGCGAAGTAGAGTCCCCGCTCCTGCACCCAGCCCTGCCAGTCCTCGGGGACGATTTCGTTGGGCACATGGAAGGCGCGACTGGCGGGGTCGAGCGGCGTCACCGGCGCGGTTTCGTCCGTCACGCGGTCGTGCGGGCGGGCGATGGCGAGCCGGTACGGCGCGAAGCCGCCGCTGACGAAGGGATACTGCTGGTACTGCACGATCACGAGACCCCCCGCGCGGGCATAGTCGAGCAGCCGGCCGTTGCTCGCCACGAGCGCGGGGTCGGTCTCGTAGGCGCGGCTGCCGATCACGATCGCGTCGTAGTGCGACAGGTCGCCGCGTGCGAGCGTGTCCGGGCCGAGCAGCTCGATCGGCACCCCCACCGCCTGCAGCGCTTCGGGAACGCGGTCTGAGGCTCCCCGCACGTACCCGACCCGGGCGAGGGCGGGGAGCGCGATCCGCGCCACGCGGATCTCCGCCGCCGATCGATGCACCACGGCGCGCGGCCGGATGTGCGGGTAATCGATCACCGCGAGCGCGCCCTCGCTCTTGCGACCGGCGGCGACGGCGGCGGCGTGCCACGCCAGCATCCCGGGCCGCGGATTGGGCGGCGGGGCGAGGGCAACGGTGAGGCTCTTGGCCTCATCCTCGCGCTGAAACGCCAGCTCCGTGGGCGGTGGACCGGTCCACCCCGCCGGGGGCGTGACGACCACTTGGGCGGTGGCCGGTCCGGTGCTGCGGTTGGTGACGGTGATCGTAAAGTGGCCGGCGCCTCCGGTCGCCGGTCGGCCGTCGACCGGCCACACGACGAGGTCGGGGGTCACCGCGACGTCGAACGGTTGGGTGACGAAGATCGGGCGCCGGACCTCGCCGATCTCCTGGTCGCGATAGCGGTACACCACTTCGCGGCGCAGCGTGATCGGGGCGCCAGCGATCGTGAGCCGGAATGTGACGTCGACCGGAGGTGGCTCGAACGGCAAGCCGCGCCAGGCCGCCGGGACGCCGGTCCAGTCGTACAGCGCGCCGGTAAGCGGCCGGCGCAAGAAATACGGTTGCGAGCGGGGCGCGTCGGCGGCCACGCCGAGCGCGAAGCGACGTGCTGCGACGGTGCCCGGAGCGACCGGGGAGGTCGCGGGGTCGAGGCGTTCGACCGTCCAGCCCGCCGGCGCGCTCACCTCCACGCCGTCCAGCGTGACCGCGGCGTCGCCCCCGTTCGAGACGCTCGTCTCCACCTGCAGCCGCTCACCGGGCGTGACGATGCCGTCGTCCGCGGTGCCGTCGACCGCGACGCCGGCGGCCGCAGCGACGGCCCCCCGCAATATGTCCTGCTGCTCGCCGTCGCCGTCGCCGAGCTCTCGCAGCGCCCGCGCGAGCAGGGGGACGAGGGCGCCCGGGTGGGAGGGGTTGAGCATCGCCCGGGCCGAGTCGATCAGCATCGCGGAGTGGGCCGCGCCGGGGAACAACGTATCGACGCCGGCGAATACACCGCTGCCTCCCCCATCCGACGCCCGCCCCCGGTCCCGCCACTCGACAAACGTCAGCCGCGCGAGGTTCGGCCCGGCCCGCTCGAGCTGCCCCTGGTCCTGCGAGCGGTGCTGGCTCCGGCCGGCCATGGCGATCTGGTGATACGACCGGCCCTCGACCGGGTCGAGCTGCCCCGCGTCGAGGCGCAGCGTGGCGGCCGCGGTGTCGACGTACAGCGAGCGGTACAGCTTCACCGGCCCCCAGCTCGAGTCGCGCAGCATCTCGAACGCCTGGCGCGCCAGCACGCCGGCGACCTGGTGGTGACCGTGCCCGTCGCTCGGCGTACCGGAGAAGACGGAAACGATGATCTGGGGTCGAAACCGCCGCACTACCTCGAGCACGTCGCGGAGCAGCGAGTCGCGGGGCCAGAAGCGCAGGGTTTCGTCGATCGTCTTGGAATAGCCGAAGTCGTACGCGCGCCCGAAGAACTGGCGGGCGCCGTCGATCCGCCGGGCGGCGAGCAGCTCCTCCGAGCGGATGACGCCGAGCTCGGGGCCGAGCTCGGGGCCGATCAGGTTCTGTCCCCCTTCGCCGCGGGTGAGCGACAGATAGGCCACCTGAGCGCCGAGCCCCCGGGCGAAGAAGGCGACCAGATCCGAGTACTCGTCGTCGGGGTGCGCCCCGATCATGAGGATGCGCTTATTGGCGCCGAGCTGCTTCAAGGCGCCGGCCAGCGCCGCGACGCCACCGGTGCCGGGCGGGGTGAACTGTCCCGCGGCCGAACCGGCGGCGCCGATGACCAGGGCGAAGCTAGCCGCGAGGGTGCGCCACACTAGGGCGAAAGATAAACGACGCCACCCTTCATTACGAAGCGCACCCGCTGGAGCTCGGTGATGTCCGTGAGCGGGTCGCCGGACACGGCGACCAGGTCCGCGTACAGCCCGGGCGCGACCGCGCCCAGCTCCGTCTGGCCCAGCAGCTCGGCGGCCAAGGAAGTGCCGGATTTGATGGCCGCGAGCGGGGTCATGCCGTATTGCACGTAGTATTCGAACTCCTTCGCCTGATTCAGCTCGGTCCAGGGGAACCCGCCCACGTCCGTGCCCAGCACGATCTTGACGCCTTTCTTGAGGGCGCGGGCCATCGCCTGGCGCTGATGCTCCACCATCGGGCCCCACGGCCCGCCGCGCGGCCCTGCGACGTAGCGCGACACCGTGACGGTCGGCACCCAGTATACGCCGCGCGCCGCCAGCAGGTCGGCGAGTGAGTCCGTCATACCGTCGCCGTGCTCGATCGTGTTGACGCCGGCGCGCAGCGCGGCGGCGATGCCGTCCGAGCCGATCGCATGCGCCGCGACCTTGCGACCGAGGCGGTGCGCCTCGTTTACGATCGCCTTCGCTTCGTCGTCGGTGAAGTTCACCCAGCTGTGCAGCACGCTGTCGGGCGTGAAGTAGTAACGGCGGTCGGAGTAGTATTTGATCCAGTCGGCGCCGTGGGCCACCTGCTCGCGCACCGCGCGGCGGGCGCCGTCCACCCCGTCCACGGGCTCGACGCCATGGGGCAGCTCGAGCTCCCAGTTCGTCGACACGATCGGATACATCCCGGTCGGGGCCATCGCGCGGGTGGACGCGAAAATGCGCGGGCCCGGAATCTCCCCGTTGGTAATGGCCCGCTTGATGTCCACGTCGGCGTACATCGCGCCTTCGGTCTCCAGGTCGCGCAACGCCGTGAAGCCGTGCTCGAGCGCGAGCCGCGCGTTGCGCGCGCCGAGGATGGCGCGGTAGGCGATCGACTGGTACAGGAGCTGCTGGTCGTACGACTCCGCCGTGGGATCGCCCTGGAGCAGCAGATGGGTGTGGGTATCGATGAAGCCCGGGAGCACGGTGAACTGCGAGAGATCGATCACCCGGGCGGTGCGCGCCTGCCCCTGCACCAGGGCCAGCGGTCCCACGGCTTTGATCCGCTCGCCCTCGACGACGATGCCGACGTTGCTTTGTGCGGCGTCGGAGCGCCCGTCGATGAGTCGCCCCGCCTTGATGAGCACCGGCGCCGGGACAGAGGCGGCGCGGGGCGCTTGCGCCGGGAGCGGCGTGGTGAGAGCGACGGTCACTGCCAGACCCAGCGGCATGCGCATCGGGCATCTCGTGATGGAGGCGAGGCGAATCTCCCCCTAACCCGGGTGCTGTCAAGCCGCTTAAGTTAGGGTGGGAGGCAGCCATGACCACGCTCACCGCGCCACAACGCAACGTCAGCGCCGACGAGGCCCGCGAGGTCGCCGAAGCGGCACGCGAACAACACTGGGTCGCGCCGAGCTTCGTCCGCGACCTGTTCCTCGGGCGCCTCCGCATGGCGTTGATCGACCCGTACCCCGAGCAGGACCCCGAGGAGGTTCGGCGGGCGCAGCCGTTCCTGGAGCAGCTGGAGCGCTTCCTGCGGGACGAGGTCGATTCCGACAAGATCGACCGCGAGGGAGAGATCCCCGATGCGGTAATCGAGGGGCTGCGGGCGCTCGGTGCGTTCGGCATCAAGATCCCGCGCGAGTACGGCGGGCTCGGGCTGTCGCAGCTGTCCTACATGAAAGCGATCGAGCTGGTGTCCTCGGTCGACGGCTCGGTGACGGCGCTGCTCTCCGCGCATCAGTCCATCGGCGTGCCGCAGCCGCTCAAGATGTTCGGCTCCGACGCCCAGAAGAAGAAGTACTTCCCCCGCCTCGCCAAGGGGGCGATCTCGGCGTTCGCGCTCACCGAACCGGGCGTGGGGTCGGACCCGGCTGCGATGGAGACGCTGGCCGTGCCGAGTGAGGACGGGCAGGCGTGGATCTTGAACGGGGAGAAGCTGTGGTGCACCAACGGGACCAAGGCCGAGCTGATGGTGGTGATGGCGCGGACGCCGTCCACGGTGGTGAACGGCAGGGAGAAGCGGCAGATCACCGCGTTCATCGTCGAGGCCGACTGGCCCGGCGTGGCCGTGGTGCACCGCTGCCACTTCATGGGTCTCAAGGCGATCTATAACGGAGTCATGCGCTTCACCAACGTCCGCGTCCCCAAGGAGAACGTGCTGTGGGGCGAGGGCAAAGGGCTGAAGCTCGCGCTCACGACACTGAACACCGGCCGCCTCACGCTCCCCATCTCGTCGGTAGCGGCGGGCAAGCGCTGCCTCGAGATCTCCCGGGAGTGGGCCAACGAGCGCATCCAATGGGGTCGGGCCATCGGGAAGCACGACGCGATCGCGCAGAAGATCGGGGCCATGGCCGCGAACACGTTCGCGATGGAGGCCGTGGCGGAGCTGTGCGGCGCCATGGCGGACCGCGGCAGCTACGACATTCGGCTCGAGGCAGCGATCGCGAAGCTATACAACTCGGAGGCCGGCTGGCGCATCATCGACGAGACGGTGCAGATCCGCGGCGGCCGCGGCTACGAGACCGCCGACTCGCTGCGGGCGCGGGGCGAGAAACCTGTGGCCGTCGAGCGCATCATGCGCGACTTCCGGATCAATTTGATCTTCGAAGGCTCGAGCGAGATCATGCACCTGTTCATCGCGCGCGAGGCGGTCGACAAGCACCTCCAGATCGCGGGCGACGTCGTGATGCCCGGGAAGCGCCTGGGCGAGCGGCTACGCGGGCTGGGGCGCGCGGCCCTGTTCTACAGCTGGTGGTACCCGTCGCGCTGGCTCGGCTGGGGCTTCTGGCCCAAGTACGCGGCGTTCGGGCCGCTGGCACAGCACGTGCGCTACGTCGAGCGCAACAGCCGGCGGCTAGCGCGCGGCGTGTTCCACGCGATGATGCGGTTCGGGCCCAAGCTGGAATACCGCCAGGCGGTGCTGTTCCGCCTCGTCGACGTGGGGGCCGAGCTGTTCGCGATGGCCGCCACCTGCGCGCGCGCTCAGTGGTTGTTGCGGCGCGACAGCACAACCGGCAAGCGGGCCGTGGAGCTGGCGGATCTGTTCTGTCGCCAGGCGCGCGGACGCATCGAGGCCAAGTTCAAGCGGCTGTGGCGCAACACGGACGTGGAGGCATATCGGGTGGCGCAGGACGTGCTGCGCGGCGAGCACCGGTGGTTGGAAGAGGGGATGGTAGAACTCGAGTAAGGCAACGCCTAAGCGGCTTGATGCGCTATCATGATCGACCGTAGCCGCTCCGGCGTCTCTCCCGTCATGTCGCCGTACGGCGCGGGATGGCCCTTGGGCTCCACTACCACACTCGGGCAGACCAGGTCGTAGCGGCGCGCCCGGATGCGGTCGACGGCCGCCTGGGTCCCGACCGGCGTGGCGATGACGACCTGCTTGGCGCTCAGCTGCTCGGCCGCCTTGGCCGCCGCGAGCACCCGCCACGGATAGATCACCTGGCCGTCCACGATCACCGCGATCTTGCCCGCGAGCGCCTTCAGGGGCCGCTGCGTGCGATACAGGATGAGATCCTGTGACACGCGGGCGCGGGATTCCTCGATCGCGGTCGAGAGCTTGTCGATCAGCGCTCCGCTCGGCTGGAAGTCCGGATCCATTTCGGAGGGCACGGCCTCGGCGATCGCCCCGATGGGCGCGAGGTTCGAGCCGAGCTTGATGAAGGCCGCCACCAGCACGTCGAATTGCGCGCCCATCGCCTTCGCGGCGCTGGCGGCGATCTCCACTCCCTCGGGCGTGACGCCGAGCAGGATGCAGCCGATGTAACCCCGACCTGCGAGCTGCTGGCCGAGCAGCGCACCCGCTGCCGAGCGGGTCGGGTAGAGACTGGCCGGTTTGGGAGACGCGGCATGAGTCATGGCTTCGCCAAGATAAAGCCCTAGTTATCTTTCGCCAGCCAATTCCCAGGATGCCGGGCGTGCCCAAGGACACCCTCACCGTCGTCGACAACCGCACCGCCAAACAGTACGAGATCCCCGTCCAGGACGGCACGATTCGCGCGGTCGACCTGCGACAGATCAAGACATCGGCCGAGGATGCCGGGCTCATGACCTACGATCCGGGATTCCTCAATACCGCCGCGTGTCGGAGCGCCATCAGCTACATCGACGGGGACAAGGGCATCCTGCGGTATCGCGGCTATCCGATCGAGCAGCTCGCCGAACGGAGCACCTTCCTGGAAACGGCGTATCTGCTGCTCCACGGGGAGCTGCCGTCCGTGGCGGAGCTCGATTCGTGGGTGTTCAACGTCACCCACCACACGATCGTGCATGAGAGCATCAAGAAGTTCATCGACGGCTTCCACCACGATGCCCACCCCATGGGGATGTTCGTGAGCACGGTGGCGGCGCTGTCGACGTTCTATCCCGAGGCCAAGCACATCCAGGACGAGACGTCGCGGCGCAACCAGATCTTCCGGTTGATCGCCAAGGCGCCGACGCTCGCGGCGTTCGCCCACCGCCACTCCGTGGGGATGCCGTACACGTATCCGGACAACGACCTGAGCTATGCGGGCAATTTTCTGAACATGATGTTCAAGGCCACGGAGGTGAAGTACACGCCGAACCGAACCCTGGAGCACGCCCTCGATGTGCTGTTCATCCTGCACGCCGATCACGAGCAGAACTGCTCCACCAGCGCCATGCGCGGCGTCGGCTCGTCGCACGCCGACCCCTACTCCGCCATGGCGGCGGCCGCGGCGGCGCTATACGGCCCGCTGCACGGCGGGGCCAATGAGGAAGTGCTCCGGATGCTGCGGGATATCGGCGCGAAGGACCGCATCCCGGCCTACATCGAGCGGGTGAAGCGGGGCGAGTTCCGCCTCATGGGGTTCGGCCACCGCATCTACAAGAACTACGATCCACGCGCGAAGATCATCAAGCGCGTGGCGGACGAAGTGTTCGTCGTGACGGGCAAGAACCCGCTGATCGATATCGCGCTCGAGCTGGAACGCATCGCGCTGCAGGACGACTACTTCGTGAGCCGGAAGCTCTACCCGAACGTGGATTTCTATTCGGGGATCATCTACGAGGCGATGAAATTTCCGATGGACATGTTTCCGGTGCTGTTCGCCATCGGACGGACGCCGGGATGGCTGGCCCAGTGGCAGGAGATGCTGCTCGACAAAGAGCAGCGCATTGCCCGGCCGCGGCAGGTGTACATCGGCGCGGGCAAGCGCGACTACCTACCGATCGAAAAAAGAAGCTAAGGCGTCACGCGGAAACGTGACCTACCGCCGGCGGCGTCCTCCCACGCGGGCGCGCACCGATCGCGCCGGCTTGGGCTGCTCCGCGACGACCGCCTTCGGTTGGAGCGGCGGAATCGACGGCTCGAACCCCGGGATAATCTCCCGCGGGAAGGTGCGGCCGATCAGCTTTTCGATGTCTCCCATCAAGAGCCATTCGTCGGGTGAGATGAGCGTGAGCGCGAGCCCGCGCGCCCCGGCCCGCGCGGTGCGGCCCACGCGGTGCACGTACACCTCGGGATCGTTGGGGACATCGAAGTTCACGACCATCCGAATCCCGTCCACGTCGATACCGCGCGCGGCGATGTCGGTCGCGACGAGCACGTCGGCGACACCACTGCGGAACGCGTCGAGCGTTCGAGTGCGGTGACTCTGGGCCTTATCGCCGTGGATCGCGTGGGCGGGGATCCCGTCTTTGCGCAAGAAGGTCACGAGCTTGTCCGCGCCGTACTTCGTGCGGGTAAAGACCAGGGTCTGACCGGCAGGCTTGGCGCGCAGCAGTTTCGCCAGCACGCCGCGCTTTTGGACCTTGTCCACGGCGACGATCACGTGCTCGATCCCCTGGGCCGGCGTGGCGCGGCGGCCGATCTCGACCGACGCGTGGCCGTCGAGCGCCCGGCGCGCGAGGGCATCCACCTCAGGCGAGACCGTGGCCGAGAAGAGCATCGTCTGGCGCTTCTCGGGCAGCGCCGAGAGGATGCGGCGCACATCGGGCGCGAACCCCATGTCGAGCATGCGGTCGGCCTCGTCGAGCACCAGCACCTCGAGGCGGGAAAAATCCACGTGCCCGCGCTCCATATGATCGAGCAGGCGCCCGGGCGTCGCGACGACGATGTCGGCACCGTGCTTCAGCGCCTTGGTCTGGGGCTCCATCCCGACCCCGCCGTACACGGCGGCCGCCGTCACGCCGCGCACATGGCGCCCGTAGGCGCGCGCGCTTTGCAGCACCTGCTCGGCGAGCTCACGCGTGGGCACGAGGATCAGAGCCCGCAGCACGTGTTGCACGCCGGTGTTCGCGAGGCGCTGCAGGATCGGCAACATGAAGGCGGCGGTCTTGCCGGTACCGGTCTGTGCCGAGCCGATCAAATCACGGCCGGCCAGCGCGAGCGGAATCGCTTCCTGCTGGATGGGGGTGGGCTGCTCGTAGCCTTCTTCGGCTACCGCACGCAGCAGCTCGGGCGCGAGCCCGAGGGAGGTAAATGGCATTGCTGAAATCTCTTCCTTTCCGGAAGCACACACACGCACGCCGCCAGCGGCTCATGCCGCTGCGCTGCAGCGTCACTCTCGTTTTGAACCTGGGGAATGAGACCGGGCGTGTGTACAGCGCCGGAACCCGCTCCTGAGCGGGACCGTCCTACGGAAGGATGCCAGCTCTTGGTTCGGGGAGAAGGGTAACTACGCTGCACAGATGCGTCAAGTGACTACGTCGTCGTGTTACGTCTTCGCGCGACGTATTCGCGGTTAGCTTGACAAATCGTGCCCCCCCAGCGATGTTCCGGCGCGCGATACGAACCAGAGACCGTTGCGAGGACCTGGGCTAGCGCCCATGGTCCTCTTCGCGTTTCTGACGGACTCCCGCGCCGGAGGAGAGGCCGGATGGAAGTGACGCTGGGCGACAACGACCGACTGGACTACGTCCTGAAGAAGTTCCGCCGCCAGATCACCAGAGCCGGACTATTCCAAGATATGAAGCGCAAGCGGTTCTACGAGAGTCCGAGCGCTCAACGGCGGCGGAAGGATAAGGCTGCGGCACGCCGCAAGGTGAAGTCCGCACGCCGCCGCGAACACCATTAGATCAGGAGTACAGCAGATGGCACGCATCACCGGTATCGTGAAGTGGTTCAACGACGCGAAGGGATTCGGCTTCATCACCCCCGAGAACGGCGAGAAGGACTGCTTCGTTCACCACACCGCGATCCAGGCGGACGGATTCAAGACGTTGGCCGAGGGCCAGCGCGTTGAGTTCGACGTCGTCCAGGGCCAGAAGGGTCCGGCGGCGCAGAACGTCGTCAAGCTCTAAGCTAGAGGCGGTTCCGCCAAATCGAACGGCGCCATCCCACAGGACGGCGCCGTTTGCGTTGCGGCCGGACCAGCGGAGCGCTACCGCAGCACGATTCGCATGGCCCGCGTCTCCAGGTCGATGTCCCAAAAGACGATCCGATTGCGCACGAAGTCCTCGCAGTCCGCGACCGTGATCGTCTCGGGTGAGGCGTCGAGGAACTCGAGCAGCCGCATCCGCATGTCGAGGTAGGAGCGACCCTCCCGCGTCGCCGCCACCCGCATTCCGACTTCGTCCTCCAGGCGACGGTTCACGAAGCCCTGCGCCACCTCGAGCAGCCGCCCCACGATCAGGTGCTCCAGCGCCCCGCCCTCAGGCTTGGCGAGTTGGCGCGCCAGGAGGCGCGCCTTCTTCGGCTCGCACAACTCCACCAACAGCTTCCACACGCCGGCGTCCGGCCGCCGGCGGGCGGCCGGCTCGGCCGACCGCTCGACCCGAGCACAGGTCGGCAGGTCGTTGCGGTGCAAGCGGAGGAACCGGGCCATGGGCGCGTACAGATCGATCCGCCCGGGGGCGGGAGGCCGCCGGCGACCGGACACGAGATCCACGATATAGTCCTCCGACACCTGCACCGCTTCGGCAAGCTCGCGTGGCGTGCGCTTCAGCTCGCGCAACCGGCGGCGGACGAGCTGACCGACCTTGACCGGGTGCTTCAGCGGTAACGCTGCAGGCATCAGGACTCCTCGCGCGGGTGGTCAGGACACAGGAAACGCCCGCGGGTGCATCGGCGGCGAGCACACCGCGGGCGACGTGCCTAAATATCGCTAAAATCGAGCGTTAATGGTACCCCCACCCTTCTTTTTGAGCAGGGCCACCGACCCCACCACGATGATTACAGCGAAGCTGAACCACTGGATCGCATAGGAGAGGTGGGGCCCGTCCGACTGGTCGGGGGGGGGCCAGCGCATGAGACCGGGCGGTGCAGGCCCGTGGAGGTTGGTGGAGGAGGGGAGGAGCTGGAGGACGAACGCCAGCAGCGGGTACGGGAGCGAGTCGCGCAACTGGGCCGGATCGACGTCCCCCCGGGCGCGCGGCGCGGCCATCCCGATCCCTATGACGTCCGCCGAGTCGGGCTCGCGATAGGCCGGCTGGTCGACGTGGTACGCGTCGGGCGAGGGTGCCCATCCCCGGTCCACC
>Ga0209577_10004869_pt1 | contig 12581 bp, 14 predicted proteins | sample GraSoiAngelo_109_FD_185874 | JGI IMG/M metagenome (GOLD analysis project Ga0209577, IMG submission 185874) | Grasslands soil microbial communities from the Angelo Coastal Reserve, California, USA - 14_0903_12_20cm (SPAdes) (version 2) | ecosystem: Environmental > Terrestrial > Soil > Grasslands... | reverse complement strand
GGGGGACCTCGCGCCGCCTGTCGATCCCGCGCGACACCGCCGTGGACATCCCCGGTCACGGGCTCGACAAGATCAACGCGGCGTACGCGATCGGAGGTCCGGCGCTGACGATCAGGACCGTCGAGCACTTCACGGGCGTGAAGATCAACCACGTGATCATCGTCAACCTGGCCGCGTTCCCGCAGTTCATCGACGCGATCGGAGGCGTCGACGTGACCACCGGGCGGGTGTGCGCGGACATCAGCGGCGGCACCAAGAACGGGGGCTTCTCGCTGTACCTGAGTCCCGGAAGCCATCACCTCAACGGGATCCAGGCGCTCACGTACTCCCGGATGCGGGAGAACAAGTGCAACCCGCGCGATAGCGACCTCACCCGGGTCCAGCACCAGCAGCAGATCCTCAATGGAATCAAGGGGCAGCTGTTCTCGCCGGGCACGTTCTTCCGGCTGCCCTGGGCCTCATGGGATGCGCCGAAGGTGCTGCGGACCGACATGGGCGGGTTGACGCTGCTGAGCCTGTTCGCTGCGTCGGAGATCGGCGGCTCAGCGCCCGTACAGGTGCTGAAGCCGACCGGCGGTGAGGCCCTGCCGAACGGTGGCGCCGCGCTCACGGTCGACCCCGGCGCGGTGCACGCCGCGGTCGGCAAGCTCGAGAACGGCTGATCAGCCGAGCTCGCCGAAGAACTCGCGCAGATCGCCGACGATTGCGTCCGGCTGCTCGAGCGCCGCGAAGTGCCCGCCGCGGTCGTGGTCGCGCCACTGGCGAAGGTCACTGAACTGTCGCTCCGCCGCGCGCTGCGGGATCCGGATGATCTCCTTCGGAAAGCTCGAGCACGCGGTCGGCACCGAGACCTTGGGCACGTCCGTGTCCCCGAAGCTCTCCCAGTACAGCCGCGCCGAGGACGCAGCGGTCGCGGGCAGCCAGTACAGCATCACGTTGTCGAGCAGCTCGTCCTTGGTGAGGACGTTCTCCGGGTGGCCGTCGCAGTCGGTCCATTCCCGGAACTTCTCGACGATCCATGCGCACTGCCCCGCCGGCGAGTCGACGAGCCCGTACCCGAGCGTCTGCGGGCGCGTCGACTGCTGCTTGGAATAGCCGCTGCCGGACTTCCGGTACTCCGCAAAGCGGGCCAGCACCGCCATCTCGCTTTCGGTCAGCTCGCCGAGCTCCCCGAACACCGCCGGCGGGACGACTGGCATCGTGAGGTGAATGCCCGCGACGTGCTCGGGGTCCCGCGCGGCGAGGTGCATCGTGATCGGCGAGCCCCAGTCGCCTCCGTGGGCGCCGTAGCGCTCGTATCGGAGCCTCTCCATCAACTCCGCCCACGCCGCAGCGATCGTTCTCGTGCCCCAGCCGGGCTGGGGCGGCTTATCGCTGAACCCGTAGCCGGGAAGCGACGGGGCGACGACGTGGAACGGCTGGCTGTCGTCCCTCGGATCCGAGAGCGGACCGATCACCTTCACGAACTCCACGATCGATCCCGGCCACCCGTGGGTGAGGATCAGCGGCAGCGCGTTCTCATGCGGCGAGCGTACGTGGATGAAGTGGATCCCGAGCCCCGCGATCTCGGTCCGAAACTGCGGAAGCTCGTTGAGCCGGGCCTCGGTCGCGCGCCAGTCGTATCCGGTCCGCCAGTGCTGGCAGAGCTCCTGGACGTAAGCCAGCGGGATCCCCTGGGACCAGTCGTCGACGGTCTCCTTCTCGGGCCAGCGGGTGCGGTCGAGGCGATCGTGGAGGTCGTCGAGCTGGGCGTCCGGGATCTCGATGCGGAACGGCTCGATCACCGTGTCGAGGGAACTACTTCGGCTTCGCCGAGGTCTTCGACTCGGACTTGGAGTCCGAGGACTTGGACTCTGACCCCTTCGACTCCGTCCCCTTCGAGTCCGACGACTTCGAGTCGGAACTCTTCGTGTCCGAGCTCTTCGAGTCCGGGCTCGACGCCGACTCGGTCTCCTTCTCCCGGGCGCGCTTGCGGGTGCCGTAGTCGGTGTTGTAGAACCCCGAGCCCTTGAAGTGGACGGCGACCGGGTGGAACACGCGCTGCACGGGCGCCTCGCAGGTCTGGCAGGCCACGACCGGGTCGTCGCTCATGCGCTGCATCACCTCGAACGTGTGACCCTGCTCGCAGCGGTACTCGTAGATCGGCATTCCATCATCAAGTCTAGCTGGCGCCCTTGGCACTCTCCAGTCGAGAGTGCCAGCCCGTCGGCCTCTCAGCTGTGCACGATCTCGAGCTTGATGCCCGAGGGGTCACGGAAGAACACGGCGTAGTAACCGGGGCTGTAGTCGTACTCGCGCGGCTCGCTCTCGATCTCCGCCCCAACCGAGAGCAGCCAGCGAAACCGCTCGTCCACCACCTCGCGCGATTCCACCGCGATCGCGAGGTGGTGAAGCCCGATCCTGTACCGGTCGGCGCCGCCCTCCGACCGCGCCTCGCGGACCGAGATCTGACCTCGCTCGCCGACCCGTCCCAGATACACCACCCGCTCGCCCTGCTCTCCGACCACCTCCGACTCGCGCACCCACCCGAGCGGTCCAAGCAGGCCGCGGTAGAAGTCGAGCGACTCCTCCAGCGAGGTCACCACCAGGTCCAGGTGATCGATCTCCGCCACCGGAGCATCGTAAAGTGGCCGGCCATGTCGGCAACCGAGCCCGTCACGATGGACAAGATCGTTTCGCTGTCAAAGCGGCGCGGGTTCGTGTTCCCGAGCAGCGAGATCTACGGTGGGCTCGGATCGAGCTACGACTACGGCCACTACGGCGTGCTGCTCAAGAACAACGTCAAGGGCCAGTGGTGGAAGGCGATGCTCCAGGAGCGCGACGACATCGTGGCGCTCGACTCGGCGATCATCCAGCACCCGACGACGTGGGTCGCCAGCGGCCACCTCGCCGGGTTCACCGATCCGCTGGTCGACTGCCGCACGTGCAAGCTCAGGTTCCGCGCCGACAAGCTCGACGAGGCCCAGTGCGGACGCAAGCCCTCCAAGCATCCCGGCGAAACGCCCCAGTGCGACCTGACCGAGGCGCGCGACTTCAACCTGATGTTCGAGACCACGATCGGCCCGGTCAAGGAGGAGGGCTCGACCGTATACCTGCGCCCCGAGACCGCTCAGGGGATCTTCCTCAACTTCAAGAACTACCTGCAGTTCTCCCGCAAGAAGCCGCCGTTCGGGATCGCGCAGATCGGCAAGAGCTTCCGCAACGAGATCACCACCGGGAACTTCATCTTCCGGACCCGTGAATTCGAGCAGATGGAGATGGAGTTCTTCGTGCCGCCCAGCGAGGCGGAGACGTGGTTCGAGCACTGGCTCGAGGAGCGGATGCGCTGGTACATAGACCTCGGGCTCCGGGCGGATCACCTGCGGCTACGGCCCCACACCCAGGACGAGCTCTCGCACTATTCGAGCGCGACCAGCGACGTCGAGTACGACTTCCCCATCGGATGGTCGGAGCTCGAGGGAATCGCCAACCGCGGCGACTACGACCTCAAGGCTCACGCCAAGCACTCCGGACAGAAGCTCGAATACGTCGACACCGCGACCGGCGAGCGTTACATCCCGCACGTGATCGAGCCGGCCGCGGGCGCCGACCGGGCGATGCTGGCGTTCATGGTCGACGCCTACGACGAGGACGAGATCGAGGGCGAGCTGCGAACCGTCCTGCGGCTGCACCCGGTGCTCGCACCGGTGAAGGTGGCCGTGCTCCCGCTGGTGAAGAAGGATGGGCAGCCCGAGCTCGCCGCAGAGGTTTACCGGGAGCTCCGCGAGCGCTTCCAGTCCGAGTACGACGAGGGCGGCGCGATCGGGCGGCGCTACCGCCGCCAGGACGAGATCGGGACACCCTGGGCGGTGACGATCGACCACCAGTCGCTCCAGGACCGGACGGTCACGCTGCGCGATCGGGACAGCCTCCACCAGGAGCGATTCCCGATCGACGCGCTCGCCGACGAGATCCAGCGCCGGCTGCGCGAGTCGTGGCGCTCGCCCAAGCTCGACCGGGACTGAGCGAGCTAAGCTACACAACCGAAGCAATGGCCACGGCGACGCTTCCCTCAGACCAGATCTCCTACGAGGATCTCTACAAGCGCTGGGAGCACGGCAACTGGAGCGCGACGGAGATCGAAATGTCTGTCGATCGCGAGCAGTGGCAGAGCAAGTTCACCGACATCGAGCGCCGCGCCGCCCTGTGGACCTACTCGATGTTCTTTCACGGGGAGGACTCGGTCACCGACAACCTCTCCCCCTACATCGATGCGGCGCCCAGGGAGGAGCAGAAGTACTTCCTCGCGACCCAGCAGGTCGATGAGGCCCGACACGCGGTCCTGTTCGCCCGGTTCATGCGCGAGGTCGCGGGCGAGGGCGATGACACGGCCTCCTCGCTCAGCGCGACGAAGCCCGAGCTGACCTGGGGCTTTCGCAAGACGTTCGACCGACTGGACAAGATGGCCGACGAGCTGCGCCGCGACCGCTCCAAGCCGAAGCTCGCACAGGCGATCACGCTCTACCACCTGGTGATCGAGGCGGCCCTGGCCCAGCCGGGGCAGCACCTGATCGAGGAGTCGCTGACGCGGCGCGATCTGCTGCCCGGCTTCCGCGAGGGGATCGGCAAGGTCTCCAAGGACGAGCAGCGGCACATCGCGTTCGGCGTGAAGATGGTGGCCGACCTCGTCCGCGAGGACCCCGAGTGCCGGGACAGCGTCGAGGAGCTGCTGCGCGAGATCTTCCCCTACACCGCGGCCGTGTTCGTCCCGCCGGGATGGGACGAGCGGTACATCAGCGCGTTCGGCTCCACGCTCGAGGAGATCTACGCCTATGGCGCGGAGGCGATCGAGAGCCGGTTGCGGGCCGCGGGACTGGACCCGCAGCGGATGCGCGTCGGGCTCGCCTTCGACGTGCCGGCCGATGAGCGCGCACGCCGGGGCCTGGCGATGCTCCGCGCCGGGTACCTGGGCGAGCCCAACGGACCGGTCAAGCCCGACAGCGAGGTGACCGGGCTGCTGTTCGACGGGCTGCGCCGGCAGATGGACACGTCGGTCGCGCCCGGCGCGAGGATCCAGTGGGAGTTCGACGACGCCGAGCCATGGCATGTGCAGGTGGACAACGGGACGGCCTCGGCGGCGCCCGGTCGGGTGGAGAGCCCCGATCTCACGTTCCGTTGCCGGTTCCAGGACTGGATCGACGTCACGGCCGGCCGTACCGATCCGGTGCGGGCGGTGCTCACGCGCAAGATCCGCCCGAGCGGCAGGCTCCGAATGCTCGTTCGGGCGCCAAAGCTGTTCGCGTAGCGGCCGCTCGCGGATGCTCGTCGCCGTGACAGATCACGCGGCGGAACGGTTCCGCCAGCGGGTCCGCGGGACGCTCGATGAGAAGGTCGAGATCGCCTCACGCGTCGCCCGTGCCCAGGCCGCCGGCCGGACGCAGGCGGCGCCCGATGGAACCGTGCTGGTTCGCGACCTCGAACGTCCCGACGTCGTGTACGTGTGCCGGCCGGCCGGCAGCGAGCTCGTGGTGATCACCCTGTGGGAGGAGGGTGAGGACGCCGCGGTGCCCCGAAGGTTCACCGACGCGCTGCGCCGGGACGACCACCGGGTGACCGGAGGAGGAGCATGAGCGCACGCGACCACGACAGCGGCAGGTCTTCGGACGCACCCGTGCGTCCGAACACGGGGTGGCCGAAAGAGCTGGCGTCGATCGGGGCCATCCGGTTTGCCCGGGCCTACCACCACTACGAGGAGGCCGTCCACTTCTTCCGCGACCTCGTGGGGTTACCGCTGTACGAGCAGTTCGAGGGCAGCTATGGCGAGAACGGCTCGATCTTCGGACTTCCCACGCCCGAGCTCACGTTCGAGGTCGTCGAGAGCACGGAGCCGGTCCCGGTTTCACGCTACGAGGCGCTCTGCCTCTACTTCCCGGATGAAGCGGCGAAGCAGGCGGCGATGTCTCGCCTGAGAGGGGCGGGCGCCCAGCCGTCGGAGTCTCACCCGTACTGGGCCGCGACCGGCGGCGTCACCTACCGCGACCCGGACGGCCGGGAGGTCGTCTTTGCGCCGTTCGTCTACGGCCGCAATGAACCGGCTGCCAGCTCCGGGTCCGGCGATCCGACCGCCCGGTCACACCCCCGCGATCACCCGGCGGCCGGCGAGCCGCTGCCCGAGCTTGAACGGCTCGAGTAGCCCGAACCGCCCAAGCACGCGCGTTCCGGCTGCCAGCGTCGACAGCGAGGAGCGGTGGGTCCGCCGGAAGGCCCGGCGTTCGATCAGGTCCGCGTACCAGCGGATCGTCGCGCGGAGCGTGTGGTCGAGCGGCCGCGCCCGGTAGCCGAGCTCCCGCTCGGCCTTCGCCGAGGAGAAGCGCCAGTCCTGGGCCATGAGCTCGTATCCCTCAGGGGAGAGCGCGCCGGGAAGACCGAACGCCTCCCTGATCCGCGCCAGGCGCGTCACCTCTCGGGGGAGCACGACCACCGGGTGATGAACGTCCGAGAGCTCGGCGATGCGGTCGATCAGCGCCGGCCAGGTTGTGTTCTGTCCGCCGAGGATGTAGCGCTCGCCGGCGCGCCCACGCTCGGCGGCCAGTAGGTGCCCGGCGGCGACGTCCTCGACATCGACGAAGTTCATGGGCGCGGCGATGACCGCGGGCAGCCGGCCGCGCAGGTAGCTGCCCACGATGCGCGAGGAGGTCCGCTCGGCTCGCGAAGCATCGAACGGCGGCCCGAGCACATAGCTTGGATTCACCACCACGAGCTCGACCCCGTGGCGTGCCGCCGCCTCGAGGGCAACCCGCTCGCCCTCGTGCTTGGAGTCGGGGTAGGTCAAGCCCATCCAGTCGGCCGGGTAGGCCGCCTGCTCGTCGGCCGGTGGCCCTCCCGACGCCGGTCCGATGGCCGAGATGGTCGAGGTCAGCACGACCCGCCGGCAGCCCGCCGCGGCGGCCGCCTCGACCGCCACCAGAGGTCCCTCCGCGTTGACTCGCCAGGCCCAGTCGACGGGCCGCGAGCCCACGTAGCCGGCGCTGTGAAACACCACGTCTGTCCCTTCGAAGGCGCGTCGCAGCGATTTGTAGTCCCGGATGTCCCCTCGGGTGCGCCGCGCATCGAGCTCTCCGAGCGCGCCCGGCCGCTGCGGATCCCTGCAGGTCACCCGGACGTCCTCCCCGCGCTGGCAGAGCACACGGACGAGATGCGCGCCGAGAAATCCGGTCGCGCCGGTCACACAGATCGTCACAGGCGACCACCTCCCCGCCGTCGTCGGGGCCCGGAAACGCAAGTGACGTTGCCGTAGGCCATCTCTCTCCTCTCGCTCGCTTGCCCGCGGGCCGCCCAAACCCTCAGGGTTAGCGTTTCCGGTTCCGCTCCCGGGCAAACCGAGCCCACGCTCGACCTCGCTCTTAGCGACCTCTCACCCGCGGCTTAGCGTTATCTAGCGACCGGCGCCCACCATCGCCGTCATGACTCCTCGAACCTCACCCACCCGCGAGCGTGGCCGCAGGCTGCTCTCGCGCATCAACCGCTGGATGATCGCGGGCGCCGTAGGCCTGGCCGGCTTGTTCTCATTCGTGGCGGCGGAGACGACTCACGGCAAGACCACCGCTTCGACCACCGCGACGACGCTGCAGCAGCCTTCGCAGACGCCGTCGGCGAGCTCGTCGTCTTCGAGCACTACCACCACCTCGTCCTCGAGCTCCGGGAACTCGGGCTCCACGGGCAACTCGAGCTCGAGCGGCTCGAGCGGCGTGACCTCGGGCGGATCGTGACCGCGTACTGGTACCTGACGCGGGGCACGGGCATCGTCGCCCTGGTCCTGTTGACGCTGAGCCTCGCGTTCGGCGTGGCCAACGCCCTGCGCATGCGGGTCCCGGGCGCGCCGCGATTCGTGACGCTGGGCATCCACCGCAGCGTGTCGCTCCTGGCGGTGACGTTCGTCGCCGTCCACGTTCTGACGACGGTCGCCGACGGGTACGTCCCGATCGGCATCCTCAGCGCCGTCGTCCCCTTCAGCTCGGGGTATCGCCCCTTCTGGGTCGGCCTGGGCGCGGTCGCGTTCGACCTGCTGCTCGCGCTCGTGATCACGAGCCTCCTGCGCCGCCGCGTGGGCTATCGGGTGTGGCGCGCGGTCCACTGGAGCGCCTACGCCTGCTGGCCGATCGCGTTCGTGCACGCGCTCGGCACCGGGACGGACGTCGGAAGCGCGTGGCTGACCGCGGTGCTGGCGAGCCTCGCCGGCCTCGTGGCGGCCGCGGTGATCGGCCGCCGGAGCGTGCACAGGCAGCGGATTAGCGCCTTCTCATCGCCCGTTTAGAGCTCGCTCCGGCTCGGCCGTAAGCTGAGCCGGATGCGCGCCAGCCGCTCGTGGTCCGCCCTTGCCGGCGCCACCGCCGTCGCGATCGCCGGCTGCGGAGGCGGGAGCTCCCCGACACGGCCCACGGTGGCGGTGGCCCACTCCGCCACCGCGACGCCGGCGGCGACCGCCACCACGCCCAACGCCAAGCCCAAGCCGCCCTCGCCGTCCTTCCCTCAGCTGCTGAAGGCAGCCTCGAAACCCGGCGCCACCGGTTTCGTCCCGGTGGTCCGCTGGCACGCCTCGACGGCGGCCTGGATCGCCAGGACCGGCTCGGGGCTCGCGCTCGTGTCGTTCGACCAGCGGCTCGTCGAGCTGCGGCTCCACGCGGGCACGGGCGATCCGGGAGGGAGCGGCTGGCGGTTCGGCCCGCTCGTCGCAGGCGCCGAGCGCGGCCTGCTCGTGGGGGCGTTCAACGGGGGATTCAAGCTATCGACCGACTCAGGCGGGTATGAGTCATACGGCCACGTGGCGGTTCCGCTGCAGTCCGGCCTCGGTTCGATCGTCACCTATTCCGATGGCACGACGGACATTGGGGCGTGGCACCGCGAGGTACCGGCACCCGGCCGGAAGGTGGTGTCCGTGCGCCAGAACCTGACTGAGCTGATCGACAACGGAAGGCCCGCCTCGAACCTCGACTGCCTCGAGTGCTGGGGAGCCACCCTGGACGGCGTCGAGGACCCGGCGCGAGCGGCGCTCGGCATCACCGCCCACGGGCGGCTGATCTGGGCGGCCGGGGAGCACGTGACGGTCTCCGAGCTCGCGAACGCGCTGGTCGCGGCGCGGGTGCGCCGGGCGGTCGAGCTCGACATCAATCCGGAGTGGGTGGCCGGCTATCTCTACGGGCACCGGGGTGGTCACGGCCCGCCCGCGCCCGTCCCGGTGCTGGCCGGTCAGCAGGGTGTCCCGGGCCAGTTCCTCGAGCCCTGGAGCCGGGACTTCTTCGCGATCGACGCGCGATGAGGCGCTGGCGCCATTCCGACGGGCTTCCGGCGCTGCTCGCGACCGCCGCGCTCGCCGCCGTGTTCGCGGGAGTCGCCGCGTACGACGACGGTGACGGGCACATCGCGTACGCCAGGCGGCATCGCGAGCGGCCGGATACCGTGGTGAGCGTCCGTCCCGTGGCGGTCGGGCGGCCGATCCCGCCGGGGTTCGTCGGGCTGTCGGTCGAGTACCCGGCCGTCCCCTGGTACGCGGGTACGGACCCGAGCGCGGTCAACCCGGTTTTCGAGCAGCTGATCCGGAATCTCGCGCCGGGGCAATCCCCGGTGCTCCGGATCGGCGGGGACAGCACCGACGTCACCTGGGTTCCCACCGCCGGAGTCCGCCGCCCCGGCGGCGTCCGCTACAGCCTGTCGCCCGGGTGGCTGGCGGTCACGAGCACGCTCGTACGCGACCTCCACGCGCGCCTGATCATGGGGCTCGACCTCGAGGCCGGGGTCCCGGCGCTCCCGGTGGCGGAGGCGCGCGCGTTCCTGGCAGCTTTCGGCTCCCGGACGCTACGCGCATTCGAGATCGGAAACGAGGCGCCTCGCTACAACAACATCCCGTGGTACCACCGAGGCTCCGATGGGGTCCTGGCCCGTCCTCGGGGCTACGGCTTCGGCGACTTCAACCGAGAGTTCGCGACCGTGGCCGGGCGCCTCCCGCGCAGCGTCCCGCTGGCCGGTCCCACGCTCGGCGGCCCGGACTGGATGGTGCACCTCGGGCGGTTCATAGACACTGAGCGGCGGCTAGGGCTCGTCACCTTTCACACGTATCCGTTCAACCGCTGCTTCACCCCACTCCACTCGCCGAGGGATCCGTCGCTGGCGAAGCTCCTGAGCAAGGCCGGGTCGCGCGGATTCGCTCCGGCGCTGGCCGGCTACCTGGCCGTCGCGCGACGGCACCGGCTCCCCTTCCGCATCGACGAGATGAACTCGGTCGCGTGCGGGGGCAAGCGCGGGGTCAGCGACACGTTCGCCTCCGCCCTGTGGGCGCTCGACTCGCTGTTCGAGCTCGCGCGGGTCGGGGTGTCCGGGGTCAACTTCCACGTGTTCCCCGGTGCCTCCTACATCCTGTTCAGCTTCCGCCGGCCGAACGGCCGGTGGGTGGCCTGGGTCCGCCCCGAGTACTACGGGCTGCTGCTGTTCGCGCAGGCGGCGCCACCCGGCTCGCGGCTGCTGAGCACGACGATCCGTGGCGAACCGGCGGTACGGGCGTGGGCCACCCGGGCGGCGGGAGGGACGGTGCGGGTCGTGCTGGTCAACGACGACCTCCGCAGGCGCCACGTGTTCCTGGTGCGCGGCCCGGCCGGCCGCGGGGGCGTGATCCGGCTGTCGGCGCCGAGTGCCGGAGCCACGGGCGGGGTCACGCTCGGGGAGCGGCGCTTCGGCCTGACCACGACCGGCAGGCTGAACGCGCCGCCCGAGCAGGAGCCCATCGCCTCGACCCGCGGGCGCTACGTGGTCACGCTCGCCCGGACCAGCGCCGCGCTTCTCACGATCCATCCGGCCTAGCGGAGGCTCCGCGGCTCAGTACCGCCGAGGCGGCCTGCGAGTTGTACGTGGCGGCGGCCGTCGGGCGGACGGCCTCACCGCCCGGGCCGGGGGCCCGGGCCGCCGCGCGCGCCGGCGGTCGATCAGGAAGCTCACCCCGCACCCGATCAGCAGCAGGATCGCGATCAGCCCGACGATCGCCAATCCCGGCGAGACGATCACCAGCACGATCATCACCACGACGGCGATCGCGAGGTCGATCATCAGAAGCCTCCTCCGCGCCGTCACAGCGGAAGCCTCCTCCACACCGCGCGCGGGAGGTGCCGCAGCACCGCGAACACGATCCGCAGCCGGCCCGGTACCCACACCGTGTGCGAGCCGCGCTCGAGACCGCGGACGGTGGCCTCGGCCACCGCCTCGGCCGTGGTCGACATCGGCGCGGGCTCGAGCCCGGCGGTCATCCTGGTCGTCACGAACCCCGGCCTCACGACCAGCACCCGGACGCCCGTTCCGGCGCACGCGTCGGCCAGCGCCTGGGCGAGCGCGTCGAGTCCGGCCTTCGCCGCGCCGTAGATCGCGTTGCTCGCCCGGGGCCTCTCCGCGGCCACGCTCGAAAGCACGACCAGCGTCCCCTCGCCGGCCGCCCGCAGCTGCCGCAGCGACTCCAGCAGCAGCGACCCCGAGCCCACGAAGTCGACCTCCATCACCTCGAGCGCCTCGTCGCGTTCGGCATCGAGGCCGGCCTGGCCGCCGAGCACGCCCACCGCCAGCACCACGACGTCGAATCCGCCCGCCTGCTCGAACGTGCGCGCGATCACCTCCCGGTGCGCCTGCAGATCGGCGGCGGCGTCGAGCTCGTCGACCGTGCCCCCGTTGCAGCGCGCCCGCTCGAGCTGCTCCAGCGCGGCGCCGAGCCTCGCGCGATCCCGGCCCAGCAGGAACGGCCGCACTGGCCCGTCCTGCGCGAGCCGCCGGACGATCGCCAGCCCGATCTCGGAAGTACCCCCGATCAGGAGGACGCGCTTGGGCGCCGACACGCTCATCGCCGCGAGCCGTCGATCAGTCCGGTCCGGAGCGCGAGATCGGAGCGCCACAGGCCCTCGGGATCGACCCGCTCGCGCACCTGGCGCCATTCCCCCAGGCGGGGGTACATCGCCTCCAGCGCGGCGGGCCGCATCCGCGCGTCCTTCGAGAGGTAGACCCGCCCGGCCGCGGCCGAGACCGACTCGTCGCAGCGGTCGAGCGCGGCCCACAGGCCGTCCGCGGCGCACGGGAGATCGAGCGTGATCGTCCATCCCGCTATCGGGAAGGACAGCGGCGCCCCGTTCGTCTCGCCCATGTCCTTGAGCACACACAGGTAGCACGGCACCCTCGCCCGGCGGAGCTCTTCGATCACGGCCTCGATCACCCGTTCGGATCCGTACGGGACCACCAGCTGGTACTGCACGAAGCCGCGCGGCCCGTAGAGGCGCGGCCAGGCATCGAGCGCGTCCAGCGGGAACATGTGCGAGCCGATCGGCTCGGGGTGCCCGCGCTCGGCTCGTGGCATCCGCGCGTACCGGAGCGCGTTGAACACGCGCACGGTCTCCGGGCGGAGCAGCGCCGAGGGGAACCAGGTGGGGACGGTGGCCCGCGAGGGAACCGTGGCCGGAGCGGGGTGGCGCGCGGGCACGGCAGCTGCCGGCAGATGCTCGGCGCGGGTCACGGCGCCCCTGATGCCCGGCCCCAGGAGGTCGAGCCACGCGACCCGATACGGACCGCCGGGCGAGGAG
>Ga0209577_10004867_pt1 | contig 12585 bp, 8 predicted proteins | sample GraSoiAngelo_109_FD_185874 | JGI IMG/M metagenome (GOLD analysis project Ga0209577, IMG submission 185874) | Grasslands soil microbial communities from the Angelo Coastal Reserve, California, USA - 14_0903_12_20cm (SPAdes) (version 2) | ecosystem: Environmental > Terrestrial > Soil > Grasslands ... | reverse complement strand
CCGTAGCGCAGCGGTTCCACTCTGACCATCATGAGATCTCGCTGTCTCAGCAGGATGCACTGGTAGCCATACCGGGGGCGCTTCGAGCGATGGACCAGCCTACCATGGATGGCTTGAATACCTATGTCATCGCGCAGCAAGCACGTGAGGCGGGAGTGAAGGTGGCGCTGTCCGGCCTGGGAGGCGACGAAATCTTTGCCGGGTATTCCAGTTTTCGCACTGTGGTGCAAATGGAGAAGTTCGTCCATTGTTGGCATTTTTTGCCGGCGGCTCTGAGGCGCCCATTAAGCAGCGCCCTTGATCTCCTGGTGCCGGCCAGCGACGCGAACCGCAAGCTTTTTGCCTTGGCTCACGAGAATGGAAGCCTGGTGCATCCATATTTTCTTTCGCGCGCATTGTTCACACGGCATCTACGTGCTCGGATTTATCCTTCCGCGAGCGAGCAGGCTGAACAGCGGGCGAATGCATCCCTACGACAAGCTCTGGACCGTACTCAAACGCTTGATACGGTTAACCGCGTCTCCTACCTCGAAGCGCGCTGCTACATGCTGAATACCTTGTTGCGCGATTCTGATGTTATGAGCATGGCGCACGGGGTTGAGGTTCGTGTGCCTTTCCTCGATCCTTTGCTGGTGCGGAAGATTTTATCGTTACCAGGTTCCTGGAAATTGGACGCTGAAGTTCCCAAACCGCTGCTGATCGGCGCGCTCGCCAATGCTCTGCCTGATCAGATCGTTCGCCGCAAGAAGCGTGGTTTCACTCTGCCATTCAAGCATTGGCTTCGGGACGAACTGCGGGGGAACATCGAAAGCACACTCCGGAAAATACCAGAAGGTCCACTGGGCGAGATTTTGAGCGCCAACGCGGTGCAGTGCGTCTGGCAAGATTTTCTCCGCGGTAACACATCATGGTCACGGCCGTGGTCGCTCTATGTTCTTCAGCGCTGGAGTGAAATAAATTTGTGCTGAGCATAGCCTAATGCACCAACTGGAAGAACTCGCACCACTCGAAAAAACCACCGCCGCTGTCACTCTCCCCGTGAGCGTGCTTATCCCCACGCGCAATGAAGCACGAAACCTTCCCCGCTGCCTGGAAGCTCTGCGAGGTGTGGGAGAGATTTACGTGATCGACTCCCAAAGCGCCGATGAGACTGTGGAAATGGCGCGCCTACACGGTGCCCAGGTTGTGCAGTTTCACTATCAGGGTGGTTGGCCGAAGAAGCGCCAGTGGGCTATGGATACCTTGCCCTTGGCCTACGATTGGATCCTTTTGCTTGACGCCGACGAGATCCTTACCAGCGAGCTCGCCGGAGAGATTCGTCGCGTTATGCAGGTTTCCGATTGCAATGGGTATTACATTTCGTTGCGCATGCATTTTCTGGGACGCATCTTGCGGCACAGCGGCGCTTCCTTTTGGAAACTCTCGCTGTTCCGTCGCGGCAAAGGGCGTTACGAGTGCCGTTTGCATGATCAAGATATGTCCATGGGCGATATGGAGGTGCATGAGCACGTGGTCGTGCAGGGCCGGACGGGAAGGCTGAAGAATCCCCTGATTCACTGCAACGTGGAATCTCTGGCGCGCTACATTGATAAGCACAATGAATACTCTAACTGGGAAGCTAGAGTCTGGACCCGTCAAGAAGAAGATCGAGAGGAACTCCGGCCGTCGCTTTTCGGCACGCAGGCCCAACGCCGGCGCTGGCTCAAACAAAAGTTGTTTCGGGTACCGGGCGCACCGGCTCTTTTTTTCTTTTACAAGTATGTCGTGCGATTTGGATTCCTGGACGGCGTTCCGGGCTTGATCTACTGCGCATTTCAAGGGATTCAGTTCTTTCAGGTTAAAGCCAAAATTTACGAACAGGAATGGGCGCGAGATATCGCGAAGGCGCATAACCCGACCGCACTCCAGGACGGAGCTAACGAAGGGAGAAACACGAAATGCTCATCCTCGGTCTGAATATGTTTCATGCGGACGCCTCGGCTGCCATCGTGCAAGATGGCGAGGTGGTTTTCGCGGTGGCCGAAGAGCGCCTCAATCGGCAGAAACATTTCGGCGGCTTTCCATCGCTTGCGGTGAAGGCCTGCCTGGACGCGGTCGGAGCAAGAATTACTGACATCGACCATGTTGCGGTGGGGCAGGACAGCGACGCGAACCTTGCCAGAAAGGTCCAGTATGCTCTTGCGAATCCGGACAAAATTCTGAATTTCATTCACCTTCGCGCGCGTAAACAAGCGATGCGAGACCTGCGCACTCTCCTGGCGAATGCGCTTGATGTAGATGCGAAGCTGCTCCGCTTTCAGGAGCACCGCCTGGAACACCACATCGCACACATTGCCAGCGCCTACTACTGTTCGCCTTGGATAAAGGCTGCAGGCTTTAGCTACGACGGTTCAGGCGATTTTGTTTCCACTATGCTGGCCCGCTGCGAGGGAAACGATATCGACATCCTGGAAAGAGTGTTCCTGCCGCACTCCCTCGGCAGTTTTTATTCCATGATTTGCGAATTCATCGGATACAAGAATTATGGTGATGAGGGCAAGGTCATGGGTCTGGCCCCTTACGGCAAAGACACTTATTGTGACCCGATCAAGAGCATTGTCGGGCTGAAGAATGGGAGCTTTCAGCTCGATCTGAAGTATTTCAAGCCGCTGGGCAGCAACCAGGGCATGCAGATTCAGTCCGATGGTACGGTTCGTTTAGCGCGGCATTTTTCGGAACAAATGGAGAAACTTTTCGGCCAACCACGCGAGCCTCACGGCGAAATCACGCAGCGTGACATGGATCTCGCCTACGCCATGCAACATTGCTTCGAAAAAGTATTTTTTCACCTGCTCAATCAACTACACAAGAAAATCCCGGTTGAGAACCTGGCTATGGCGGGCGGTTGCGCCCTCAACAGTGTGGCTAATGGAAAGCTGTTCGACAGCACGCCTTTCCGGCACACGTGGATCCAGCCTGCTGCCGGCGATGAAGGCTTGGCCATCGGCGCTGCATTGCACACGTACCACTCAGTGCTCAAACAACCGCGCCGCTACCAGATGAAGAACTCCTACCTGGGCCCACACTTTTCGGATTCGCGAATTGCATCAGACTTGAAGAAGGCCGATCTTGCCTATCAGCGGCTTGATCGCGAACCGCTGCTGGACACGGTAGCCGCCCAGATCGCCGCAGGAAAGGTCGTAGGCTGGTTTCAAGGGTCCATGGAATGGGGGCCCCGCGCCTTAGGCAACCGCTCCATTGTGGCGCATCCAGGCCTTGCCAATATGAAGGACGTGCTCAATGCACGTGTCAAGCACCGTGAGTGGTTTCGCCCGTTTGCGCCCTCGATACTAGCCGAACATCAGTACGAATATTTCGAGCACAATCACCCGTCGCCCTTCATGTTGCATGTTTACAAGATTCGTGCGCAGAAGCGCCAAGAATTATGTGCCGTCAATCACGTGGACGACACAGGACGCTTGCAGACTGTTTCTCGCGATGAGAATGCACTCTATTATGACTTGATCAAAGCTTTCCAGCGAAGGACTGGCATTCCCGTAGTTCTTAACACCAGCTTCAATGAAAATGAGCCCATCGTCTGTGCTCCACAAGAAGCCATCGATTGCTTCCAGCGTACGCGCATGGATACCCTGGCGATCGGTCCTTTCGTCGTATCGAAATCGGAGAACTAAAAACAGCATGGCAGCTTCTGCGATTCCGATCTTCCAACCGCTGAACGGGGAATTGCAGTGCATCGCCGCTTTTCCCGGGCTGCGAGTTCTCACCTGGGATGGGAATGTGCTGTATGCATCCCGGGCGTACCAGTTGTTACGGGCGGACTTGAGCCGACCTGCGATTCATTGGCAGGAAGTTACACACTTCCGCCCAAGCTTGTGGCGAAATGTCAGCTCCCGTTTTCCGCTCAGCTGCCGCCTGTTGCGGGACGGTTTTCACGCACTCGCCGTGCTGCCTTCGGGGCACCGGAGCGCTGCACTGCCCGGTGTGATTGCAACGCTTGCGCCTGGCGAGACTGAGTTTCGCGTCTCTCACGTGATCACGCGCGGTACTCGGCCGCTGCATATCACCGCAACTCCGGACGGTAAGGTTTTCTGGGGGGAATATTTCGACAACCGACATCGCGACGAGGTCCACATTTACGTTTCCGAAGATCAGGGCACTACCTGGGATGTCGCCTATAGTTTTCACCGTCATTCGATTCGCCACATACATAACATCGTGTATGACGAATGGCAGAACTGCCTGTGGGTGCTCACCGGGGATGAAGGGCCGGAGTGCCGAATTCTGCGCGCCTCGCTTGATTTCACAGACGTGGAGGCGGTTCTGCACGGCAATCAGCAGGCCCGTGCGGTAGCCCTGCTGCCGGCCGCCGACGGCCTGTACTTCTCCTCCGATACCCCGCTGGAGCACAATTACATCTACCGGTTAGACCGTCGGGGAAATCTTTATACCTTAGCGAGCCTCACCAGTTCATCTATTTACGGCTGCCGGGTTAGCGACGCGATGTACTTCTCCACCATGGTCGAGCCTAGCGCAGCAAACCCAGATCGCCACGTGCGCATCTACGGCAGCCTGGACGGGGTTCATTGGCGAACGGTTGTGCAATGGAAAAAAGATCGTTGGTCGATGAAACTTTTCCAGTACGGCAATGCGATCCTGCCCGCTGGCAAAAATAACAGCGGTTTGCTTGCCATGACCTCGGTGGCCGTCACAAAGGGCGATCTCGAAACGACTCTGTGGCGAGTCACTCCAAAGGTTTCCGCGCCTGAACCAAGTTAGGTGCTCTTTTCTAATCCTTTCTGCTGCTACAGTCGGTTGAAATCTCATTAAAAATGGTTGCAACAAACCGACTCCACTATTATCGGCGGATTCTGAGCGCCTACCTGTTGCCGGGTAATAGTCACCTGAATTTTTGGCACGAAAAGCCAGAACTCAATGCCAACGCGCGTTTGAGCACTCTACAAGGTTATTACATGCTGTTCTCCGCAAAAGCCAATTATGCGGGCCCTCATGATGCAAGCGGAATCCCTCTGCTCGACTATCGTGGCAAAATCGGCTTGCAGCACAACCCTATTGCCATCGCCCAATGGGGATTGGGCAACTACAACGCGTATTTGGAAAGCGGCGAATCCAAGTGCCGGCAAAAGTTTCTAGCCGCTGCCGATTGGCTTTGCCGCAATCTCGAAGAAAACCGATTTGGCGTTTGGGTGTGGACGCATGGTTTCGACTGGGAGTATCGCAGTCTGCTGAAAGCGCCATGGTACTCGGGTCTGGCGCAGGGGCAGGGGATTTCTCTGCTTTTACGCGCATACCGTGACACCAGTGAATACCAGTATCTGGGAGCGGCACTTTGCGCCTTCGATGCATTTTTGAAGCCCCTCGATCGGGGTGGTGTCACTTTCACCGATACGCGTGGAGACATCTGGTTCGAGGAGTACATTGTCAGTCCACCCACCCACATCCTGAACGGTTTTATCTGGGCACTTTGGGGCGTGTATGACTATTTTCTCGCCACGCGAGAAGAGTCGGCGCGGCAGCTTTGTGCGCAGGCATGCCAGACGCTTCTTAGAAATCTACCTCGTTACGATCTGAGTTTCTGGTCCCTGTACGAACAATCAGGCACCCGCCTCCGCATGATCGCGAGTCCCTTTTATCACCGGCTTCATATCGTGCAGCTGCGGATAATGCATCGTCTGACAGGAGAAGAGGTCTTCGGCGAATATGCCGATAAGTGGGAAAACTACACGCGCAATGAAGCCAAGCGCTTATGCGCCCTGTTTTACAAGAGCGCATTCAAGCTCTGTTACTACTAGGCGGCCGTGAAAATTCTCTACGTGTCGCAATATTTTCCTCCGGAGATGGGAGCCCCGGCCGGTCGCGCGGCAGAACTGGCGCGCCACTGGCAGCAAGCTGGGCACCAGGTTACGGTCTTGACGGGTTTTCCTAATCATCCGACGGGAGTTCTTGCGCCGGAGTACCGCAGTCACTTCCACCGCCTGGTGATGCAAGAACAGGTGTCAGGAGTCCGGGTCGTGCGTACCTGGCTGCTTCCCCTGCCTAATCGCAAGGCGCACGAACGCATGCTGAATTACAGCTCGTTTTGCGTTTCCTCTGCGCTCACGGGACTGGGCCTCTGTCGTCCGGATCTGGTCATCGCCTCATCACCGCAGTTGCTGGTGGGTCTGTCGGGATGGTGGCTGGCGCGCTGGAAACGTGTGCCATTCATTCTAGAAGTCCGAGACTTGTGGCCCGAGTCGCTCGCCGCTGTGGGTATGGGCAATCACGATTCAATGTTGTATCGCCTTCTAGCGAGAATTGCAGGGTTTCTATACGAAAACTCGCATCATGTGGTAGTGGTAACGCCTGCTTTCAAAGGCTACTTGACGCAGCACTGGCATGTACCTTCGGAGAAGATTTCCATAGTTGAGAACGGGGTGGAGACTAACTTGTTCAGCCCGCACGCGGTGGATCCCGAGCTGCGGCGGTGTTTGGGAGCCGAAGGCAAATTCCTGGTTTCCTACGTGGGTACGATGGGATTAGCGCAAGGCCTCGCCACCGTGGTTGACTCGGCAGAGACGCTGCAGACGACAAGTCCCCAGGTGCTTTTCCTGATGGTGGGAGAGGGTGCTGAAAAGGAAAGAATCCGGGGCCTGGCGAAGGCGCGCGGCCTAAAAAATATGGTCTTTCTCGATCAGCAGCCACGAGAAAAAATTCCCGCGCTCATCTGCGCGTCCGACGTCTGCCTCGTGCTTCTCAAGAAAGGGGACGTTTTCCAAACCGTGATTCCCACAAAGATGCTGGAATTCATGTCGTGTGCCAGGCCGTTGATTCTGGGAGTTGCGGGCCAGGCGCAAAGAATCCTCGAGCAAGCCAATGCGGGCATTGTGATTGAGCCGGAAAACTCCACAGAACTCAGCCGCGCGATCCTCCGGCTCGCGGCTGGTGCCGACGTTCGGGAGGCGCTCGGACGTAACGGTCGCCGCCATATCATTGAGCATTTTTCACGGCAGCGAACAGCGGCTGCCTATGCGCAGATACTGGAAGGTCTCGTGATCGGCGCTCGCTGGCAGCAAGCCGCAGCAGCTTCGTCACCGATCTACGGATGAGCGGCAACGATGGTTAAAGCGGTTGCCGCCTGTAATACGGCATCTGCACTCCGGAACATCGCGGTTTTGCGTGCACTGGACGGTACGAACAGTATGTCGTCCGCTTGCAAGGGCAAGTCAGACACTTTGGCTTGCAGAATTTTCTTCAAGGGAAGGGCGGTCTCCTGCATGCCTCGGGGCGTCTTTCGGATGATGCGGGCGCCATTCAATTTTGCGGTTTTGTTCGTGCCGCCGGCCATTGCAATCGCCTGCAACACAGTCATAGTGTCGCTTTCCATCAAAAAGCCGCTCGGTCTGCCTACGTCTCCCACAACATAAATGATGCCCGCTCGCGCTACGACAATTGTGTCCCCGGGCAGAACGTCCACATTGTCCGCCGTTCCCTGCTCGAGGTGTTGTGCCAAACGCAAGGAGGTCGGTCGCGCGGCGTTAGCGCGGTGGGTGATAGTAATCGTCTTCCCAGCCTTGTCGGTGAAGCCTCCGGCGGCGGAAACGACATCGAACAGGCGACGCTCTCCGACTATCGGATACAGCCCCGGACGTGCCACCTCGCCCAGCAGGGTAACCGCCTGCGAGGCGTATTCATCGATGAAGATGGTGACATGCGGAGTTTTCACGAATCCGCCGTTCGCCAGGCGCCGTTCGACGAGCCTTTGTGCTTCCTCCAGTGTGAGGTCGCCGACGTGAACGTAGTCAACCAAGGGTAGGTACAAGTCCCCGGCGCTGCTCACCCGAGCTTTCGTGGAAAGTTCCGGCACTCCGTACACGTTGATTTCGACAAGATCGCCCGGGCCTAGTTTGATGCGGGAAGAATCGTTGTCCGTTGAATTTTCTGGCGTCCTGACCGCAGGTGAACTCGCCAACCGCGCTCCGGCACTCCCGGCGGCGGGATCAATGCCGGCGGAAGGAGGCGCATTCTCTTGGGAGAATGCCGTCAGGGAGGAGCAGGCCATAAGAAATACAAGCTGCCGAAGGTAGCGTTGGCCAGGCAAGTTCCATCCACCACACCCCATCGCGTGAACCCCTAAATTTTTATCGATTTGAGCAGAGTCTAACATGGCCATAGGCTTGCAAATGCGGTTTCGTGGCACAGGTGTTCTAAATGACAATGAAGCTTGAGTGAATTTTTAAGAAGAGAACCAAGAAGAGAATTGTCTGCCCACTTCCCGGATTGCTAAAGTCAAAGTACGCAAGGCCATCTTATAACCTTCGGATCATCTTCTTATCTGCCTTTATCGATGAGGTCGCACGGTGAAGTGTGTCTTGATTTTCGACGGAGTTACTTGCCGCTGAACGAGGGGGACTAGTTGGCAGGTTTCTACCTGGGCGTTTTTGCACTGTCGTTAACAGTTTCATTTCTGCTTACCAGACAGGTTCGCAGGCTCGCCGTGGCACAGGGTTGGTTAGCAGTGCCGACAGTTGATCGGCACCTCCACCGGATGCCTGTTCCGCGCCTCGGTGGCATAGCTATTTTCTCAGCGTTCCTTTTCAGCATAGCGACCGCGTTGTTAGTGAATGCAAGATTGCACAAGCTGCCGAGTGGATTGTCCGCCCAGTCTTTTTCGACCATCCTCTTCCCCGGCCTGCTGATTTTCCTACTTGGCGTTTTCGACGACCTTCGCGGTCTCGGGCCCTACGTGAAGTTCTCAGTCCAAGCGCTAGCCGGGGGTATGTTGTTCCTCGGCGGTCTGCGCATCCTGGACCTGCCGATTGTCTTTGGAGCACATCAGTTCCCCTGGTTTGTCGGATTGCCCCTCACTGTTCTTTGGGTCTTGGCCATCACGAATGCGTTCAATCTTATTGACGGTTTGGACGGCCTGGCGGCCGGATCCGCTCTGTTTTCCACATTGGTTGTATTTGTGGTTGCCCTGGTAAGCCAGTCGTCTTTAGTTGCTCTGATGACAATTGCACTGGCCGGAGCCATTCTGGGATTTCTGCGCTTTAACTTTAATCCCGCCACTATTTTCCTGGGGGATTGCGGCAGCCTGTTCATCGGGTTCCTGCTTAGCGCCCTGGCTCTGGAAGGCGCGCAAAAGGCGCCCACGATTGTGGCCGTTGCCATTCCAGTGGTTTCATTCGGGTTGCCGATACTTGAAACAGCCCTTTCCGTGCTGCGTCGCCTTATCAGCGGAAGACCCGTGTTCACCGCCGATCGCGAACACATTCATCACAAACTCTTGCAGCGAGGGCTCTCACACCGCCAGGTCGTCATCGTCCTGTACGCTGTTTCGGCGCTTTTCGGGTTGGTAAGCCTCTTTCTGTTATGGCCCACGGGCAGTTCGTTAGGATTGGTGCTTGCGGTTCTCGGAACGGGCATTTGGCTGGGCGTGCAGCACCTGGGTTATCTTGAATTTGGTGAGCTTCGCCGGGTGGCGCTGCGGACCATGGAGCAAAGACAAATTTTCGTTAACAATCTCGCAATTCGCCGCGCTACCGAAGAACTCAAGAAGATACGAGACTATGAGCAGTTGTGCCGCGTGCTGGTCGCGGCGTTCGAGGCGAACGATTTTGATGGATTCCGTCTGACTGTAAAACTTCTTCCAAACGAGCATTCGGTTATTGATCTTGTTCGACTTTCCCAGCGCCAACAGGAAAACATTTATTTCGATTGGCAAAAGGCGGGCACCGTTACCTTCGGTGATTCTCTGGCCAGTTGGCAGCTCACGTTGGATCTAGTCACCACTTCTAATCGCAGGCGAGGTTTCCTCACGATTCACAGGCTGTATACGCAACGTGGTTTGCAGATGGACGTAAATCACCTCACCTCGATTTTTCCCGTGGCTCTCGCCGACGCTCTGGACAGAATTCTCGGCCAGGAAGCAGAGTTCATCACGGAACAGGATGCCAGTGTGATGGTGGCGGAAGCAGGCTAATACCTAAGCTTCAGATACGGAAAGCAGCCGCGTCGCAGCCAGCTTTAGAGTGCACGCATCGGAGCTAAAAGGCTACCCCTTTACAGTTGGGCGGAAGCGTAAGAATTGATTTCGCAGTTCAACGAGATTTCTTCAAATTGCGGTGCGGTCCATTCCATCCTGCGATCTCCTGAGGTTTCTGGTTCTAGCGCGCAACCTATTCGATGCACTCTCCTCTAATTCGGTTAGCTGGCTGGAAACGCCCGTTACGTGCCCATTTTATCCACAACTGGAACCACCTGAAGCACTTTCGTGAACCCATGCACCCATTTACCTTGCTCATTCACATTCCTGCTCCGAAGGACCCTGAACTAAATGATGCGTTCGATGACTGCCAGTGATGTCAATTTTCTTTCTCTTCAATGTGCCGTCTTCTGCGCCGAATGTGAGCTGATCAGTGAAAACAACACTGGCCGTTGCCTCGCCTGTGGCAGCCAGGCGCTGCTTAGTCTCTCACGAGTAATGGGGGGATCATTGCGGGGCCAGCAAACCGCGTATCTGATAGCCGACGCCGAGCTCGACCGCTTAGTCCGTGAATTACTCCGCACGGTGCCGCGCCCTACTTCCCCAGTTCTGGACAATAGGCTTCGTTTTGTGGGTGCACCATCTGTTCCTGGCCGCCATCATGTTCGCTCCGCTGAGCCGCCTTTGTGCGCCGTCGATGCCGCGGTCAACCCTTCCGATGTGCTTGAGCTGGAAATCCAGCCGGGAGAAATGGATTTAGAACCAGGAATTAACATCATCGCAGAGCGTGCCCAGGCTTTGACCGGCGCTACCGGTGCCGCTATTGCATTACGTAAGGGCGACGAGATCGTGTGTCGTGCTCGAACGGGGCGCACCGCGCCGGATCTGGGCGTGCGCCTGCAGACCGATTCCGGGCTTTCCGCCGATTGCGTCCGCCGGGGAGAGATCCTGCTCTGTCACGATGCTGAGAGCAATCCGCAAGTCGATCTCGCCAGCTGCCGCCGCTTGGGTGCGCGCTCCATTTTGGTTGCCCCGTTACGACATCTCCGGAGGACTCTCGGCGTCTTCGAAGTCCTCTCGTCGACCCCTTACGCTTTTGACCAACGCGATATTGGTACTATGCAACTGCTAGCCAGCCTGATGGTTGCCGCTATTTCCCGCCTATCAACCATCAAACCGCCTCAATCCTGGCAGGAAGCTGCCTCGGACAATGGATTCCCTGCTTGTGCCCGGTTCTGACCCTGGAATTCAAGACCAGCCAACAGGGGTTTTTTGAGGGCAGGTCTACCCCATCACGGTGAAAAGAATGCTTCTTTCTGGCACGGTTCGCGATACTATGTAGCGGGAATGGTGCTATGGAGCCGTTGGGAATCCAGCCGGTTATTGGCGCGGACGCCAAATTTGTTCTTCCCGAACGACGGCGCCGTCCCCGGCTTAAAGCCCATACTCCCGCATACGCAAGTTTCATCGGCGATTCCGCTAGTGTGACGCTGGACCTCAGCGAGATCGTCAATATCAGCGAAGACGGTATCAGTATTCAGGCGGTTCCACCCCTTGAGCCGAACCGACACGTGAATCTCTGCATCGATCTTTCTGAAACCAACACCTATATTCACACTACCGGATTTGTGGTCTGGTCCGACGGTTCGGGACGCGCGGGTATACGTCTACCCAATCTCCCTGATGCGTCGCGCCAGCAGCTCCGCGAATGGCTGTTTCTAAATGCGTTGGCAGCCTGTGCCGCCCAGGCAGCTGAAGCCAAATCTGCGGAAGAGATTGGCGATTTGTCGGCGTCTGGCGAGGCGGCCAGCGCGCCTGCTGTCGCGAGAGACTACACCACACTGCTGGCCGCGTTGGCCGCCGTACAAAAAGAAGCAGAATCTTTTGGAACGAACCTGGACGCGGCTTTGCAACTAATTGCCGAGAGGGCCCAAGCGTTTACTCGCTCCTCAGGAGCAGCTATCGGCCTTTCATTGGACACTGAGATGTGCGGATCTTCGCCTCCATCGTCTGCCTCATTGGATGACGGTAAATACATGGCATGTCGCGCGCGCGCTGGTTCCGATGCCCCTCCGCTTGGTGCGCGACTCCAAGTTGGTTGTGGCTTTTCGGGTGAATGCGTCCGCACCGGGCGGTTGCTTCGTTGCGAAGATTCCGAAACCGATCCCTACGTAGACCGTGAAAGTTGCCGTGCGCTGGGCATCCGCTCGATAGTGGCAGCACCGATCCGCTTGGGCGATAAGGTCATTGGTTTGCTCGAAGTGTTTTCTCCAGATCCATACGCCTTTAACGAGACCGACAGCGAGGCCATGCAGCGCTTCGCTGAGACCGTTCTGGCGACTCTGAATCGCTGCCGAGTCTCCGCCACCCGGGCAAACTCCGGTCAGCGCCTTCCCAGTGGCCTGTTTCCGACGGCACCGGTTTTGAAAGGCAAGCCTGCCACCGTGCCACTGGTTCAGAGCGCGCAACGGCTACGGGGTGTGCCAGTACACCGTGCTCATCTGCTGGTACTGCTTGCCGTGGCCGCTCTTATCGCGTTAGTTCTGGGGTTCCTGCTGGCGCCCTGGATAGATAGCAAGTGGAATCGGGCGAATGAGCGGCAACCA
>Ga0209577_10004866_pt1 | contig 12588 bp, 11 predicted proteins | sample GraSoiAngelo_109_FD_185874 | JGI IMG/M metagenome (GOLD analysis project Ga0209577, IMG submission 185874) | Grasslands soil microbial communities from the Angelo Coastal Reserve, California, USA - 14_0903_12_20cm (SPAdes) (version 2) | ecosystem: Environmental > Terrestrial > Soil > Grasslands... | reverse complement strand
GTCCGCGACAATGGCGCGGTGGACGTGCTCGTGGTCGTGGGCGACGGGGAGCCTCCCCCCAGGCTCCGGGTCCGGGCCAACCGCGTGCTCCACACCCGCTCGGACCCGCCCGGCCCCGACGTCGTCGCCGACCTGCGCGTCCACATCCCCCGGGAGGTGGGCGTCGTGGGCTCGGCGGCCACGGCCCTGGCCCTGCACCGGGCCGGCCTGCCGGTGACGCTGTACACAGACGACACCGCGCCCGTGCCCGGTATCCGCCGCCTGCCCCTGTCCGACCCGGGCCCGACCATGCAGGCGGCCGACTCTCTGCTCGACCTGGTGGGGAACACCCCGCTGGTGCGCCTCGACCGCATCGGGCGCGAGCTCTCCTGCCACCTCCTGGGCAAGCTGGAGCAGCTCAACCCCGGGGGCAGCGTGAAGGACCGTCCGGCCCTGGCCATGGTGGCCGGGGCCGAGGCCTCGGGTGAGCTCCGCGAGGGCGGGACCATCGTGGAGCCGACGTCGGGGAACACGGGGGTGGGCCTGGCCATAGTGGCGGCCCGGCGTCGCTACCGCTGCATCTTCGTGATGCCCGACAAGATGAGCCAGGAGAAGATCGCCCTGCTGCGGGCCTACGGCGCCGAGGTCATCGTCTGCCCCACCGCCGTGGCCCCCGAGCACCCGGACTCCTACTACTCCGTGGCCCGCCGCCTGGCCCAGGAGATCCCGGGCGCGGTCCAGCCCAACCAGTACGGCAATCCCGCCAACCCCGCGGCCCACGAGGCCAGCACCGGCCCCGAGCTGTGGCAGCAGACGGCGGGCCGCATCACCCACTTCGTCGCCGGCATCGGCACGGGCGGGACCATCTCCGGGGTGGGGCGCTTCCTCAAGTCCAAGCGGGCCGGCGTCCAGATCGTGGGGGCCGACCCCGAAGGATCGGTCTACTCGGGCGGGGGCGGCCGGCCCTACCTGGTCGAGGGGATCGGCGAGGACTTCTGGCCCACGACCTACGACCCCGGCGTGGTCGACCGCGTCGTCAGGGTGAGCGACCGCGACTCCTTCCTGACCGCCCGCCGCGTCACCCGGGAGGAAGGGATCCTGGTGGGGGGCTCCGCGGGCACGGCCGTGCACGCGGCCCTGGAGGTGGGCCGGGAGCTGGGGCCCGACGACGTGGTGGTGGTGCTCATCCCCGACTCGGGGCGGGGCTACCTGTCCAAGCTCTACAACGACAGCTGGATGGCCGACTACGGGTTCCTCCGGGCCGCGGGGCCGACCGTGGGCCACGTGCTCGAGGCCAAGCCCGCCGACCTCCCCCGCCTCGTCCACGTCCATCCCGACGAGGAGGTCCGCTCCGTCATCTCCGTGCTGCGCGAGTACCAGGTGTCGCAGGTCCCGGTGATCAAGGCCGAGCCGCCCCTGGCCCTGGCCGAGGTGGTGGGGGCGGTCCACGAGCGCGACCTCATGGCCCTGGCCTTCGACCGCCCCGACGTGCTCGACCACCCCGTGTCGGAAGCCATGGGGCCGCCCCTTCCGACGGTCGGCGCGGGCGAGCCCGTGCAGCTGGCGGTGGAGCGGCTGGAGCACGCGCCCGGGGTCATCGTGGTGGACGCCGGCCGCCCCGTCGGCATCCTCACCCGCTCGGACGTGCTCGAGTTCCTGGCCCGACGGCCCCTCCTGTGACGGGCGCACCGGCCCCGGGCCCGGGGCCCGGCTTCGAGACCAGGGCCATCCACGCCGGCCAGCCCCCCGACCCGGCGACCGGCGCGGTGGTGACGCCCGTGCACCTGGCCACCACCTTCGCCCAGAGCGGGCCCGGCGCGCACCTGGGCTACGAGTACTCCCGCTCGGCCAACCCCACCAGGACCGCGCTCGAGGCCTGCCTGGCCTCCCTCGAAGGCGGCGTCGCCGGGTTCGCCTTCGCCAGCGGCATGGCGGCCGAGGACGCCGTGCTGCGCCTGCTCCCCCCCGCCAGCCACGTCCTGCTGCCGGCCGACGCCTACGGCGGCACCTACCGGCTGGTCGCGCGCGTCTACGGCCCCGCCGGCTACAGCTTCACCCCCGTCGACCTGGCCGACGCCGCGGCCGTGGAGGCGGCCTGGCGGGACGAGACCCGCCTGGTGTGGGTGGAGACCCCGACCAACCCCACGCTGGCCATCGTCGACATCGCCGCCACCGCGGCCATGGCCCGGGAGCGGAGCGCCCTGTGCGTGGTGGACAACACCTTCGCCACCCCCTACCTGCAGCGTCCCCTGGAGCTGGGCGCCGACGCCGTCGTGCACTCGACGACCAAGTACCTGGGCGGTCACTCCGACGTGGTCGGGGGCTTCGTGGCCCTGACCAGTCCCGAGCGGGCCGAGCGCCTGGCCTTCGTGCAGAACGCGGTGGGAGCGGTGCCGGGACCGGTCGACTGCTACCTGGTGCTGCGGGGCATCAAGACCCTGGCCGTGCGCATGGAGCGCCACTGCAGCAACGCCGCGGCCGTGGCCCGGCTCCTGGTCTCCCACCCCGCCGTCGATCGGGTCTTCTTCCCGGGCCTGGAAGCGCATCCCGGCCACGAGCTGGCCGCCCGCCAGATGAGCGGGCCCGGGGGCATGGTGTCGTTCCTGGTGCGGGGCGGGGAGCCGGCGGCGCTCGAGGTCGTGTCCGGCACCCGGGTCTTCACCCTGGCCGAGTCCCTGGGCGCGGTGGAGTCCCTCATCGAGCACCCGGCCCGCATGACCCACGCCAGCGCCGCGGGCTCGCCCCTCGAGGTCGACGCCCGCCTGGTGCGCCTGTCCGTCGGCATCGAGACCGAGTCCGACCTGCTCGCCGACCTGGAGCAGGCCCTGGACCGGGTGGCGCCTTGACGCCACCACCAACGTCGCTTCACCCCGAGGAAGGACGGCACCAATGAACGGCGTCATCGTCGCCAAGGACGGTCCCCTGACCACGGTCACCATCAACCGGCCCGAGGTGCGCAACGCCGTGGACCGCGACACCGCGGCCGAGCTGGCCGACGCCTTCCGGGCCTTCGACTCCGACGGGTCCTCGAGCGTGGCCGTGCTCACGGGGGCGGGCGGCACCTTCTGCGCCGGCGCCGACCTCAAGGGCGTGGCCGCGGGCCGGGGCAACCGGGCCCTGCCCGAGGGCGACGGCCCCATGGGCCCGACCCGCATGCTCCTCGGCAAGCCCGTGCTGGCCGCGGTCGAGGGCCACGCCGTCGCCGGCGGGCTGGAGCTGGCCCTGTGGTGCGACCTGAGGGTGGCGGCGCGCGACGCCGTGTTCGGTGTGTTCTGCCGGCGGTGGGGCGTCCCTCTGATCGACGGCGGAACCGTGCGCCTTCCCCGCCTCATCGGCCACAGCCGGGCCCTGGACCTCGTGCTCACGGGCCGGGCCGTCGGGGCCGACGAGGCGTTGGCCATGGGGCTCGCCAACCGCGTCGCCGAACCCGGTCAGGCCCTGGCCGCCGCCCTCGAGCTGGCCGGCCAGCTGGCCGCCTTCCCGCAGCGCTGCCTGCGCAGCGACCGCCTGTCCTCCTACGAGCAGTGGGGGCTGGAGATGGATGCCGCCCTGGCCGCCGAGCACGGGCACGGCATGGCCACGATCCGCTCGGGCGAGTCGGCCGAGGGCGCGGCCCGCTTCGCGGGGGGAGTAGGCCGGCACGGCTCCTTCTCCTAGTGTGACGCCCATGGCCGACGCGCCCTGGTCGGAAGACGCCTGCTCGCTCGTCGATGCCTTCCGCACCGGTGAGCGCTCACCCGCAGAGGAGCTGGAGGCCACCCTCGCGGCCATCGGGACCAGCACGCTCAACGCCTTCACCCACCTCGACGGGGACAGGGCTCGGGCCGCCGCGGCCCGCGCCGACGTGAACGCTCCCCTCGGTGGGCTGCCCATGGCCGTCAAGGAGCTCGACCCCGTTGCCGGCTGGCCCCTCACGGAGGCGTCCCTGGCCTTTGCCGACCGGGTCTCGGGCCACGACGCCACCGTCATCGACCGGCTGCGGGCCGCGGGCGCGGTGCTCGCGGGCCAGACCACGGCCAGCGAGTTCGGAGGGCTCAACGTGAGCGTGACCCTCCTGCACGGGATCACCGGCAACCCGTGGGACCCCACCAAGACCACGGGAGGATCGTCGGCGGGCTCGGCCGCGGCGGTGGCGGGAGGCCTGCTGACCCTCGCCACGGGAGGCGACGGCGGTGGCTCGATACGCATCCCGGCCGGCTTCTGCGGGCTGGTGGGCATGAAGGGCACCGCCGGGCGCATCCCCAGGGGACCCCGCACCGCCATCGCACCGCTCACCGTCGTGTTCGGCTGCCTGGCCCGGTCGGTGCGCGACGTGGCCCGCTACTACGACGTCGCCAGCGGCTACGACAGCCGCGACCCCTACAGCCTGCCCCGGGTAGAGGGATGGGAACGCGACCTCGGCTCCCACGACCTGCGGGGCATGAAGGTGGCCATCGCCCCCACCCTCGGCTCGGCCGTGGTGCGGCCCGAGGTCGAGTCCCTGGTGGTCGAGGCCGCCGAGGACCTGGCCCGCGCCGCCGGGCTCCAGGTGGTCGACGTCCCCGTCAAGCTCCCGGGTCTGGGCGTGGAGTGGGCCATGTCCAACATGGCCTCGCTGCTCGTCGAGCTGGGCGACCGTTACCCCGACTGCCTGCCCGAGCTCACCCAGGAGATGGCCTTCGGCCTCAAGCTGGCGTCGGAGGTCTACAACCTCGACATGGCCGCCCGTGTCGAGCGCAACCGCACCGCGGCCAACGAGATGATGGCCGACGTGTTCGAGCAGGTTGACTTCGTGGCCTGCGCCACCAACCCCGACGTGGCCTTCCCGGCCCAGGTCGCCCTCAACACCAGGGTGGGCGATCTCCCCGCCGGCCCCGAGAACAACGGCGCCCTCACCATCCCGGCCAACGTCAGCGGCAACCCGGCCGTCTCGGTGCCCGCCGGCCTCGTCGAGGGCCTGCCCGTGGGGCTGCAGCTGATGGGCCGACACCACGCCGACGCCCTCCTGCTCGACCTGGCCCTGGTGGCGGAGCGGGAACGGCCCTGGCCTCTGGTCGCGCCGGGAGCCCCCTGCTAGAGCCGTGCCCCGGAGGCGCCGGGCCTGGGCCGTGCTGCGCTTCGTCTGCAACCTCCCGGCCACGGCATTGGCCGCGGGGCTGGCCCGTCTGGCCGGGACCAGGCCCACGATGGGCAACGACCTGTTCATCTGCTGCACCGGTGTCCCTCGCTGGCTCAACGGGCCCCGCGGAGGCATGACGGTGGGCAACGTGTTCCTCACCAGCAGGACGGAGATCGAGCCCGGCCTCCGCCGCCACGAGGTGCGCCACGCCGACCAGTGGGCCGTCCTCGGGCCCCTGGCCTTCCCCGTCCTCTACGGCCTGGCCGAGGCGGCCGCCCGCCTGCGGGGCAAGGGCCCGGAGGGCAACGTCTTCGAGCGCCTGGCCGGCCTCGGCGAAGGCGGCTACGGCCGGCCGGGAGGGTGACCTCGCGCCCGGAGGGCCGACCAGGAGGAGCAACAGCAGGAGGAGCAGACATGCCCGAGCTCTCCACCGTGCACCACGTCTCGCTCAGCGTCACCGACCTCGAGCGCAGCCGGGAGTGGTACGAGCGCGTCCTGTTACTCCACGAGGTGCGCTCGGCCACCATCGCCGGCGTGACCTTGACCGTGCTCGGGGCCTCCGGCTTCTCCCTCACCCTGTGCCAGCACCCGGCCAACCGCGGCGAACCCTTCCAGGAGACCGTCACCGGGCTCGACCACCTCTCCTTCGCCGTCGCCGACGTCGAGGCCCTGCGGGCGTGGGTCGCGCACTTCGACCGCGTGGGTGTGGCCCACTCACCCATCGCCGAGGATCCCTTCGGACCCGTCCTCGTGTTCCGCGACCCCGACAACATCCAGCTCGAGCTGGTGGTCGGCGGGCCCGGTCGGTAGTCAGGCGTGGCCTTGGCCGTGGCCGCCCGGCTCACCGCCCACCTCGAGTCGTGGCTGGGGCGCTGGCCCCCGCCCGGACCCGGCTTGCACGTGGCCGGCTCGGTCCAGCGCAGCCGGCCGGGCTGGGACGGCCACGTCCATGGCGTCGTGGGGGTGATGACCCCGGACGGAGGCATCCTCTCGGTGCCACTCGAAGCCGAGGCCGCGGTGAGCGCCCTGGGGGTGGAGCCCGACGCCCTCATCAGGAGCGTCCCCGCCGCCTTGGGCCGGCCCGGCGCCGTGCTCGGCCGGGGCGCCTTCCGCTGGAGCGAGGAGCCCGCCCATCTCGCCGACGCCGGCGAGTGGATCGCCCGCTCCGACCCCCGCGTGCCCGAGTGGTTGCACCCGTTCAACGGCGACGTGCTCGTGGCCTGGGACGAGGACGGGAGCTACGCCGGCGGGGTCGGGCGCAAGCAACACGACGCCCACGGGCACGAGCTCTCGGTGGGGACCGACGAGCGCATGCGGGGCCGGGGGCTGGCCCGCCGGCTGGTGGCCCAGGCGGCCAGGCGAGTCATCGCCGACGGCGCCGTGCCCACCTACCTGCACGCCTTCGACAACACGGCCTCGGCCCGGGTGGCCGACGCCGCCGGCTTCCCCGACCGGGGCTGGCAGGTGCTCGAGCTCTTTCAGCCCAGGGGCTGAGGCCCGGGCGCCTCCTTACCCCGGCGCCTCACGCCGCGGGCTGTAGGTGCTGGTCGTCGGCCAGCTCGGCCAGGGCGTGCGCCTCCAGATCCCGCACCCTCCGGGCGGCCATGTGGAGCTGGCGCCCGGTGGCGCTGACCGACATCGGGGGCTGGCCGCCCAACCCGAAACGGAGGGTGACCACGGCCCTCTCCTTCTCGGGGAGCCTGTCGACGGCGACACGCAGGCGCCCGGTCAGGTCGTCGTCGGCCACGACGTCCTCGATCGACTCGGCGTCGGAGACCGCGGCCAGGTCACCCAGGCTCGTGTCCTGCCCCGCGGCGACGGGCTGGTCGAGGCTGGCGGTCACACGCGGAAGCGTCACCGCGTCCAGCACGTGCTCCAGGGAGTCCCCGGAGTCGGCCGCCAGCTCATGGGCCGTAGGGGGCCGTCCCAGCCCCTCCTCCATCTCCGCGGCCAGACGGTCGAGGCGGCGGGCCCGATCAGCGGGCACCGAGGGCACGTAGATGGGACGCGCCTCGCGCTGCACGCCCCTCTGCAGGGAATGCCTGATCCACCAGCTGGCGTAGGTCGAGAACTGGTAGCCACGTGTCCAGTCGAACTTCTCCACCGCCCGGATGAGACCGAGGGTCCCGTCCTGGATGAGGTCGAGCAGGTCCATGCCCGTGCCCTGGTAGCGCTTGGCCCAGTGCACGACCAGGCGCAGGTTGGCGCGAACCATCTCCGCCTTGGCCCGCTCGTCGCCCTCGGCCACGCGCTGGGCCAGCCGCCGCTGCTCATCGGCCGTGGGGAGCGGGACGGCGGCGATCTCCTCCAGATACCGCCCGAGCAGATCGAGCTCGGCCGGCATCGTGGCCGTGGTGGGGGGGCGCTTGGCGTGCTTGGCTGTCATGGTCGCAATGAGGAAAACAACTGCGTGCGCTGCCTGCTTCCCGCCCGAGGGCGCCCGTGACCGTCGTCTCACCTCTCCTCCGGCCCGGTGCAGATCATGGCGTGACCTCGGTCACACCGGACCCGGCACGGACCTGGCCGTCGCGGGTGTCAGTCGGCGGGGCCGGCGGCCAGGGTGACGGTGGCCGAGTGACGCCGGCCGGAGGAGTCGCTCCAGCCCAGCGCCACCTTGTCGCCGGGCTTGTGCGCCTTCATCAAGCCCGACAGCGTCTGGGACGAGTCCACGGCGTGACCGTCGAGGGACACGATGGTGTCGCCCGCGGCCAGGCCCGCGCCCGCAGCCGGCAGGCCGGGCTCGACCCCGGAGATCGTCGCTCCGCTCGAGCTGCCTGAGCCCTGGCCGGCCGGGTCCAGGGCCACGCCCAGGAAGGCGGGCAGGCCCAGGTGCACCGTCGAGGTGGCCTGGCCCGACTCGATCTGGTGGGCGACGCTCAAGGCATGAGCCGTGGGTATGGCGAAGCCCACGCTGGCACCGGAGCGGAAGCGGCGTCCTGCCGAGGCCGCGGTGTTCATGCCGATGACCTGGCCCGCGCTGTTGACCAGGGGCCCGCCCGAGTCCCCGGGTTGGAGCGGCGCGTTGGTCTGGATCAGCCCGGTGAGAGTCTCGCTGTTGGACCCGCCGAAGTCCCCGGCCGTGATGGTCTGGTTCACGGCCTGGACCGTCCCGGTGACGACGGCGGGTGCGCCGCCGACGCCCCCGGCGTTGCCGATGGCGACAACGGAATCACCGGGGGTCACGGCCGAGGAGTTGCCGATGGGGATGGTCTTGAGCCCCGAGGCGCCCTGGATCTGGATGATGGCGATGTCGTCGGTGGGATCGGTCCCCACCACGGCGGCGTTGTAGGTGCGGCCGGTGTCAACCAGGGTGACGCTGATGTGGGTGGCGCCCTCGACGACGTGGTTGTTGGTGAGGACCTCGCCCGAGGGGGTCAGCACCATCCCGGTGCCCGCCCCCGACCCGCTCTGGTAACCGAGCTTGGTGTTGATGTCGACGACGCCGGGGGTGACCTTGGCCGCCAGGGCCGCGGTCGGACCGGTCGGGGCCGTCCCCGCCGACGGCGATCCCCCGCCCGAGAAGGGGCTGGTCGGGCTGGACGGGGCCACCGGCGCCGGGTTGGAGGGGGCGGCGGGAACGGAGGGCGAAGCCGTGTTGAGGGTCGGGCGCACGCCGTGCCAGCGCCACCGGCTCACCACGCCGGCCATGGCCCCCACTACCAGCGAGGCGGCCAGGGCCGCGGCCAGTGCCGACCGTCCCCACCGGGCCGGGGGCGCGGGGGGCGGAGCGGGGGGATGGGGCGGCGGCCCGTCCGACGGCGGGGGCGGCGCGGCCCAGGGCGGGGGCACGGCCACCCACTCCGGGTAGGGCCGTTCGGAGACGGCGGTCGTCGATGGCTGATGGCTGTCGGTCATGGCTAGACGATCCTCTGGGTCCAGATGAGTGCGGTGACGGCTGCGGCTATGGCGAAGGCGAGGGCGATACCGGTGAACCAGGCCGTGATCTCGTGGCGGTGGACGTCGTAGCCCACCACCCTGCCGATCTGGCTGTACACCGACTTGAGCTGGCCCGCGCTCTGGGCCGTGAACGTCCTGCCGCCGGTGTCGGACGCGATCTGGGCCATGGCCGGCGGGTCCGAGGGCACCAGGATCGTGCGACCGCCCAGGTCCAGCTCGCCGTTCTGGGTGCCGAAGGCGATGGTGTTTATCTTCACGCCCGCCTGCCTGGCCCCGGCGGTGGCGTCGACCACGGTCTGGGCCGGCGACTGCCCGGGCCGGCCCACGGTCGGAGTCCCGTCGCTCATCAACACGATGGCCGCGGGAGCCCGCTTCCCGTCAGCGCCGGGGGGGAGGGTGTTGACGGCGTCGAGGGACAGGAAGATGGCGTCGCCTGTGGCCGTGCCTCCCCCGGCCCGCAGGGCGTTGATGGCGGCCAGGACCGTTGTGCGGTCGGCCGTGGGCGGCACGAGCACGCTGGCCGTGCTGGCGAAGGACACCAGGCCGAGCTGGACGCCGGGCGGGAGGGCACCGACGAAGCCCCGCGCCGCCTGCTGGGCCGCGGCCAGCCGGCTGGGCGTGACGTCGTTGGCGATCATCGAGCCCGACACATCCAGCGTGAGGATCACGGTGGCCCGCTGGCGGGGCGTGCGCACGGCCCGGGCCGGCTGGGCGAAGCCGATGACGAGCAGGGCCAGCGCCCCCAGGAGGGCGGCCGCGGGTATGTGACGCTGCCAGCCCGAGCGCCTGGGGGCGACCGAGGCCAGCATGTCGACGCTCGTGAAGCGGACCACGAGCTTGCGACGGGCCCTCTGCACGACGAGGTAGGTGGCGAGGAGGGCGACGGGCGCGGCCAGCAGCAGGAGCCTGGGCGCGGACAGGAACGTCATCGCCCCGCCTCGGGGAGAGTCGAGACGGGCGCGCCCGTCGCCGGGGCGGTGGCGGGCGCGGGCCCGCCCTGTCCCAGTGACCGGGTGTGGAGCCGGTCACCCCGGCGCCGCCCCACGAAGCGGACGACGTCGAGCAGCCAGTCGCGATCGGTGGAGAGCTGCAGGTGCTCGGCACCGGCCTCGGTGAGCACGCGACCGATGCGCTGCTGGCGCTCGGCGGCCACCGCCGCGTAGCCCCGGCGCAGGGTCCGGGAGTTGGTCTGGACGTAGAGGCGCTCGCCCGTCTCGGCGTCGACCAGGGCCAGCATCCCCACCGGGGGCAGGCTCAGCTCGCGGGGGTCGCTCAGCTGGGCGGCCACCACGTGGTGGCGCAGGGCCAGCCTGCGCAGGGGCGTGGCCCAGTCGGTGGCATCGAGGAAGTCCGACACCACGATCACCTGGCCCCGGCGCTTCTGGGTGCGCTCCAGGCGCACCAGGGCGCCGGCCATGTCGGCACCGGCTGCCGGCGCCGTCTCCCGCCGGGGCGTGTCGTAGAGCACGGACAGGGCGGCCAGGACACCGAGGCGGCCGCCGCGAGGGGGAAGCGCCACCAGCTCGTCGCCCCCGGCGATGAGGACGCCGAGGCGGTTGCCGGCCCGCACGGTCAGAAATCCGAAGGCGGCCACCACGGCCAGGGCGACCTCGCGCTTCTCGCGCTGGGCCGTTCCGAAGTCGAGGCTGGCCGAGCGATCCACGACCAGGCACGTCTCCAGCTCCCGGTCGGCCTCGGTCGTCCTCACGTGAGGGGCCAGGGTCCTGGCCGTGAGGCTCCAGTCGATGCGGCGGGCGTCGTCGCCCGGGCTGTAGGGCCGGGCCCCGGCGGGCTCGCTCCCCGGCCCGGTGGCGAAGGCCAGGTAGTCGCCGCTCAGCATCCCGTCCAGGCGCCGGGTCACGTCCAGCTCCAGGCTGCGCAGCAGGGCGGCCTTGGCCGCCACCGTGGCCGGGTCGGCCGAGGGCGGCGAGGGCGGCGGGGACGGCGCGGTCGGCAGGGCCGGCGGGCCCTCCCGCCTGAGCCAGCCCCGGCCCCGCCCTGGCTCGGTCATCCCGCCTCGTCCATTCCCCCGGCCAGGTACTCGGCCGCCGGTATGGCATATGCGCCCGCGGCCTCGCCCTGCCTCGCTCCTCGCCCGGCGGCGTCGTCCTGGTGGGGGGCGACGCGCGGGGCCTCGATGGCGGCGAGCAGGCGATCGATCACCTGGTCGACCTTGACCCCGCCGGCCAGGGCGTCGTAGGTGAGCAGCAGGCGGTGGCGCAGCACCTCGGGGACGACGTCGTAGACATCCTGAGGGACGAGGAAGCGGCGGCCCCGGAGCAGGGCCAGGGCCCGGCCGGCCGACAGCAGCCCCAGCGTCGCCCGGGGGCTGGCGCCCAGCGCCACCTGCGAGGCGAGCTCGGGCATGCCCCATCGCACCGGATCGCGGGTGCCCATGACCAGCCTCACGGCGTAGTCCCGCACGGCATGGTGGACGAAGACGCCCCCGGCCTCGGCCTGGAGGGAGAGAAGCTGCTCGGCCGACAGCACCTGCTCGGCCTCGGGCGCCCGCACGCTCATGCGCCGGGCGATCTCCTTCTCCTCCTCGTAGGAGGGCTGGTCGATGACGATCTGCATGAGGAAGCGGTCACGCTGGGCCTCGGGCAGGGCGTAGACGCCCTCGGACTCGATCGGGTTCTCGGTGGCCAGCACCAGGAAGGGGCTGGGCACCTTGCGGGTGTTGCCGCCGATGGACACCTGCTGCTCGGACATGACCTCGAGCAGGGCGGCCTGGACCTTGGCCGGGGCCCGGTTGATCTCGTCGGCCAGCACGATGTTGGCGAACACCGGGCCCCACTCGATGTCGAACTCCTCTTGGGACGGGCGCCATATGCGGGTCCCGACGATGTCGGCGGGGACGAGGTCGGGAGTGAACTGGATGCGGGTGAACGTCCCCCCGGTCACCCGGGCCATGGTCGAGACCGTGAGCGTCTTGGCCAGCCCGGGGACGCCTTCGATGAGGCAGTGGCCCCCGGCCAGCAGGCACACCAGGGCCCGCTCGACCATGCGGTCCTGGCCCACGATGACCCTCTTCACCTGGAAGAGGGCGTCCTCCAGCACGGCCGCGCTGCTCGGCTCGGGGGCTGCGGTTCGGCGAGCAGGCACAGGACCCTCCTCGGGAGCTCGGGAACTCGGATGCTGACCTCTCCACCCTGCACCCCCAACCTGAACGGCGGCTACCGCAATCCTGTGAGCCCGCTTGGGAGATGGCGCCGGGCCCGGGCCCCCGGGCCGGTGCTCCGGCCGACGCATCTCGCCAACAGCCCATTCACAGCCGACCCCCAGCCCTACCCACCACACTTGACGCCTCGCGGGGCCGAGAGGATGGATATGGAGCACGAGGTCCGAGACGGTGGGAGCCCGGGAGCCGCGACCCCCGCGGCGGGAACCCAGCCCGTGGTCCCGACGCCGGTGTCCGGGACGCACCCGGTAGCGGCGCCGGTCAAGCCCAAGGCGGGGTGGTACCCCGATCCCTGGGCCCCCGCCCATCACCGCTACTGGGACGGTGACGTCTGGACGGCCCACGCCTTCCCCGACGGCCCCGTCCAGGCCCGGGACCGGGGCCGCATCGTCGAAGGCGCCGCTGCGCCCACCGCGCCCACTCCCCCCACCAC
>Ga0209577_10004865_pt1 | contig 12589 bp, 7 predicted proteins | sample GraSoiAngelo_109_FD_185874 | JGI IMG/M metagenome (GOLD analysis project Ga0209577, IMG submission 185874) | Grasslands soil microbial communities from the Angelo Coastal Reserve, California, USA - 14_0903_12_20cm (SPAdes) (version 2) | ecosystem: Environmental > Terrestrial > Soil > Grasslands ... | reverse complement strand
GGGCGGCGGGTGGGACTGGCGTGGGATCGACTCCATGCTCACCCGTCGCGGCCATCGCGTCGTGCGGGTGACCCTGACGGGTCTGGGCGAGCGCTACCATCTCGCGTCGCCCAACATCGGCCTCGAGACGCATATCGATGACGTCGTCAACAAGATTCTCTGGGATGACCTGCGCGATGTCGTGCTCGTCGGGCACAGCTACGGTGGGATGGTGATCACCGGGGTCGTGGACCGGATCCCCGAGCGAATCAAGCGCGTCGTGTACCTCGACGCGCTGCTGCCTGACTCGGGAGAATCGGTGATGTCGATCCCCGACACGGCACGGCAGAAGTTCGTGCAGAGTGTCACGCGAGATGGCTACCTGGTGCCTGTGTGGGTGACGGACACCACCGTGATTCCGCGTGACGTGCCGCAGTCACTCCGCACGTTCACCGATACCCTGCGGCTCACGAATCCTGCGCGGCGCAATGTGGCGGCGGCGTACATTCTGACGTACGAGCCGCAGGTGACGCCCGATCCGTTCCAACCGTTCGCCGATCGCGCCGCGGCGCGCGGCTGGCCCGTCTACAAAATGGTGTCCGATCACCTGCCGGAGCGCACCCACCGCGTCGAGCTCGTCGCGCTGCTGGAGCGGGTGCCTTGATGCTTCTGCCGGTATTGATCGCTGCGACGACTGTGTGTTCCCAGGACACCACCATCAGCAGCTTTCTCAAGACCGTCGACGTTCCTTCCGGTCACATCACAACCGTCTACAAGGCCGACCGACGCTTCGAAGCACCCAACTGGTCACGCGATGGACGCTTCTTTGTCATCAATAGTGAAGGCCGGCTATATCGCCTGAGAGTCGGTGCGCAGCAGCTCGAACCGATCGAAACCGGCTCCGCGACGCGCATCAACAACGATCATGGGATCTCCCCCGACGGGAAATCGCTCGTGATCAGCGCCGAGCCCTCCGAAGACTGGCTGACCTCGAGCGTCTATCTCCTGCCGCTGGGCGGCGGCATGCCCAGACAGATCACGACGCAGGCGCCGAGTTTCTGGCACGGTTGGTCACCCGACGGCAAGACGCTCGCGTTCGTGGGACGGCGTGACGGCGAATTCGACATCTACACCATTCCGGTGTCCGGCGGCGACGAGCGCCGCATCACGACGTGCAAAGGGCTGGACGACGGTCCCGACTATTCTCCCGACGGCGCCTTCATCTATTACAACTCCTTCTGCAGTGGAAAAATGGAGATCTGGCGCATGCGGCCCGATGGGAGCCAGCCTGAGCAGCTGACGCACGATCAATACGCCAACTGGTTTCCGCATCCGTCGCCGGACGGGCGCTGGGTGGTGTTTCTCTCGTTCATCGAGGATCAGCGACAGGATCATCCGTTCGGCAAACAGGTGAAGCTGCGGCTCATGGACCTGCGCGACAGGTCGCTTCGCGACCTGTCGCCGCCATTCTTCGGCGGGCAGGGAACGATCAACGTGCCCAGCTGGTCACCGGACAGCCGGCGCGTAGCGTTCGTGACTTTCGAGCAACATGTTAGGGCGCAATGACTCCGCGATAATGCAATGACTCCGCGATAATAAGGAAGGCACGATGACTCTGATTCGATTCAAAGCCTCACAAGAGCAGGATGCCGACCTGTCCATCACCTATGACGCCGTGGTGGTCGGCTCGGGCGCGGCGGGTGGAATGGCCGCGCACGTCCTCACCTCGCAAGGGATGAAGGTGCTGCTGCTCGAGGCGGGCAAGAAGATCGACATCAATTCCGAGCTGCGCTCGATGCAGTGGCCGTATGATCATCCCCGCCGAGGCGAGGCGCCGCCGGGGTACCATGCGATCCGCTTCAACGAGTACAACGTCCGGAAACCGCCCTACGCCAAAGGCTCCGCCTTCAAGCACGTGTTCTCCTACGTCGGTGGCTGGGGTGGATCGGATTACGTCAAGAACATCCTGGTCGATGAGAAGAACCATCCGTACACGGGCACCAAGTACGCGTGGGTGCGGGCGCGTCTGCTTGGCGGGAAGACGAACATCTGGGGCCGCCTCGCGCTGCGCCTCTCCGACTACGACTTCAAGGGAAAGACCCACGACGGCTACGGCGAAGACTGGCCGATCTCCTACGCCGATATCGAGCCCTACTACGACAAAGTCGATCTCTACCTCGGCATCAGCGGCCACAAGGAGAATCTGCGGCAGCTGCCCGACAGCCTGTTCCAGCGGCCGAACAAGCTGACCGGCTCGGAGGTGATGCTGCGCAAGAGTCTCGCCACGATGAACCGCACGTTGACGCCCTACCGCGCGGGAGTGACGACCGACGGCGTGAAGAACAAGTACCGCAGCAAATGTTTCGGCCGCGGCGCGTGCGACCGGCGGCCCGGTGGCTGCGACATCCACGCCGCCTTCGATTCGCCGACAGGCCTGATTTATCCGGCGATGGACACCGGCAATCTCACATTGCGGACGAATTCCACTGCACATGAGGTGCTGGTCGACTCGAACACCGGCAAGGCACGCGGGGTCTCGTTCGTCGATTCCCAGAACCACCGCACGTACGAAGCGAAAGCCAAGGTTGTAATCGTGGCGGCGTCTACGCTGGAGAGTGCCAGACTGTTGTTGTTATCCAAGTCCCGGCAACATCCCAATGGCATCGGCAATTCGAGCGGGCACGTCGGCCACAACTTCTGCGAGCACGTCATGGGGCCGGGTGTCACGGGACTCGTCAAGGACATGGTGGGAGCGCCGCCCACATTGGACGATGGCAAGCCGGGTGGGTTCTACGTCCCCCGGTTCCGGAACCTCGAGGACAAGCAGCCGGGATTCGTCCGCGGCTACGGGTTCGAGGGCGGGTCAGGCTTCTCGCTCTTCCCCCGCCACGCGTTGGACACGCCGGGATTCGGCGGTCAGTTCAAGAAATCGGTGCGCGAGCATGCGGGGGCCTTCATTAGTATGGGCGGCTTCGGCGAAGTGCTCGCCCGCTACGAGAACTACGTGGACCTGGACCCCGACGTGAAAGACGCCTGGGGGATCCCCGTGCTGCGCTTCCACTATGAGTTCAGCGACAACGAGAAGAAGATGTGCGAGGACATGGCGAACGCCGGCAAGGAAATGTTCGAAGCGGCGGGCATCGAAGTCATCGGCGTCGACAAGAACATCCTCACCGAAGGCTGGTCGATCCACGAGCTCGGCACGGCGCGCATGGGCAACGATCCCAAGACGTCGGTGCTGAATCAGTTCCAGCAGTCGCACGACGTGAAGAATCTCTTCGTGGTGGACGGCTCGAGTCACGTGAGCGCGTCGTGTCAGAATCCGACGTGGACGATCATGGCGCTGGCGTGGCGCTCCTGCGAGCACCTCGCCGATGAACTCAAGCGGGGGAACCTATGAAGATCTCGCGTCGCAAAATGATCCAGGCGACCGCCGCCGGAGTAGCGGGAGCGGCCGCGTTGCCGTTGGTGAAGCTTCCGGTTGCGCCGCCGAAGCCCAAGTTTTTCACGCCCGCGGAGTTCGCGGTGGTGGACGAGATGAGCGACCTGATCATCCCGACGGACCAGCAGTCGGCCGGCGCGCGCGCCGCCGGTGTCGCCCTGTACATCGACGGACGCCTTGCCGAATCGTTCGAGCCGGAGCAGCCCCAGCGCTGGCGCGCGGGGATCAAAGCCGTCGAGGCGCTGTCGCGCGAGATGCATGGCAAGACGTTCATGGCGGCGACGCCGGCGCAGCGGCTCGCGCTCCTGACCCGGATCGCCGTCGCCGAGTCCGACCCGAAGAGCGACGCGGAAAAGTTCTTCAAGGAGATCAAGGGCGGGACGGTGCGCGCCTACTACACCTCGAAGATCGGCATCCACGACGATCAGCAGTACAAGGGCAACGTCATTCAACCGGGAGAATACGCCGGCTACGATGCCACATGAGCCCCCCCGGACCGAGCTCGACACGCCACGGCTGACGCTACTCGCGTACACGCCCGAGCAGTTGCTCGCGCTGATCGAGCAGCCGGAGCGATTCGAGGAGATCGTGGCCCTCACCCCCGCAGATGGATTGCGGGGGTTCTACGTTTCGGGCGACGTGTCGCCGCAATGGCTCGAAGCGCTGCGCGGTGCGGTGGGGCGGGGCCCCAATCCCTGGCGTCACGGTTTTTTCATCATCGAGAAGGCGAGCGGTGAAATCGTCGGCGGCGCGGGATTCAAGGGCGCGCCCGATGCCGCGGGGATGGTGGAAATTGCCTACGGCGTCGTGCCGTCTCGCGCCGGGCGAGGATACGCCACCGAAGCGGCCCGCGCGCTGATTCATTTTGCCGCGAGCGAGCCCCGCGTGCGCACGATTCGCGCGCACACGCGCCCGGAGACGAACGCGTCCACGCGCGTCCTCGCGAAGTGTGGCTTCGTGCACATCGGTTCGGTCGTCGATCCCGAGGACGGTCCGGTCTGGCGGTGGGAACGAAGCGCACAGCATATTGGAACACCATGAGAGAGACGTTGGTGACTGGAACCGGCCAAGCAGTGTTCGTCCCGGGCGAGTGGCGCTCCCTCGCCAGCTGTCTCGGTCTCTCGCCGCGCGAATGCGGCATCGTGCGCGCCGTGTTCGACGGCAATTCCGAGAAGGACACCGCCGCGCGGCTCGGGCTGTCGCCGCACACCGTGCACACCTATTTGTGGCGCATCTATCGCAAGCTCGGCGTGCAGAGTCGCGAGGAGCTGCTGGTGCGCGTCTTCGCCGAGTTTCGTTCCCTTCCCAAGCGCGGTACCGGTGGACGGAAGCGGCACGAGAGCAGACACCGGGCGGTGTAGCCTGATCAGGTGACCCGGAGTAGGGGTCTTGTGAGGCCCGGCAGCGGACGTATGGTTGGGCCACGTATGCATCTACGGGTTGCTCTTCTGCACAGCCCCCATTGGCTCAGGAGATTGGATTCCATGCAAAGATTCCTTCGTGCAATTGGGATTGGTGTCGTGTTCCTGGTGGCGGTCAGTAGTACCGCTACGGCTCAAGGGACCCTGGTCTCGGGTACCGTCACGTCCGCAACAACCAAGGACAAGCTGTGGGGTGCGACGGTGCGGGTGAAAGGCACCCAGACGCAAACCGTCACCGACCAACAAGGACGCTTCGGTCTGGTCGCGCCCTCCGATGCCGTGCTGACGGTTGCCATGATCGGCTATCGGAGCGTGGACGTGCCCGTGAACAGCCAGACCACCATCGACGTGGGGCTGGAGCAGGCGCCCACGATGTTGGAAGAGGTCGTGGTCACGGGCTACCAGCAGCAGCGTCGCTCGGACATCACCGGCGCCGTCGCGAGTGTCAACCTGGAGAGCGCCAACAAGCAGACCACGACCAGCGTGCTGCAACGCCTGGACGGCCGGGTCGCCGGTGTCACCGTCAACAACAGCGGCTCGCCGGGCTCGCGGACCACGTTGCGCATTCGCGGCGTCAGCTCGTTCCACGACAATGATCCGCTCTACATCATCGATGGCACGCCGGTCCAGGATTCCTACCTCAACTTTCTCAATCCGAACGACGTCGCCGAGATCCAGGTGCTGAAGGACGCCTCATCCGCATCGCTGTACGGCTCGCGGGCGAGCAACGGCGTTGTCGTCATCGAGACGAAAAAGGGCCGGCCCGGCGGACGGTCCGCAACGCTGGAAGTGCGGACGGGTGTCGCATCACCGGTTCGCGGCTATGATGATTTCCTGATGACGAATACGCTGGATTACTTCCACGTGATCTCGGCGGCCTATCACAACGCCGGACTCGCGCTCCCGCCGGAGGTCACGGCCTTGTACGGTGACCCAAACGACCCGACGGTCCCGAAATACACGTACATCGCTCCCGGTGTGACGGTTTTCACGACGGACCCCTTCGGTCGTCCCGATTCGATCGATCAGTCGGCGTACAAGTATCCCAACACCTTGATCATGCCCGGGAGCGCCGGCACGGACTGGTGGAAGGCGGTGTTCGGCAGCGCACAGGTGACCGACGCCAATTTGTCGGTCTCCGGCGGCGGGTTGGATAACTCCTACAACGTGTCGTTCAACTATTTGAAGCAGAACGGCACGGCGGCGTACAACCAGCTGCAGCGCGGCACGCTTCGCGTCAACACCGCATTCAACATCAACAAGCTCACCATCGGCGAAAACATCGCGGTGTCGCGAGACCAGGGGTACGGCGGCCTGGACGATAACGCACTTGGCGAGGGGAACATCGTCGGCAAGAACATCCTCATGCAGCCGGTGGTCCCGGTCTACGACATCGGCGGCAACTTTGCGTCGGGCAAGGCGACCGGGCTCGGCAACAACACCAATCCGCTCAAGTATGCCTGGGCGCGGCAGTTCGATCGAAACGTCAATGACCGGGGCATCGGCAACGTGTTTGGCCGATTTGCAGTGTTGCCGACGTTGTCCCTACGCACGCAGTTCTCGTTCAACCTGACGCAGAGCCAGTTCACGGGCTTCACGCCTACGACGTTCGAGAACTCCGAGGCCAATGCGACCAACTCGATCGCGCAAAACGACGGCCGCACCACGAGCTGGACCGTCACCAACACGCTGAACTACGGCAAGACGTTCAACCGCCACAGCATCGCCGTGTTGCTCGGCCAGGAGGCGAACTCCAGCAACGGCCGCTTCCTCTCCGGGGGAATCTCCGGCCTGCTGAACGACGCTCCGGACAGCCGCTACATCGACGACGCGCTCGGCGCTGCCTCGTCCAAGACGGTTTCCAGCAGCGGATTCTTCGATCGGCTCCTGTCCTACTTCGGGAAAGCTGACTACAACTACGGCGAGAAGTATTACGCGAGCGTAACGGTGCGGCGCGATGGCTCGTCCAAGTTCGCGCCAGACAACCGGTGGGGCACGTTCCCGGCCTTCAACGTGGGGTGGAGACTGTCGCGGGAATCGTTCTTCCCGCAGAACGGGTTCTTTTCCAACGTGATGTTGCGCTACGGCTGGGGCGAAACCGGCAACCAGCAGATTCCGGGTGGCCGCATCGTGGCGAAGTTCGGCGGGGGTACCGGCGATACGTTCTATGACATCGGCGGCTCGGGCACCAGCATTGTGCCCGGATTCCGCCAGATCGCCCTGGGCAACGCGAACCTGAAGTGGGAAACGAACAAGTCCGGCAACGCCGGGGCGGACCTGGAGTTCCTGCACGGCCGCGGCAATTTCACGGTCGACGTCTACTCCCGGACGACCGAAAACCTGCTGTTCGATCCGCGGAATCCCTCCACGGCCGGCGCCGCCAGCCCGGCGATTCAAAACGTCGGGCGGATGAGCAACAAGGGCTTCGATTTCGCAATCGCCTACAGCGGAACGATTGCCAGCAGCAAGATCTGGAGCGTCGCGTTCAACGGCAGCCACTACAAGAACAAGATTCTGCGCATCGACGGGAACATCACGTCGTTCGTCGGACCGGGCGGCCCGCAGATCACCCGTATCGGCAACCCGGTCATCAATCAGGTTGGTCAGCCGATCGGCTCCTTCTACGGCCTGATCGCCAATGGTTACTTCGCCGACGCCTCCGAGGCCGCGGCGCACAAGACCGACGCGACCGGCAGCTGCGCCACGCCGCCCTGCCAGGACGGCGCCGAGGTCGGCCGCATCCGCTTCATCGACGTGAACGGCGACGGACACATCACCTCCGCTGACCGCACCATCATCGGCAGCCCGCATCCCGATTTCACGGGCGGGTTGGACCTCGGCCTCAGGGCCGGCGCGTGGGATCTCAGCGCAACGGTGTTCGGCTCGTTTGGCGGGCAGATCTACGACGCGCAGAAGGACTTCTACGTGTTCCGCGATTTCTCCACGAACGTCATGAAGGACCGCCTGACGAACTCGTACTGCGTCGCCGGGGACGAAGGCTGCACCAATCCGGGCAACCAGAACGCCAAGTACCCGCGCCTGAACCAGAACGACAACACGAGCGGGTCCATCAGCAGCTACTTCATCGAGAGCGCGACGTACGTGAGGCTGCGCAACCTGCAGGTGGGGTGGACGCTTCCCGCGAATCTCATTCGCTGGCTGCCGTCTGGTCGCGTGTACCTCCAGGCGGAGAATCTATTCACGATCACCGGATACTCCGGACTCGATCCGTCACTGCCAGCCCGCGCCTTCACCGGGGCAGCCGGTGACATTCGCGATCAATTCCGGAACGTCGACGTCGGGATTTATCCCAGTAACAGAACGTTCACCGTCGGCATCAGCACCACCTTCTAATCGCCGATCACGAGGACTACGGAACGATGAACACATTGCTAAGACCTCGGCTGATGCTGGGTGCGGCGGTTCTCGTCGTACTCGGCGCGGCTTTATACGCGTGCAAAGACTTTCTCAACACTCCGGCGCAGGGCACGCTGGATCAGAATGCGCTCAAATCGAAAGTGGGGGTGGAAGGGGCGCTGATCGCGACGTATCGCTCGCTCGACTGCAACAACGCCACCAACGGAAACTGGGGATGCGCGGCGAGCAACTGGCCGTTCGGGAGCATCACGTCCGACGAAGCGTACAAGGGCTCCGAGGCGACCGATCAGCCACAGGCCACCGACATCGAGCTGTACGCCTGGGGCAGCGATAAAGCGCAGGACTATCTGGACCGCAAATGGTCGAGCATGTACGAAGGCATTAGCCGAGCCAACGCCACCATCCGGCTCCTGAACCAGGTACGCGCCGCCAAGCCGGGCGAGATTTCGGACGCGGACGCGGCCTCGATCCAGGGCGAAGCCATCTTCCTGCGCGCCCATTTTCACTTCGAACTATGGCGGATGTGGGGCAACATCCCGTATTACGTCGAGACCGACACAGTCGACTTCCGGAAGCCGAACGATGCCAGCGCGGCAGCCGGCATCACGGCGGTGGGGAACCAGATCATCGCGGACCTCAATACCGCCATCGGTCTGCTGCCCGCGACGCCGCGCAATAGCCAGGCGGGCCGCGTGACCTCGTGGACCGCCAAAGCCTACATGGGACGGGTGCTCACCTACTTGCACCGGTATCCCGAGGCCATCACCGTCTTCGACGACGTCATCGCGAACGGCCCGTATGCGCTCGAAGCCAGCTTTGATAAGGTGTGGAGCGGCTTCAAGGCGAATTGGGGCAAGGAGACGATCCTCGCCTTCAACGCATCCGTGAACGATGGCGAGCCGAACGGCAACAACGCCAACTACGGTGAGCGGCTCAACCTGCCCCATTCGGGCAGTCCATTCAAATGCTGCGGCTTCCACCAGCCGTCGCAGAACATGGCCAATCTGTTCAAGGTCGATGCCGTTACCGGGCTGCCGACGGCGTTCACGGACGTGAATTGGAATGCCCGGGACGCTGTGTGGAAAGCGTCCATCGCCGACACGGTCGATCCCCGCATGGATTGGACGATCGGCCGCGACTCGGTGCCGTACAAGGATTGGGGCATGCACCTGCCCTCGTGGATCCGCGCCCCGGGCTACGGCGGGCCGTACAGTCCCAAGAAGAACGCACAGGAGAAAGCCAGCGGTGCGGTGAGCAAAGTGGGCTGGCAGCCCGAGCAGGAGAACGGCGTCCACATTCACGTCTTCCGCTACGCCGATCTGCTGCTGCTCGATGCCGAGGCAAAGGTCGAAACGAACGACCTGGCGGGCGCCTTGTTGCTCGTGAATCAGGTTCGCACGCGCGCGGGTGTCACGGCACAGGGCTGCGGCAGCGCGGACGCAGCCTTGCTGGCGAAGTACCCAACCTGTGTCACCAGCGCCGCGATGGCGGTGCCCCTCAACGATCCCACCATCAAATGGGCAACGTATAAGGTGTCGCTCTACCCCGCGTTCGCCACGCAGGTCGACGCGCGAAATGCCGTGGCGATCGAGCGGCGGCTCGAGTTAGGGATGGAGGGCCAGCGCTTCTTCGACTTGCGGCGCTATGGTGGCGCGACGGCCACACAGGTGATGACCACTTACCTGACGCTCGAATCGGGCGTGAACCGCCGTGCGTACAAAGCCGCCCAGACGCCGTATTCGAGCCCGCGCTTCGATCTTTATCCGATTCCGCAGGCGGAGATCGACGTGAGCAACGTCGGAGGACAGCAGAAGCTGACGCAGAACCCGGGCTGGTAGGCGCCCGGGGCGCCGAGCTAGCGGCGCTTGATTAGAAACGCCTGCAGGGAATCGCCGTTGTTCGCAACGAGCACGGCGTTCCCTGCAGGCGTTTTCACGAGCGCGAGCCCCGTGACGTCGCGCGGGGCGAGGAGGCCGCTGAGTGCGACCGGGACAGGTGTGAACCGACCCCGCCCATCGCCCCGAAGCCACAATCCGCTTCCGGCATCCGCCCGCGCCGTATTTGGCTCTTCATCGTAGAGATTTCCAGCGACAACGAGATCGAGGTTGCCGTCGCCGTCAGCGTCTACGGCGATGATTCCTCGCACCGGGGAGATCTGTGCGAGGTTCGGCAACGCCGTGACGGCGAAGCGACTATTCCCCTGATTCTGCAAATAGACGCTCGCGAAGGTGTCCGCCTGCAGATGCAGCGCGCGCTGCAGCTGTGCCTGGCTCAACACCTGCTGCACGGTCGCGGTCGAGTACCCGGCGTACGTCGGAAACAGCACGCCCACGGTGTAGATGACATTGCCCAGTACGCCCAAGCCGGCCACCGGATACTCTCGACCCCCGATCGTCTTGGTGAGCACGATGTCGGTCGTGCGGTCGTCGGTAAACGCCCCGGCATAGACGCCGAACGGACTGTCGCGGGAAGTTGTGTACGTGTGATTGAGCCCGAGGTTGCCGGCTACGAGATCGACGCGCCCATCGTGATTGAAGTCTCCGGTGGTGAGGCTGTACCACCATCCGCGCAGCGGCGGGAGACCCATCGCCGCCGTGACGTTGCGAAGCTGTTTGCCGTCGTTCTTGAAGAACTCGATCGGCATCCACTCGCCGACGGTCACGAGGTCGGGGCGCCCGTCGCCGTCGAAATCGACCCAAACGGCATCCGTAACCATGCCGTACGGTTGCGCCAGCTCGGGGCACACCTCGTTCGTCACGTCGGTGAAATGCCCGCCGTCGTTTCGGAGCAGATAACTCCGCGCGGGATAGGGATAATTCCGCGGCACCACCCGGCCGCCGACGAAGAGATCGGGACGGCCGTCGCCGTTGAAATCGCCCACCGCGATCGTCGCGGTGCTGGTGAGCATCGGCGGCAGGGCGGCGCTGTCCCAGACGAACCGGCCGTTCCCCTGGTTGATGTAGAGCCGATCCTGTAACAGCGTCGACGCCGGCCCGAGCTGATAGCCGCCGCTCGCGACGTACAGGTCGAGCCGTCCGTCGCCATTCGCGTCGAAGAACTGCGCTCCCCAGTCCTCAGAACGCTGACTCGCCCAGGGCTGCGGCTCGTGAGACGCCGCGAAGCTACCGTCCCGGCGCTGCAGGAAGAGCTTGGCGGGCGCACCGGGGCTACCGCCGATGAACACGTCATCCAACCCATCGCCGTTGACATCGCCGACCGCGAGGACCGGCCGGTGTCTGACAACGTCGTGCGGCAGGAGCGGCTGGATGGTGTAGTCGGGGCGCGTGATGGGCGGCGATGTGTAAGCCGGCCTCCGGCGTGGTCCCAGCGGCTCGAAGATTCGTTGGCCAGGCGTTGCTGGCGCGGCTTGGCTGAGCGGGACGCGCAGGGCTTCGCGTTGGTCGATCACGAGCACACGATTGGCCGAGACATCGGTGAGAACCTGCAGACGCCCATCCGGCCACCGCACCGTCACGGTGTCGACGCGCGGCGCCGCTCCCAGCCCGAAATGCAGCCGGTCGTCGACCGTAGACATGTAGCCGCGGTACGGAGATTGGTAGAGGTATTGCTTGGTGGGGCCGACCTGGGCGACGACGCTGGCACCGATGCCGCGCCGGTTGGGCGGCTGGCCGCGCAAAATCACCTGCAGGTAGTGATGTGCCGCCGTATCAGGCTGCACGTTCTCGTAAATGGACGCCGGCGCGTCGATGTTGTTGATGACGAGGTCGAGACGTCCGTCATTGTTGAGATCCGCATACGCCGCGCCGTACGCGAAGCCGGTCTGGTCGAATCCCCACGCGTTGCTCTGGTCGGTAAACGTCAGGTCACCGTTATTGCGAAAGGCGTAGCTATGGACTTTGTAACCACCGAGCTCGCGCAGTCGCTGCAACGCGCGGACGCTATCGCCGGCGCGGTACGCATTGGAGACCGCCGTCGTGTAGTCGAAGTCGTTGACGGCTTTGGGATACCCGCTGCTGATGAAGACGTCCTTGTAGCCGTCGTTATCGAGATCGGCGAACAAGGCCGACCAGCTCCAATCGGTGTAGGCGACGCCCGCGAGCCGGCTGATGTCGCTGAATGTGCCGTTGTTCAGCTGGAGCGTATTCAGATCATAGTCGATACGAAACCCTCGCCGGCGCAACTCGTCCGCCGTGCCATACGTCTGGAATCCGCTCATGCGCTTTTGCGCACTTAAGGCGGGCGGCATCATGTCGACCTGGAGGATGTCGGGCTGGCCGTCGTTGTTAAAATCGGCGATGTCGACACCCATGCCGGCAAAGCTCGTGTGCCTGAGCCAGGCTCCGGCCTGGTCCGTGAAGGTCCCGTTCCCGTTGTTCATATACAGCACGTCATTTGGCGTGATGTCGTT
>Ga0209577_10004863_pt1 | contig 12593 bp, 7 predicted proteins | sample GraSoiAngelo_109_FD_185874 | JGI IMG/M metagenome (GOLD analysis project Ga0209577, IMG submission 185874) | Grasslands soil microbial communities from the Angelo Coastal Reserve, California, USA - 14_0903_12_20cm (SPAdes) (version 2) | ecosystem: Environmental > Terrestrial > Soil > Grasslands ... | reverse complement strand
TCCCAGGTGTCCATCGTGGAAGATGTAGATCTGGGAATGCGGGATCAGGCGATGCATGATCTTCGCGTTGACGAGTGGGACAAGCGGGTCGTCATCCCCATGCAGAATCAGTGTGGGCTGTCGGAGTTTACGGAGCCAGGGGATGCTGGTCCACCCCACTCCCCCCAGCATTTGATAGAAGTAGCCAAGCGTACTGCCCGGGCGTGCGGTTTGCGCGAACTCATGCGCATACTCGGGATGTGTGCGCACCTTCCCGCCGTAGATTTCTCCGGCGATTTGCTCCATATGGACCGGGTCCTGATAGCGACGTGGCGTGGCTATCTTCGCCAAAGCTGAAGGGTTCCCGGGGACCATAAGTGCCCCGGTTCCCGTGCTGACCAGAATTAACCGTCGGCAGCGCCTGGGATATTGGAAAGCGAACTGCTGGGCAAGCGCGCCACCCCAGGAGACACCCAGCACATCGACCTGCTGGTAGCCCAACCGATCGAGCATCTTCGTCACCAACCAGGCGTACATCGAGAAACGGTAGGGGATGCGCGGGGCCGGCGAGCCGCCGGTGCCTGGCACATCAAAGCGAAGGACTTCGATGGCCGGGTTCAGGGCGTCGACGAACGGCTGGAGCACTTCGAAGTTGACCCCGATCCCGTTCACCAGTAGCAGCGGCGTGCGGGTGCCGTTGCCAGAACGGATGGCGATCCGCAGTCGCTGTTCGCCGACAGTGATAATACGTGTCTCAGCCTGTGGCCTGCTGGTTTCTGGTGCCATGAATCGTCCTTCCTACATACTTTACGCAAAGAGAGCTGAACGCGTTAGGGCTCGAACACGTAGGAGCCGGGTGCTGGTGTTCCCGGCTGATACTGTTCGTTGCCCAGTTCTCGTGGTGCGGCCTTTTGCTCACCGGAGCGCTGGCCCAGCCAGTCACGCCAATCCTCCCACCAGGAGCCTGAGCGTTTCTGCGCTCCAGCCTGCCATTGTTCAGGATCAGCCGGGTAGCGCTCATTCACAAAGTACGACGCCTTCGGGTTCCCTGGTGGGTTCAGCAGGGCCTGGATGTGGCCACTGTTACTCAGGATAAAGGTGACCTTGCCCCCCAGCAACTGCGTGGTTGCATAGCAGCCCTGCCACGGCGTGATGTGATCGGTGATACCTGCGACGATATAGGCATCGTTGGTCACTTTGGAGAGATCAAGAGGCGTCCCCAATACCTCGAGGGTGCCCGGATGGGTCAACGCATTGGTTTCGACCAGGTCGAGCAAGTCGCCATGCAGTGTGGCGGGCAGGCGCGTCGTGTCGTTATTCCAGTAGAGCACGTCAAAGGCTGCCGGATCCTTGCCGACCAGGTAATTGTTGACCCAGTAGTTCCAGATCAGATCGTTGGGGCGCAGCCAGGCAAACACGCGGGCCATTTCCTGACCCTCGATCACCCCCTTCAAGCGCGAGGCCTCCCTGGCAGCCGCGATCGTTTCCTTGGTGGCAAACAGCCCCATCGTCGACTCGACGTTGCTATCAAGCACCGTGACCAGGAACGTCACGGCGTTCACGCGCTGGTCCCCTTGCGCTGCCAGGTGCCCCAGCAGCGTGGAGAGCGTCATGCCCCCCAGGCACGACCCGGTGATATTGACGTCCGGGCTTTCGGTGATCGCGCGAACGGCCTCCAGCGCTTCCAGGATGGCTCGATCATAGGTTTCGAACCCCCATGCGCGCTGCTGGGGCGTGGGATTGCGCCAACTGATGGCGAACACCTGCTGTCCATTGGCGAGCAGGTACCGTATGATACTCTTGTTGGGCGACAGGTCCATGACGTAGAACTTGTTCACCTGAGGCGGGACGATGAGCAGCGGGCGACGATACACCTCTGGTGTCGCCGGCTGATAGTGGATCAGCTCGAGCACCTCGTTCTGGAATACGACGGCTCCCGGCGAGAGGGCCAGGTCCTTGCCGACCTGGAAGGCCTTCATGTTGACCTGAGAGGGCATCCCCCCATTATTGGCCAGGTCTTCGAGCATGTGGGTGAGGCCTTTCACCAGGCTGGCCCCACCGGTCTCGTACATCTTCTTCATGGCCACCGGATTGCCCAGCAGCGTGTTGCTGGGGGCCACGGTATCGGCGAAGAGCGAGAGGACGAAGCGCGCCCGGTCGGCATCCTTTTTGTCAAGGTCTGCATCGTCGATAAAGGCGTTGAAGCTCTGCTGCCAGGTCAAATAGGTTTGCAGAAGGGCGTGGTAATACGGATTCGTTCTCCACACTTCGTCGGTGAAACGTTTGTCCCTGGCATCCGGCTCGACGGTGGATTGACCGGTCATCACCCGGCCCATCTCCAGCAGGAAATTCGTGTAGTGCTTCAAAGCTAATGGTGGTTGCTTGATCGCTTGCGCGACCATCTGTTGACTGATGTTGAAGAGATCTGTGCCACGAAAGCCAACGAGGGGCATGAGGCCGAAGGCAGCCTCCCCACCCGGCATCTGCTCCGTTGTTTGTTCGGAGGCCTCAGCGCGTGTGACAGCGGCGGGCCGCTGTTCTGCGAGTACCTGCTGCGCCTCGGCGGCCTTTTGTCGTTCTTCAGCGAGTGCTGACTCGACGGCAGCCAGCCGTCGCTGCAAGTCCTCTACAGCCGCTTGTGCTGCGGCAGCCTGGCGTCGTTCCTCCTCGAGTGCAGCGTGCGCCGTCTCTTTGGGAGTGATCTCCTGCTTGGAAGCGTTGCCCGCAGAGGCTGGTTTCTTCCCGCCCGGCTTCGTGGGCTTCGTGAGAGGCGGGGTGGCTGTAGTCCCGCCATTCTGGCCGTCAGTTTCTGTGTGAATCAAATGCTGTGCATCGTTCTCCAACGTTGTCCTCCTTCATTCAACTCCAATCCTCTGGAGTCCGTGCAGAGTTGGCACAATCAGCTACCCACGAGTGATGAGCCTTACCCTGCTGCGAACAGTTCAAGGATGCTGGTTACTCCTGCTTCCTTTTCGTCTGTCAGCATCGCGCGGGAAGTGTTTCTCCATGCTCCACGATGACGATATACGCCGTGCGTCGCAGAATCAAACACTCGCCAGCGGCTTCATACGACAGGTCAAGTATAGTTGACGAGCGTTGGTAAAAGCGTTTGCCAGACGAGTACTGTTGTTGGACAATCGTTTGTTGTGAGGTCTTTATCAGGGCGGTTCATGGTGAGCGTGACGACGCTTTCATCATGTTCAACGAGCACGTTTTGGAAATCAGTTCACATTGGGTCCTTCTCCACCTTCTTTCTTCCCCCCGGTTAGCGCCGCGATCTCGTTGTGAGATACCTGCTATGGCAAGCCCGGAGCAACTGGATATCTTCAGGACACTGCAGAAGATTGGAATCCCTATCGGCCGGAGCATTCAATAATGAAACGTCCCTGTGTGAGAAAATGCTCGCGCATTTCGTCATTGGTGATGTTTCCAGCAAGCTGCTTGATAGTGGATGCAGCACGCGTAAAGGCCTGCTCGGCTTGCTCGTGTTCTTCGCGAGCGAGGTACAGCCTTCCCAGGGCTGCCTCCGCCTGCCAACATTCTCCCGGAAGGCCTATTTCTATCGCTCCCGCTATGGCTTCCCGCAAATACACTATCGCCTGTTGGCTTTCGCCCTGCGACTGGGCTAGCACCGCTTGCGCACGGGCCAGGACAATGTGGCAGCGCTTCTTTGTGCCGAAATGTTCGCGAAAAAGATGGAGGTCTTTGGAGGCTTGCTCGCTGTCGCCAGCATGCAGCAGTGCCGCCGTCTCAGGCCAGCGAGGAGTTTCGGCAAAAATCACCTCGTGAGCGTTTCTTGCAGCCAGTGCTCGCATGGCATATCTGGAAGCCACCTCCCAGCCCTCGGCGAAGACAGAGACAGCACAGAGAAGAGAGGCACTCATGGCAATATAACGCTTCGCCGATAGAGACTCAGCAATCTTCAGCGCTTCCAGGTGGGCCCCCATGGCTTTCTCAGGAAGCAGAAGGGCCTGGTATATGATTCCGAGCGTCAACAGGTTTACTATGAGAAGGATGCTGAAGGTCAGTGTGTGGGCTGCTTCGGTACTTTGGAGTGCAATGGTAAGCGCTTCCTCGTAGGAACCAATTTCCACAAGCCCCCGCGCTAACGTGTAACCGCTCAGGGCCTGGCTCCAGGCGTGTTCGATTTCAAGGCTGATGGCATAGGCGGCCCGCGCCGCTGTGACTCCTTCGCCCGGTTGCCCGAAGTTAATACGTGTATCGGCCATCCTGGCCAGACAATCCGCCTCCATGATGCGATTGCCTTGCTGCGCAGCGAGCTGCCAGGCTTCTTCGGCAAAGGAGGCGGCTTCTTCCCATTGCCCCAGAGCTTTCGTTGTATAGGAGAGTATATTGAGGACTCTGATAACGAGATCAGGCTTCCCAAGTTCACGCATGAGAACATATGCCTGCCTCCCATAGACAAGGCTCGCCTCCAGTTTCAAGGCGTAGTAGTTCACGCGTGCAAGGCTCCAATAGGTTTCTCCCAGGCCTGATTGATCATGGTTACGCTCGGCCACTGCGAGTGCCTCCTGAAGGAGTGTCATCGCACGTTCCAGTTGGGAGACGTCCTCACCCGCCAGCACCGCTTGTTTATTGAGCGCGATGCACTCCATCTCTGCATCATGCATCCGGCGGGCAGTTTCGAGCATGGTCTGATAGACGGCTTGCGCGGATTTGGCATCATTGCGGATTTCGTAGGCCCGACCGAGTTGGCTGTACAGGTGATGCAGGCTTGTCACCGGGACCTTCAACGTGTGCTCATTTGCGAGCTGGCGAGCCTGCTCGTAGTGTCCGATGGCATCGCGCACGGCAAACACGGTCATTGCCTCGTCGCCCGCCGCCATACTCCAACGAAACGCCAGGTCTACCGACCCACTTGCTAGCGCATGATAGGCCAGTACGGCGGCAGAGGCACCCTCCTGCTCCAGAACCTGAAGAGCTCGACCATGGAAGATGCGCCTGCGGGCATCTCCAGCTTCGGTATACGCTACTTCGCGAATCTTGTCGTGGGCGAACACGTAAGGAACGGCCTGCACCTTCCCACTCTGACGGGGAGATTCTTGCAGGAGCAGGTCCTCGATGGCTTCATCCAGGGCGAAGAGCCCATCCTGCGTGGTCAGATGGGCAACCTGGCAGAGGGCCTCGAAGGTGAAGTCATGGTCCAGGACTGCACCTGCCGCCAGGAGTTCACGAGCAGGGGGAGAGAGCCGGGCCAGGCGAAGCTGGATCATCTCGCGTACGTCCGAAGGGAGCATGACGTCAGGTGTGGTAGCATTGAGGATCGAGGTCTGCGGCTCGAACACCCAGCCTTTTCCCTCAATCAAGCGAACCGCCATTCCACCGCGTTCTAGCAGTGCCTCAAGCGTTGCCCTCACAAAGAACGGCTGCCCCTTTGTTTCCGCGAAGAGCCACGTACCAAAGCGTTCAATGCTTGTTTCACTGGCCGGGGTGCGCAAAGACAGTGAAGATAATCCAAGCGCTGGATGTTCTCTTTGTCTGGCTTGTGGCTCACCGTCTTCGCCCGATACTGATTGAGCGATCTGAAGGATATCGTTGGCAGAGAGCGGCCCGAGCTCCAGGCGTGTCAAGGGCACATCCCTTTTCAGATAGGTCAGCCATTCGACCAACCACGGGTCCATGGATCGCGTTTCCACGCGCCTGCTCAGCAACAACATGACAGGTGTCGAATGCCCCATCCACTGCCTCCCCAGGTACTGGAAGAGGTCCAGGGTCGCTTTGTCTGTCCACTGGAGATCATCGACAAAGATGAGCAGCGGTGCCTGTGCGGCATAAGCCTCTCCCAGCCGTGCCAGCGCTTCAAAGCACCGGGAAGAATCGAATGCCTCGTCGACGGTTGGAGGAGGCAGGTCGGGGTAGCGCTCGCGCAGTTCTGGGAGCAGTCGGGAGAGCTCGGCCAGCCAGGTATTGCTTAAAAGTTGACGAAGGTCCTGCTCCTGTTCCAACCGGGCACGTATAGGGTCAAGGATGGGCTGATAGGCCAGGCGCTGATAGCTTTTAAATGCCCTCCCTTCGAACACCCCTGCCCCTTGCGCCCTTGCCCAATCGATAAAAGTGGCAGCCAGGCGCGATTTGCCGATGCCAGCTTCACCTTCAATCACCACAACCTGTGGCTGCCCACCAGCCGCCTTCTCGTAGAGGGACATCAGCCTGTTGAGTTGCGCCCCTCTGCCAACGAAGGGTACTTCAAGCAGTGAACGTGCGGAGGGAGGGCGTGGCACTATCGGTTCGCGGGTGAGCTTGCCACGAGGAGCGGTTGCATTACGGATAAACTCTGCCTGGGCGGCCATGTGTGGTGAGGGTTTAGCGGACAGTTCCGTCATCAAGACATCCTGGTAGGTCTCGTAGGTCTTCAAGGCCGCAACCCGGTTGCCGGAGGCGAACTGGAGCTGCATCAGGCGCAGGGAGATGTCCTCGTTGAGCGGGTCAAAGGAGCGCCAACGCTCGCCGGTAGCAATGGCCTGTTCGATCTCCCCCTCCGCGCTCTGCATCTGGCAGAGCCAGTCGAACACCTGCTCGATGCGCTGGTACCAGTATCCGCGTTGGATACCCACCCAGTTATCGAAGTCCACCGTGTCGCGCAAGGTAAAATCCTCGAGAAAGCCGTTGCGATACAGTGCGGCGGCGTGCTGAAGGCGAGCAATCAGAGAGCGGCGCACCTCCCCCGGCACCTCTTCACGTGCGGCCGGGTCACAGGTCAGGCTCCATGCCGCCTGCAGCTCGTGCAGGTCGAGATCAATGCCCGAGTTCATATTGAGTCCGAGCGCATCATGCGCAATGAGCAGGTGGGATTCGTGTGCTGGCTGAGCGCCTTCCTCAAGAGTGCGACGTACGTGATGTAAGGTAATGCGCAGCGCCGTTCTTCCATGAGCCGAATCACTTTCCGGCCAGAACAGGCGCGAGAGCCGCTGACGCTCGTGCATGCCACCTTCTGCGGCGAAGTAGGCGAGTAGCGCAAGGGCCTTGCGATCCGGGAACGTCAATCGCCGGTCGAAGTGGGACACTTCCGGTGGCCCAAGCAACGCAATCTTCAGGATGCTCATGGAATCTGCTCCCGCGCATTTAAATATAGGCCTGTCTGATGCGACTTTTATTGCAATAACATGCTTTACAACGGCAACGTGCGATACAAACCCAGCGACTGGAGAGGTTAAAGTTAGTATAGTCAACAACAGACGAGAGCGCAAGGGCCTAAGACGCAGTATGCTCTCCTTCCTGATGAGCATACAGCTTCTTACATGAATTTGGCCAGCAGCAGAACCGGTACACTCCTATGACGAAGGATCTTTTCCGCCCCGTAGAGCGCCTGCTCTCGTGTTGCCACAACGAGCAGATCGCTCGGCCCATGCTCGCTGATCCGTTCGATGAACGCCTCCGGATCTCTCGCGGTGGTTGCAGTGAAGGCGGCAACGTTCTTCTTCATACAGACAGCTTTGTCTCAACAAACGCTTGTCTTCCTTCAGGATTAGTTCGAGAAACGCTTTTTTCAACGCTCGTCGGCTATACTAGCTCTATCACACGACGAAAGGAGAACGGATCGTATGAGTGAGAGGAATCAAGAAGAAAGCCTGTTGTCGACCTGGGCTAGCGCCCAGCAGAAGGTGCTGGCAGGCTGGCTAGACCTCGTGCAGGAAACGCAGAGACCGTCGCGTGCGGTGGCCTGGAACGAAACCGTGAAAGCCTGGCAAACTGCGGTACAGGAGACGCTCGATGCCCAGGCCAGGTGGCTGCGAGATTGGTCCGGGCGCGTTCAGGTCACATCAGGAAGTCCGACCGAACTGCGCAAAAAAGTGCAAGAGGCACAGGTGCTGCTGTTGGGTTGGACAGAGGCCCAACAGCACCTCTGGCAGAACTGGTTCGATCTCGTCCAGCAGCTTGGGCCACTCCTCGAAGCTGGCTCCCAGGCCGATGAGCACCTGCTCTCTCGCTTGCGGGAAAGCGGGCGGGCGATCGTCAACGCGCAAGAGGAGTGGGTGCGGCGCTGGACGGCCAAACTGCTCGACCGATAAGGCCATCACGGGCTTCAGTGCGTGTGTCTAGTTAAGAGGAGGACATACATGAACCGCGAGCGATACGATATCAACACGCTCGAGCAATTTGTGGGACAGGAACTGGGAGTCTCTGACTGGCTCACCGTTGACCAGGAGCGCATCAATGAGTTCGCCGACTGTACAGGCGATCATCAATGGATTCACGTCGATATAGAGCGGGCGCAGCGCGAAAGCCCGCTTGGATCGACTATCGCCCATGGCTACCTCACCCTTGCGCTGCTCTCCGCCATGCTCATGGAGCTTGGCGTCGTCCCGGCAGGCGTTTCCCGGGCCTTGAATTACGGCCTCGACCGTGTGCGCTTTATGGCGCCGGTGAAAGCGGGAGCACGTATCCGCACCCGGGTGGTGGCCGTGGCCGTAGAACCGCAAGGCAAGGGGCGCCTGTTGCTCAAAACTCAGAACACGGTCGAGATCGAAGGGGAAACCAAGCCGGCCCTGATTGCCGAGACGCTCGCGCTCTTGTTGACAGAGAACTGACACGGGAACACCAGGGCAGAGAGGCAACGATCGGATCAGGCAGGAGAGCTCGACCAGCTTTCTCTGCTGCACCGGCTCCGCCAGCCGACTTTGATGAAAGAAAAGGAGAACACACATGTTAAATCTTGCCATGCTCCTCGAAGACAGCGCGCGGGAAGTGCCCGAGCGCACCGCCGTTGTCTGCGAGGAAACGAGACTGTCGTATGCAGAGTTGAACGCGGCCACCAGCCAGGTGGCTCATGGTCTGGTACAGGCAGGCATCCAGAAAGGGGATACGGTTGCCCTCAGTTGCCAGGACGTGCCATCCTTCGTGATTGCGTACTATGGTATCCTCAAAGCCGGTGCGGCGGTCTTGCCGCTCAACGTCCTGCTCAAGACGCGTGAAATTGCCTATCACCTGACCGATGGAGACGCGAAGGCCTATTTCTGCCAGGAAGGCACGCCTGAGCTTCCCATTGGGCAGTTGGGCTACACGGCCTTCCAGGAGGTGGAAAGCTGCCAGCACTTCTTCCTGATGACCACTGAGCCCGACGCCCCATCCTCCATCCCAGGCGCAACCACACTGAACATGCTGATGCGTGACCAGCCAACGACCTTCGAGACGGTCGCGACGAGTCCTGAGGATACCGCCGTCATTCTCTATACCAGTGGGACGACGGGCAAGCCCAAAGGGGCCGAACTGACGCACCTGAATATGCTCCTCAACGCCCGCCTCTCCGATACGATGTACCCCAGGGCCGACCACGATGTGCACCTGATCACCTTGCCGCTGTTCCACTCCTTTGGGCAGACCGTGCAGATGAACGCGGGCATCTACAACCGGGCCACCCTGGTGTTGCTGCCACGCTTTAGTCCTGATGCGGCTTTACACCTGATGGAGGAAGAGAACATCACCATTTTCGCAGGCGTGCCGACGATGTACTGGGCGATGCTCCACTACTCCAGGGCCGACCAATACGACTTACAGAAAATCGCCCGCAACCTGCGCCTTGCTTGCTCTGGTGGAGCGGCCATGCCGGTAGAGGTGATGCTGGCCTTTAACGAGAAATTCAACGTCAAAATCCTGGAAGGGTATGGCCTCTCCGAAACCAGTCCTATTGCCGTTTTCAATCGCCTGGACCGCGAAGCCAGGCCCGGATCGATCGGTTTGCCCGTCTGGGGCGTCGAGGTCCGCCTGGTCGATGCAGACGACCGGGACGTGGAGGCCGGCGACGTGGGGGAGATCGCTATCCGGGGGCACAACGTGATGAAGGGCTACTACAAGCGCCCCGAAGCGACCGCCGCCGTGATGCGCAATGGCTGGTTCCACACTGGCGATATCGGGCGGCGCGACGAAGACGGCTATCTCTCCATCGTCGACCGCGTGAAGGATATGATCATCCGTGGGGGCTTCAATGTCTACCCACGCGAAATCGAAGAGGTGCTGATGACCCACCCGGCCGTGAGCCTGGCTGCCGTCATCGGCGTGCCGCACGAGCGCCATGGGGAAGAGGTCAAAGCCTTCGTGATTGTCAAGAATGGTGCGACCATCACCGAAGCCGAACTGGTGGCCTGGTCGAAGCAGAATATGGCCGACTACAAGTATCCCCGTCTCATCGAGTTCCGGACGGAGTTGCCCATGACGGCCACGGGCAAAGTGTTGAAGAGCGAACTGCGCTCGTGACGGCATCAATTCACACCGCCAACGACGCAAGCGCGTCGACCGCTTCGCGGTCAGGCGGTTGCAAGGAGAAAGAAAGGAAGGCGGCAGCGTCAAGATGGAGAAGCAAAGAACAATGAAGAAGAGGTGGGTGCTGGATCAGGCCGTGAGGCACACCATCGAGGAGACGTGGGCGGTCCTCACCAATGGGGCCCTCACGCCCAATCCTGCCCTCTTTCTTGCCCGCGTGGCCGACCTGGCCCGCTCGAATACATTTCTCTGGGCGGAGGCCGGGCTCTCGGTGCAGGAACATGCCACGCGCGTGGTTCCGGTCGGTCAGTCCCTCTCGCGCTCGCTCGTGCTGGCAACTGTCGCCGCGGATATCTTCGTCGGGTATACCACGCTCGGTGAACGTGCGAAGTGGCTGCCTTCGCTGGTAAAGCCGCGGGACTGGGAGTTGCAGCACCAGCGCAGCGCCAACCGGGTGCTGGAGACGGCCGCCTCGCTCGGCGGTGCGCTCATTAAGGCCTGCCAGTTCGCCTCCTCGCGACCTGATCTGCTTCCGGCCGTCTACATTCGCACACTGGCTCCCTTGCAGGATCGCATGCCGCCGCGCTCCTGGTCTGAGATCGAGAAGGCAATCACCCGCGAGTTGGGTCAGCGTCCAACAGATGTGTTCGCCCAGATCGAGCGGGAGCCGGTCGCGGCCGCTTCGATTGCGCAGGTGCATCGCGCGCGGCTGCACGATGGGCGAGAGGTGGCGGTCAAGGTGCAGTACCCGGATATCGAGACCCTGGTGGCGACGGACCTGGCGGTGCTGGAGCAGATCGTCAAGGCCATTGCGCGGCTCGTGCCCACCATCCAGCTCCAGCCGATCGTCGATTACCTGCAAGAAACGCTCCCACTGGAGCTGGACTTCAGGCACGAAGCGGAGTCGATGACCGCACTACGGACGGCACTTGCGCACCGGTCAGATGCGCTCATTCCAGCGTACATTCCCGAGCTGAGCACCGAGCGCCTGCTCGTCATGGACTACATCAACGGCATCAAAATTACCGACCGCGAAGCTCTGGAGCAGGCCGGTATTTCCCCACACGAGGTCGCGCAGCTGCTCAACGATCTCTACGCCGAGCAGTTGCTGCATCTGGGCATCCTCCATGCGGACCCGCATCCCGGCAACCTGCGCGTGCAACCCGGCCCACGGCTGGTGCTGCTCGACCACGGGCTGACCGTTCCTCTGGCCCCCTCGCTCGTCGAAGCGCTGCGCAAAATGGTGCAGGCACTGAACCGCGGCGATTTCGATGGGCTTACCCGGGCGCTGACTGAAGCCGGACTCAAGTTCAACGAGGAGGTGGATCTCACCTCCCTGCTGCAACTGGTCGGTGTGTTGCTGGGCAATGACCAGGCCAGCGAGCCTGACGAGACGGCGGGGGACGTTGATGCAGTAGGGGTCGGCATGCAGATCGGCAAGAGTGTCGGCACTATTCCCACCGATTTGCTGCTGGTCGGGCGTGCCCTCGGACTGCTCGATGGCATTACGAAGCAGCTTGATCCGAGCATGGATACCCTGGAGATTGTCGCTCACTATGCAGAGTAGCGCTCGCCGTGCGATCAAGGCGACTTTTTCACGCATCTTCCCACGTTTTTCTTCACGGGCTCCAATTAGGCTATGAGCGTACTCCAGCACCGCATAGCAGAGTTGCAGAAGACCCGTAAGCGCGTTTTCGTAGATGCGGTGATGGTTCAAGTAGTGAAAGAAGACACGTATGAATGCTCACAAGCAAGCGGAAAGAACACGTGACACGCTGGCTCCCTCGGGATTCACCCAGCAAGTTGGGGCAGTGTTCAGATTTGTGCAACAACAAGTTGGCGGGGAGGTCATCGTCGGTCTCGCCATCACCAATGTCGTCCTCTGGGTGCTGCTGCGACCGCCAGGTGTCCCAGGGACCATGTATGTGGGTGAGATCTTGGCCACCACGGCGATCGTCCTGTTGTCGTGCTCCCTTGTGCTGGCGACCCGAGCGCCCTTGCTGGAGCGCTTCTTCGGGGGCCTTGATCGCATGTACCTGTGGCACCGCTGGAGCGCCGTGGCGGCTGTGGTGCTGCTCTTACCCCACAGTGTCCTGGTCACCAGCGCGCCCGATCCGAATCTGAACGAGCTTGGCAGTGTGCTTGGGCAGGTGGCACTGATCGGGTTGGTGCTGCTGTTGCTGTGGGCGCTTGCTCCACGACTGTCCAGGATCACGCGCCGCCTCCCCACGAATGTTCAAAGCTGGTTCATGCCGTACCAACGCTGGTTCACGCTGCATCGGCTGACTGGTCTCTTCGTCGTTACCGGGCTGGTCCACGGCGCCCTGGTGGACCCCGTCTTGCGGCGCTCGACGATCCTGCTGGGGTGGTACGTGGCGGTGGCGGCCGTCGGGACC
>Ga0209577_10004862_pt1 | contig 12593 bp, 9 predicted proteins | sample GraSoiAngelo_109_FD_185874 | JGI IMG/M metagenome (GOLD analysis project Ga0209577, IMG submission 185874) | Grasslands soil microbial communities from the Angelo Coastal Reserve, California, USA - 14_0903_12_20cm (SPAdes) (version 2) | ecosystem: Environmental > Terrestrial > Soil > Grasslands ... | reverse complement strand
TCGCCTGGCGCTCGCTCAAACCGAACTTCGTCTGCAGCTCAGTCGCCGCCACGTCCTGGTCGGAGGCGGCGCGGATCGTCTTGATCACCTCGTCGAGGTGGTCGAGGCAGATCTTGAGGCCCTCGAGGATGTGCGCCCGCTCCTGCGCCCGCTCGAGGTCGTACCGCGTACGCCGCAGGATCACGTTGCGCCGGTGATCGATGAACAGCTGGAGCGCCTGCTTCAGGCTGAGCACGACCGGGCGGCCGTCGACGATCGCGAGCATGATCACGCCGAACGTCGTCTGCAGAGTGGTGTGCTTGTAGAGGTTGTTCAGCACGGTGAACACCTGCGCCTCTCGCTTGAGCTCGATCACGACGCGCATGCCGTTGCGGTCGGATTCGTCGCGCAGATCGGCGATGCCCTCGAGCTTGCGCTCGGAGACGAGCTCGGCGATCTTGGCCACCAGGGCGGCCTTGTTGACCGCGTATGGCAGCTCGTAGACGATGATGCGCTCGCGGCCGTTCGGTGCTTGCTCGAGCGAGTGACGCGCGCGGACGATGATGCGGCCGTGGCCGGTCGAATAGGCCGCCTTGATGCCGGTCGTGCCCATGACGATGCCACCGGTCGGAAAGTCGGGACCCTTGATGAGGGTCAGCAGGTCCTCGGCGGTCGCTTCAGGATTGTCGACCAGGTGCTTGACGCCGGCGGTGACCTCACGCAGGTTATGCGGAGGGATGTTGGTGGTCATTCCGACCGCGATCCCGGAGGCGCCGTTGACGAGCAGGTTGGGCACACGGGCAGGGAGCACCGACGGCTCCTCTTCGGAGCCGTCGTAGTTCGGCCCCATGTCGACGGTTTGCTTCTCGATGTCCGCCATCAGCTCGCCGGTGATCGCTGACAGCTTGGCCTCCGTGTAGCGCATCGCCGCCGGCGGATCGCCGTCGACGCTGCCGAAGTTCCCCTGGCCCTCGATCAGCGGATAACGCAGCGAGAAAGGCTGGGCCATCCGCACGAGCGCGTCATAAACCGCGGTATCGCTGTGCGGGTGATAGAGCTTGAGCACGTCGCCGACGAAGGCGGCGGACTTCTTGGTCCGGCTGCCGCTCGTCGCGCCGGCTCGATGCATGGCGTAGAGAATCCGGCGCTGCACCGGCTTGAGCCCGTCACGCACGTCGGGCAGGGCCCGGCTGATGATGACGGACATCGCATATTCCATGTAGGAGGTCTGCATCTCCTCCTGGAGGCTGCGGGTGAGGACTGTGCCGAGCGTGTCGTCTGCCAAAGAGCTACTCCTGATACCTGGCCAGGACTACGACCGCGTTGTGCCCGCCAAAACCAAATCCGTTGGAGATGGCGATTCGCACGTCCTTGCGGCGTGCAGTGTTGGGCACGTAGTCGAGGTCGCAGTCGGGGTCCGGATTTTCATAGTTGATGGTCGGGTGGATGATGCCGCGGTTGATCGTGAGCAGCGTCGCGATGGCCTCGACCGCGCCGGCCGCGCCGAGCAGGTGACCGATCATCGACTTGGTGCTGCTGATCGCGACCTTGTGTGCGTGGTCGCCGAGGGCGATCTTCAGGGCCTTCGTCTCGCCGGCGTCGTTGAGTTGGGTCGAGGTTCCGTGCGCGTTGACGTAGTCGATGTCCTCCGGCTGCAGGCCCGCATCCTTGAGAGCCAGCACCACCGCCTTCGCCGGCGCCTCGCCGGTCTCATCGGGGGCGACCTGGTGGTAGGCGTCGTTCGTGGTCGCGTAACCCAGGACCTCGCCGTAGATGCGGGCTCCCCGATTGATCGCGTGCTCACGTGATTCCAGGATCAAGGTGCCCGCACCCTCACCCGGGACGAAACCATCGCGGTCCCGATCGAACGGCCGGCTCGCCCGTTCCGGCGCGTCGTTGCGCGTCGAGAGCGCACGGATCGCGTTGAACGCCGCGATGCCGACTTCACACAACGACGCCTCAGCGCCGCCGGCCAGCATCACGTCTGCATCTCCGCGCTGGATCATGCGCGTCGCTTCGCCGAGCGTCTGCGTGGAAGCCGCGCATGCGGTCGTCACCGTCGTGTTCGGACCGTGCAGGTGGAACTGCATCGCGACGGAGGCGCCGGCCATGTTCGGGATGATCATCGGCGCGTAGAGCGGGTTGAGGCGGCCCTTGGTGGCGAACGAGATCGCACCCTGGGTCATCTCGTCAAATCCGCCAATACCCGTCCCCATCGCCACGCCGACCCGATAGTCGTCTTCTTTGGAGAGGTCGATTCCAGAATCCGTCAGCGCCATCCCCGACGCCGCCACCGCCATCTGCGAGAAGCGGGCCATGCGGGATGCCGTTTTGCGCTCGATGTAGTCCTGAGCATTGAAGGTATTGACCTGGCAGGCAAACTTTGTGGGCAAGCGCTCGCTGGGAAATCGCTCGATCGGGCTCGCCCCGCTGCGGCCCTCGATAAGCCCGTGCCAGTATTCCTCGAGGTCCTTGCCCAGCGGATTGACCGTCCCCATGCCGGTCACGACCACGCGGGTTCGCCCGTTTCTCATGGCCTCCCCACCTCGGCCCGAATCTTACCGACGAGCTGGTTCTCGACCGCGTCGCGAGTGACCCGGATGGCGTTCTTCATCGCCCGTGCATCAGAACGTCCATGCGCCACCACGGCCACCCCGTCGATGCCGAGGAGCGGCGCGCCGCCGAACTCCCGCCAGTCGATCCGCTCGCGGATCTGACGCACGCCGGTTCGGATCAGCAACCCGCCCAGCATGCCGGGCAGCGTCTTCGGAATCTCGTCGCGAAGAGTCCGAAACAAAAACTCTGCGGTGGCCTCCGCCATCTTGATCGCGATGTTGCCGACGAAGCCATCCGCCACCACGACGTCAGCACGTGCGCCGTAGATGTCCTTGGGTTCGACGTTGCCGATGAATCCGGGCATCGTGCTTCGCAAGCGCCTGCTCGTCTCCCGGACCAGCTCGTCACCCTTGCCCTCTTCCTCGCCATTGCTCAGGAGCGCGACGCGTGGCTCGGGCCGGCCGAGCATCTCGCGCGCGTAAACCTCGCCCATGGCCGCGAACTGCACCAGGTAGTCGGGCTTGGAGTCGACGTTGGCGCCGACGTCGAGGAAGTACGCAAAGCCGTTCTGCGTCGGCACGATGGAGCCAAGCGCGGGCCGCTCGACTCCCCTGATCCGGCCCTGAATCAAGAGCGCCGCGGCCATGATCGCACCCGAATTTCCGGCGGACGTCCAGCCCGCCACGCGTCCCTCTTTGCACAGTCGGGCACACACGCAGATTGATGAGTCCGGTTTGACGCGCACCGCCTGAGCCGGATGCTCGTCCATGCCGATCACCTGCGTGCAGGGCACCAGCTGCAGCCGCGGATGACTGTCGAGAAGCGGCTGCACCGCGGCCGGCAGACCGACAAGCGAGATGTCGAGACCAAACTCTCCTGCCGCCTGGGCTGCCCCGCGCACGATCTCGGCCGGCGCGTGGTCGCCGCCCATGGCGTCGACCGCTATTCGCATGTGGCCGTCCTCAGATGTCGAGGTTGCGGACGCTCTTGGCGTGCGCCTGGATGAACTTCTTGCGCGGCTCGACGTCGGGACCCATCAGTTTCTCGAAGATGTCGTTGACCGCGGCCACATCGTCGACGGTGACCTTGAGGAGGACGCGGGACGCGGGGTTCATGGTCGTCTCCCACAGCTCTTCGGCGTTCATCTCGCCAAGACCCTTCATCCGCGCGGCTTCAGCACCTTTGCCGAGCTCACGCATCGCCTTGTCGCGCTCGGCTTCGGACTGGCACCAGATGACCTTCATGTTCTTGCCCGTTCCCTTCGACACCTTGAATAGCGGCGGCTGCGCCATGTACAGGTAACCCTTGTCGATCACCTGCGGGAAGTAGCGGAAGAAAAACGTGAGCAGAAGCGTGCGGATGTGGCTGCCGTCGACGTCCGCGTCGGTCATGGTCACGATGCGGTGATAGCGAATCTTTTCGATGTTGAAGTTGTCGCCGACGCCGGCGCCCATCGCGGTGATGAGGTTGCGGATCTCGTCTGACGTCAGCACCTTGTCGAGGCGCGCCTTCTCGACGTTGAGAATCTTGCCGCGCAGGGGCAGGATCGCCTGGGTGCGGCGGTCGCGGCCGCCCTTGGCCGTGCCGCCGGCGGAATCGCCCTCGACGATGTAGAGCTCGCAAAGCGAGGGGTCGCGCTCCGAGCAGTCGGCGAGCTTGCCGGGGAGCGTGCTCGACTCGAGAAGGCTCTTGCGCTGGACCAGGTCGCGCGCCTTACGCGCGGCCTCGCGAGCCCGTGCTGCAGTCAGCGACTTCTCGATGATGCGCCGGCCTTCGGATGGATTTTCGTCGAGGTACTGCGTGAATCCTTCGCTCAGTGCCAATGACACGTGGCCCTGGACCTCGGCGTTGCCGAGCTTGCCCTTGGTCTGGCCTTCGAACTGCGGCTCCAGCACCTTGACGCTGATCACTGCGGTCAGACCTTCGCGCACGTCCTCGCCGGAGAGGTTTGGATCCTGCTCCTTCAGGATCCCCGCCTTCCGCGCGTAGCGGTTCAGCACGTTGGTCAGCGCGGACCGAAAACCGGTCAGGTGGGTGCCGCCCTCGATGGTGTGGATCGTGTTCGCGAAGGCGATCACGTTTTCGACGAAGGTCTCGTTGTACTGGAGAGCGATCTCGACCTGGGTGCCCTCCACCTCGCGGTCGACGTAGAACGGCGGCACATTGACCACCGTCTTGTCGCGGTTCAAGGCGCGCACGAAGGCGACGATGCCGCCCTCGAAATAGAAGGTGCTCGAGTAGCCAAGCGTCTCGTCGGCGAGGGCGATCTCGAGCCTCTTGTTCAGATAGGCCATCTCGCGCAGGCGGTGCAGGATGACCTCGCGGTCGAATTTGGTCTCGGGGAAGATCTGCGGGTCGGGCCAGAACCGAACGATGGTGCCGGTGCGGTCGGTCTTGCCCACCGGCTTGACCCCGGCTTTGGGCACGCCGCGCTCGTACTCCTGGTGGTAGACCTTGCCACCCCGATGAACCCAGACCTGGAGGCGCTGGCTGAGGAAGTTGACGGCCGAAACGCCGACGCCGTGGAGTCCCGACGAGACCTTATAGCCGCCCCCGCCGAACTTGCCGCCGGCGTTGAGGCGGGTCATCACGAGCTCGAGGGCGGACAGGCCTTCCTTCTTGTGAACGTCGACCGGGATGCCACGGCCGTCGTCGTCGACCTCGACGCTGCCGTCCGCGAACAGGGTGACCAAGATCTTGTGGGCATACCCGGCCAGGGCCTCGTCCACGGCGTTGTCGACCACCTCGTAGACCAGGTGGTGGAGACCCGTGGCGCTGGTCGAGCCGATGTACATGCTCGGACGCCGCCGCACGTGCTCCCGGCCCTCCAGGACCTGGATCTGCTCGGCGGTGTACGCCACGTCCGCGCCTAGGGATCTGGGCCTTGGGTCACGTCCCGGAAGCGGCTTTCGGACCGCCATCACAGGTGCGCCTCGTGCGCGCCCGACCGGTGTATTGGCCCTCCCAGCGTGGAGAACTCATGGGGATCAACTGGGCAGAACTTCAGGCTCACAATTCTACCGGATTTTGAATACGAAAAAGGCCTGTGAAGGCTCTTAACAGGGCCCTTTATGAGGGGCTTTCGGCGGCCGCTTTCCAACGCAGCACCGGGTCCTCGCTCTGACCCTGGAGATAGGCGTTGATCCGGCGTGCCGCGGCCACTTCGTCGAGGCGCCCGACCGGGGTCCGCTTGGGCTCCTGGTGGAGACCCTGAGGGTCGGTTTTGGCCTGGGCGACGATCTCCCTGACCGCCTGGGCGAAGGCGTCGAGGGTGGCCTTGCTCTCGGTCTCGGTCGGCTCGACCATGATCGCTTCGGGCACGACGAGAGGGAAGTAGACGGTCGGGGCATAGAACTCGCGGTCGAGGAGAGCCTTGGCCAGGTCGAGGGCGCGGACGCCATCCTGGACCGCCAGGTTGTGAGCGCTGGCGACGAACTCGTGCATGCAGGGCCCGTCGTGCGGCATCTCGAGGTGGCCGTCCAGGAGCTTGCGCAGGTAGTTGGCCGACAGCACGGCGTCCCGTGAGGCCTGGCTCAGGCCGTCGCCGCCCATGGCCAGGATGTAGGCGTAGGCGCGGACCAGCATCCCAAAATTCCCGTAGAAGCTGCGCACCCGCCCGATCGACTGCGGGCGCTTGTGGTCGAGGGTGAGGCGGCCATTGGCCCGCTCCACGGTCGGGGCGGGCAGGAAGGGCACGAGCTCCGACTTGACGCCGACCGGGCCGGCGCCGGGGCCGCCTCCGCCATGCGGAGTGGTGAAGGTCTTGTGCAGGTTCATATGCACGGCGTCAAAGCCCATGTCGCCGGGCCTGCAGATGCCCATGAAGGCGTTCAGGTTGGCGCCGTCGTAGTAGAGCATCGCCCCCGTCGAGTGCACAAGCTCCGCTATATCGAGGATCTCGCGCTCGAACAGGCCCAGGGTGTTGGGGTTGGTCAGCATCAGCGCCGAGGTACGCGGCGAGAGCTTCGATTCGAGGTCGGCCAGGCTGATCCGGCCGTCCCCGCCCGATTTGACCTCCACCACCTGGAACCCGCTCAAGGCGGCGCTGGCGGGGTTGGTCCCATGCGCTGAGTCGGGCACCAGCACCTCGGTGCGGGCTTCGCCGCGCGAGTGCTGGTAGGCGCGGATCATGCGCAGCGCCGTCCACTCGCCGTGCGCCCCCGCGGCAGGCTGCAACGTGACCCGATCGACGCCGACGATCGCGCACAGAGCCTGCTCGAGCCGCCACATGAGCTCGAGCGCGCCCTGGACCGTCTCCTCGTCCTGGTAAGGATGGAGGTCCGCAAATCCGGGCAGCGCGGCCGCGGCCTCGTTGACGACCGGGTTGTACTTCATGGTGCAGCTGCCGAGCGGGTAGAAGTTCTCGCTGATCGAATAGTTGAGCGAGGCCATGCGGCTGTAGTGGCGCATGATCTCGGGCTCGCTCAGCCGCGGCAGGCCTGGCGGCTTGGCGCGTAACGCCCCGCGCGGCAGGACGTCGGCCGGCGACGGTCCGGCGACATTGGCGTCGGGCAGCCGCGGCGGATCGACCGCCGGCCGGCTCAACTCGAAGCTGAGGGGTTCGGTCATGACGCCAAAGCCTGCAGCAGCTCGTCGATGGCGCGCGGGTCGTTGACCTCGGTGCAGGTGAAAGTGAGCACGCCCTTCAGCTCGCGAAACCAGCGATTGACATCGAGGCCGCCGAGGATTCCCTTGCGCGCCAGCTTCCTCACCACCGCCGAGCCCTTGGGGACTCGAATCGGGAACTCGTTCAGAAACTGCCGTTCCGGGAAGGCGAGCTCCCAGCCAGACAAGGCCGCCAGACGTTCGGCGAGAACGTGGGCACGGGTGAAGCTCACCTCCGCGACCTGGCGCAGACCGTAGGGGCCCATGTATGTGAGGTACACGGCCGCCGCAAGCGCACACAGAGAGTGATTGGTGCAGATGTTAGAGGTCGCCTTCTCGCGCCGGATGTGCTGCTCGCGTGCCGCCAGCGCGAGCACGAAGCCTCGGCGGCCCGCAGCGTCATGGGCGGTCCCGACCAGGCGTCCCGGCAGCTTGCGGACGAGCTCGCGTTTGCAGGCGATGAAGCCCACGTGCGGCCCGCCGAAGCTCGGCGGCAGTCCGAGCTGCTGCCCCTCGCCGACGGCGATGTCGGCGTACTACTCGCCTGGAGGGGCGAGGATGGCCAGGCTGATCGGGTCGACCGCGGCGATGGCGAGTGCGCCGACCTCGTGGGCGGCGGCCGTGAGGGCGCGGGGGTCGACCAGCAGGCCGAGGAAGTCTGGCTGCTGAAAGATCACCGCGGCGGTCTTCTTGTTGGGCTCGCCGCCCTTGCGGACCTTGATCCCGCGCCCCTCACCGAAAGCGCGCAGCACCTGCACGTACTCGGGATGGACGTAGCCCGAGACCAGGACTTCGTTGCGACCGGTGTGGACGTAGGCCATCATCGCCGCCTCGGCGACGGCTGTCGCGCCGTCGTAGAGGGAGGCGTTCGCCACGTCGAGGCCCGCGAGCTCCGCGATCAGGGTCTGGAATTCGAAGATCGCCTGCAGAGTGCCCTGGCTCGCTTCCGCCTGATACGGCGTGTAGGCGGTGTAGAACTCGGGCTTCGACGTCACCGCGGCCACCGCCGCCGGTATGAAGCGCCGGTAGACGCCGCCGCCGCGAAACGTCAGCCGGTCCGCGAACACCCGGTTGCGATTGGCCAGCGCCGCGACCTGGGCCATGGTTTCGAACTCGGAGAGCCCCGCCGGCAGCTGGAGCGACTCGAGACGCAGCGTCTGCGGGATGTCGACCAGCAGGTCGTTCATCGAGCTCACGCCGATCGTCTCCAGCATCGCCGACCGATCCTCGGGAGAGTGGACGAGGTACGGCAACTTAGTGGGCGGACGCCTCAGTCACTTTCTTGTAGTCAGTCTCGTCGAGCAGGTCGGGCGGCAGGTCGCCGGCGAGGTCGAGCTTGAGGATCCAGCCCTCGCCATATGGGTCTGAGTTGATGAGCTCGGGCCGAGACGCGAGCTTCTCGTTCACCTCTGTGATGCGCCCCGCCACCGGCGAGTAGAGATCGCTTGCGGCCTTGACGGATTCGACGACGCCGAACGTCTCGCGCGCCGTCAGCTTGCGTCCGGAGCTGGGCAGCTCTAGAAAGACGACGTCGCCCAGCTGCGACTGCGCGAAGTCTGTGATGCCGATGGTTGCATGCTTGCCGTCGACCGTGACCCATTCATGCGTCTTGGTGTAGCGACGGTCAGCCATGCGCCTCTCCTTCTTCCCGCTGAATGCATCTGCCTCAGGATCTGGTGGGCGAAGCCGCCGAGCGCGCCGAGCCCCGATAGAAGGGAAGCTTGACGACCTCGGCCGGAGCCTCCCTGCCCCTGACCTCGACCACGACCCTGTCTCCGACCCGAAATGTACCGGCTTCGACCATCGCGAGGGCGATGGGATAACCGAGGAAGAACGAATGCGTGCCGCTGGTGATGACGCCGACACGCTTGCCGCCTGACATCACCGCGGCCCCGTGGCGGGCGATGTTGCCGGCCTCGGTCTTGAGCCCGATCAAAGTCCGGCGCGGGCCCTCGGCCTTGATCTTCTGGAGCGCGTCGCTGCCGATGAAACTGCCCTTGCCAAGCTTGACCGTCCAGCCCAGGCCGGCCTCGTAGGGGTTCACCGTCTCATCCATGTCATTGCCCCACAGGCGCAGGGCAGCTTCGAGGCGGGTGGCGTCTCGAGCCCCCAGGCCGGCCGGCACGACCCCAGCCTCTTGGCCGCGTTCAAGGATCGCGTCCCAGACCTCGCCCACCCGGTCGCTGTTGATGAAGAGCTCAAACCCGTCTTCACCCGTATAGCCGGTGCGAGAGATCAGCGCGTGGATACCGGCCACGTCGCCGCCACGAAGTCCGAAGTAGGGCAGGTCTTCAAGGCCTTCGGCCGGCAGCAGCTCCTGCGCCCGCGGGCCCTGGAACGCGAGCAGCCCGAGCTCGAAGGTGCGGTCTTCGATCTCGATGCCGGGCGGGGCATGCTCTTGCATCCACTTGAGGTCACGCTCACGGTTGGACGCGTTGACGACCGCAAAAAAACCCTCGCTGCCCCTGTAAACGACAAGGTCGTCGATGATCCCGCCCCCTTCGTTGCAGAGCAGGTTGTACTGCGCCTGGCCGTGGACCAGCGGGCCCAGGTCGTTGGTGACCAGGTGCTGCAGGAAGTCCAGGCTGGATCCGCCGGCGATGCGGAACCGGCCCATGTGCGAGACATCGAACAGGCCGGCGACCTTGCGGACTGCGAAGTGCTCGTCGCGGATCGAGGTGTACTGCTGCGGCATCTCCCAGCCGCCGAAGTCCACCATCCGTCCGCCAAGGGCGACGTGCCTGTCGTACAGAGGAGTGCGGTTCGTTTCGCTACTCGCCGTCGACGGCGTCGTCGAGGTCGACCGCGTCCGGATCGATGAACGCCAGGAGCTCCTCGTCGTGGCGTCGTCGGGCGTCGGCGACGACCTTGGCCACGTATCGAGTGCGGTCCACCGTCCACTCCAGCTTTTCCGCGAGCTCGTCCTCTGTCGCTGCCCGGTGCAGCTCACGATGCAGCAGCAGCTCCGTTCGCTCGTAGTCTTCGGCGGCGGTTACGAGCAGCTCCGCGTCGCGCACCGCCGCGGCCTCGGCGCCGATGGCGGCGTCCATCTGCTCGCCGACCCGGCGCTCGGCAAACGATGCGAAGTCGGTCTCGGCGCCGGCAGCGAAGGTTCGCGCCGCTTCGACCAGGCCGAGCGAGCCCTCCTGGACGAGGTCCGGCACCGAAAGACCCTTGTCTTGGCGCCCTTCGGCGAGGCGGATCACCATGCCGAGGTTGGCGGCCACCAACCTGTCCAGGCTGGCGCGATCGCCCAGCGCTGATTTTTCCAGCAGTCGTTCCTGCTCGCCAGGCTCAATCGAAGCCGTGGTCCTTGCTTGCTGCCGCAGGTCCCGCATCACCTCTTCCTCACCGTCCGGCGGAACGGGTTGCGCCCCCATCGCGTCGATTCTACGCGGGGCCCGTTCGGGGTCCGGGAGGCTCCACCCCAACGAGTGGGGAGGTCATGTTCCACGTTTTACATCGTCGGCCGGGGCAGGGAATCGCCATACTCGGAACATGCGCGCGCTGGTTGCGCTTCGCCTGGGATGGCTCGTTTTCGCCGCCGCCGCGCTCGTGCCGATGAACGTGACCGCGTCGGCTCCGCATGTCGAGCAGGCCGACCTCACGGGTGACATCAACACCATCACTGCGTCCTACATCCAGTCCTCCGTCAGCCGCGCCGAAGCCGACCATGCCGACGCCCTGCTCGTCGTTCTGAACACTCCGGGCGGCATCTCGAACTCCATGGACGACATCGTGACCAGCCTCCTCAACTGCAAGGTGCCGGTCGTCGTCTTCGTGTATCCGAGCGGCGCCCGCGCGGCATCGGCCGGTCTCTTCGTCGCCCAGGCGGCCGACGTCCTGGCCATGGCCCCAGGCACCAACATCGGCTCCGCGCACCCGATCCAGGCGACCGGCGAAAACCTGAGCGGAGATCTCGGGGCCAAGGTGTTGAACGACGCCGTCACCAGGGTGCGCAACCTGGCCGAGATGCACGGCCGCAACGCCGACTGGGCAGAGCAGGCCGTGCGCAACAGCGTGAACATCAACGCCGAGGAGGCAGTGAAGATTCACGTCGCCGACCTCGAGGTGGCGGACGTCCACTCGCTGCTCAACCAGGTCGACGGCCGGGAAGCACCCCGCACCAACGGCAGCATCACCTTCCATACCGGCGGCGCGCTCCTGGACGACTACCCGATGCCGTTCTGGCAAGTCTTCCTGAACGCGCTCATCGACCCCACCATCGCCGCCCTGCTGATCATCGTCGCCGGTTACGGAATCATCACCGAGCTTTCCAACCCTGGCCTCATCCTGCCCGGCGTCGTCGGTGGGTTGGCGGCGATCCTGGCCATCGTTTCCCTGGCAAACCTGCCCGTGAACATCGCGGGCGCCCTGTTGATGCTGCTGGCGCTGATCCTGTTCATCGCCGACCTCAAAGCTCCCACCCATGGCTTTCTCAGCGTGGGCGGGGTGTTCGCCCTGCTGCTCGGCATGGCTTTCCTCATCAACACGGGTCCTATCGGCCTGGGCGTGAACCCGATCGTCAGCATCGCCGTGGCCGCCATCACCCTGGGCTTCTTCGCCTTTTTCATCCGCAAGGTGCTGGCCGCCCGGCGCCAGCCGGCCTTCGTCGGCGGCGATAGCCTGGTCGGCGCGCTCGGCGAGGCTCGCGAGGAGCTCGCGCCCGAGGGTCTAGTCTTTGTCTCAGGCGCGCTCTGGAAGGCGAAGGCTGCCTCGCCGATCCCGGCCGGAACGGCCGTGCGGGTGGTCGGGCGCGACGGTCTCGAGCTCCAGGTTGCACGCGAAAACGGACAGGCCGAAAACGGACAGGCCAAGGAGAGGAAATAGGTGGACGCGTTTTCGATCGGGCTGATCATCGTCGTCCTCGTGATCGCGCTCATCGCGGTCTTTTCGAGCCTGCGCATCGCCGCCGAGTACGAACGCGGCGTCGTCTTCCGCCTCGGCCGGCTGATCCCGCTCAAAGGACCCGGGCTCTTCTTCATCATCCCGTTCGGGGTTGACCGGCTGGTCAAGATCGATCTGCGCACGATCACCCTCGAGGTCCCGCCGCAGGAGATCATCACCAACGACAACGTGACCGCCAAGGTCAACGCGGTCATCTACTTCCAGGTCATCGACGCCCGCAAGGCCGTGACCCAGGTCCTCAACTACATCAACGCGACCTCGCAGATCTCCCAGACCACGCTCCGCGCCGCCCTCGGCCAGAGCACGCTGGACGAGCTGCTCGCGAACCGCGAGAAGATCAATCAGAACCTGCAGCGGATCATCGACGAGCAAACCGAGCCGTGGGGGATCAAGGTCGCCGTGGTCGAGATCAAGGACGTGGAGCTGCCCAGCACGATGCAGCGCGCGATGGCAAAGCAGCCCGAGGCCGAGCGCGAGAAGCGCGCCAAGATCATCAACGCCGACGGTGAGTTCCAGGCCGCGCAGACGCTCGCCAACGCCGCTCA
>Ga0209577_10004861_pt1 | contig 12594 bp, 10 predicted proteins | sample GraSoiAngelo_109_FD_185874 | JGI IMG/M metagenome (GOLD analysis project Ga0209577, IMG submission 185874) | Grasslands soil microbial communities from the Angelo Coastal Reserve, California, USA - 14_0903_12_20cm (SPAdes) (version 2) | ecosystem: Environmental > Terrestrial > Soil > Grasslands... | reverse complement strand
GTTGATCGCATAATCATGCCAGGGATTACGCACTGGAATTCACCTGGTTTTTTAGCTTATTTCGGCATCACAGGTTCTGGCCCTGGTATACTTGGTGAAATGCTCTCTGGTGTCCTGAATGTCAATGCCATGCTCTGGCGTACATCACCGGCTGCGACCGAACTGGAACAGGTCACGCTCGACTGGTTGCGACAGATGCTTGGTTTGCCCTCTCCCCTTTTCGGTGTCATCAATGATACAGCTTCATCGGGAACGATGTATGCCCTCGCAGCGGCACGTGAAGCTATTCCAGGTCTGCATATTCGCCAGCAGGGCATGTCTGGCCGGCCCGAAGTACCACGCTTGCGCTACTATGCCTCGCAAGAAGCCCATTCTTCTGTCGAAAAGGCCGGTATTGTGCTGGGTGTTGGCCAGGAGGGGCTGTGTAAAATTGGCGTGGACAGTTCATTTCGCATGGATGTAGCTCAACTTGAACAAGCTATCGAGCAAGACCTTGCAGACGGCTGGCAGCCCTTTGCCGTAGTGGCGACCGTTGGGACAACCTCGACCACCAGCATCGACCCGGTAGCGCAGATCGCCGAGATCTGCGAGCGTTACGGTCTCTGGCTGCATGTTGATGGCGCCTATGGAGGTTCCGCGGCTGTCGACCCGACGATGCGCTGGGTGCTGGATGGTTGCGAACGTGCTGATACCTTGATCGTGAATCCGCATAAGTGGCTCTTTACCCCCATTGATTGCAGTGTTTTCTACACTCGAAAGCCCGATGTCGTGAAAGCTGCCTTTAGCCTTATACCAGAATATTTGCGTAACACTGAGAGCGCGGATGATGCAGTTCCCAATCTGATGGACTATGGCACTTCATTGGGACGGCGTTTCCGTTCGCTCAAGCTCTGGATGGTTATGCGCTATTTTGGGCAAGAGGGACTGGCCGCTCGTATTCACGAACACATTCGCCTGGGGCAACTTGTCGCACAGTGGGTTAGTGAATCCCCCAACTTTGAACTGATGGCTCCAACGCTGTTCAGTACCGTCTGTTTCCGAGCACATCCAAAGGGATTGGATGATGAAGCATTGCTAGAAGCTTTGAACGAGCGTATCATGGACAATATCAATGCCGCCGGACGCTTCTTCCTTTCGCACACCAAGTTGCATGGTATATTTACCATCCGTATTGCAGTTGGGAATTTGCGCACGACAGAGCAGGATGTACGAGACTTGTGGGGGAGTATACAGGCTGAGCTTGCCAGGATTCACGAAGTTCAATAAAACTGTAGAAGTTAGAAGCGAGTAATGAGGAAACCAACTGAGCCACGAGGAGGTATCGTTTGAAAACACATCCAGGCTTGCAAGATGGGCCTGTCTACCTTGATTACAACGCTACCACGCCAGTTGACCCGGTGGTAGTTGAGGCCATGCTTCCCTATCTCTCAACGTACTTTGGCAACCCTTCAAGTACACATGGCTATGGACATATAGCTCATCGGGCCGTTGACAACGCACGGCAACAGGTAGCAGGGTTGCTGCATTGTTTGCCCAGCGAGATAATTTTTACAGCTGGTGGTTCCGAAAGCGATAATCTTGCCATTCGCGGTGTCGCGCTTGCCAGGCGGGCCAGTGGCAATCATATCATCACGCAGATAACAGAGCATCCGGCTGTGCTCAATACCTGTCGTGCACTGGAGCGTTTGCACGGATTTCGTATTACCTATGTGCCTGTCGACGCGACAGGACGGGTCAGTCCAGCGGATGTTGAAGCGGCGATTGACGAGCAAACCGTCTTGATTACGATCATGCATGCCAATAACGAGACCGGTACGCTACAACCAATTGCCGAGATTGCGGAGCTTGCTCGCCGTCACGATGTGCTCATGCATAGCGATGCAGCGCAATCGGTGGGCAAAATTCCGACCCGATTGGATGAACTCCCTGTTGATCTGCTGACCGTTGCTGGACATAAAGTATATGCTCCAAAAGGTGTTGGCGCGCTTTACGTGCGGCAGGGCTTGCAGCTTGAACCGGTCATTTACGGCGGGGGGCAGGAAGCTGGGCGGAGAGCTGGTACAGAGAATATCGCGTATACCGTAGCGTTAGGCGTAGCCTGTATGGTGGCCCAGGAGCAGCTTGAAGAGAGCCAGGAAAGCCTGCGACGGTTGCGAGATATGCTGCAACGACGACTCGAAACTTCTCTTCCCGGGTTTGTCCATCTTAATGGGCATGCCAGCGAGCGATTGCCCAATACACTCAACATCAGTATTGATCGTGTTATAGGGGAAGAGGTACTCGCTGCCACTCCAGGGGTAGCCAGTTCTACTGGTTCCGCCTGTCACGAGGGCAATACCGATCCCTCACCGGTGTTGTTGGCTATGGGGCTATCTCGCGAAACAGCGCTTGGGGCGCTACGTTTGACCCTTGGGCGCTGGTCAAGCGAGGAAGAAGTGGAGCAAGCGGCAACTTTGCTGGTAAGAACTATAGCAACTCTGCATAATAAGCGGTAAAATAGAGAACAGAGTCTCAAAGGTTGGTGAACACCGGTATAGGGCAAATAATCGGTCGATATTTCCTTGAAGGAGTAGATACACGATGACCATGAATGAGTCCAGGGTGCAATATCCGGCCCCCGTCGCCATCGAACATCCAGAATTACTGGCGTATCGCTCAGAGTTCCCGATCCTGCAGCGGAAGACGTACCTGAACAGTTGCTCATTGGGCGCCCTCTCGAATCGATCGATGCAAGGCCTGGCACAATTCATGGAGATGTGGAACGAGTGGGGAGCGCATGCCTGGTATGAAATCTGGATGGGGGAGATCGCCAAGGCTAGACAGAAATTTGCTGCCATTATTGGAGCGCAATTGCACGAGGTGGCTATCGCTCCAAGCGTCTCTGTCGCGCTCAGTTCCATCGCTTCGGCGTTAGACTATAGCAAGCGGAACAACGTCGTGATGGCTGATATGGATTTCCCCACGCTGGCGTACCAGTGGCTGGTGAAGCAGCGTATAGGCGTCGAGTGTCGTTTTGTTGAAAGTCCTGATCGTATTTATACTCCCCCGGAATTGTTCGAGCGCGAGGTTGATGATAAAACGGTATTAGTGGCTACTTCACGTGTATTCTATACGAGTGGCTATATCCAGGATATACGGTCGGTCGCCGATATCGCGCACAAGCACGGTGCCTATATGCTGGTCGATGATTACCAGGGGACTGGCCAGATACCGATAAACGTCAATGCCATGGACGTTGATTTCCTGGTGACGGGTACACTGAAATGGTTGATGGGTGGTCCCGGATTGGCCTTTGTTTATATCCGTGAAGGATTGATATCCCAGTTACAACCTACGATTGCCGGGTGGTTTGGACATAGCGAACAGTTCCAGTTTAAGACACGGGAGTTTGATTTTCGTCCAGATGCTACCAGAGTTGAAATGGGAACGCCTGCTGTTGCTGCGATTTACGCAGCGAATGGCGGACTTGATATTGTACAGGAGATTAGTGTAGAGCAGATTTGTGAGCGTACCCGCTATTTGACCAATGACCTGATTGCCCAGGCTCGTGAACATGGTTGGAAAGTGCGTGCTCCGCTGGAGCCAGAACAACGCAGTTCCATTGTAATGTTGGAGATTGAACAACCTGAAGAAGTGGTGAAGGCCCTTGTCGCGCGTAATATCATTACGGACTCACGTCCAGGATTGTTGCGGGCTTCGCCATATTTTTACAATACCATAGAAGAAAATGCTCTGGTCATCGGCGCGATTGCCGAGATACTAGAGAGTAGGAAGTAAAGAAAGTGCAGTGCAGCATTCTTTAAGGAGGAATACGCGAATGCTATGTCCTAAATGTCGTTTCGGAAATGAAGAAGGTGACTTGTATTGCCGTCGTTGTGGGGCAGATTTGACAGTACCCTCAACAAGCCTGGTAACAATACAAAACCGTACTCCTTCTTTATTACAGAATCCCCAATTGCCGCGTTTTGCCGCGGGAGTTGGGGCAGTTGCCGTTGGAGTTGGTATCGAGTTAGTGCGGCGTGGCCTGATGGCCCGCGTGATGCCGCCTGCAAAACCACCACGGCCAGTCAGTAATACTTTACCGACACTGAACAGGTTACGAGATGTACTGTTTCCGCAAAACGATAAACAGTTTAAATTACCTAAGAACTATGAGATAGAAGAAACAGTGGTTTACATGCGACGCATTATCCGTCGTAAGCAGTCGTAAGCAGTAGTCGAATATCGAGCAACTCCTATGGCTTTAGTATTACGTGAGGAAGATGTCCGTATTCTTTTGTCTATGCCTGATACTGTAGCCATATTGGAACAAGTATTTGGCGCTCTAGCGGATAAAAATGCAATAAATCTTCCTCGTCAACGTATCAGGCTGTTAAATGGCGTATTGCACGTGCTGTCTGCGGCTGCACCTACCCTGGGTGTGCTGGGGTATAAATCGTATACGGCATTTCGGGAAGGGGTACGCTTTGTTGTGATGCTCCATAGCGCTCAAGACGGACAGCTCCTCGCTATTATCGAGGCTGATTGGTTAGGACGAATGCGCACAGGGGGGACCAGTGGCCTGGCTACCAAATTCCTAGCGCGACCAGATGCCACCATCGTTGGCCTGATTGGTTCTGGTAATCAGGCTGTTACCCAACTAATGGGGATATGTGCTGTTTGTCCTGTGACGATAGCTTATGTCTACAGTCGCGATGCACAGGCTTGTAATATCTTTTGTAACGAGATGGCGAAAGTACTCAATATTGAAGTGAGGCCTGTACCCAGCGCTCGCCAGGTGGTCAAGGAAGCAGATATCTTGATTACCGCAACCTCGTCTTCAGACCCGGTCTTCCAGGGAGAATGGCTCAAACCAGGTTGTCATATCAATGCTATAGGCTCAAACTGGCATACAAAACGTGAAATTGATCTATCGACTTTACAGCGGAGTTATTTGATTGTTACCGATTCGCGAGAGCAAGCACAAACTGAGGCAGGAGATTTCATCATTCCTGCCGAAGAAAATCTATTTAATTGGGATAGAGTATTTGATCTGTCTGAAGTAGTCGGTAGGCGGGGTCCGCAACGTGATGCGGCAGAGAATATTACCCTCTATAAGGGTCTAGGGATTGCGCTCGAAGATATCGCAGCCGCGGCTCATGTTTATAAACAGGCGTTAACGCAGGGCTTTGGCGAAGAACTGCCACTACTCCCTTAGTCCGAGGTATGTATGCGTATTACAGCACCGAAAGTTTTTCTGCTTCTCGCGACCGTAATGCTCTGCCTTTCTGCCTGTTCACCTACCTCAGGAATCTTTGCCGGCGGGAATTGGCAATCGAGTGGATTACCACACCAGCATATTCGCACGCTCGCGGTAGATTTCAATAATCCGCAGGATATCTTTGCAGGCGGTTCGCAGGGAAAAGTATTTTCCAGTAGTGATGGTGGGCAGCATTGGGCTGAGCATCGAACAGGTCTACCGCCAACGGTTTCTATCAACACCCTCTCGTTCGATGCCACAGGGAAAAAATTGTACGCCGCGACAGACGCTGGTCTCTTTGTCAGTACTGACGCAGCACTCCACTGGATCCTGGTGGGTAAAGCTGCCGCTGATCAGTCATTTAACTATACTGCGCTTACATTCGACCTCAAAGCGCCACAGACAATTTTCGCTGGCACGGCATCTCATGGGGTACTTGTGAGCCTGGATGGTGGAAATACATGGTCTTCCATCAATAAGGGCCTTCCTCCGGCTACTACCATCAATGCATTGACTTTTGATGTACTCAGCGGGCAGATCTGGGTCGCTACTGCTTCGGGTATTTACCGCTCCGATAACAGGGGTGGATCGTGGCAAACCTTCAATACAGGTCTGGCCCCTTCTGTAGTAGTAAATTCTGTCCAACCAGATACTAATGTCATAGGGGGGACTAAGGGGCTTATCTTTGCCGGAACGGATCATGGCTTCTACCTTTCGCAGGACTATGGAGCGCACTGGAAGACCAGCCAGGAGTCACTCGTAGGGACAAGCGTACATGTCGTTTATGTTGATTTTCACAAGCCGACAACGGTGTTTATTGGTACGGATATCGGGGCTCTGCGCAGTGATGATAGCGGGCAGAACTGGGGCAGCGTGGGCCCTGGCATGCCCAAAGATCAACCGGTGTTTTCATTTGCCTGGGGGGCGAGCGATTACTCGCAACTTTTTGCAGCTGCAGACGACGTCTATCTTTTTCCAGGAACAAGCGGGGGGTTAAGCCTGGGTCGTCTTGTTGAACTCGTGATCATCGCTCTTTTTTTCTATCTGCTCTACCGGCTGGCGAGGCGCAGGCGGAGACCACCTAAGCGAGACCAGGCAGTTGAACAGGCGAAAGAAGGAGAGCAACGAACCAAGAAAAATGCCGTCGTATGACGTCGTTGACATTTTGCCAATCTACTGCTATTCTTTAAGAGTAACAACTACATAAGAAAGTCTGTCCCGCGTTGAGCGAACATAGTATGAGGTAGGTCTCTAACAGCGATCCGATAGCTAGTGGAAGTTCGGAATAGATGTACCATCTCAGAACCGCCTCGCGAGCGGCTGACCGAAGAAAGCCTTCTAAGCAGGGCAAGTAGGAGCAGATGGGTGGTTCCCATGCAGCGATATAACCAGTAAAGTGGTCACAAACACTTCGTCACAGCGTGGTGAGGAAGATGGGTTGCGCTGAAGCTGATTTGGTGACAAGATGGGTGGTACCACGGGAGCATTGCTAACACCAGGCTCTCGTCCCTTCAGATCTGTATTGATGGGGACGAGGGCATTTTTATTGCCTGCTTCCTCCATCACGCTCATTTCTTTCAAAGAAAATCAAGAGAAGGATGAACATGATGATGAAGATCAGCGTATCGATCGTAAACGTGACAAGCTATACAGGAATAGAATTGCTGCGTTTACTTTCACAACATCCACATTTCAGTGTGGAGGCCGTAACAGCACGAAGTGCCGCCGGGCAGCGGCTGTATGATGTTTTCCCTCAATGCTATGCAGGCTTAAAGCAACGCGATCACAGCTCTACTGGTTTTGATGCAGCACTTGTTATCGCGGAGGAACCTGAGCAGACTGATCTCGCTTTTGTTTGCCTACCGCATGCCGCGGCTGCAACGTCGGTCGTACAATTATTGGAGCGGGGTACAAAGGTCGTAGACCTCTCAGCCGATTTTCGTTTGCGCGATGCGGCGGTATACGAAGAATGGTATAAGCACACTCATCCCGCACCAGCTCTTTTGGAGACAGCGGTATATGGATTGTGCGAGCGTTACCGTGAGCGTATTGAAGCGGCTACGCTGATAGCGAATCCTGGTTGTTATGCTACTGCTGCGACTCTGGCACTCCTACCTGTGGTGGCTGCGGGTATGATTGTCCCTGACGTCATTATCGATGCCAAATCGGGGTTAAGCGGCGCCGGTCGCAGCCCGACACAAGGTACTCACTATGCTGAGGCGAATGAAGATGTGAGTGCTTATAGTCTCTCTGGACATCGCCACCTCCCCGAGATTTCCCAGGAACTTACCGCGGCTGCACTGGCGGGAGGTAACGCGTTCAGCCGGCCTCTAAGAATCACGTTTATACCACACCTGATACCAATGACACGCGGCATTCTGGCGACTTGTTATGCTGATTTGCGACAAGATGACCAGAGGCATGTATCGACAACGGCAGATGTCAAGGCGCTTTATGAAGCTTACTACGCGGATGAGCCTTTCGTACATGTCGTAGATCAACCGCCGCATACCAAATGGTCCTATGGCAGCAATAACTGCTTTATCCATCCAACGGTGGATAGCCGCACCGGGCGACTCGTGGTGATTTCGTGCCTGGATAACCTCGTCAAAGGTGCAGCAGGCCAGGCAATACAGAATGCGAACAGGCTTTTTGGACTAACAGAAACATATGGGTTATCACCAATGTCTCTTTTCCCGTAAAGAAACGAGTGTTATCCAAAAGCGGCGATTGGGTGTTCTTATTCAATGTAACGATTATCAAATGAAGAGGAAGGTTTTCTAAAATGTCTATTACATTTTCAATAACGTCAGAAGGCGACATCATCAACGATCATCACTTAATTGCACAGGTACTGCGCGAGGCACTTCCCTACATCGATTTTTTGAAAGGGAAGACGCTGGTGGTAAAATTAGGGGGCAGCGCCCTTGAATATCAACGCAGTGTTTTGCAGGATATCATCTGGTTACGTGCGTTAGGCGCCAATCCTGTCCTGGTGCACGGCGGTGGTCCATATATTAATGAGTGGCTGAAGAAGCTTAACTTACCGGCACGTTTTGAGCAGGGTTTGCGCGTCACTGATGCAGCGACACTGGATGTTGTACGTATGGTTCTGTTGGGACAGGTCAACCAGGGGCTGGTTTTGATGACTTCCTCACTTGGTGGTCACGCTGTAGGTTTAAGTGGAACAGATGGGAACATGATCCGTGCTCGTGTCGCTAATGAACGCCTTGGTTTTGTTGGAGAGGTCGAGTCGGTTGATCCCCTACCTGTGCAAACACTTATCGACCAGGGCTATATTCCAATTATTGCTCCACTTGGCCAGGGACCAGATGATACTTGCCTGAATATCAACGCAGACCTGGTTGCAGCTCATTTAGCGGGTGCGCTCAACGCAGAGAAATTAATCTTCCTGAGCAATGTGGTGGGTATCTGTCGCCAAGATGGAACATTGATCTCGGAACTGGGGGAACTGGAGGCGAAGAAGCTCATTGAAGATGGCGTTATCAGTGGCGGTATGATCCCAAAAGTTTCGGCCTGCCTTGACGCCTTGCTCGCAGTGCCACGTGTACATATTGTCGATGGCCGGGAATCCCATATATTGCTGCGCGAATTATTCACCGACGAGGGAGCCGGTACAATGATACGAAGGGGTGAATAATGAGCAGAAGGTTTCGTTCATGAAAAAGCGCGTTGAGCGGTTGCGCGGGATGCACGATATATTGCCGGAGGCGTATCAGCATCGACGCTGGTTAACTGACAGTTTGAGTACGTTCCTGGCTCAAGCGGGGTATGTTACGGTCGATACTCCCATGCTAGAGTATAGCGATCTCTTTCTCACCAGCTTTGGGCAGGAACTGTGGCAAAACCTGTATGCTTTTCGCCTGCACCATCGAGACCTTTGTTTGCGACCAGAGTACACAGCTTCAATTTGCCGGCTGTACCTTGATCACTACCAACAGCAGCATTTACCTTTACGCTTTCAATATGCCGGTCCAATTTTCCGCTATGAGGCACCTGGGCGTAACCGTTATCGACAGCATACGCAATTGGGGGTTGAGTTGTTCGGTGGGCAGGCAGTCGCCGCCGATGCTGAAATCGTGCAGCTTGCCTGTGATGTGCTGCAAAAGCTTCACATCACGCAATACCGCCTGGAGCTGGGGCATATAGGTGTAGCCAGTGGATTTATTCAGCGCCTGCGCCTCGACGAACAAGCAGCGCGTTTGTTGCTTAGTTTGATGGAACAAATCAGCCGTTCCGAAGAGGAGAACGAGCTGCACAGGCGCGGCTGGAAGCATTGTATCCCCTGAACACGGTGGAAGGGAGTAATGGAGAGATAGCTGCCGGAGGGATATCCGAGGTGGAAACCCGCTTTATGACCTCTCTACTCAACGGCATCAGTATCTCCTTCGGAGATGATACTGTTCGTGATGAAGTTGTCGAACGCTTCCTGTGGAAAGTGGGACGTAGTGAACAGCGGCGGCAGATTCTGCACGCACTGGAGTTTATGCGTGCCCTACACGCGCTCTCCGGGTCTCCTCCTCACGTCTTTGATGAACTACGCGCCCTGTTAGCGAGCTACGAACTGGATGCCGGGCCTCTGACTGAACTAGAACAGCTTGTGGCAGTTGTAGAGCAGTGTGGAGTGCCACAACAGCAGATTGTACTCAACCTGTCACTTGGGCGTGGTGTCAGCTACTATACCGGGCTGGTTTTTGAGATACATGCTCGCGATGAAGATGGTTTCGATGCTCAACTCTGTGGAGGTGGGCGTTACGATCACCTCGTGCGCGCCGTTGGTGGCAATCGGGATATCAACGCCTGCGGTTTTGCCTTTGGTATCGAGCGTCTCCTTTCGCTTATAGATAGAAGTGACCTGCCGTCGTACGAATCTACGCGGGCGCTGGTAATTCCTGTCAGCCAGAGTGATGTACCCTATGCCTTGCAAGTGGCTCGCTCCACGCGATTGCAGGGCTTGTGGACGGAGGTGGATGTGAGCGGGCACGGTGTCGGAGCCGGTTTGAAAATAGCGACGAGGAAGCAGATTGCCCTGGCAATAATTGTGGGTGAAAGTGAGCAGCGGACGCAGAGGGTAACTCTGAAGGATCTGCAGACAGGCGAGGAAAGAGTTTTAGCTGTAGATACACTGGCAGAGAATATAGCGCATAAGGAGCAATGGCAGTGACGAAGGAGCAAGAAGTACGCCTGGCATTGCCGGGTAAAGGTACTTTGGAGGCCTCGACGCTCTCCTTTCTCGCCGAATGCGGGATGAAGGTCAACCGGAGCAACCCGCGCCAGTACCTGGCACGCATCGCAAGCATGCCGGGCTTGGAAGTGGTGTTTCAACGCGCCGCAGATATACCAATGCTCGTGCTCAATGGCGATGCTACACTTGGTATAACTGGCTATGATATCCTGGCCGAGCATCTCGGTTATAGTGATGACGAGATTGTTGATGGAGATAACGGAGAAGATATCATCGTTTTGGAGCGTAACCTTGACTACGGTGCCTGTCGCCTCGTGGTAGCGGTGCCCGAAACGTGGATTGATGTGAGCACCTGTGCTGACCTCTGGCACCTGGCAGGCTACTATGCCACGCAAAAAGGGCGGGGGCTGCGTATTGCCACCAAGTATCCCATTCTAACGGGACAGTTCCTGCGCCGGCATGGCATCACTCATTGTAAGATTGTTTCTCCTCACGGGGCGCTCGAGGCGGCACCCTTGACCGATACAGCTGACTTGATCGTTGATCTGACCGAGACCGGTACAACGCTGCGTGAAAACCACTTGAAATTGTTAGATGACGGTATCGTTTTGCGTTCTCAAGCCTGCTTGATTGCTAACGCACAGCTCCTGAACCATAACAAACAGGCCCTGCGCATAGCCTCAATGATGTTGGAGTTGATTGACGCTCGCATGCAAGCGCGCAATCGCTCACTGCTTACTGCGCATTTGCAGGTCGAAGGCTCTGATGGGATTCAGCGCATTTGCCAACAATTGAAATCGCGTATCCCTGGCTTCGAGTTTCGTGTAGCAAGTTCCGATGGAAGGGGTTCGGCAGTAAGCGAAAAAGCGGATCCCAATGGGTGTACGATTTCGGGGGTGGTACGTGTTGGCAATACAAGCTCAGAATTGTTGGAGGCCGTCGCTATCCTACGCAGTATGGGGGCACTTCATATCGATGTGACCCCGTTGACTTATCGCTTTGAGAGAGAATCTGTGCGCGTTCGCAGCCTGCATGAACGATTAAAGAGGTTACATTGAAGAACCTGGTGGTGTTTGACCTGGACGGTGTGATTACCAACGAAGAAGCCTACTGGGATGCGGCAGGGTTGACGCTGCATGAGCTCTATTATAGTCCGCGCTATTGGAACCTGGATGCGAGCATTTTGGGCGCGGATGGGCAATATCATCCTGTGGTGACCGCCGAGGAGAGCCGCAGAACCAGTCGTGCAATTCTTCCAGAAGCGGAGATACTGGCAATCAAGGCGCGCGCTATCAACTCCAACTGGGACAGCTGTTATGTAGCCGCCTGCCTCAGTTTGATTGACCTGTTGGCATTCGTGCCAGACCTCCAATCTCTCTTGCCCTTACGACCCTGGGATGCTGCATGGCTCACGGCCTTTAGAAAGCAGAGTACACAATTAAAACTTCCGCGAGAAGCGCCACTCTTTGTGAGGCGCTCAGATCAATACGGGGAGAGAGGCAGCACTGATACTCAACGTGGTGCCTCGCTTTTTGATATGCCCATTTTTGAAGGATGTGTCGGGCTTGCTCTCATCAATCGCTTTGACCTCTACGCCAGTGAACGACTGGGCTATCCCATAAAGGATGTTTTTTCACGCTACAGCCCTTTCTGGTCATTTTGCCGGGATATCTTTCAAGAGTGGTACCTGGGGGATAGTCTCTATGCGTCGACTTATGGCCATCTTTCAAAGCAGCAAGGTAAGCCTGGATGTATTCACTTTGAGCAGCCTCTACTCCCTTTGGAAGCTGTGCAGCTTACTCTTGAAACGCTGCAGAGTCAAGGTTATCTGCTGGGGTTTGCCACCGGTCGCACCCAACAAGAGGCCCTTTATCCTCTAGAGATGTATGGGTTACACCGCTATTTTGACGAAGAGCATAGCGCGACGTACGACGACATCGAGCGTGCGGAGGCAGTGCTGCGTGCACACGGCGATCATACGCTCCTAAGTAAGCCTCACCCTTTTCAATTTCTGGTTGCAGCTGATCATAGCGATCAAAATTTCAATGGCTTGCTTGAATCCGTGGAACGTCTTGAAACAACATTGCTTGAAGACTCCAGTGCACCAAGAACATTTTTTGCAAAGACTGAATCCTTTGTGGTGGTAGGA
>Ga0209577_10004860_pt1 | contig 12596 bp, 8 predicted proteins | sample GraSoiAngelo_109_FD_185874 | JGI IMG/M metagenome (GOLD analysis project Ga0209577, IMG submission 185874) | Grasslands soil microbial communities from the Angelo Coastal Reserve, California, USA - 14_0903_12_20cm (SPAdes) (version 2) | ecosystem: Environmental > Terrestrial > Soil > Grasslands ... | reverse complement strand
CTGGTCGCGGAAGACCAGTCCGCCTCCGTCCCCTTTCACAATCTGCATCTGTGCCTCAAAGGCGAAGTTCGTGTAGTTGGAGTCGACGGCCAAACAGTCGTCATAATAACGAGGATCTGGCGCTTTCACATGGTATGCTCCACCCGTGAAGCTGCAGTTCGTGGGGTCCTGGGCCCAACTGACCCCTTTGCTATTGTCGCTCAGGGGATCAGAGAAGACCAGCGTTCCACTATGGGCATAGGGGTTCGCTGCCGCAGCTGTGGCTGTCGCATTGATTTGGGCCTGGGCTCGAGCTGTGCTGCTGGCCTGCGCATGGGCTGTTGCGGTGACCTGCGCTATGGCAGTAGCTGTAGCCTGCACATGCTGCTGGTTAGGTTGGTAGACGGTTGCGTAGTAGATGAGTCCGCTTCCTGCTATGACGAGCACTGCTATGATGGCAATCAGAACGATGATCAATGGTGAAAAGCGACGCGGAGGTTTTTGTCCTTGTGGACCAGCAGGAGCAAGCGGAGGAGGATAGGCAGATTGTGGTCCGGTCTGCGGCGTAACATAAGGAGGTGGAGCGGTATAGGAGTTCGGCTGACTAAAAGGAGCGGATGGAGGTAGAGGGGTATAGGGGTTCGGCTGACTAGATTGAGTAGGGGGAGGAGCGTAAGGATTTGAACCATAGGCTGTGGTTGGTGGGGGTTGTTGTACAACGGTAAAAGGCGTTGGCGGAATGGTAGGAGCTTCGGGCGCAGCCCCAGTATTGATGTAATAGGCGGGTGTAGCCGCGCCACAGTTGGAACAATGTGCGGCTCCTGGTACAAGTTGCGCTCCACAAGAATTACAGTACGTCATGAGTCCTCCTCTCTCTATTGCAATCTACCAAAATGACTATAGTACTCAGCTAGTATACCTTAATAACACAACAAATGCAATAAAAAAAGCTACCTCTCTCGCTTACCCTCAATAGCTACCACCTAACTTCCGGTGATCCCATGAAACTATCTCTACGGGTTCTACAAAGACCACCACTCGTTTGGGTGCCTGGGCAGAGACCAATTGGCGTGTATTATCATTCAAGGGGCCAGTGTACCGTTCAAAGATGACCTCGCCTATGCGCTGGACGGTTTCGCGGTCGTCGTTGATGATTGCCCGTCCTTTAATCTGGACTCCCCGTAGTTCATCATAGCGCACACCGCTCTCCACAAGACAGGTAATCCTGGGATCTCGCCGCAGGTTGACAGCCTTTTGTGACTTAGCATACGTCCAAAAAACTACCTGGTCATTTATCAACACATACCACATCGCTATCAGGTGCGGCCAACCGTCTTTACCAATTGTGGCTACCTGAAGTATGCGCTGCTCCTCCAGAAATGCATGTATCTCTTCGTCGTTCATACGGATCAGATCTCGCCGATTCATGTGTGTTCCTCCGTCATTACTTTTCTAAATATTGAGCGTAAGTTGGCGACGAGTTCAGTATCGCCTATAGACACGAAGTTGGCAATAGCTCAAATTGACTCACGAAAAATGGGTTCACCAAAAGCGATACTGCTGGCAACCCCTTCGTAGTCATTGTAAGGGCGGGGGATGAGGGGATGTGGGGTGGGGACCTTTGCGGTCGCCCTGTGGTTTTCGTGAGTCAATCGCATAGTTGACCAAGCATTTTCCCTATGGTATCATCCCTCCATACAGGATACAGGTTATTAACTTTGGCGCATGCGTCCCTGCGCCAAAAGTATCGGAAAGGAGGTGGAGATATGAGCAAAAGCGCACGCCGCGCAACATCGATACCTAGCATGAAGGTATGGAGTTGCATCGAGGATGCCCGGGGAACGTAGACGCTGAGATAGTATTTCGTGTCCTACTGTTCTCGATCACGAGAAAACGCATCTTCCTTTCAACCTCCAGAAGCCACGTCAAAGCCTCGATGGTCTTGCCTTCCACTTTACTCCCTCTCGTGCTGGTGCTCCCTGTCGCGCGCATCCTCACCCACTCTGCTCCGCTCGTTCGTTTTTGATGCGGGGTGAGATGTTTGTGCCATTAGCGATTGTTTGAACACTACCATGAGGAGCATCCCTTTGCTTTCAACCGATTCGATCACCAAAGAACCGAAGGCTATGCCCTCGGCCAATAATCTTCCTGTGGCAAAAGCTGGCTATGCATCCAGCGCAGCTGTGCCTGCGCGTTCGCGCGGCAAGAAGTTCTTCTCGTACTACAAACCATACCTGGGCTTGTTGTTCGCGGACATGGCCTGCGCGCTTCTCGTATCGGCGATTACGCTGCTCCTTCCTTTATGCGCGCGATACATCACCAAAAACATCTTAGAAGGCCATACGCCTCACGCGCTCAACCACATCTATCTGATGGGCACGCTCATGCTGGCGTTGGTTGGTGTCCAGACCCTGTGTACCATGTTCATTGACTTTCAAGGGCATATGATGGGCGCCAAGATGGAAAGCGACATGCGCAGTGAATTATTCGAGCATTATCAAAAGCTCTCGTTTCGCTTTTATGATGAACAAAGAACAGGTCAATTAATGACCCGGATTACCACTGATACATTCGCGCTGGCTGAGTTATATCATCATGGTCCCGAGGATATCGTCATTACCTGTTTGACGGTCGCCGGCGCCTTCATTATCTTGCTGAAGGTCAATGTTGCGCTTACCTTGATCATCTTTCTCTTTTTGCCAATGATGGCTGTGTACGCGCTGTATTTCAATAAAAAGATGAAGAGGGCGTTACGCAGCAGCAAGGATAGAATCGGTGATATCAATGCGCAAGTTGAAGATACGCTTGCAGGCATCAGAGTGGTAAAATCATTTACCAACGAAGATGTTGAAAAAAGAAAGTTCGCCTACGCAAACAATCGTTTTGTCGTCAGCCGCAGAGGCGGCTATAAAAGCGAGGCGTACTTTTCCGGCGGATTGATTGCATTCACACAGCTCATCACCATCGCTGTTATCATCTTTGGCGGCGTCGCTATTGTTCACGCTTCCTTGGATGTAGCTGATTTGCTCACCTATTTATTATGTGTCAGTATCCTCATCGATCCAATCCAGAAATTAGTCAATTTTGGCAGGCTCTATCAGGAAGGAATGACCGGATTTAACCGGTTGATGGATATGATGGAGGTGGCGCCCGATCTACAAGACGCGGCAGATGCGATTGATCTGACACAGGTTCGGGGTCATGTGGAGTTGAAAGATGTCAGCTTCAAGTATAAAGAAGATCATAATTATGTCGTGAAGAACCTCTCGCTGGAGATACAAGCCGGAGAATACGTTGCCTTAGTCGGATCTTCCGGCGTGGGCAAAACAACGCTCTGCTCGTTAATTCCGCGTTTCTACGAAGTCAATGCGGGAAAAATCCTGCTGGATGGGCAGGATATCCGAGATGTTACCTTGCGCTCATTACGAAGGAATATCGGCATTGTCCAGCAAGATGTCTATTTGTTTGCCGGGAGCGTTGCGGACAATATTCGCTACGGGAAACTTGACGCAAGTCAGCAAGAAATCATTGACGCGGCCAAACAGGCGCACGCGCATGATTTTATCATGGCGTTACCGGATGGCTATGACACCGATATCGGTCAACGCGGCGTCAGACTCTCAGGTGGGCAAAAGCAGCGGTTGAGTATCGCGCGCGTCTTCATCAAAAATCCCCCTGTTATCATTTTTGATGAAGCGACGAGCGCGCTGGATAATGAAAGTGAAAAGGCTGTGCAGGATTCACTGGAAAAGTTAGCCGACAACCGCACCACGCTTGTCATCGCCCATCGTTTGTCAACCATCCGCAATGCCCAAAGAATAGTGGTGTTATCTGACACCGGGATCGGTGAACAGGGCACGCATGCGGATCTAATTGCATTGAATGGCGTCTATGCGAACTTGTACAACATGCAATCAAAAATATGAGAGAGGATTCATCGGGATGGTCGGGCAAGCTGTAAATTGGGGAATTAAACTGGTGAAATTTACCTTTCGAACAACGCCTCGTCATATTCCCCAATGATCTCGAAACCCAACCTTTTATAACAGGCGATGGCACTGGCATTATCAGCTTTGACGTTCAATCCGACATCCTTCACCGTCACTAATATCGCCTGGCAGAGCTTCGCGCACACGGCCGTTCCCAGGCGCTGCCCTCGATAATCGGGATGCGTGGTCACATTACCAAGGACGCCGATCTTGTATTGCGGCGAATACACATGCACTCCGGCAACGCTTACCAGCTTTGCATCTCGTCGAATACCGTAGTAGTATCCGGTTTCCAACATGCGTGGATCAAACCAGTTTTCAGGGTAACTAATGCGATATAAGGTTTGTAAATCATCTACATCCGCTACGGTTAATGGAACGACGCCTGAAGTATCAACCTTCTCCAGGCGTGATGTATCTATTAAAGCCATCTTGTAGTGCAGGCCGTGCGATTCGATACGGTAATCACCTGCAAAGACACTCGCCAGGCCTCCGCTAAAATGAGCATAAAACCTTCCTGGGAGCAGAGGCATAAGCGACTGGAGCAAATCGCGCATAGTTGCGAGGCCCTCAGTAATTCCTAGCAGTGTTGGAAGTTCTAACCCGGTATAGAGTAAAACAAGTTCTTGAAGCTCGCCAGCATTTTTCAAGGCATACCAGGTTGTGTACTGCCAGAAGAAATCGTCCAGGTCTCCTAGCTCATACAGATGCAGCCAGGTGTTCCGGCGTAGGAACTGCTCGATTGCGCTTTTGTCGTGGAGACAAACAGCTTTCATAAGGCACTTCTCCTATACCCTACTGCACCAGTTCTACGATGCCGATCAAATGCCCTTTGACCAGTGGCATACCTTTTCGGGCGCGTGGGAACATCTTTATTTCGGACGACTTCATCACAGTCACCTGTTCGCTGCCTTCACCGTTCGAGATGAGCAGGAAGTGCCCGTGTTCGTTGATGATGGTAGCCAACATAACCTTGTCTTTGCCGGCCAACTCGGTGGTTATGACACCGGCTGTAGCCCGGCCCTTCTGTGGATACTGGTCAAGCGGCACTTTCTTGCCCAGCCCGCTTTCGGTCACGACGAAAAGGCTCAACGGGTCGGAGGCCGTGTTTTGCTCCTCGCTATCCAGGTAGCACGCGCTGACCACCTTCGTGTTTGGACCTAACGCCATAGCCGCTACACCCTGTCCGACACGGCCTTGAGCGCGCAAGCCATCATCGCTGAAACGCAGCGTTTGCGCGTTATCGCTTGTCACAAAGTACTCGCCCTGTCCACGCGAAATGAGCGCGGTCACAACCGCGTCGCCTTCCGCCAGCTTCATATCTTGCAGGCCATCCACATCAGCTGTTTTATAATCGCTCAAGGGGGATTTCTTGACTTTGCCCAGTTTGCTGAAAGTCACCAGGTAACGGTCTTCGTCGTATGACTCAAGCGGGAGCAGTGCGACGACTTCTTCACCCTGGACAAGCCCTATCAATTTGCGCAGAGGTTCCCCCTTTGCCGGGCGAGTCCCCTGGGGAATACGGTGTGCCGCGATCTGGAATACACGACCACTGGTGCAGATGCAGAGTACATAATCCTGTGAAGTGGCCGGGACTACCTGGCGCAGTTGCTCATCGCCGCGTACGGTAACATAGGCGGCATCACCATTTTTCCCCTTTGGTTTGTAGGTATCGGCGGGCAGTGCTTTCAACGCACCCGCGCGCGTATAGGCAATCACCAGCGGTTCGCGTTCATGCAGGCTGGCAACCTCGGTCACAGGAGCATGAGCCTGTCCCTCGACCTCGATGACGGTGCGCCGCTCATCGCCGAACTGCTTGATCAGTTGCTGCATCTCTTTTTTGAGCAGGGCGATCAGCGCATCACGATTCGCCAGCAAATACTCCAGTTCGCTGATACGTACCTGCAGCTCCGCTTTTTCTTTGGCATATTTGCCAGCATCCAGGCGTGTCACCTGGGCCAGTGTCATCGAGGCGATCACATCGGATTGGATTGGTGTGAGTTTATAGGTTGTCTCGATCTTTTTGCGCGCCACTGCGCGATCTTCTGCCTGCTGGAAGATTTTGACGATGCGGTCCGCGTTGGCCGCGCCGACGATCAACCCCTCGACAACATGCAGGCGCTCCCTGGCTTTGCGCAGATCAAACTGCGCGCGGCGCGTGACGACATCAACCTGGTGGGCATTCCAATAATTGAGCAATTCGATCATACCCACCTGTTTGGGATGGCGCGCGGCCTGCATCGGCTCACCAAAGAGGTAAACCATCTGGAACGACTGCGCAATCTGCAAATCCGTTTCGTTGAAAAGCTGCGAGAGCACCTGAGCTGCATCGGCATCTTTACGCAACTCCAGCACGATGCGCGTGCCTTTTTCGGTATCGCTCTCGTCGCGCAGGTCGGGCAGCAATCCCTCGAGCTTGCGCGCATTGATGGCCTTGACAATCGAGGCTTTGACTTTATCGCGACCGATGGGCGGGATTTGCGTGACTATCAGCGAACGGCTGCGCGGCGTCTCCTCCAGGCGCACCTCGGCGCGCACAATGATGCGCCCCTTGCCCGTTGTCAGGTAATCTTTGACACCCTCGATGCCCATGACGCGCCCACCCTGGCAGAAATCTGGTCCCTGAATGTAGGTCATGAGCTGCTCGACACTCATGGTGGGGCGATCCAGCAGGGCGATGCAGGCCCGCAATACCTCGGTCAGATTATGCGGTGGGATATTGGTGGAGAGGCCCACCGCGATACCACTGGATGGATTGACGACGGGCGGGATGCGGCCGGGCAGATAGTCCGGCTCCTGCACTTTTGGGTCCTGCTTATAACTTGGGTGCAGCGGAACGGTTTCGCGTTCCATGTCGGCCATCAGCGCCTCCGCCAATGGAGAAAGACGCATCTCGGTATAACGATAGGCGGCGGGAGCATCTCCGTCCTCGCTGCCCATATTGCCCTGACCTTCGATCAAGGGATAGCGCAGGGTAAACGGCTGGGCCATGCGTGCCGCTGCATCATAGACGGAGACATCGCCATGTGGATGGTAGTTACCAAGAATAAGTCCGACAACTTCCGCGCTTTTCACGGTAGGGCGGCTAGAGATGAAGCGCGCATCGCGCATGCCAGCGAGAATGCGCCGCTGCACGGGTTTCAAGCCATCACGCGCATCGGGCAAGGCCCGGTCAGTCACGACTGAAAGGCCATAGGTCGCAAAGGCCTGGGCCATCACCACCGAAAAATCTTCCTCGCGAATGGTGCCAAATGCTGTCGTGTTTTCAGAGATCCTAGCCATATCTACACATCCAGTTCCTTAATCTTGCGCGCGTGTTCCGCCAGGAAGGTACGACGCGCCTCGGCATTCTCGTCTTCCATCAGTTCTCCCACCAGCTTCGCGGCCAGCACGCCATCTTCCATCGTGACGCGCTTAAGTGTGCGACGCGGGGGATCGAACATGGTTTCACGCAGCTCTTTCGCATTCATCTCGCCCAGGCCTTTGAAGCGTTTGAACTCAACATCCTGAGCATCTGGCCGGGCGTTCAGGAATTGGATGCGCGCCTCGTCGTCCAGCAGCCACGTCACCTTACCCTTGTATTTGACCGAGTACAGTGGTGGACAGGCTATGAACACATGCCCACGCTCGATCAGGTCGCTAAACTCCTGGTAGAAGAGGGTCAGCAGCAGGCATTGAATATGCAGGCCGTCCACGTCGGCGTCGGTAGCGATAATCACGCGGTGAAACTTAAGACGGCTGATATCAAATGAATCGCGCGTACCCGTTCCCAGCACGTTGATGATGGTACGTATCTCTTCATTCTCAACGATACGCTTCAGATCGGCTTTCGCCACGTTGAGCGGCTTGCCTTTCAGCTTCAAGACTGCTTGGAAATCCGAGAAACGCCCCTGACCAGCGCTGCCGCCAGCCGAATCTCCTTCGACGATGAACAGCTCTGAACGCACGGGATCGGAGGAGTTACAGCGCAAGAACTTCTTGGAGAGCGAGGTGTCAATCAGCTCGCCGTTTTTCTTATTCCCGGCACGCGCCAGCTCTTCCACCAACTGGGCTTCATTGCGCGCCTTCTGCATCTGGAGAATTTTTTTGAGCCAGTCTTTGCCGGAGCTCGTATTGCGCTCAAACCACTCCTTCAACCCCTCGTCCACAATCGAACGCACAATGCCCTCGACAGGCGCGTTGTTCAAACGATCCTTGGTCTGGCCCTGGAACTGTGGATTGACCAGCTTCACCGAGATCACCACGTTCAGCCCCTGCTGGATGACTTCCGGCTTGAACCCTTCCTTCTCGCGGCTTTTAATCACGCCCCATTTGAGCGCATAGTCATTGACTACTTTGGTGAGCGCGGCCTTAAAGCCTGTTTCGTGCACACCCCCGTCGCGTGTGCGCACGGCGTTGGCATAGCTATACATGGTAATCTTGTAGCCGGTGGTGGCTTGCAGGGCCACCTCTACCTGCACTCCATCCTTTTCTTTGGCGATGCCGATGACCTGCTTGAAGAGCGGCGCGTTGGTACCGGTCGCAAGCTCGCGCGCGTAATCGGGCAGCCCTTCTCGCGAGTAAAAGACGCGCTTCACCTGCTGCTCGGTGTCATCGTCGTAGGCATCCAGGTGGAAGGTCACGCCGCGATTGAGATAGGCGGAGGCTTTCAACCGGCTCTCAATCGCCTCGAGCGAGTAAAAGGCGTCGGCATCGAAAATGCTGCGATCGTAGAGCCAGCGCAGCTGCGTGCCGTGTCGTTCTGGATCGCATAACAACACTTCGTGCGGCAAAGCGGTTCCGTGCCTGAATACCTGCCTGAACTCCTGTCCATCTTTCCAGATGGTTAACTCTACTTTTTCAGACAGCGCATTGATCAACGTCGAACCCACACCATGCAGTCCACCAGCAGTTTTATAGACGCCTTCTTCAAATTTTCCACCGGAATGGGGGACGGTTAAGATGATCGTCGCGGCTGGCAGATACTCTCCCTTGTATAACATCGGGTCGAAAGGCATGCCGCGCGCCTCGTCGCGTACCGTCACCCAGCCAGCGCTTCCCAGATCAAGTGCAAAAGACCCGACGTGGAGGTCGATCCAATATACATGCCGGGACGATGGCGAATGGCCGCGATACCCTCAAGTACCTGGATATCGGCGGCTGAATAGTGAGACTGCTTCTTAGTTTTTGCCACCGGCTTTAACTCGCTTCTGGGCGAAGCCACTTCTCTTGTTGTTGTTCCCTCGTCTGCTCTTTTTGTCTGGAAGAGTGAGAGCTGTCCATGTAACTCCAACTCATCTTGCACAGCAGGGGACACTTTGGCGGAACGAGCCATAAAACCTGATACCTCTCTTCAACTGGCTTTTCATGTACTCTCAGCATACAGTGTTCTATTCTTCCTGTCAATAGGAAATTCGGTCACATGTTCTATTTTGTCCAGAACCGGTTTTTTGAATGGTCGCCGATTCTAGCCAGCTTTCCAAATAAAACTATTTGGGGGAGTCATTTCATATTCATACATCGTATTCTTGATACACACCAGTAAAAAGAAAACCAGTAAAAATACTTATCAATTTTTGGGAACAGAAGTGTAAACAACTCTTGTATATTGTGGTAAAATACATTGTAAATGAGAGAAACTTTTCCCCTAATGGCTGCGTTATATATCCTGGGTTGCCACCGGCTTTTTCAGGTAAAAGACCTCTCTATCAGTTTATAGTTTTGTGAACTTTTCACCAGTTGCAACGTAATTACATCATACATGTTAAAAAGTTAAGCATTCATCCGATGTGAACTGCTTAAGAAGTTTTTAACTGTATAGACATATAATACCGGTACCTCAAAAATGTATACAAAGCGTCACATATACACAGCGTCATATATAAGGAAAGTGTTTTTGAACAATGCCACGTCCATTGAAAAATGTTTCCCCCGATACGTTGGGTGGGAGAATACGGGCCGCACGCCAGACCTTACATCTATCTCTTTCTGAGGTAGCGGGTCAAGAATACAGTACCAGCCTCATTTCACAGATCGAACGCAATAAAATCGAGCCATCAGCAGGTAGTTTGAAGTACCTGGCAGAGCGGCTTCATCTTCCCTTAAATGAGCTGACGGTTTTAGCGCAGCAGCATCGTGATACTGAGGTAGAAACACATAAATACCAGAAAATTGAAGATCAACGTGTTCGCGCTGCTCAACTGCTGGAGATCAATCGCCCGCGGGGTGCATTAGAGCAGCTGCAGGATTTGACCATTAGCCAGGTACCGAACTTTCAACGCTGGCGCATCATTGCTCTGCGCGGCCAGTGTTACTTTAGCCTGCGACAGTTTCTTTCAGCGCAACGGGAATTTCTCTCAGCGCTTGCGGTATTACCGGATCACATTTCCCAGGATCAATTTGTGGAAGTCGTCTTATTACGATTACACCTGGCTGCGGCTTCGCGCGAACTTGGCCAGTATGAAACGGCGTACGAGCAATACCAGGATGCGCGCTCGTTGATGAACACTACTACTCCGTTGCGCTATATCGCTGAAGCCCACTGGGGGCTTTCGCTCGTCCTCTACGAACAAGCCTACAAAGCGATAAATGACAAGGAGCGTGAAGACGGGCAGGAGTATCCGGAATCCTTCAAGCTACTCATGCAGCGTGCGCTTCGACACGCGGAGAATGCGCGCACACTCTACAACTCCATTGAAGAGTTGTTACGCGCCGCGCTCTTGAGCTGTCAGATCGCGTTAATTGAGCAGGCCCTGGGAAATTTGGGGGCTGCGCGCCTGCACCTGCAGGACGTATTAAACGACTGGACGCCCACGATCAGTGAAAGTGAGCAACAGCAACCACATGAAGTCGCCGAGAAGGTCAATCGCTACAGTTTGAAAGAACGCGCCAATGTGGTCTCTGCGGCTGCCTGCTACCTGGCAAGTGTCGAACACCAGGACAAAGACTGCGATACCGCGCTCGACTATATTGAGTTGGCGCTGAAAGCTGGCCAATCCAGCTATATTCTCAGGCGCGCCGATGCCTATATGACCAAGGGCCAGATTCTTGCTGACCGCAACGATCCGAATGCAACCGAGGCGTTCTATAAAGCGCTCGATGAGTTAGAAAGGACCGATCGCCTGGGGGCCAAGATTCGCGTGCATCGCATGCTCGGCGAACACTTGATGAAACAGGGGAATTATAAAGAGGGTCAAAAAGAAATCGATACAGCCTTACGACTTGCCAATGTTCCCTCACAATTTCAGGCGACATCGGCGGACGAACATACAACGCTCAACGGGTAAGCCCTGCGCCATGTAAAACGAGGAGCAGGTATCTATACAGATTGCTCTTTCATCAACAATTCGTAGGCAGCAATAATACGCTGCATCTCTTTTGGGTCACCACCCCGGTCGGGGTGGTTTTTTTTCGCAAGTTCGCGGTAACGGCGCTTGATCTGCTGGCGTGTAGCATTCGAAGGCAGCCCTAGCACCGCCAACGCCTGCTGGCGCTCCAATACCGGACGTATAGGATTCACGCGGCTGCTCCAAAAGGCTCGCGCGCTCAGGCGCAATACATCCCATAGCAGCGACGCGAAACTCTGTTGCTTCGGTGGTGGTCGTGAACCCATTCCTGTCTACTCGTATACTGTTCTCGCGAGGAATATAATGTAATCTCTCCCCATCATGATACCACGAGCAGTGCACCTATGAAACGCTTGGGCGAGGACAATCGTGCTTAAATGCAGAGAATCATTACAAACTTTGCTGAGAACAGGAGAATACCTGAAAGGATCAGGGCCATGGCAACAGAAACGAAAACACACGAATCAGCACCCGATACTAAGCAAGAAGCTGTATCAGGGGTAGAGCATACCGCTAAAAAAGAAGTGAAAACTCTCAAGGAGTTTTTCACCAAATTCAACAACGACTGGGTCATGAACTTCGCATCTGGGCTCGCCTTTAACTTACTGACGTCCATCTTTCCCATTGTGATAGCCATTCTCTCGATAGCCGGATTCTTTGTTGGCAGCCTCGATCCTGCGGGAAGAGATATGCTTAAACATAGCATTGAAAGCGCTTTTCCACCGCCTATATCCTCCGAGAACGTGCTAGGCCCTGCGCTCAATCAGCTTCAAAAGAATGCTGGCTTCCTGAGCATTATCGCTATTCTCTTAGCCATCTTCGGCGGTTCACGCCTCTTCGTCACAATGGAGGGGTACTTCGATATCATCTACCATACACGCCCAAGAAATGTAATCCCGCAGAACATCATGGCTGTACTCATGTTGCTCTTGTTTGTTGTACTGATCCCTCTGATGGTTTTCGCAGCGGCCCTCCCGGCGTTAGTCGTTTCGTTACTAAAAGCCACCCCTTTGAACAGTATTCCCTATATTGATCTCCTTTTCACCCTGATTGGTATACTCGGTGGAATATTCGTTGCGTGGATCCTCTTTGAGGCCATCTACATCGTCGTGCCCAATCAGCGCATCAGTTTCCGCAATAGCTGGGTCGGTGCACTGGTCGCTGCGATTGCCCTGCAAATCTATCTCTTACTGTTTCCATTTTACGTGTCCCACTTCCTGACTAGCGATACCGGCACTGTAGGCTTCGCGGTCATTCTGCTCTTCTTCTTCTACTACTTCGCGGTCATCCTGCTCCTCGGTGC
>Ga0209577_10004859_pt1 | contig 12597 bp, 13 predicted proteins | sample GraSoiAngelo_109_FD_185874 | JGI IMG/M metagenome (GOLD analysis project Ga0209577, IMG submission 185874) | Grasslands soil microbial communities from the Angelo Coastal Reserve, California, USA - 14_0903_12_20cm (SPAdes) (version 2) | ecosystem: Environmental > Terrestrial > Soil > Grasslands... | reverse complement strand
TCCGCGCGCTCCCGGACGCTGCACGTGTTGATGACGACGACGTCGGCGTCGCCGGCGTCGTCGGTCGACTCGAAGCCGGCCTGCTCGAGCAGACCAGCCATGCGCTCCGAGTCGTGCACGTTCATCTGGCAGCCGAAGGTCTCGATCAGATATTTGCGCGCCACGTCATCTCTGCGTTCGGCGCGGCCGGGCCGTCTGGCCTGCGGCCGCTTTCGCTTTCGCCCTTTCGCTTTCGCCTCTCGGCGCCGCCTCGCTCGACGCCCGTTCTCTCAGCATCTCACGGGCGGACCGGCGTAGACCATCGGTAATCGCTTCCCCGCCGAGCATCCGCGCCAGTTCGTCGACCCGGTTCTGCTCGTTCAGCCGGCGCACGGTCGTGCGCGTCCGGCCGCGCTCCACGTGCTTCTCGATCTGGAAATGCGTGTCGGCGAACGCGGCGATCTGCGGCAGATGCGTGATGCACAGCACCTGGAACGCGGACCCGAGCGTCCGCAGCGTGCGCCCGACGACGTCCGCCACGCGTCCGCCGATGCCGGCGTCGACCTCGTCGAAGACCAGCCCCGGCGCCGATCCGCTCGGCGGCCGTTCAGCGGCCTCGCTGAAGCCGAAACGAGCCGTTGCCGTCAGCGTCTTGATCGCGAGCATGATCCGCGACAGCTCGCCGCCCGACACGATTCGCGCGAGCGGCCGAAGGTCCTCCCCCGGATTCGGGGAAACGAAGAACTCGGCGGCGTCGATGCCGCGCGCGCTCCATTCCGACTCCGGCAGCGCTCCCTCGGCGAAGCGCACCTCGAACCGCGTCCGCTCCATCGCGAGCTGGGAGAGCATCGCGACGAGCCGGCGTGCGAACGCCGCCGCGGCGCGCCGGCGTGCTTTCGCGAGCGTCTCCGCGGCCGACAAGTACGCAGCGCGAGCCAGACGGCGCTGGCGCTCGAGCTCCTCGATGCGCTCGTCTCCCCCCTGAAGGTCGGCGAGCTCCCGGCGGAGCGCGTCTCGTTTGGCGATGACGTCGGCGAGCGTCGGGCCGTGCTTCCGCTTCAGCCGTTCGAGAAGCGCGAGCCGTTCTTCGACCTGCTGGAGCCGCGCCGGCGAGGCTTCGATGCCGTCGGCATAGCGCCGCAGGAACAGGGCGAGATCCTCGAGCTGCGACTTGATGCCGTCGCGTGCCTCGAGATACGGCTCGAACCGCGGGTCGAGCGCCGCCAGATCGGCGACCTTCCGCCACACGGTTCCGAGCCCGGCGAGAATGGCCTCGTCGCTCTCGTACAACGACGTGTAGCTCTCCGCGCAGAGGCGTTCGACCCGCTCGGCGCTCGCGAGCACCTGGCGAAGCGACGCCAGTTCCTCGTCCTCGGCCGGCTTCGGCGCCGCTTTGTCCAGCTCGGCGAGCTGGAACGTCATCAGATCGAGCCGCGCATCCCGATCGTGTTGAATCGCGCGCACGCGGGCCAGTTCGTCTTCGGTCGCGCGCCACGCGTCGAACGCCATGGCCGTGGGCGACGACAACGAATCAAGACCACCGAACGCGTCGACCACGCCAAGGTGCGTGGACGGATCGAGGAGCGTTTGATGCTCGTGCTGGCCGTGGAGCTCGATCAGCCGCGCGGACAAGTCCTTCAGCGCGCCCGCCGTGGCGAGCGCACCGTTGACGAACGCCCGGCTGCGCCCTTGTGCGGTAATCTCGCGGCGGACGAGCAGCTCTTCCCCGCTCGTTTCGAAGATCGCTTCGATGGCTGCGGCCTCCTCACCAGTGCGGACGAGGTCGCCCGAGGCACGGCCCCCCAGGAGCAGGCCGACGGCTTCGACGAGGATCGATTTGCCTGCACCTGTCTCGCCGGTCAGCACGTTGAGGCCGGGATCGAACTCCACCTCGACCGAGTCGATGACGGCGAAATGGCGGATCCGCAGGAAGCGAAGCATTGGAGAAAACGAGAGAACTCCAATCCTAACATAGGTTTGACAGGAATTTGCACAGCGTGATACAGTCCGCCAGAAGCGCTGCTCCCAGCGGCGCATACCTATGTCGCGGAGGGCCGTTTGCGCACGCTTGGTAGCCTGGTGCTCGCCCTGCTCGTGCAGGCGCCAGGTGATGTCGCGCCCGAATCGTCGGGCAGCCTCATCGCCAATCTAGTCAACCGCTCGACGGTCGTCGCGAAAGTCGTCATTATTTGTCTCGCGCTTTTCTCCATCGTGTCCTGGGGCGTCATCCTCTACAAGCTCTGGGCGGTTCAGCGCGCATCGCGCCAGTCGACGCAGTTTCTCGACGTCTTCCGCCGCAGCAACAAGTTCTCGGAAGTCCAGGCGGTCTGCCGCTCGCTCGTCGAGAGTCCCCTCGTGGGGTTGTTTCAATCCGGATACGCAGAGCTGACGGCACAGCTGCGGCAGAGCGGGGCGCCCGACGTCGGCGACGGACCCAATCCAAGACCGCAGCCCGGTCGTCCAACTCTGAAGAGCATCGCCGCCGTCGATCGCGCGTTGATGCGGGCGTCGGTCGTCGAAGTCAGCAAGCTCGAACACTGGATTCCGTTTCTGGCGACCACCGCGAGCGTGACGCCGTTCATCGGGTTGTTCGGCACGGTGTGGGGCATCCTCGTCGCCTTCGAGCGGATCGGCGTGACGGGGTCGACGAGTATCTCCGCGGTCGGCCCTTCGATTGCGGAAGCGCTCATCACGACGGCGCTCGGACTCTTCGCTGCCATTCCGGCGCTCATCTTCTACAACCACCTGACGAACCGCGTGAAGCAGATGGCGTCGGAGATGGACGATTTTTCGATGGAGTTTCTGAACATCTCCGAGAGGAATTTCACGTAGCGTACGCCGAGGTCACGCCTATGCCCAAAGTCCAGACGATCCCGAGCGCGGCGCCGACGCGGGCCAGTCGCCTGCGGCGCGTGAACGTCTCGCTCGCCGAAATCAATGTCGTCCCCCTCGTCGACGTCATGCTCGTGCTGCTGATCATTTTCATGGTGACGGCGCCGATGATTCAGCGCGGCATCGACGTCAATCTCCCGGTCGCGCAGCGGGCGCAGGCGATTAGCGGCGAACGCATCGAGGTCATCGTGCCGGCCGAGTACCGACAGAACCACATTGTGTATCTGGGAAGCGATCCGATTCGCAAAGAGCTGTTGCAGGAGCGCGTCCGCCAGAAGATGGAAACCGCCGCGCAGAAGGACGTGTTTCTGCGCGGTGACTCCGGCGTCAGCCTCGGCGAGGTGGTCGAGGTGACTGACTTGCTGAAAGCTGCAGGGGTCGAGCACGTCGGCCTGGTGACGAAGTCCCCCAACGAGCGATGAAGCTGAAAGCGCCTGCGCCCCGAGCGAGGCGCGCCGGGTCCCCAACGCGGCAGCCGCGTTGGGGTGGCCCGTCGGAGGGAAGCCCGGCGAAGCCGGGCCGCCGAGTGAGAGCCAGCGGGGGTGGGGCCCCGCGAGCATAAGACGATGGACGTTTCTGACGTTCTTCGCGATCGGATGCAGGAGCCCGCTGGATTGCAGCGGATGGTCGCGGTGTCGCTGCTCGTTCACGGAGTGCTGGCCGCCGCTATCGTGCTCTCGCCGGGCCGATGGCTCGGACGTACGATCGAAACGCCGCGCAACGTGATGACGATTTCAATCGGCGGCGGCGGCGAGGGAGAGCGCACGGGCGGCATGACGTCGATGGGCGGACGTCCCGTGCAGGTCCAGACGCCGCCCGAGGAACTCCCGAAGCGCGAAGCGGTCCGCCCCCCCGCCGCCAGGGCGCCGGAGATGACGCTGCCGAGACGCGGCACGAAGCCCACGAAGGCAACGCCCGCGCCGAAGGTGCCTCAGGCACCAGACGAAGCGCGTGGCCGCACGCCGACGAGGGGCGCGAAGATCGAAGCCGGGAGCGCGATCGCGCAAACCGGCGCGCGCGGACAAGGATTCGGCCTCGCGACCGGCGGCGGTCCCGGCTCGGGCTCGACGCTCGACGTCGGCGATTTCTGCTGCCCGGATTATCTCGTGCTGATGGTGGAGCGCATCCGGTCTGCGTGGAACCAGAATCAAGGGACGAGTGGACAATGCGTCGTCAAGTTCACGATCCAGCGCAATGGCAGCATCGCGAATGCGACGGTCGAGCGAACGAGCGGCGCGTCGCCGCTCGATCTCGCCGCGCTTCGCGCCGTCGTCGTGACCAAGACGCTGCCGCCGCTGCCCGACCAGTTTCCGAATCCCACGCTGACCGTTCACCTCAATTTTGAATACCGATGATGAAGAAGCTTGAAGCCCTCGTCGCGATTGCGGTGCTTGGCGCGTGGGTGCGCGCGCAGCCGCCGCCGCAACAGCAGCCGCCCGCTCAGCCGCCGCCGACCACGCAGCAGCCGACGGAGATAGAAACGACGATCAGAGGCGAAGGTGGTGCGCCGCCGCGGCTCGCCGTCCCCGACTTCATTGCGATCACGAAGGACAAGGAATCGGTCGACACCGCGAGGACCATCGGGCAGGTGCTCTGGGACGATTTGAATTTCGAGCGCGAGTTCTCGTTCATCCCGCGCGACGTCATCGCAACGGTTCCCGCCGCGACATCGTTCAACGACGTGCCGTTCGACCGCTGGCGCGAGCTGAACGCCGACGGCCTGATCGTCGGCACCGTCGAGAAGACCGGCAACGGGTTCAAGGTCGACATGCGCCTGTACAACGTTCGCACGCGGCAGATGGCGTACGGACGGGAATACACCGGATCGAACGCGAGGCTGTTCGCCCACACGATGTCCGACGAGATCCACCAGACGCAGCGCGCGCTGCGCGGCGTCGCGCGCACGAAGCTGACGTTTGCGTCGGACCGCGACGGTGAGCGGATGACCGGCACGGTCGAAAAGCGCGAGACCAAGGAGATCTACATCGCGGACTACGACGGAGAAAATCAGCGGCGCGTCACCGTCGGCCGCACGCTGAACATCACGCCGCGGTGGTCGCCCGACGGCCGATCGATCGCTTACACCTCCTATCGCCGCGGTCCGCCGCAGGTGTTCATCTCGAATATCTTTCAGGGCACGCTCGAGGAGGCGACCAAGGGGGAGCGCGTCGGTCAGAATTGGCTCCCGGCGTGGTCGCCCGACGGCCAGCGGATTTGCTTCGGATCGACGCGCGATGGCGGCAGCTCGCAGTTGTACGTCATCAACCGCGACGGCTCCGCGCTACGGCGCCTCACGAACGACAAGTGGGTCAGCACCACGCCGACGTGGTCGCCGTCAGGCAATCAGATCGCCTTCGTGTCCGATCGCACCGGCTCGCCTCAGATTTACGTGATCAACGCCGACGGCGTCGGCGCGCCGCAGCGTATCTCGACGTCCGAGTCGTACGCGGACAAGCCCGCGTGGTCGCCGCCGCCGTTCAACGAGATCTCGTACACCGCGCGCACGGGACCAGGCAACGACATCAAAGTCATCGACATGCCGACGCGAGTCGTGCGCCAGCTGACGTTCGGCGAAGGGACGAACGAGAGCCCGACGTGGGCGGCCAACGGCCGTCATCTGGCGTTCATGTCGACGCGATCGGGCAAATCGCAGATTTTCACGATTGCGCGCGACGGAAAGAACCTGAAGCAGATCACCAAGACCGGAAACAACCAGCAGCCGGACTGGTCGCGATGAAAACGAATATGCATGTCCTGCCGCGGTCGCGCCTCGGCGCGCCAGTCGGAAGGCGCCACGTGCGGCGATGGAGCGTCGTCGTACAAGGAGAGACGATGAAACGGATGGCGAAGCTGCTCGCGGTGATGTCGCTCCTGGCGGCAATCGGCTGCCACAAGAACGTTCCACCGGTCGCGCGGCCGACGCCTCCACCTCCCGCCCCGACGACGAACCCCGCGGCGCGGCCGCCTTCGCCGCCCGAACCGGTCGCCGAGCCGACGATCGTTCCGCCGGAACCGGTGCGGGAGGACGCCATCGCGTCGGCATCGCTCGACGATCTCAACCGGAATTCGCCGCTCAAACCGGTATTCTTCGCGCTCGACAGCGATGAGCTGACGTCGGACGGGCAGAAGTCGCTCGACAACAACGCCGCGCTCCTGAAGCGTTATTCGACCTGGGCCGTGACGATCGAAGGACACTGCGATGAACGCGGAACCGCCGAGTACAATCTGGCGTTGGGTGAGCGACGGGCCGTCGCCGCGCGCGCGTATCTCGTATCGCTTGGCGTCCCGGCCGACCGGCTGCGGACCGTCAGCTACGGCAAGGAGTTCCCCTTCGATCCGGGCCACGACGAGAGCGCGTATTCGAAGAACCGGCGCGCGCACTTCGTCGTGACCGCGAAGTGAGGTCTATGAAACAGAAGCTTTCGCTCCTCGGCCTGGGCGCGCTGATGATCGCCCTCGCGACGACGACCCCGGCCGACGCCGCCAATAAGGAGCACCAGCAGCTGATGGCCGACATCCGCATGCTGCAGGAGCAGTCGCAGGTGCTCCAGAATCTGCTCGGCCAGTTGAACGACACCCTCAAGGGCGTCAACATGCGCCTCGATCAGCAGACCGAAGCCAGCCGGAAGTCGATGGCCGACCAGAAGCTGGTGATCGACAACCTGTCGAACGACGTCCGCGTGGTCCGCGAGAAGCTCGACGACAACAATGTCCGCCTCGGATCGCTCAGCCAGGAAGTCGACGCCCTTCGGCAGGCGGTTCAACAGTGCATCGCGCGGCCCACCGCGCCGGCCTCGGAGCCCGCCGATGCCGCCGCGACGCCGGCCGCGACTGCCGGACCGCCGGCCAGTCCCACCGTCGTCGCGTCGCCGACGCAGATGTGGGATACGGCGTGGGCCGACTATACGAGCGGCCAGTACGATCTCGCCGTCCTCGGCTTCGACGCGTACATCAAGACGTTCCCGAAGTCCGACATGGCCGACGACGCACAGGTGTACATCTGCAACGCGTACTTGAACGACGGCAAGAACGACAAGGCCGTCGAGGCGTGCGACGTCGCCATCCGCGCGTACCCGAAGGGGAACGCGATACCCGAAGCGTACCTGCGAAAAGGCCAGGCGCAGCTCAATCTGAGGGACGCTGGCGGCGCGCGCGCGACCTGGGAAGCGTTGATCAGGAATTTTCCCGACAGCGCGATGGCGCAGATGGCGCAGAACCGTCTCAATCAGCTGCCGCGCCGCGACTGACCGGGCCCTCCTGCCCCATGAAACGGTGTGACGATGTAGAATCGTCGTCGTATGGGCTCAGTCAACAAGATCATTCTGGTCGGCAACCTCGGACGCGATGCCGAGTTGCGCTACACACCGAGCGGCGCGGCGATCGCCAAGTTCAGTCTGGCGACGACGGAGAAATGGAACGACAAGTCCGGCAGTCCTCAAGAACGGACTGAGTGGCACAACATCGATCTCTGGGGCAAGCAGGCCGAATCGCTCTCGGAATATCTTCTGAAAGGCCGACAGGTCTACGTGGAAGGGCGGCTGCAAAGCCGCAAGGTCCCGCGTTGCCGGCAGTGCGACGCGTTCTTTCCGGATCGCGACTTTCGTCCGAATAGCAGAGAAAAGATGCGTTGCCAGAAATGCGACGCCGAGAGCGTGCCCTACGTCGAGACGCGATTCGACGTTCGGGCCGATCGCGTCACGCTCGTCGGCAGCGGAGGCGGACGCGGCGGCGGTCAGATGTCGCGCGGCGGCATGGAGGAGGTGGGGTCGCACGCGCCGGCGCCTGCGTCGGAAACGTCCGAGCCGCTCACCGACGACGATATCCCCTTCTGAACAAGTCAGAAGTTTGAAGTTTGGAGTACGAACTCGCTTCGTGCTCCCGACTTCGAACTTCCGACTTCGAACTTCCTACTTCGAACTTTTCCTATCTTGCCTCCCGTATCTGTCTTCCAGTCTGACCACGTCGTGCAGCTCCGGCGTCGACACCTCGAAGATGTCGCTGTCTTCGATCGCGGTCATGCGGTGAATCGTCTTCGGCGTGATGTGGACGCGTTCGCCGGGCTTCATCTCGCGCTTCTGCAGCTCGCCGTCCTCCTGAATCTCGAACAGCAGCCTGCCGGAGTGCAGGTAAATCGTCTCGTCCTTCACGTTGTGGTACTGCAGGCTCAACGCGTGTCCCGCGTTGACGTGAATCAGCTTGCCCACATACCGATCGGTCTTGGCCCAGTGGAGCTCGTACCCCCACGGTTTCTCAACACGAGTGATCTCGGCCACGATGTGCTCCAGGTCGAGCGCGGCTCGACTCTACGATTTGGTCGTCAGACGCCCGAGCGCGCCCAGCAGCTCCCGTTCGATATCGTCGATGGTCGCGAGACGCAGCACTCGGCGCGCGAGCGCCCGCAGCTCTTCGTGGCGCAGCTCGGCGAGCACCTGTTTGGCGACCGGAATCGCGCCCGGCGTCATGCTGAACTCCGTGAGACCCAGTCCCACGAGCAGCGTGAGAAGAGCGGGATCGGACGCCATCTCGCCGCACAGTGACACAGGGATGCTGTGTCGCCTCGCGGCGCGCCGCACCATCAGGATCATCCGCAGGATCGCCGGATGCAGCGGCTCATACAAGCGCGACACGCGCTCGTCGGCGCGATCGACGGCCAGACAGTACTGGATGAGGTCGTTGGTGCCGATGGTGAAGAAGTCGACTTCGCGCGCCAGCAGGTCGGCGGTGTACGCCGCGGCCGGTATCTCGATCATCACGCCGATTGGGACGCGCGGCACCGGCTCGCCGCGCCGCGCCAAATCGTCGGCGGCGTCGATGACCATCGCGCGCGCCTCGCGCAGCTGCTCGACGCTCGAGACGAACGGAAACATGATACGCAGTCGACCGTGCTGGGCCGCGCGCAGCAGCGCGCGCAGCTGAACGCGGAACAGTTCGGGCCGCGTGAGGCTCAAGCGCAGGCCGCGCAGACCCTGCCGGCTGGTCCGCACCTCCTCGGGTTCCCAGCCGCCGGCGAGCGGACGCCTGGCGAGCCGCGACGCGAGCTGATCCTCGTCGACGTCGAACGTCCGAATCGTGACTGCGCCCGGCGCCATCCCTTCGAGCATCCCCCGGTAGATCTCGTACTGGCGATCCTCGTTCGTCGCGGCGTCCGGCGCCGTCGTCAGCAGGAACTCCGTCCGATACAGGCCGATGCCTTCCGCGCCGGAATATCGCGCCGCGGCGAGGTCGTCGGGGAACTCGATGTTCGCATCGAGGCGGATCGGCACGCCGTCGGCGGTCGACGCCGGCCGGCGGCGCTCCGCATCGGCCGTGGCGGCCGGTGGTCGATCGTCGACGTGATGCGCGGCGCGCGCGAGCTCCTGCGGCGACGGGTCGACGATCACTTCGTTCGCGGCGCCGTCGATGACGACGACTTCGCCCGGCTGAATGCGCTGGCTCGCGTCGTGGAGACCCACGACGGCCGGCACCTCGAGCGACCGCGCGAGAATCGCCGTGTGATACGTGCGGCTGCCCGCGTCGGTCGCGAACCCGCGCACTTTCGTCCAGTCGACCTGCGCGGCGAGCGACGGCGTCAGCTCGTCGGCGATCAGCACCGACGATTCGTCCAGGTCGCGCAGCAGGTCGCGGGCGGTCGCGACGCCCTGCCGCAGGTTCATGCGGAGCCGTCCGACGAGATCCGAGAGATCGCCTTTGCGTTCCCGCAAGTACGGATCGGAGACCTCGTCGAACACGCCGCTGAACTCGTGGAAGACCTGCTGCACCGCCCATTCCGCGTTCACGCGCTGCTCGCGGATGATCTCCGCCGCGCGCGGCACGAGCGTCGGATCGTCGAGCATGAGCAGCTGGGCGTCGAAAATCGACGCGAGCTCGGTGTGACGTCTGGCGACGCGTGCGCGGATGTCGACGAGCTGCTCGCGCGATCGCGCGCGGCTGGCGTCGAGCCGCCGGAGCTCGGGTTCGACGCGCGCCGGGGCAATCTGATAGCGGAGCACCTGCGCGCGCTGGATGAGAATGACCGCACGTCCGGAGACGACGCCGGGCGAGACGCCGATCCCCGTCAGGCGCTGCATGCGTCCTCTCCGAAACCGGACGCGACCAGCGACACGAGCGCGCGCACCGCGTCCCCCTCGTCGACGCCGTCGGCTGAAATGGTGATCGTCGATCCGCGCGCGGCGGCGAGCAGCAGAATGCCCATGATGCTCTTGCCGTCCATCTCGCGCTGATCGCGCGCGACGCGGACTCGCGACTCGAACCGTCCGGCGAGGTGCACGAACTTGGCGGCGGCGCGCGCGTGCATCCCGAGCTGGTTCACGACGGTGACCGACTGCGAGATCACGCGCTCTTCTCGCCGCGCAGCAGGTCGGACGCGACCCAGATCGCGGCGCGTCCGTGCTCGCGCATCTCTTTCGCGACCGCGAGCAGATCGGAAGACTTTCGCAGGCTGGCCAGCTTGATCAGCATCGGCAGGTTGACGCCGGTGATCACCTCGAGCCGATCCTTCTCGAGAAAGGTCATCCCGAGATTCGAAGGCGTGCCGCCGAACATGTCGGTCAGCAGCAGCACCCCTTCTTCGGCGCGGACGCGCTCGATCGCCTGCGCGATGTCTTCGCGGGCGTCGTTCACATCGTCGTGCCAGCCGATCGACACAGCGGTGAACTGCGGCAGGTCGCCGACGATCATTTCGGCGGCGTTGACGAGCTCGGTGGCCAGCTGCCCGTGGGTGACGACGACGACGCCGATCACAAGTACCTATCCTACGGCAGGATGGACGGGACGGGCAGGATGACGGGACCCTCCTGCCCTTCCTGCCCTTCCTGCCTGTCCTGCCGTTCTGCTTACGCGTGTCCGACGTCCCTGTGGCGGACCCGCACGCGGGCGCCGCCGATCTCGCTGAGCGCCTTGCGCAGCCGCTCGGCGATCATCACCGAACGGTGCCGGCCGCCGGTGCAGCCGATCGCAATGGTCAGATAGCTCTTTCCCTCGGCGATGTAATGCGGCACCACGTACTGAAGGTACTCCTCGAGACGGTCCATGAACTCGACGGTCGAGGCATCGCGCTCCATGAATTCGGCGACGGCGCGATCGCGTCCCGTGCGCCGGCGCAGCGTCGGCACGAAATGCGGGTTCGGCAGGCACCGTACGTCGAACACCAGATCGGCGTCGACCGGCACGCCGTGTTTGTAGCCGAAGCTGAGGAGCGTGATCACCAGGCGCGCCTGCGATCGATCGCGCGACAGCCCCATGAAGAACTGCCGCAGCTCGTGTACGGTCATGTCGGACGTGTCGACGATCTCGTCGGCCATGTCGCGGATGGCGTTGAGGCGCGCGCGCTCTTCGCGGATTCCCTCGCTGGCGGAGCGGCCCGGCGCGAGCGGATGCGGCCGCCGCGTCTCGCTGAAGCGGCGCACGAGCGCCGCGTTGCTCGCCTCGAGGAAGATGAGAATCGGGTTCAGCTTCGGCAGCTTGCGCAGGCGGCGGAAGATTTTCGGAAACGACGACAAGAATCCCCCTTCGCGCACGTCGACCACGATCGCGACCTTTTCGATATCGCCGCCCGCGTGCAGCGACAGCTTGGCCAGCGTGGGAATGAGCGTCGTCGGAAGGTTGTCGACGCAGAAGTAGCCGAGGTCTTCGAGCGCGCGAATCGCCTGCGATTTGCCGGAGCCGGACAGGCCCGTGAGGATGATGAACGGCGGTCCGGACTTTTTTCGGTGCTCGCGAGGCGCGCGAGGTCCCGTCCTCTTCGCCGCATGCTCGGCGACGTTTCGCGGCGCTTCCCGCTGGCGCGCCACCCCAACGCGGCTGCTGCCGCGTTGGGGACCGCGCGGGCTCGATCGCGGCGCAGGCGCTCCCCTCACCGCAGTTCCTCGTCTTCATCGTCGAGCGCAGGAATCGTCTCGCCGCGCAGCGTCCGTTCGAGCCGCTCGGCCAGCCGGCGAGCGGCGTGATGCCCGCGCGATCGCAGCAGCTGATTGCGCGCGGCTACTTCCACCAGGATGGCGATGTTGCGTCCCGGCGCGACCGGCATCCGCAGCAGCGGCACGCGCAGGCCGAGGATCTCGTAGAACTCGTCGTCGAGACCCAGCCGCTCGTACTCTCGGGCGGGATCCCAGCGTTCGAGCTGCACGACGAGCTCGATGTGCTTCGAGGAGCGCGTCGACGCGATGCCGAACAGCTCCTTCACGTTGATCACTCCGAGGCCGCGCAGCTCCATGTGGTGTCGCGTCAGCTCCGGACAGGCGCCGATGAGAATCGTCTCCTGCCGGCGGCGGATCTCCACCGTGTCGTCGGCCACGAGGCGGTGCCCGCGCACGATGAGGTCGAGCGCGCACTCGCTCTTGCCGATGCCGCTCTCGCCGACGAGCAGCACGCCGAGCCCGAGGATGTCCATCAGCACCGCGTGCACGATCGTCCGCTCGGCGAGCGAGTCCTCGAGCAGCGACGACAGCTTCGCGATCGCGGCCGGCGTGGCGACGGTGGTTTTCAACAGCGGCAGGCTCGCGCGCTCGGCTTCGACGACGAGCTCCCTCGGAGGCGTGAAGCCGCCCGTGATGAGGACGCAGGGAAAATCGAGGGTGAGCGCGAGGCGCAGCGCGGTGACGCGAGCTTCCGTCTCGAGGCTCTCGAGGTACCGGATCTCGCTCTCGCCGAAGATCAGAACGCGGCCCGGCTTGAGGTACTCGTGGAAGCCGGCGAGCGCGAGCCCCGTTTTCTGGATGTGCGGGCTCG
>Ga0209577_10004857_pt1 | contig 12598 bp, 12 predicted proteins | sample GraSoiAngelo_109_FD_185874 | JGI IMG/M metagenome (GOLD analysis project Ga0209577, IMG submission 185874) | Grasslands soil microbial communities from the Angelo Coastal Reserve, California, USA - 14_0903_12_20cm (SPAdes) (version 2) | ecosystem: Environmental > Terrestrial > Soil > Grasslands... | reverse complement strand
TCGAGCTCGGAAACAATTTCAACAATTGTATGCACTGGAAAATGGTGAACAAATTACCGACCATGGTATGCCTGCCACAACTACCGATATCAAGCAGCGGCAGGCCGGCGTCGATGAAAACCACGAGGGACGTGTCGAGAGCCGGGGAACGCTTCAGGAAGAAGACCTGCTCGATGCACCTTCCTCACTTTCTCGGAGAAGTTATGGAGAGCAATTCGATCGAAACCCTGCTGTTACGCCATTATGGTAACGCAGCCAGTGTTCCTGCCGGTTTGGAAGAAAAGTTGCGTGCCTCTGTTCATTACAAGGCTGAAGAATCACGTAAAGCTCAACTGGCTGCGGCACGTTTGCAACACAAGCGGGTGAGCAGACGACAAGCCATAAGGTTAGTAGCTCGAGGTGCAAGTAAGACGGGACTGGACTTATTGAGCACAGGCCTGGAAGGTCTGCAGGTGCTTGAGGCGACGCTGATCGGACAAGATACTACCCAACCAGCTTTGCCATGATGCCGGACTGGCATCCACTAGTGGTGTCAGGTCATCCAACCTATCCAGGCTATTCGCAATCATCCCTTATTGTACATTCAACGTAGTGCTAAGTAGTGTTAACAATTGATATACACAAAGTAACCATACGTAAGTTAAGAAAGGATACCTAACTATGCCAGGATTACATTGGCCAGATTTGATTATCGTCCTTGTCATTGCCTTGCTCGTGTTTGGCCCCAAAAAGTTGCCGGAGATGGGTTCATCCATTGGCAAAGGCATTAGAGAATTTCGCAAGGGTATGTCAGAGTTGTCCCAACCAAAAGAAGATCACGAGGATGAACCCAAAGTCCCCCATGTTGAGGCACAGCAGCGCGAACTTCCCAGTCAAAGTGCCAGCGTTGATCACCAGGATCTGCAGGCTAAACCTGTTCAGAGCGAAGTGAGCCGCAGTGAAGTCAGCACTCCTGAAGCAACCCGTGAGTAGTTTTCACTGTATCCCCCTGCTTGGAGTAGAATTATGGCATCAAATAGAATAGAAGAGCAGGATATCCCGGAATCAAACTATACTGATCCCGTAGAGGACGAGGAGGAAGACCTTGATTCTTCCATGACCCTCGTTGAACACCTGGAAGAACTGCGCTGGCGTATCTTAAAATCGATTATCGCTATCGCGGTTGGCGCTATTATCGCCTTTATCTTTCGAGTACCAATCCTTACCCTTTTAGAGCTCCCTTTGCCGAAAATGGCGGCGGACTCACTGACGCATGGTAAACCTGTTGTGACAGGAATTACTGAAGGCTTTACCGTCTTTCTTTTGATCTCTGTCGCAGTTGGCTTCATCATGGCTTTACCTGTGGTACTCTACCAGACGTGGGCCTTTATATCGCCGGGATTGCTGCCCAAAGAGAAGAAATACGCCATACCCTTCATATTCGCCGGGCTTATCCTCTTCGCGGCAGGTGTTACAGTGGGGTTTTTTGTTCTACAATACCCGGTACAGTGGTTGATATCGTTTGCCTCGGATAGTTTTGCCGCGCTGATCACGGCTGGCAGTTACTTTACCTTTGTTGCGTTTTTCATGCTAGCCTTTGGCATTGTCTTTGAGATTCCGCTGGTATTGACGTTTCTGGCCCAGGTGGATTTGATTTCTTCTCAGACCCTGATAAGGAAACGCACTGCCTCCCATATCGGTATGTGGATTGCAGCGACAATCATCACGCCGGGAGCAGACATTTACAGCCCCATCTTCCTGGGCGTATCAATGTCTTTCCTGTACGAACTATCGATAATCTTCATCAAGATTATCAAGAAGTAAGAGGAATGAGATAGGAGAGCCCCGATCGCGCAAAGAGATCGGGGCTCTCCTTTCGTTGCCGCCATAAAGAACCGTTGACTTCGCCTATGTGCTGTACGGCGCTCAGGAACGCAGCATCTCGTTCGAAGAGATCTCTACGTGCGAACTCTCTGCTGCCGGGTATACTATGCCCCCATCATCTGACGCCCCAACGTTCCCAAATCGGTTCTCTCGACCACGACCAAATTTCACCCACAGCGTAGTAGATGCCAGCAAATAACACAGTGCCCCGCCAATAAATACTGCTGGATAGCCAAGATGAGCGATGATCAAGCCACCAACCGGGGCCATCAAGGCCCAGGGGACGAGAAAGGCCGCCTGGTACCCACTATTCGCAATCCCACGATACTTTTCCTCGACGGCCTCCATTGAGAAGACTTGCAATACCCCTGCAGACATGTCCATGAGTCCTTGCCGGAAAAGATAGAGCGTCGCAGCCAACGGCAGCAGCGGAACCAATCCAATTGTGATCAGGAGCGGGAGACTCGACACTTGTGTGACAACGACCGAGTTGATCTTACCTATGCGCCTCGCTAACCACGGTGCCACCAGGGTAAGCAAGGCTGTTACGGCGGTAGCTCCACCATTCAACAAACCAAAGAGGGCAGGTGAAGCCTTCAGATACTGCACAAAGTAAATATTGAAGTAGGGAATGAACAACCCCGCTCCAGCTCCAATCATCACTTGCACCAGGATCAATAGAAATATAGGACTGAACACAAACACCCTGCCAGCTAAGAGGAGATTGCTGCTCAAAATTGGAAGAGCCGCACTCGAGTTAGGGCGAGGTGGAATCCTGTTCTCTTTCAGCATGAATAAGGGTATGAGGCTAGGAACAGCGATTGCACCGGCAAAGAGCAGAGCTAACTGATAAGAGCGAGGGTCCGGCTGCTGTGCCAGCACCAGACCTGGCCAGGAAGATAATGGAGCCATCAACCAGGAGGTATGACGGAACCATACTGGTAAGACGCCCCCGATGACATTCCCCACTACGGTCGTTACTAATCCCAGCGCAATATTCAGGCTAAATAGATGTGAACGCTCGTCGGGTGTACTGTTCAGAGAGAGAAATGGCGCGTTCACCACAATTGTGCATGCCGCGCCGATACCTGCGATAAAAGCGCTGACTAGCAGGGGGAGTGGCTGTCTAAAGAGTATCTGTCCTATTCCCGCCAAACCAATGAGCAAATTTGACCCGATCAGGACTTTCTTCCCACCGAAGCGATCTATAAAAATGCCCGCGGGAAAGATCGCTACACCGGCCCCTATCGTTCCTACGAACAGCACCAGGCCAATGAAATCGGTACCGTACCCTAACGAAACCAGATAGAGGTTATAGAGGACCAGGAGAATTCCTGTTGTAACGCCGCTTAGTGCATTGCTGATGAGGTACAGCCGGGCATTTCGTTGAAAATGCCCGAACTGTTGGATGTAGTTAAGGGGTAGCCGCATTCTAAGTGCCTGGTGGAGGAGATACTGGTACCTCGACGGGAGCATCTTTGAGTTGAGATGCCTTTACACTGCCTGCATACCCTTCACCAGCACCAACAACCTCATCGCCGGGAGCCTTCTCTTCTATCAGGATGCGGTAGCCAGGGCTTCTAAAGCCAACGCCCTCCCCCTCAAGTTGCGCTTGGGTACGATGTGCCAATCCAGGCACAAAGAAGGCCTTGAGCATACTTTTCGCCATCATTGAACGAGCACGAAACTCAATGACTGCGCTGGCTACCCGATCACTCACCTGATCAACCTTTGTTTCAATTTCGTGAGCATAAGCGGGTATTTCTGCTGCCGTCCGAATAAGCTTGTTCTCATCATCCTTTGCCTCGGGCAGCGTACCGGCAATGGCAGCTTGCGTAGTCTTATTCACACTGTTAACCGTTGGCCGAATCATCTTGATGAGCTCGACCTTCTCTCGCACCCAGGTCATCCCAACCAGTAAAACAAATGCGAGCGCCAGCCCAATCAAGATGAACACCAGTAAGTATATTAGCAGGATAATGGCAGCGATGTGGCCCCACATAGCCAGAGGATCACTGGCCAGGAAGATATACATGCTAATCTCCTCCTCCCGCGCTGGCTTGCATCGCCTCCAGCTGCTGTCTGCGACGCTCTTCAGCCCGGTTGCGAACACGGCCCCTGCCTAAAAACACGCGAAGCATCTTCTGTCCGGCAAGTATTGCCGCAGTTGTGCGTATAGTGGGCCCTAGCGCGAACTCACTCGTCAATTGGGCAGTGCCGCCAATTGTCGTAACAGTCTGCTCAGCCGTCTTCGCCGTATCTTTGAGGTAATCAGCAGTCTGATTTACTGATGCCAGCAAGGGCTTCATTTCATCCCGCACCGTCACTATAGTCTGAATGAGCAGAAGTACCGAGTAGATAAGCAAGGCGGTCGCAAAAAGAGTAAAGGCAGCCAGTATAATCAGGAAAATGTAGAGGACATCGAGCAGTACATTGAATACTGCAGCGAGAACAAACCCAACAATGAGCAGTACCAGAACAATAGCTCCAATAATGCCCGCAAGACGCAATGCGCGTTCCATTGCACACCTCTCTCAAAAAAGTTTTTTCGAACTTCTATGTCTTGATTATAGCTCATAAGCCAGCCTTATAGCCAATATGCTATTACATCGGCAAAGCAAATGATTGAACATTCCACTCTATACACGAATTAATGCCACTTGTGGACTACAAGTACTTCCTCATTTAGCCAGTGCAACCCTCAATACTTTTTGAACCTTAGAAAACTGAATATTTTCTGAAAAACATCTGAGACTTTCCATTGTTCACTTGTACATAGAGAAAGTTGTAGGTATGTTTGGGCTTAGAGAGAGTTACATACATGTTCAATTCACTCGGAAAATGAAACGGCTTTCATTTTAATCATCAAATGAGGAGGATCATAGGAAAACATGTTGCATCTATTCGCAATGAGTACAGTAATGGCAGATGGCGTCACCATCAAAATTGGCGATCATGTCTGGTCGTTCGGATTGAACATCATCATTTACCTGCTTGTAGCAGCTATCGTCGGGTTGGTAGCTGAAGTTATCGTCGGCTGGCACTTACCCTTTGGCTTCGTTGGCGCCATTATCGCGGCCCTCGTTGGTATCTGGTTGATGACTCAGGTTATCATCATCACCGGAATTGGCGATATTAATGTCTTTGGTGTTCCCATCATCAGGGCATTGATTGGCGCAATCATCTTGGTTGCCGTGTGGCATCTCATCACATACGGCTTATCGCGCCGCGGTCGTCGCTATCGTCGTGCATAGTGCAAGAGCCCCTGCTGCCAGGTGAGCTCTTTGTTAGAGCGCTCTAGTTTGAACATGCGTAGACCCTCAAGGTGATATGCTGTAAGCAGTACTTTGAGGGTCTTTTTTCATGATAAATTTTACCATCAGTTGATGTCGGCCCAGGAAAGTAAGGCACACAGGGATATTGATCAGGTGAAATCGGCACCATCAGCTATAATACTTACAGAGTTGCGACATTCTTATACCATAAACGTAATACCTAATAGAGGATAAGGACATCGGCGAAAAGCAAAAACATAACCCGCCTCGCCATCGATGTCAGGCTCTTTTGAGGTTTTGGAGTGGAAAATATCTATACTGAAAATAATACAGCCTCTCGCACAATGCGTTCGCAAATGAGCTATCAGAAGGCGCTGAGTCAATATAGAAGTGTACATGGACTCTCTCGCATCTCCTGGGTTACGTGGGGTGTGGTTACCGGTACCATCATCATCTGGTGTGTTACAGCATATCAGTTTGCCCTTGCAACTGGTGCGCACAATGCATATGATATCATCGCTGCCGTGATGAATAATGCCATCAATATCCAGGACAAGGATAATAACGCCCTTTCCTCTGTCCTGATCGCTTTCGGTGCCAAGGATAACGACCTGATCTTACAGGGACAATATTGGCGTTTTGTCACTCCGATATTTCTTCATGCAAACCTGCTGCATGTGGGCTTGAACATGCTCAACCTTGCGGTACTGGGTGTCTTTCTGGAGCGGCTGGTAGGGCACATGCGTTTCCTGCTCATTTATGTGACAACAGGAATCGTTAGCATCATCGCCAGCTTCTACTTTATGCCGCAAGAAATTAGTGTTGGAGCTTCTGGCGCCATTTTTGGCCTGGTAGGAGCTTATAGCGTTTTCGTACTGATGCACCGCAGAGCGTTTCGCAAAGGCGGTATTCCCGCGCTCCTCTGGCTTATCATTGTGATTGTGGGGAATCTCAGTATTGGATTTTTCGTACCCAATGTAGATAATTATGCACATTTAGGTGGTTTACTCAGCGGCTGTCTGCTCGGCTGGTGGTTTACCCCGCTCTATACCTTGACACAAGATAATACGTTAATAGACAAACATAGCCTTTCCCGCCGCTGGCCCTTGGCTCTATTGACGATAGCAGGTACACTTATACTTGCAATCATCGCTCGTTTATTCATTGGAGGGTAATTTTTTGGAAGCACAAACAGATATTCAGACCTATCTCGAGCGTGGGAAACAGGCTCTGGCACAAGGACAGGGGCGCGAAGCAGCTATTGCCTATGCACACGCAGCACAGCTTGAACCAGACAACCCGATGGTACACCTGGGATTGGCAGAGGCGAACCTCGCCCTCGGTTCCTATGGCGTCGTCTATATGGCCTGCCGCAAAGTACAGGAGCTACAACCAGCAGGCGGGTTTGAAAGCACCGTGGCGCAAGCGTTGCTTGACTTGCTCGATCGCCGTTATGATCGTGCTTTACAGAATGTTGATGCGGCTATTAGCCTTGATCCTGGCTCTGGATACGTTCATGCTTTACGCGCCTACCTGCTGCGTGCCACTGGACAGGATTATGATGCTGGACTGGCACGCTCGCGCGCTGCTCGCCTATCCTATGGCCAGCACTTCGATAACTGTTTTCCACCTTTAGAACCGGTTTCAACGCCAGGTTATGGACCAACTCCTGCACCTGCCAGTAGTTCAGATAGCTTACCCGAGGAAAATGGGATGGCACAACGAGAGACAATACCAACCTGGTCGCGCCCTAACGGCATGCAGCGACAGGTTATTCGCACTCGTTTCGCCCTCAGCCAGAATCCGCGCTTTGTTACCAACACCATCATTGCTATCAATGTGATCGTGTTCGTCATTCTCGCTCTATTGAACAGAACGATCAGTTTCGATCAGTCCGAACAAGGCCTTCTTGCCATTATTAATGCAGGAGCACAGGTCAATCTTCTCGTACAACAGGGGCAGGTCTGGCGTATCTTCACCGCTATGTTCCTGCACTTTAACATTTTACATATCGCCCTGAACATGCTTTCGCTGTTCTTCATCGGCACAGCCGTCGAGGTCTTCTTTGGGAAATGGCGTTACCTGGTCATATACCTGGGAGCCGGTATACTTGGTGGTATCTTCACGTACTTTTTAGACCCATCAAGCATTGTCCCATCCGCTGGTGCCTCCGGAGCCATCTTTGGCGTCTTCGGCGCCCTCGGCGTTTTCTACTTTGTGAACCGCCGCAACATGGGCTCGTTTGGACGAGGAGCCATCACAAACTGGCTCTTCTGGTTGGGGCTCAATCTCTTTTTTGGTTTCAGTAGTGCGAACATTGGCATCTGGGATCACATTGCTGGTCTCGTTGCTGGTATGCTTATCGCACTATTGCTCATTCCAAGGACGAAACGCAGGCAGTTATAAACCGATATGGAAACGAGCGCTTCGTATTGAAGCGCTCGTTTTTTTACCGCTTCCTCTTCTTCCTTGCCTTCCTCACCCTCTTTCGAGTGTGTTGGACTGCCTGATCTTGCTCAATTCCACTCCCTACAATTATCGGAAGACCAGCAGCTTAAGAAAGCGGCTCAAGCGTGTTCTCAATTAATTACCCCGAACTGCAATGATACGCGCATACACACCTGTTTGCACAATGGTCGCCACAGCACCCGTTTGTATATCCATAGCATAGAGCGAGCCATCTCCATAAAATGTCAGGATATGATTGTTGAACCAGGGTCCCAATTCAAGCAGATTGGCGTTCGAGGTTGCCATTAACTGCGGATTACCGACACGCAAATGCTTGCCAGAACCACTTATTTTAGCTATAAACAGCGCGTTGCTGCGGTCGTAGGGAGGCTGGGGTTGTGTAGAGAATTCGACATAGATGAGTGTATGACCGTCCATCGTAAACACCGGCGTCTCGACCCAGTGGTAGGCCGCGCTATTATGCAGTTCATGCTGTTCTGCCAGCAGCACATGCGAGATATCCATCTTCAGAGGTTGCCCATTGAGCGTCGTAACTTTCAGACTGTTGGCATATTTGAGGACAGCCATGTCATCAGGAACACTGCCATCCGTCGGTTTAGGCACCTGGCCTTCGTAGGACGAATAGAGCAATACGTTGCCATAGGGGGCAAGGGCCAATGGGCCCTGAGCTGAGTTCTCATCTAAAAGGGAATGCGAAGTGGTATTGAGCGGATTACTTATGTCGAGGGCCCACAAACCAAACTGTATCGCTTCATGGCTTTGCTGACCATCTGTCAGCAGCAAGGTTTTGTCGTTCATGAATGTAAAAATACGAAAGCAAGGACAGTTTGACGACGATTGCTCAAAAACCTTGCCAGGAGTGGCCAACGGCCCTGCATATAGATCGATAACCCCATCGCCGCTGGCCGGTTCGGTACTCCAGGCAATCGTTGTGCCATCACTGCTCAGTACTAATGAGGTGACCACCTGATTTGCAGCAAGGGCCGCTATCTTTTCTGGTGTGCCACCCAAATTATCCATCAAATAAATACCGTCGCCGCTGTAAAGTAGTTGTCCCGATGGTGTCAGTATCGGTCGCACAGCCCGATTATAGATATAGCCTGGAGTGTATAGTACCTGCGGCGTTCCACTCCCTGTACTTGAGATCATGTAGATGTTATTTTGCTGCTCGTAAATAATTTCATGCCCCGATGGCAGTTGTAAAGAGGGTGCTGCCGTATTATTGGGTGTAAAAATAGGAGGAGTGGCCGTAGGTGTCACGTTCTGGCCTGTGGTTGGCGTTGGGGTAAGGGGACCGGCGTGCGTGGATTGTGCTTTTGCCGTAGGACTTACGGCCGTAAATGATTCAGGGTGCGTGTAGACCTGCACCAGGTTTGGCAACAACAGGCTTGTAGAAGAGATAATCAATAAACTGATCAACACAAGCAAGATGATAATACCCGTGGAGGAGAAGCGTCTCGGTTGAACTGGCCTTGGTCCTGAAATACGTGACTTCTCTTCATCTTTGGGCTCTGGTGGGTTACTTACTTGCTGCGCCAATATCTTATGTTTCCTTACATGGTTTTTCTTCCTGGATATCAGTATACACGAAACAAACTTTTGTATCAAAGGTCTGTTTTCTTGTTCGCTTCTCAAGCGATTTTATGATGCCGTTCGATTGGCATTGCTTACTGTATGAGGTGTCGCCTCGCCAGCATGATGCAGGATAAAAGCGGTGGACTTGGCGAAAACTTCCTCGCGGTCATAATCCTTCATGATGACATGAAAGGAGCGATGGAATGTAACAAGATGTTTCTCTTTGGAACCTATGCGCCGGTAAATTTCCCGGCCATCCCGTGCGGGCACAACATGATCGTGAATCGACGTCATAATCAGCGCTGGTGCAATTACCTGGGGGAGTTCGGTTCGGAGGGTCGGCAAAAACTGTAACATGCTTTCGACCGGCCGCATCGGCGTCCAGCGATACACATCGCGAGTATAACGACGGCGCGCATCCGGGTCGCGCACATCCTCGCGCACTGTCGGGACCAGGGGCGTGAGGTATTTCGCGATGCGCACAGCAGGTAAGGTCAGGGGATGCATATGAAGTGGGGCACACATCGTGATAATACCGGCTACCTCTTCGTAAGCCGCGGTATGCAAGGCAAGAGCGCCTCCCAGTGAATGCCCTGCTATAAATACTACATCGCAACGCTGCTTGAGAGCTTGTAATTCATCTCGTACAGCATTAGCCCAGTCATGCCAGCCTAGTGGCAACATATCTCGCACACGCACTCCATGCCCGGGCAAAAGCATGTTGTCGGTCACCATACCATGATCCTGCAGCGCTAGCTCCAGTTCCTCCAGATCCCTTCTACTACCATTCAACCCGTGTATCAGTAAGACGCCGATCACAGGTTTTTTAGATGAAGGCTCTGTGCCCTGCGGCACATGGGGTGTATCCATTGAAGTGGCTCCTTGTGATACCTAAAATAATGAACTTTCACAAAATAACCCGGTCATCCAGTAGGTGCCGATTTATCGCGCACATCGCCGATTGATCGGCCCTGCGTGGATATTTCGATATTCGATGTATTTTGTTAATCTCCATAATTTTAATGCACGTTGTTTTACGTTTATTCAAAGTGCTGTTTTCTATAGAATAGCTGTTAATTATTACGTTTCAACCAACTTTTCAGTTGTACATTACGGAATATTACCAGGCCCTTTGAAGTTCATCACTGTATACGTATGTGAATACCTGGTGATTCCCCAGAAGACCGCAAGGCCACGTGAGGCAGGGTGGCTGGACGAAGGCGCACCAGAGCTGCGCTCAGGATGACAAAACCCCGGGCTGTCATCCTGAGCGCAGCGAAGGATCTCTGGCCGACTTCTGGGGAAACACCAGGTGAATACAGATTGCCCTTTCTCGCTAAAAGTGATATAGTCGCATCCTGACCTATGTCAAATCCAGCAGAAGCTTATGGCGCAACCCAAATTTATAAAAGAACATACTAAATGGTGCATTCGCTCTTTCCTGGGAAACCCGTAGGTGCCGATTTATCGTGCACATCGCCGATTATGAAGATGAACAAAATAAACGAGGGATCTGACTGTAGGGGCGCAATTCATTGCGCCCTCGTCCCAGGCCACTTCACGGGATCCTGGGCGCAATGAATTGCGCCCCTACAGACCCCCCAAACAATTTGTTAATGTTCATTATCGGCCTTGATTCTCATCCACGAATTTCCCGAATGCACCACTAAAGAACATATACCCAAGGAGCGTTAACAATGAAGTTTTCAACAAAAGCCATTCATGCTGGCCAGCAGCCTGACCCAACGACGGGCGCAATCATGCCGCCCATTTTTCAAACAGCGACGTATGCCCAGAATGGACTCGGCGACCATAAGGGGTATGAATACTCACGCTCACATAATCCCACTCGTACCGCGCTGCAGGAGTGTATTGCCGCCCTCGAAGATGGAAAATTTGGGCTTGCCTTCGCCTCCGGTATGGCCGCTGAAACTGCCATCCTCAGCCTTCTTAGCGCCGGTGACCATCTGGTCGCCTGCGATGACCTCTATGGAGGAAGTTACCGCATCTTTGAGCGAGTCATGCGCCGGTATAATGTGGAAACCAGCTATGTCCCGGCAGGCAACATTGCCGCGTATGAACAGGCAATTCGCCCAAACACGAAACTCATCTGGTTAGAGACTCCAACCAACCCATTATTACGTTTGATAGACATCCAGGCAGTCGCGGAGATCGCTCACCGTCACAACATATTGGTCGTCGTTGATAACACCTTCGCCAGTCCTTACTTCCAGCAGCCACTGAAATTGGGAGCCGACATCGTTGTCCACAGCACTACCAAGTATATCAACGGCCATAGCGATGTGATCGGCGGCGCTCTCGTCCTCAATAATGAGGAAGCCTACGAGTCAATGAAGTTTTACGAAAATGCCGCCGGTAATGTCCCTTCACCTTTTGATGCATGGTTGGTACTGCGAGGCATCAAGACGCTGGCAGTGCGTATGCGACAGCACGATGAGAACGCTCGCGCGGTGGCAAAGTTCCTGGCAGAGCATCCACGAGTGGAAAAGGTCTATTATCCCGGGTTGCCTTCACACCCCGATTATGAGCTGGCGAAACGCCAGATGAGTGGTTTTGGCGGCATGGTTTCATTCCAATTTAAGGGCGTCTATGCCGACGTGGACAAGTTGGTACGGCGCTTCAAAGTATTCTCCCTTGCCGAAAGCCTCGGAGGTGTCGAATCGCTTGTTTGCCACCCGGTCTCTATGACACACGGCTCCATCCCGAAGGAGATCCGTGAGGCTCGAGGCCTGACCGACACACTGCTGCGACTCTCGGTTGGCATAGAGGACGCAGAGGACCTCCTGGCAGATTTACAGCAGGCTTTGGCAGAATAAAAGATAACATAAGACGGAACGAGACGAGGTACCCGCGCAAACTCTAGAAGAATGCAGGTACCTCATCAAAATGTGTTACTTTCGCAGGTGTCGTGCGATGTAAATAGTATGAATGGGTCTACCCATTCATACTATCTATGTTATTATCTGAATTATTAATAAGCACTATAAGACCCTGAGGAAGGACCGCCGGCAATGACATCTATCACTGTTGCCCAAAGGCATGCTAAGAGGGGCATACTTCCGGTAAGCATTTTCTTGGTCATCATGCTCTTACTGAGCGCTTGTGGAGCAGACCCGCAAACACAACAGCAAGCCAATAGCAGCAAGGCCGATTTAGATCGATTGATCTCTCAAGCGCAGTCTATTGGCATACCCGGCACTATGCTGAAACCTATCATCCAGCAAGAAGCCGCGCTAACGCATAGCAGCGCTCCTCTAACCATCTTTAGTGGGCAACCGGCCACCAACTACTACAATAATCTGGCGCTGCGCTACCAGTTACTCGCGGTCCAGGTACGTGGTATGCAAACACAGGTAACCCAACAATTTGACTACCGGGCCGCGCTAGATATTCAA
>Ga0209577_10004856_pt1 | contig 12598 bp, 11 predicted proteins | sample GraSoiAngelo_109_FD_185874 | JGI IMG/M metagenome (GOLD analysis project Ga0209577, IMG submission 185874) | Grasslands soil microbial communities from the Angelo Coastal Reserve, California, USA - 14_0903_12_20cm (SPAdes) (version 2) | ecosystem: Environmental > Terrestrial > Soil > Grasslands... | reverse complement strand
TCGTCGCTCAGTTTTTTCCCCTTGAGGAATTCGTTCGCCTTTTCGACCAGGAACGGCCGCGATGCCACGGCGCCGAGCGCGATCCGGGTTTCTCCGTCGGCCCGGGTCGCCGCGGCGACGCCGAGGACAGGGAAGTCGAATGCGCCGCGCCGGCGCAATTTCCAGTAACAGGACGGAGCGTTATCGACCCGTATCTCGGTCAGGATCTCGTCGGGCCGGCGCTTCAGGTAGTCGATGCCGTCGTTGTTGTAGAAATCCTCGAGCGCGACCTCGCGCTCGCCTGCCGCCGAGACGAGCTTTACCCTGGCGCCGAGCGCGAGCAACGCCGGCGCGCAGTCGGTCGACGACATCGCCACGCAGCGCTTGCTCGCGGTGGCGACCCAGCAGATCGCGCCGTCCTTCTTCAGACAGAAGTCGATCGCCTTGCGCCATTCGTAGTTCTGGTTGTAGTAATTGCAGCGCGTATCGAGGCACAGGTTGCCGCCGAGGGTTCCCATGTTTCGCAGGTGCACCGTCGCCACCTGGTGCGCCGCTTGACGCAATCCGAGCGGAAGCTCGGCCTTCTTCACAATCTCCGTCAGCGTCGTGCCGGCGCCGATCGCGTGCCCGTTGAGCTTCATTTCGGGAATGTGGCGCAGAGAAACCAGGATCTTGGGCGCCATCTGGCGGCGTTTCATGTTCGGCAGCAGGTCCGTGCCGCCCGCGATGAGCATGGCGCTCGGCCCTTCGCCGGCGAGAATGCGCGCGGCCTCGCCTAGGGAGCGCGGGGCTCGGTATTCAAACCACGGCAGCCGCATCATGCTTCTTGATCTCCTTGCCGTCGCCGCCTTCCCAGGGCGGCGGCACGACGAGCGGTTCCGGGTAGGGCACCGCTGGAAAGTGCACAGGGCCGACGCGCGCCGGTTTGCCTTGAGCCTTCAGCTCCAATGCCTTCAAAACCTTGTGCGGCGTGATCGGCAGCTCGTCGATGCGCACTCCGATGGCGTCGTAAATCGCGTTCGCCACCGCGGGCATGACCGGCAGCAGCGGACCCTGCCCGGCTTCCTTTGCGCCGAACGGGCAGTTGGGATCCGGATCCTCGATGAGCACGGTGTCGACTTCCGGCATGTCGAGCGAGGTCAGGCTCTTGTACTCGAGGAGCGACGGGATCTTGTGCACGAGCGCGCTCGAGAGCTTCGGCGGCAGCCTGCGAAAGACCTGCTCTTCCATCAGCGCTTCGGAAAGGCCCATGTACACGCTGCCCTCGACCTGTCCGCGCGCCAGCACAGGGTTGATGGTGCGGCCGATGTCGTGCGCGATCCAGATCTTCGGCACGCTGATCCAGCCGGTCTTCGCATCGACTTCGGCCTCGACCACGCAGGCGGTGTACGAATACGCCGGCGACGGGCCCACGCCCGCGCCCTTGTAGCGACCTGGTGAGCGCGGCGGCTTGTACGAGCCGACGGCCCCGAGCGTGCCGAACTTCTCCTCGGCGAAGCCGACCGCTTCGGCGAAGCTCAGGCTTTTTCCTTCGAAAAACACTTTCCCGTTGGAAAACGCGAGCCGATCCGGCGCCACCTCGAGCTGCTCGGCCGCCGCGGCCGCAATCAGGTCCTTGATTTTTTCAGCCGCTTGAATCGCCGCGTTGCCCATCATCACGGTCACGCGGCTCGAGTAGGAGCCGAGGTCGACCGGAGTGATGCCGGTATCTCCGGTCACGCAGCGCACGTCGAAGGGGTCGACGCCCAGGACTTCTGCCACCACGGCGACGAGCACGTCGTCGGAGCCCTGCCCGATCTCGGTCGCGCCGCAGAACACGGTGACCTGGCCGCTGCGGTCGAGCAGCAGCTGCACGCCGCATTGCGGCATCTTGTTCCAGTAGACCGGCAGTCCGGCGCCGCAAAGATACGCGCCGCAGGCGATGCCGACGCCGCGACCGTACGGAAGCTTCTTGAATTTGCCATTCCAGTCCGAGCGCGCGACGACCTGTTTGATGCACTGCGCGAGACCGATCGAGCCGATCTTCAGCCAGTTCGCCGTGAGCGAATCGGGCTTGGCGACGATGCCCAGACGCAGCTCGGCCGGGTCCATGCCGAGCTTCTCCGCGATCTTGTCGAGCTGCACTTCCTGGCCGAAGCGCGGCTGCGGCGTGCCGTGGCCGCGCTTGGGGCCGCACGGCGGCTTGTTGGTAAACACGCGTGCCGCATCGAACTTGTAGCGCGGCAGCTCGTAGGTCACGGTCTGCAACGCTCCGGTGTAGAAAGTGCTCGCGACGCCGTACGAGCCGTAGGCGCCGCCATCGACCAGCGTCTGCACGTGCATGCCAGTGAGCTTGCCCTCGCGCGTCACTCCGGTGCGCATCTTCATCAAGACCGGGTGGCGGCCGCGGTGCATGTAAAACACTTCCTCGCGGTTCAGGCAGATCTTTACCGGCCGCCCGAGCAGCATCGCCGCCTTGGCGACCACCATCTCGTGATTGCAGACGTCGCACTTGCCGCCGAAGCCCCCGCCGTTCGGGCAGGCGATGACGCGGATCTGCGAAGCCGGCACGCGCAGCACGCGCGCGAGGCAGCGATGCACGTAGTGCGGCACCTGGGTCGAGGACCACAGCGTGAGCTTGCCTTCGCCGTCGAGCGCGGCAAGCGCAGCGTGCTGCTCGATCGGCAGATGGGTGTTGCCTTCGTAGAAGAACAGATCCTCAAAGACGTGGTCCGATCCTGCGAACGCTTCATCGACATTTCCAAACTCGAAGGCCTGCAGCCGGTGGATGTTGCCGCGCTCGCTGTAGGCATGGATGCGAGGTTCGGCCTTGGCGAGCGCTTCTTCCGGGGTACTGATGGTGTCGAGAACCCTGTATCGAACCTCGATGAGATCGAGCGCCTGCGTAGCCGTCTGCTCGTCCCTCGCCACCACCGCGGCGACCGGGTCGCCGACGTAGCGCACGTGCTCGGGCGCGAGCGGATACTCGTCCTGAGTCACGGGAAGAATGCCAAAGGTCACCGGGAAATCCTTGCCTGTCAGGACCAAATGGACTCCAGGCAACTCCCTGGCGTGTTCGACGTTTATTTGTTCTATGAGAGCGTGAGCGTGCGGCGAGCGCAGCAGCTTCATGTGCAGCATGCGCGGCAGGACGATGTCGTCGGCGAAGCGCGTCTGGCCGGTGACCTTGGCGCGGCCGTCGACGCGGCGGCGCGGCTTACCGATGACTTTCATGTTCCAGCCTGCGCGCGGCTTCCTCGATCGCTTCGAAAATCTGCTGATACCCGGTGCAGCGGCAAAGGTTGCCTGAAATCGCCTCCTTGATCCTTTCCCGGTCGGGCCTTCTTTCCTTGTCGAGGAGCGCCTTCGCCGTCATCAGGATCCCGGGGGTGCAGTAGCCGCATTGCGCGGCGCCGAGGTCGGCGAAAGCTGCCTGCAAGGGATGCAGCTCCGCGCTGCGGCTCAAGCCTTCGACCGTTTCCACCGCACGGCCCTCGCACTCGGCGGCGAGCACCAGGCAGGAAAGCTGCGGCGCGCCGTCGATCAGCACGGCGCAGGCGCCGCACTCGCCCAGCTCGCAGCCGTGCTTGGTGCCGGTGAGGCCGAGGTCCTCGCGCAGCACCTCGAGCAGCGTCTTGTAGCCGGCGAAAGAGAACTCGACGGCCTCGCCGTTGACGCTCAGGCTCAGCTGCAGGCTGCGCGGCATTTTGTTTGGGTGCCAAACAAATTGCGCCTACTGTACTGCAAAGTCCCTGTGGCGGGAAGGGTTGGCGCGGCGTAGAATTTTTCTCTTACCCCGCAAGGAGAATCCCATGGCATTGCGTATCGGCGACGAAGCACCCAATTTCCAGGCGCAGACCACCGAAGGCCCCATCGACTTCCATAAATGGATCGGCGACAAGTGGGCGATCCTGTTCTCGCATCCCAAGGACTTCACCCCGGTGTGCACCACCGAGCTTGGCACCATGGCCAAATTGAAATCCGAGTTCGACAGGCGCAACACCAAGATCATCGGCCTGTCTGCCGACCCGGTGGAGGACCACAAGAAGTGGGCCAAGGACATCGAGGAGACCCAGGGCGCGGCGATCAACTACCCCATGATCGGCGATGCCGAGCTCAAGGTGGCGAAGCTCTACGACATGCTTCCCGCGACCGAGTCGAGCGCAGGCAAGCGCACGGCGGCGAACAACGCCACCGTGCGCACCGTCTTCGTGATCGGCCCCGACAAGAAAATCAAGCTGATGCTGTTCTACCCGATGACCACCGGCCGCAACTTCGACGAGCTGCTGCGCGTGCTCGATTCCATACAGCTCACCTCGAAGCACAAAGTCGCCACCCCGGCGAACTGGAGGCAGGGCCAGGACGTCATCATCGCCGGCTCGGTGAGCGACGAGGACGCGAAAAAGCAGTACCCGGCAGGGTGGAAAGCCCCCAAGCCCTACCTGCGGATCGTGCCCCAGCCCAAGCCGTGAGATACATGCTGTAACAATCGGTTACCCATTCGCGCAACGGGGGCGCGTAGGCTGCTGTCCAAGGAGACGGAGGTTTATGAGAAAACCGTCGAAAATGATAGCGGCCCTGGCGCTGGTCGCCGGAGCGATGACTGCCACGTCTGCATTCGCCTGGCACCATCGCTCGCACGTGTTCGTCGGTTTCAACTTTGGCTTCCCGGTCTGGGGGGCGCCGTATTACGCGCCCCCGTATTACTACCCCTACCCCGCCCCGGTGTACTACCCGGCCCCGGTCGCCGTCGCGCCGGCTGCGCCGCCGGTCTATGTCGAGCGCAGCGAGCCCGCCCCCCAGCAGCAAGGCATGTGGTACTACTGCGAGCAGGCGCGCGGTTACTACCCCTACGTGACGGAATGTCCAGGCGGCTGGAAAGCAGTGCCGCCTGCGCCGCCGCCTGCTCGCTAGGCCATGCCGACCAATAAAATCGCGGCCTGCGGCGCGCTTCTCCTGCTCGCCGCCTGCGCCTCGGCACCCACCGGCCCGAGCGTGATGGTGCTGCCCGGCAGCAGCAAGAGCTTCGAGCAGTTCCGCTTCGATGACTACGAGTGCCGCCAGTACGCCTCCGAATACTCCGGCGGCAAGACAGCCGAGCAGGCGAGCGCCGATGCCGGCATAAAAAGCGCGGCAGCGGGTGCAGCCATCGGTGCGCTCGCCGGGGCGGCCATCGGCGGCAACGGCAATGCAGCGGCAGCGGGCGCAGGCCTGGGCGCCGCCGGCGGCGCGATCGCCGGCACCGGCGCCGGAGCGCAAAGCGCTCACAGCGTGCAGGGCCGTTACGACATCGGCTATCAGCAGTGCATGTACGCCAAGGGCCACCAGATCCCGATGGCTGCGGGCCGCTATGACCGGCCGTACCGCTCGCGCCAGGCGACGCCACCGCCTCCGCCGCCTCCCGGCACGCCGCCGCCTGCGCCACCGCGAAGCTAATTCCTGAACTGCGGCATCACCTTCTGAGCGAAAAGCTCGAGGGTGCGGAACGCCTCCTCGTCCGTCGAGCCGCCGAAATTGATCTGCATCGACGGCTCGATCGCGCCGAAGGCGTCGACGCAGGCGCGAATCTGGTCCGCCACGTCCTGCGGCGTGCCGACGAATGCGCCGCCGCTGGCGACGATCTTGTCGGGCGTGGTGGCGAGAATGCTGGCGACCATCTTGTCATAGCCCGGATACTGGTCCGACGACTTGCCCTGCCAGGACTGCACAGCGTCGGCGAAGGTCTCCAGGTAGCGCCTGCAGATACGCTCGAACCCGGCCTGCGCCTGGGCGCGCTTCTCGGCGACATAGGCGAACTGCGCCACCTGCACCTGCTCGGCGCCAGGCTTGTGGCCCGACTCGGCCCATGCCTTGCGGTACATCCGGACGAGCTCCCGCAGCTCACCCGGCTTCCCGGCGTACGGCACGATCATCAGGTTAAAGCCGTTGCGCGCCGCGTAGACGAACGACTCCTCGGTCGAGATGGCGGCGATCCAGACCGGCGGATGCGGCTTCTGCACGACCCGCGGCATGAGGTGGACGTCCTCGAGATTCCAGTACTTGCCCTTGGCCGTGACTCTCTGCTCGCTCCACAGGCGTCGAATCATGCCGATCGCCTCTTCGAAGCGCTCCCGGCTTTGCGACATCGGCACGCCATAGACCTCGAACTCCTTCGGCAGGAAAGCGCGGCCGAAGCCGGCGTCCAAGCGACCCTTGCTCAGGTTATCGAGCATCGCGAGCTCGCCGCCGAGGTGCGCCGGATGGTGAAACGCCGGGATCACCGCGCCGGTGATGAGGCGGATGCGCTTGGTGCGCGCCGCCACCGCCGACAGGAACACGCAGGGATTCGGCGAATGCCCGCCATAGTCGTAGAACGAGTGCTCGACCGTCTTGATCGAGCTGTAGCCGAGCGCGTCGGCGCGCTCGGCGATGCGCAGGCACTGCTGGTAGTAGTCTGCCGTGGTGCTGTCCTGCGGGCGGAAAGAGGGGAAAAAGTTAAGTCCGAATCGCATCGCGGGTGGCCTCCAGCAACGAGGCGCGCATCAGGAACGCCTTGTGGCGCGCAGGGTCCTCCGCGGTGCGGCGCAGCTCCTCGAAGCGCTTCTCCCGCCGCTCGGGATCGCGCTCCTCCAGCTGCTTCTTGTTCGCCACGGTCTGCTCCTGCACGTACTTGATATTGAGCGGCCGGCGGCGCTGCTCGTAGGCGTCGAGAATCGAATCTGGAGCGCCGCGCAGCACCCGGTCGAGCAGGCCGGCCAGGTCCCAGGCTTCGTGGATGCCGCAGTTGAGCCCGAGCCCGCCGATCGGGTTGTTGACGTGCGCGGCATCGCCGCAGAGAAATACCCTCCCCTTGCGGAACTGTTTTGCGACACGTTGATGCACGTTATAGAGATTCAGGTGCTCCCAATGCGCGCCGGGGGCATGGCATCGCGCGAGCCTTCCCCGCACCGCGTCCTCCGAGAGCGCTTCCTCGTCGCTCTCCTCCGGACGAGTATTGAACACCGCGCGCCAGCGGCCCTGGAGGTCGTCTCCGGCCACCTTGAAGAGATTGGTCCACTCCTCCGGATCGGCCATGTAGTTACGCAAGCAGCAGCCCAGCGCCCTCTGGAAATCGAATTGCGTCGTGATGACGAGGAACCGCTCGGGCCAGGTATAGCCTTCGAATTCGATGTCTAGGCGCTTGCGTACGGTGCTGCGTCCGCCGTCCGCGGCGATCACGTAATCGGCAAGGATTGCGCCGGTTTCGGTTTCGACCCTTACCTGGCTCGAATCCTGTGAAACACCCGTAACGCGCAGACCGAGAATGACTTCGGCATTGGCCGTGCGCCGCAGCCGCCCGATAGCCATGTTAGCGAGCTTGTGCTGCTCGGTCTGCACCACCAGGGGATACGCGGTCTCGCCACGCAGCCTGCCGAAGTCGAACTCGGCGATCAGCCGGCGCGTCGGCCGGTCCCAGAACTGGAACGTGCGCGAGACGATGCCCTGCGCGATGTACTCGTCGATCAGGCCAAGCTCGGCGATGATCTCGAGCGTCGGCGGCTGCGTGGTCGAGGCGCGCGGGCTGTCGTCGATTTTCTGCTGCGCCTCGAGCAGCGTCACGCGGTGACCGAAGCGCGCGCAGGCGAGCGCGGCGACAGTGCCAACCGGTCCCGCGCCGACGACCAGGATGTTGCGCCGTTGCATTTTGTGCGGCGATTATACTGACCGCGTGAGAGGCCTTTTCGCTGCCCGCATCGAATGAGCCTGCGCCTCGCCATCCCGGACCTGATCTCGCCGTCTTATTTCCCCGCGATCGCCGCGGTCGAGATGGGATTCTTCGAAAAAGAAGGCTTCGCGGCGAAGCTCGAGCTGCTTTACCCCGTCACCAAGACCTACGAAGAGCTGCGCGAGGGCCGGCTCGATTTCGTCGGCGGCGCCGCTCATGCTGCCCTTTATGCGTTCAAGGACTGGAAAGGCGGGAAGCTGCTTTGCGCCCTTGCGCAGCACATGTACTGGTTTTTGGTACTCAGCAGGAAAATGAATGCAAAACGAGGCGATCTCGGCGCCGTGAAAGGCCTGCGCATCGGGGCAGCGCCCGGGCCGGTCGACGCCCTGAAGCGCATGTTGCAGCGCGCGGGGATCGACCCGGCGCGCGACGTGGAAATCGGACCGGTGCCCGGCGCTGCTGGAGAAAAGGCGTCCTTCGGGCTGATGGCTGCCCAGGCGCTCGAGGAAGGCAAGATCGACGGCTTCTGGGCGAACGGCATGGGCGCCGAGGTCGCCGTGCGCAACGGCATCGGCACGCTCGTGCTCGACGCCCGACGCGACGGCAGCGAGGAAATCCGAGGCTACACCTTTCCTGCGCTGGTTGCCACCGAGAAACAAGATCCGAAGGCCGCTGCGGCGGCGGTGCGTGCCGTCGTCGCTGCGCAAAAGGCGCTGAGAGAAGACCCGAACCGGGCTGCCTCGGTCGGCAGGAAGCTCTTCCCTCCGACCGAGGCCGGGCTGATCGCCGAGCTGATCCGCCGCGATTCTCCGTTCTACGATCCGACCATTTCCAAAGAGAGCGTGCTGGCGATGAACCGCTTTGCGCAGGATATCGGCCTGCTCTCCAGCCCGGTTCCCTATAAGAATGTAGTGTGGGAACCATGAGACTCACCGGAAAAACCGCCATCGTCACCGGCGCGGGCGGCGGCATCGGCAAGGCGCTGGCGATGCGCCTGGCGAAAGACGGCGCGGCCGTCGTCGTCGCCGATGTTCGCAACCACGACGCCGCTGCGGCCGAGATCGCCAAGGCGACCGGTGCGAGGACGCTGGGCTTGAAGGTCGACGTTTCGATTGAGGGCAATGTCGAGCAGATGGCAGCCCAAACCGTGAAAGCGTTCGGCCGCATCGACATCCTGGTGAACAACGCCGCGATCTTCAGCACGCTCGAGCTGCGTCCGTTCGAGCAAATCGACGCCGGCGAGTGGCGCAGGGTGATGGAGGTCAACACGCTCGGCGTGTTCCTCTGCTGCCGGGCTTGCGTGCCCCATATGCGAGCCGCGGGCGGCGGTCGCATCATCAACCTCGCTTCCGGCGCGCCGCTGAAAGGCGTGCCGCTGTTCCTGCATTACATCGCCAGCAAAGGCGCAGTGATCGCGATGACGCGCGGGCTCGCGCGCGAGCTCGGCAAGGACGGCATCACCGTGAACGCGCTCGCCCCGGGATTCACCCTCTCCGAGGCAGTGATGAGGCATCCGGCCCATCTCAAACAGGGAGAGATCAGCAAAATGACGCGTGCGATCCAGCGCGATGAAAGCCCCGAAGACCTGGTGGGCGCGGTGAGCTTCCTCGCGAGCGACGACGCCGCTTTCATGACCGGCCAGACCATGGTGGTCGACGGCGGCTCGGCGATGATCTAGGGAATTTCTTCGGCCCGCCGCACGCTCCAGATCATCGAAGAGCGGATCAGGAAGTCCCTCGCAAGCTCGCGGTGGGCGACGATGCGCCGCAGCTCGGCGAAGGTCTCTTCGCGCGCTAGCGGGTCGCTTTCCTCGAGCATCTTTTTGTTGCTGATCGATTGCGTCTGGACGAACTCCACGTTCGCGGTGCGGCGCTGACGCACGTAGCGGTCGAGCAGGCTCTCGTCGCCCTCGCCGCGCCAGATGCGGCCGAGGTACTCGGCAAGCAGGATCGCGTCGTGCAGGCCGCCGTTCAGGCCGAAGGCGCCCAGCGGATTGTTGAGGTGCGCGGCGTCGCCGGCGAGGAGGATGCGCCCGACGCGCCAGTCCTTTGCCACGCGCTGGTGCACGCGGTAGATGCTCGCGTACGGGATGTCGTAGGGCTCGGGCCGCGCGACGAAGCGCTGCATGCGCGCCTCGACCGCGTCGTCCGCGAGCACGTCGGCCTCGTTCTCTTCGGGATGGACCGGAAATGCGAGGCGCCACAGGCCCGGCATATGGAACACCGCCGCCCACTCGCGCGGGTCGGCGACGTAGGCGTTCGAGGTAAAGCCGTGCTGCGCGAAGTCGGCAAGCGTGCTGATGACGACGAAGCGCTCGGGCCAGGTAAAGCCCTCGAACGGCGTGCCGAGGTGCTTGCGCACGGTGCTGCGGCCGCCGTCGCAGCCGACGAGCCAGGGCGTCTTCAGCTCCCCGGAGGTCGTCTTGACGCTCACGGTGTCGCCGCTCTGCTCGGCGTCGATGAAGCCGGTCGAGAAACGCACCTGCGCGTGCGGGAACGCCTTCAGCGTCTCGTAGAGGATGGGTGTCAGGCGGTGCTGCTCGAGATGAAAGCGGTACGGGTAGGGGGTGAGGTCGGCGATCAGGCCGAGATCCCACTCGGCGATCACGCCTTTCCTGCGGTCGCGGATCTGCCAGCGCGGCACCTTGATGCCGATCTCGTGCATGGCCTCGGTGACGCCGAAAGGCGCGAGCATCTCGAGGGTCGGCGGATGGAACGACCCGGCGCGCTGATCCAGGGTCAGCGCCGGCTCGGCCTCGATCACCTGCACCGGTATGCCCTGGTGCGCGAGCGAGAGCGCGGTCGTGAGGCCCACCGGGCCTGCGCCGACGATGAGAACCGGCTTCACACCCGGAAGAAACCCCGCGGCGCCGCGTGCAGCCGCTCGAAGCCATTGCGCGTCACGCGGATCAGCTCGCCGACCTGCACGCCGGCAGGCTGATCGCGGCTGATGACGTTCGGCTGCACCACGACCGTCATATTCTCCTCCAGCGTCATGTCGGGCAGCGGGCCCGCCGGGCGGCTCTTCGTGCCGACGATGGGTTGGAAGTAGCCGCCGCCGAAGCCGTGCATCAGGTCGTCGCACACCGTGAAGCCGCGATCCTCGATGACGCCGGCGGCCTCGACGATCTCCTGCATCGTCGTGCCATGACGCACCGCGGCGGTCACCGCATCGAACGCCGCCTCGGCGGCCGCGTGCAGGTCGCGGTAAAGCGGCGTCGGGTCAGCCCCCACCGTGAAGCTGCGCAGCACCTGCCCGGCATAATCCCACCATAGCGCGGAGAGCTCGCAGAACACCACATCGCCGCGCTGCACTTTGCGCGCCGAATGAAACTGCGGCGGGACGAACACCTGCGGCTGCGCCATCGAGGCGACGCCGATGAAATGAATGAGGGTGGTACCGCCCTCGCCCACATAGGCGCGCTCGACCAGGTTGCCGAGCTCGCGCTCGGTCAATCCCGGCTTTGTTCCGTCGAAAAGACTCTTGAACCCGGCGTCGCTGAAAGCCGCGCCGATGCGCAGCCAGTCGATCTCCTCCTCCGACTTGATGGTGCGCAGCCGGACATATTCGGCGTCGAGCTCGACGACGGAGAAATTTCTTTCCAGTTCCTTTTGTTTTCGGGCGAGCAGCGGTCCGATCAGCCCGAGCCTCTTGGCGCCCCGGCGCTTGAGCTCGTCGATGGTCTTCTGCATGCCGCGGTGCTCCCCCCAGAGCACATCGGCGTCGCGCGCGAGCCGCCTCGCGAGCGGGTAATGGTTGTACCACTCGACGTGCATGGTCATCTTCTCGCCGGGCCGGAAGACGACGTAGGCCTCGACGGTTCCCGGCCAGCCGGTGACCCATTGCGGCGCGTTGCCCGTGCGGTGGTCCGTGACCGCGAGCAGGTGATCCAGATCATGCTTTTGCATCACTCGCGCCAGGGCCTGATGCCGCCGCGCGTATTCGGCGTCGGAGAAGCGCGGGTATTCCTGCTCCAGGATCGCCCGCAGGCGCGGCTCAAGCCGCAGCATTTTTCTCGCGCGCGAGCTTCTCGGCAATCGTCTCGCGCAGCCGCGCCTTGTCGAGCTTGCCCACCCGCGTCACCGGGAACGACTCGAGGAGCTCGATACGCTCCGGAAATTTGAATTTCGCGAGACCGAGTTTCTCCAGAAAGGCAGCGAGGGACCGCACATCGGGAGCCTTCATCCCCGGCCGCGCCACCAGGTAGGCGCAGGCGCGCTCGATCAGCATCTCGTCGGGCATCGCGACGACCGCGACGTCGGCCACAGCCGGGTGCCGGCGGATGAAGTTCTCCACCTCCTCGGTGCCGAACTTCTCCCCGCCGCGGTTGATGTTGTCCTTCAGCCGGCCCTCGAACGAGTAGTACAGCCTGCCTTCGATGCGGTGCGCCCTCGCCAGGTCGCCGGTGCGCACAAAGCCGTCGGCGGTGAGCGCCTCGCGCGTCTGCCCGGGGGCGCTGTAATAGCCGCGCAGGCTGGAAGGCCCGCGAAAGCAGAGCTCGCCGACCTCTCCCGCCGTGACTTCTTCGTCGGTTCCTGCTTTCAAGATCCTGATTTCTTCCGCCGTATAGCCGGGCCGTCCCTGCGTAAGATGCCGCGCGCGCGGCGGGTCGTGCGGATGCGAGATCAGCACCAGGCCCTCGGTGATGCCGTAGAGATTCGCGGATTTGACGCCGAGGTGCGCCTCGATCGCATCGGCGCGGCTGAACGCCACGAAGTAGCGCAGCGACGAAAGGTCGTGCTTCGCGAGGTCCTGGTACGCGAGCAGCTGCGGCGCGATCGGCCCGATGCTCATCGCGTTGGTGACGCGGTACTTCGCGATCATGTCGAGAATATGGGCGATGTCGATGCGGGAGGTGAGCACCGTGGTGCGCCCCCAGTGGATCGCTCCCATGTAGCCGAAGATCTGGCCGGCGTTGTGCACGATCGGCAGGCTCCAGATCGCCACCGAGCCTTC
>Ga0209577_10004855_pt1 | contig 12599 bp, 9 predicted proteins | sample GraSoiAngelo_109_FD_185874 | JGI IMG/M metagenome (GOLD analysis project Ga0209577, IMG submission 185874) | Grasslands soil microbial communities from the Angelo Coastal Reserve, California, USA - 14_0903_12_20cm (SPAdes) (version 2) | ecosystem: Environmental > Terrestrial > Soil > Grasslands ... | reverse complement strand
CGAACCACAGCACCGTACCCACGAGCATCAGCGCGGCGTGGGTTGCCCAGGCGATCCTCCCGGCGAACACCAGGAAGGACGGAACCACCGTGAGCCCGAGGCCGGCGAAGGAAATCAGCTTGAGCAGGGTCCGCATGGTCGGCTACGCCTCGGCCCGGGCCGCTCGGAGCTGGGCCGGTTGTTGGATGGCGCTCAGGCCCACATAGAGAACCGTGGCGATGAACCAGCCGGGCAGCCCGAGGAAGAAGATCTCCAGACCCCAGATGGCGTTGATCGCCCAGCACGCGACGAGGGTGATGACCCAGGTCAATGCGGCCGGCCAACTGAACAGCAGACTCTTCCACTCGGCGAAGCGCTGCCGCAAGCCGAGCCTCGGCAGGAGCCAGAAATCCGCGAAGATCACCGCCCCCATCGGCATGAGGATCAGCCCGTACAGCGCCACGAAGTCGAGCAGCCGCATCATCAGGGCGGGGAAGATCGCGGCGGCCGTGGTCACCGCGCCGGCCACGAGCGTCACCTTCCAGCGCTTCCAGTTGGGCGAGATGGTCTGGAGCGCCAGGCCGGCGCGGTACAGCGTGGGGTTGGCCGTGGTCCACGATGCGATCACCACGGTGGCGGCCCCGGTCACGCCCGCCCCCAGGTAGGCGATGGGGCCGGGCGCCACGTCACCCAGCGCGGCGGCGCACAGGATGCCCGATGCGATCCAGGCGACGAAGTGCCCCAGATACATGCCGCACGCGCTCAAGAAGCCGTACTGCCACCGCTTCGCGTAGCGGAGCACGGTCATGTCGGCCATCCCGATGTGCATGGCCATGTTGCAAAACCAGGCGAAGAACATGATGTGCCAAAAGCTGAACTTGGCTACGCCGTGCGCCGGAACGCCGGTCCAGATACGCTCGCTCGCGACCCGCCAGAAGTCCCCCAAGGACGTGACGCCGAGCCGGGGCAACACGGCCACGGCCGCCGCCACGAATACCATGAACATCCACGGGGACGCGACCTGCCCGGCGGCGGCGATCTTCTCGAACCCGAGGATCGCCAGCGCCGTGACCGTGATCCCCACCAGGAACACCACCAGCACCCAGCCCACCGAGTTGGGATACACGTCGTTCAGCCTCGGCATCGCCATCCCGAGCGGGAGGCCCACCGCCGTGGCGGCCACCGAGATCATGCTTCCCGCCAGAAAGCAGAACATCAGGGCGTTGACGATGTTGTAGACGAACAGCAGGTTCGGCCCGGTGATCTTCCGCAGGTGCCAGTAGAGGTTGAGCCGTGTCCTCGTGGCAATGGGTGCCGTGATGAAGGCCCAGCTGAGCACCGCGAGCAGGTTGCCGACGAGCAGTCCCAGCACCAGGTCTCGAGCTGCCACCCCGTGCGCCACGAACAGCGGCCCGATCACGAACTCGGTCCCCGCCAGGTGCTCGCCGGCGTACAGCCCGATGAAGCTGCCGGGCCCCTGCAGCCGGTCCGGCGGCACCGGCTCGCGGTCGAACTCGTTGATGGCGTCCAGGCGGTCCGCCAGCGACTGCTGGGCGACCTGGGCTGCGGCCGCGCGCGCTGGGAGTGTGCTCATCGCAGAAACGCAGCCGCGAGGCCTCCGTCGATGTTGACGATCTGGCCCGTCGTCTTGCTGAAGTTGTCGGTGAGGAACGCGGCGATCGCCTTGACCTGGTCGGAGAGCGTGATCGGCTGCCCGGTGAGCGCGCGCTTGGCGTAGAACTCCGCCAGCCGGTCGCGCAGCAGCTCTGTGCTCGCCGCCGGGTCGTGCGGCAGCCCGTATTTCGCGAGCGACGCGATGACCCGCTCGCGCGGGAACATTGACGACCCCTCGAGCACCGTCGCCGGCGCGACGCCGTTGACCCGCACGAGCGGCGCGAACGCCACCGCCAGCTCGCGCACGAGGTGGTTCGCCGCGGCCTTACTCGTGTCGTAGGCGAATGACCCCGCTTTCGGCACTACCGCGTTGACGCTCGTCGTGATCACCAGACTGCCTTCGAGCCCCGCACCCTGCGCCTGCCACACCCGCCACGCTTCGTCCGCGACCAGAAACGGGCCCGTGACGTTGATCGCGAACGTTTTCGCCCATTCCTGATCGGCGACCATCCCTTCCTCGTCCGGGCTCGGGTAGTAGCCGGCGGTGATGACGACGTGGTCCAGGCCACCGTACGCGAGCACGACCTCCTCCACGGCGCGTCGCACCGCCGCCCGGTCGGTGATGTCGGCGCCGAGCCCGACGACCTGGCCCGCGCCGGCGATGCCGGTTCCCGCTACCCCGATGCCCATCCCCATCTTCTGCCGTATCGCCGCCGCCGTCGCCTCCGCGTGGTCGGCGTGCAGATCGACCGCCGCCACGGTGGCGCCCGCGTCGACGAGCTCGCCGACGAGCGCCCGCCCGATCCCGCTGCCCGCGCCGACGACTACCGCGACCGCGCGGTCGAGCGGCAGCTCCGCGGGTTGCCGCTTGAGCTTCGCGTCCTCGAGCAGCCAGTACTCGATGTCGAACGCCTCCTGTCGGTCGAGCGCCGTGTAGCGGCTCACGCGCTCCGCGCCGCGCATGACGGCGACCGCTGCGCTGTAGAACTCGGCCGTCACTCGGGCTTCGGACTTCGACTTGCCCCACGCGACGAGGCCGACGCCGGGAATCAGGATCACACTCGGGGACGACCAACGCATCGCGGGCGAGTCCGCCCGTTTGTGCCTCGCGTAGTACTGGGCGTAATCCCCGCGGTACTGCGCGAGGCCGGCCTCGAGCTTGGTCTTGAGAGTGTCCACGTCCTCCGCCCGCGGATCCCAGTCGACGTAGAGCGGCTTGATCTTGGTGCGGAGGAAGTGGTCGGGGCAGCTCGTCCCGAGCTCCGCGAGTCGATTGGCGTCGCGCGAGTTCACGAACTCGAGCACGTCGTCGCGCATCTCGACCGTCGCGATCTGCCGGCGGGCGTCGCCGGGCACGGCGTTGGTGGCGTCGCGGCTCACGCGTCCGCGCAGCCACGGCAACACCTCCACGAGGACCCGCCGGCGGTCCGTCTCGGGCAGCGGTTGCACGCGCGGACCGCCGAACGCCGGCCGGTCGTCATCTCGCGCGTTCAGGAAGTCCTGCGCGCGACGGATCAGCGTGAGTGTCCGCTCGTAGCATTCCCGGTCATCGTCGGCCCAGCTGATCAGGCCGTGGCCGCCCAGGATCACGCCCTGCGCGCCTGGGTGCTCACGACAGATCCGCTCGAGCTTCAAGCCGAGGTCGAAGCCGGGGCGTTGCCAGTCGGTCCAGATCACATCGTCTCCGTACACCTGGCGCGTGAGCGCGGGACCGTCGGCGGCGGTCGCGATCGCGATCACCGCGACGGGGTGCAGGTGGTCGACGTGCGCGTGCGGGATGAAGGCATGCAGTGGCGTGTCGATGCTCGCCGCGGTGGGATTCCGGTCGAACGTCGCGTGCGGGTACATCCCCACCATCGCGTCCTCCGCCGGGGTCTTGGGCCCGCGTTGCGGGAAGCGCGCGTAGGTGTCGCGCAGCCCCGAGAGCCGGTCGAGGTAGAGCGATGCGAAGTTGAGACGCGTGGCGGTGCGCAAGTCGCCGCCCGACCCCTTGACCCAGAGCACCCGCACCGTCTCGGCGGTGAGCGGGTCGGTCGCGGTGATCTTCGACGACGTGTTGCCGCCGCCGGTGTTCGTGATGCGGGCGTCGGCGCCGAGCAGGTTCGATCGGTAGACCAGCCGCGCGACCGGGTCGAGCGCAGCGGCGGCCGCGTCGTCCCAGCGGCTGCGCAGGTAGTCGTCGGACGCGCCGCGGGCGGTCGTGGCGGCGCCGCGGGCAGCAGTGCGGGACGGAGTGGTCGTCATCGCGCCGGCACCGCCACGGGCAGGAATTCGCTCAATTGGGCGCTCGCGCGGACCACGTCACGGATCGCCACGCCGTCCGGCAGGTCGCCGAGCGTGCGCGCCTGCACGAGGAGGTTCCCCAGGGCGGTGGCTTCCTCGGGACCGGCTACCACCCGGCGTCCGCACGCGTCAGCGGTGAGCTGGTTCAAGAGCCGGTTCCGGGCGCCGCCCCCCACGATGTGCACGACCCGGGCGCGAATGCCGGTGAGCACCGCGAGCTCCTCGAGTGTCCGCCGATAGCTGTCGGCCAGGCTCTCAAGTACGAGGCGGCAAGTCTCGCCGCGGGTGGCCGGCACGGGAGCCCCGGTGTCGTGACAGGCCGCCGCCAACTTCGCCACCATGCCGCCGCGCTCGCCGAACTGAGGCGCATCGAGATCGATCACCTGGCCTGAGGCGGAGCCCGCCGCTTCGGCGAACAGTGCCTCCCACGCAATCCGGGAATCATCCGCCGCCCATTCGCGGAGACATTCCTCGAGCACCCACATACCGGTGCGGTTCTTCAGGAACCGGATCGTTCCATCGAGCCCGACCTCGTTCGTGAACCCCGCCCGGCGCGCGGCCGCCGTCAGCACCGGCGCGCGCAATTCCGCGCCCACCAGCGACCACGTGCCGGAGCTGATGTACGCCCACGGCTCGTCGCCCGACGCCGGCACCGCGGCGACGGCGGCCGCGGTATCGTGCGAACACGATGCGACCACGAGGGGGCGGTGCCCCGTGCCGCGGACCGTGGCAGGTAGCACATCCGGCAGCACCGGACCGAGGATGGTGCCCGGATTCACGATCGCCGGCCAGCGCGCGGGATCGTCCCCGGCAGCCCGGATCACTTCTCGCGACCACCCGCCAGCACGCACGTCGAACAGCTGCGTCGTGCTCGCCATCGTGCGTTCGGCGACGGGGCGGCCGCTCAGGCGGTACAGGAAGTAGTCGGCGATCAGCAGCCGCGTCTCCGTCCGCGCCACCACTGCAGGCTCGTCCATCAGATCTGCCACGACCTGGGGGAGCGTATTGAATTCCAGACACTGGATCCCCGTCACGGCGTACAGCGCGTCGGGGTCGATGCGACGGAACACCTCGGCCAAGCGCCCCCGGGTGCGCGGGTCGCGGTACGCGTACGGGAGCCGGAGCGGCGCGCCGTCCGCACCGAGAGGAACGTAGTCGACCGCCCAACTGTCGACGGACACCGAGCGGAGCGTTGGCGCCGTGTCGAGGGCGCCGGCGAGCGCGGTGCGCAGTTCATCCCACAACGCATCCACGTGCCAGTAGAGGTGCCCTGCCTGCTCGATCATCGGGACACGGAAGCGGTGCACCTCACGGGTCGCGACCCGCCATCCCTCCGGCAGTCGCTGGAGCGTCCCGAGCACCGCGCGGCCGCTCGACGCGCCGAGGTCGATCGCGAGATAACTGGGCGGCGTCGGTGCCACGGCCTACAGGCTCCGCGGTGGGACATACCCGCCGCCGCTTCGTTGTGCCGCCACGCGCGCCCGGTAGCCTGACGCGCGGAACGCGAGCACCGGGTCGAGCGCGGCACCGGCGCGGCGGCGCGCTTCCGCTACCAGCGGGCGCGCGTCCGTCTCGAACGCATCCTTGAGGGTGCGCTCCGCCAACAGCACATCGCCGGACTCCTGGTACGCGGCGAGCGCCTCGTGATCGACGAGCTGCGCTTTCGCGTAGGCGAGCTGGAGCTGGTCCACCGTCTGGAGCAAGTCCTCGACGGGGTCCTTGATGTTGTGGCTCTGATCGATCATGTAGGCGGGCCTGAACCCCGCTAGTCGCTCGCGCTCGGCCAGAACCAGCTCGTGAAAGACCAGGAACAAGCCGTACGGCTTGATCGACCCGGCCGTGAGGTCGTCGTCGCCGTACTTCGAGTCGTTGAAATGGAAGCCGCCGAGCTTCCCCGCGCCGAGCAGCCGCGCCACCACCAGCTCGATGTTCGTGTTCGGCAGATGGTGCCCCAGGTCCACGAGGCACTGGGCGCGCTCGCCCAACGCTTGCGCGAGCAGCAGGGACGAGCCCCAGTCCTGGACGACCGTGGCGTAGAACGCCGGCTCGTAGGGCTTGTGCTCTGTGAACAGCCGCCACCCGGCGGGGAGCGCGCCGTAGACGTCCTGGAGGCAGTCCAGCACGCGGTCGAAGCTCTTGCGGAGCGACATTTGCCCCGGGTAGTTCGACCCGTCGGCGAGCCAAACGGTGATCGCCTCGGCGCCGAGTGCCTGCCCCACCTCGATCACGTGGAGATGGTGCGTCACCGCCTGGCGTCGCACGGCGGCATCGGGGTGGCTGAAGGAGCCGAGCTTGTAGCTCAGCATCTGGCCGGGCTGGTCTTGGAACGTGTTCGAGTTGACGGCGTCGAAGCCGAGGCCGATCTCGGCGGCGAGGGCGCGTAGCGCGGGGGCGTCGTCGGGCTCGTCCCAAGGGATATGGAGCGAGACGCGCGGCGCGGCGCCGGTGAGACGGTGGACGACCGCGGCGTCCGCCAGCTTCTCGGCGAGCGTGCGCGGCTCGCCGGGACCGGGGAAGCGGCCGAACCGCGTCCCGCCGGTGCCGAGCGCCCAGGACGGCACGGCCACCGCGAACCGCCCGACGGCCTCCACCACCGCCTCGGCGCGCTGCCCGCGGCGGGCGAGCCGCTCGGCGAGCGCTTCGTAGTCGCGCTCGTGGTTGCGGAGTGCATCGGCGCCCGGAGACAGCGCGACCTGGTCGGGGGTGCGGGTCGTCAGGATGCCCCTCCTCCACAACGGCTCATCTTGCGTACGCGAACCGGTACTGGCCGGACCCGATTTCGACAACCACCGCGTCCTCCGCTTGTCTCGCGCTCCGGATACCAGCGGCGGTAGCGAGCGGTGTGCCACTCTCCGTCACCTGATCAAGCTTGGCGCGAGGCAGGCTCACCGTGGCGGAGGCGTTCGGCGGGATGGTCACCTCGAAGGCGAGCTGCCCGTCCCGGATCTCCCACGCGGAGGCGACCGGACCGTACATCGTGTTCAGGCTGGCGCGCACGTGTGTGAGACCGCCGCCCGGGCGCGGCCGGATGAAAACGTGCTTGTACCCGGGCCGCTCCGGATCGATCTCGATCCCCGCGACCGTGTTGTACAGCCACGCGCCCACGGCGCCGTAGGCGTAATGGTTGAACGAGTTCATCTCGGGATCCTGAAAGCTCGAGTCCGGCTTCTCACCGTCCCAGCGCTCCCAGATCGTCGTCGCGCCCTGCTTGATCGGGTAGAGCCAGGACGGGTACTGCTCGCGCAGCAGCAGGGCGTAGGCGGCATCGAGATTCCCACTCGAGCTCAGGACGGGATTCAGGTACGGTGTTCCCAGGAAGCCCGTCGTCAGATGCTTGAAGCGACGCACGTCCTCCACCAGGCGCCGAGCTGCCTCCTTGCGCGCCTCCTCCGGCACGAGGTCGAACGCAAGGGCCAGCGCATACGCCGTCTGCGTGTTCGACGAGAGGCGTCCGGCAGCAGTGAGGTACTCCCGGTCGAACGCCGCTTTGATCCGCTCGAACAGCGCGCCGTACTGCCGGGCGTGCTCCGTCTTGCCCAGTACTTGAGCGGTGCGGGCGAGCACGCTCGTCGAGTGGGCGAAGAAGGCGGTCGCGATGAGGTCCTTATCGGTGGTCGCACCGGGATAGTCGGCGCGCGTCGAGTGGAACGCGAGCCAGTCGCCGAAGTGGAAACCCGAGTCCAGGATCAGGTCGTCCCCCGCCAGCCGCCGCATGTACTCGACCCACCCCCGCATGCTCTCGTACTGCGACTCCAGGATTCTGGTGTCGCCGTACGCCAGGTAGACCGTCCACGGGATGATGACGCTCGCATCGGCCCAGCCGGTTGAGCCACCGCCCTCGGCTTGGCCTCGCGACAGCACGTCAGGGATCACGTGGGGAACGCTGCCGCTGGCTTTCTGGTCTGCGGCAAGATCGGCCAGCCATTTGGTGAAAAATCCGGCCACATCGAAGTTGAAGGCCGCGGTGGGCGCGAACGCCTGGGCATCCCCCGTCCAGCCGAGACGTTCGTCGCGCTGTGGGCAGTCGGTCGGGACGTCGAGGAAGTTGCTCTTCTGGCCCCACACGATGTTGTGCTGGAGCTGGTTCAAGAGCGGATTCGAAGTCTCGAACGTTCCGGTGGGCGTCATGTCCGAGTGGATCACGATACCTGTGATGTCGTTCAGCGTGGGCGTGCCGGGATATCCCTGTACGGCCACATAGCGAAAGCCCTGAAAGGTGAAGTGCGGCTCGTATACCTCTTCACCGCCTCCTTTGAGGGTGTATTCCACGGTCTGACGGGCGGAGCGCAGGTTCTCGGTGTAGAAATCGCCCTTCCGGTCCAGCACCTCGGCGTGGCGCAGGCGGACCGTGGTGCCGCGCGGCCCGCGCACCTTGAGGCGCACCCAGCCCACCATGTTCTGCCCCATGTCGAACACCGTGTCGCCGGACGGCGTAACCAGCAGCTTGACGGGCTTCACCTCCTGGATCCTGCGCACCGGCGGGCCGGCCGGGGCGACGAGGATCTGCTTGGAATGATCGAGCACGCGAACGGGGGCCCAGTCCAAGTCGTGATAGCCCGGCCGGCTCCAACCGTCCCGCTCCAGCCGTGCATCGTACGACTCACCGTCGTAGATGTCGGAGGAGCGGATCGGCCCGGTCGCGGCCCTCCATCCCTTGTCGGTGCCAATCACCTGCTGACGCCCGTCCGCGTATCGAACCACGATCTGCGCAAGCAGCCCCAGTTGGTTGCCGTAGCTGTTGCGCTTGTTCCCCCAGGCGAGTCGGCCGCGGTACCAGCCATCGCCGAGCGTCGCACCGACGGCGTTCGCACCGGGCACGAGCAGCGCGGTGATGTCATAGGTCTGGTACTGCAGGCGCTTGTCGTACGCCGTCCACCCCGGTCGGAAGAGCTGATCGCCCACGCGACGGCCGTTCAGCTCCATTTCGTAGAGGCCCAGGCTGGTGACGTAGACGCGGGCCGAGGCGACGGCGCCGTCGACCTTGAATTCCGAACGCAGCAGGGGGCTCGGGTTCGACGCGGAGGTGTCTTCCTTCAAGTCGGGCGTGATCCAGTCCGCCGACCAGTCGGAGGAGCGAAGCAGGCCCATTTCCCAATAGGCGGGTGCGCTCCAAGTGCCGGACCGCCGTAGACCATTTGAATCGAGGCGTCGGAGGCCACTTTCCCCGAGTCCCACAGGGGATGCCGCTCGAGGGCGCTCGGCTGCCGCGCGACGCGGATCTGGTAGGCGGTCTGGACCGTCCCGCGTCGAGACGACTCGATCTTCCAGCTAAGCCGTGGAGCCCGCACGTCGATGCCCACCGGGTCGACCTTGTACTCCGTGCGGAGATCGGCCAGCTGGAGGCCTGTCTGGGCACCGGCCGCGTGCGTCAGGGATGCCCAGACACCCAGCGACACCAGGCAGTGCCGGACCTGTGTGCGGAGCGCCTTGGAGGTCACGGGATCGCCTCGCCGATCGCCGTCGCGAGCACCGTCTCGGGAGTCCACTGGGCGATCGGGCGCGCGGGAGACAACCGCCCGCGGCTCATGACCGCCAGCCGGTCGCACAGTCCGAACAGCTCCGGCAGATAGGAGCTCACCAGCAGCACGGCCTTCCCCGCCTCGGCTGAGCGCGCGATGGTCTCGTACAGTTGCGCCCGGCTGCCGATGTCGATGCCGCGTGTGGGCTCGTCCAGCAGCAGTACCTCCGCGTCCTGATAGAGGAGTCGCCCGATCGCGACCTTCTGCTGATTGCCGCCCGAGAGGGCGCGCACCGGCTGCTCTGGGGCAGCGGCCCGGATGCGGAGCGCCTCGATCCATGTCCGGGCGGCCGCGCGTTGCCGACCGAGGTCGAGCCATCCCCATCCCGGCGAGGAGGCCGACATCCGAGTGGCGGTGAGGTTGTCGGCGATAGAGAGCGGTAGCGCGAGGCCTTCCCGCGTGCGGTCCTCGCTCAGATACCCGAACCCCTGACCGAGCCGCTCGGCCGGGCTCGCTCCGCGCACGACGAGCGTCCGGCCGAGCAGTGCGATCCGTCCCGACGGCTGCGGCTCGAGCCCGAACAGGGCGCGCACCAGCTCGGTCCGCCCCGAGCCGATGAGCCCGGCAATGCCGAGGATCTCCCCCCGCCGCAGCTCGAAGCTGGCGTGCCGCAGCGTCGGCGGTGCGGCGACGCCGTCCACGGCGAGCAGCACCTCTCCCTCGGCGGAGCGGGCGCGCCCACGCTCGGGGAAGAGACCCGCGACGGGCCGCCCCACCATCTGTGCGATCAGATGATCGGCGCTCGTACCGGCGAGCGGCCCCGTATCGACGCTGCGGCCATCGCGCAGGACGGTGTACCGGTCGGCGATCTCGCGAACCTCCTCCAGAAAGTGGCTGATGTAGATCACGGCGAGCCCCTGCGCCGCGAGACGACGGATCAACGCGAACAGCCGGTCCACTTCCTCGCGCTGCAGGCTGCTCGTCGGCTCATCCATCAGGAGGATGCGCGCGTCGGCGGCCAGGGCGCGGCAGATCTCGACCACCTGCTGGGCCGCGAGCGGCAGCTCGCCCAATCGGGCGTCGGGCGTGAGGCCCGGGTGGGCGAAGTTCTCGAGCAGGCCGAGCGCCCGCCGGCGGGCGGCCGCCGCGTCGAGCCACCCCCAGCGCGACGGCTCGATCCCGAGCAGGATGTTCTCGCTGACGGAGAGGTGCGGGCAGAGCGACAGCTCCTGATGTATGAGGGCGACGCCCGACCGCCGCGCTGCGAGCGGCGAGGGTGGGGCGTACGGCCGCTCGTCGAGCTGCATCGCGCCGCGGTCGGGACGAAGTGCGCCGGCGACGATGCCCATCAGCGTGCTCTTGCCGGCGCCGTTCTCTCCGATCAGGGCGTGCACCTCGCCGGGGTGGAGCACCAAGTCCACGCCGTCCAAGGCCACGGTCGGGCCGAACCGCTTCGCGAGGCCCGAGATCCGGAGCACGGTCATTGCTCGATCAAGTACCGCGCGATCGGCGGGTTCACGAGCTCCTGGGTCGCAGCCGAATCCACGTTCGCCGCGGTGACGAGCGCGACGCCCGTGTCGATGAGACGCTCGACCGGCTTGCCCCGCAGCTGATCGGTCATCGTCTTCACGCCCAGGTACCCCATGCGCATCGGGTTCTGAACCACCAGCCCGTCGAGCTGGTGCGCGCGGATCGCGGCGATCAGGATCGAGCTGGCATCGAACCCGACGAACTTGACCTTACCCGCCAGGCCGATGTCCTGCAACGCGAGCAGCATGCCGATCGTCGAGGACTCGTTCGGGGTGAAGATCCCCTGGACCAGGCCGCCGTAGCGGTTGAGCAGGTTCTCCGAGGCGCGCTTGGCCGTCTCGCGCGTGGGTCCGGCGTACTGGTCGGCGGAGACGATCTCGATGCCGGGGTAGCGGGAGCGTAACACCTCGAGGAACCCGGACTCCCGCTCGGTCGTACTGGCCGATCCCTCGCCGTACCGGAGCAGCAGGACTTTGCCCTTCCCACCGAGCAGCTCGCCCAGCCGGCCTGCGCCCAGCTGTCCGCCCTTGTGATTGTCGGTGGCGACGAAGCTGACGATGCTGTCCGATTCGAGCCGGGAGTCGATGATCACCGTGGGTACCCCGGCGCGCCGGGCTTCTTCGACCGGGCGCACCAACGCTCGGCTGTCGAGTGGCGCGAGCACGATCCCCTGGACACCCTGGCTGATGAAGCCCTCCACGACCTGGATCTGCTGCTCGCGGTCGTCTTCCCGCAGCGGGCCCTTCCAGATGAGGTTGACGTGTGTACCCTCGGTCGCCAGCTCGCGTGACGCCTGGATCGCCCCCGCATGGATGCTCTTCCAGAACTCGTGCGTGGTCCCCTTGGGGATCACCGCGATGGTCACCGGCTGCTGCGAGCCGGCTTGCCGTCGTGCGCCGGACCCGCCGCACCCCAGGATCACGCCCACTCCGGCCGCGACCAGGACGACAGGCGCTGTTCTCTTCATACGTCCTCCAGCAAGAGCACGTGGACCGTCTGGGGACCGTGCACCCCCACTACCAATGTGAGCTCGATATCCGAGGTGCGCGACGGTCCCGTGATGAAGGTGATCGCGTGGCTGTCGGCTTGGCGCACGTGGGCGAGCCCGTCGCCCAGCGACTCACAGATGCAGCGCGTGGACAACAACGCGACGTGGATCGGCGGGACGAGCGACAATAGCCGGCTCCGCTCGCGCGCCGACTCGAGCACCAGCGTGCCGGTCTCGGCGATCCCCCACTGCGCGGTGGTGACTCCGACGTCGCACGCAAACAGATCGTCGCGCGACAAGCGGTCCAGGGCTGCCATCTCGAAGCGGTCCCGCAGCGGTCGTAGCAACCGCTGGACGAGCGGAGCGTCGGAGCCGACAACGCGCCGCGCCCCCGCACCCGAGAGGATGCCGGCCAGCGCGCCTGCGGCCTCCGCCTCGCCGCGCACGACGCTGCACTGCGCGCCGACGGCGGCGAGCCGCTCGGTGAAGGTCCTCACCCCCTGGCCCTCTCTCCCTTCGGGAGAGGGGGAACTCAGAACGTCCCCCGTCTCCGGAACGGAGAGGGGGACAGGGGGTGAGGACCCCCGGGCCAAGTTCTCTCGGATCGCGCTCAGGATCTCGCGGCGCGCGTCCTCGCTGCGCATCACCGTCCCCCCTCGTGCCGCAGTCCCGCCCGCCACTCGTCGCGAAAGCTGCGCGGCGCGAGCGCGGAGATCGCGCCACTTGGTCCAGGCGCCGAGCGGCGG
>Ga0209577_10004854_pt1 | contig 12600 bp, 12 predicted proteins | sample GraSoiAngelo_109_FD_185874 | JGI IMG/M metagenome (GOLD analysis project Ga0209577, IMG submission 185874) | Grasslands soil microbial communities from the Angelo Coastal Reserve, California, USA - 14_0903_12_20cm (SPAdes) (version 2) | ecosystem: Environmental > Terrestrial > Soil > Grasslands... | reverse complement strand
TTCAGCTCCTCGCTGGAGACGATACCGTCGGCGAGCGCGCTCGTGAACGATGCGAGCTTCGAGACGTGTTCCTGAATCGCCGGGTGTTCCGCCTTGTCGTCGAACCAGCTTAAGCGAGCCATGATTGCCCCCTTTTATTACACGCGTGGGGCCCGACATCTCTTAAACGCGGCGGGGCCCCACCCCCGCCGCGCAGACGCGCTCGCGGCGTAAACCGCTCGCGCGTAATTAGAACAGAACGTCACCAAGGCAACACGACGGAACGCACGTCCCAGCGCTGACGCCCACACGCGGTCCGGCTCGCGCGGATCCAGAACAGCACGTCGCCACGTTACAGCTCCTTGACGATCTGTTTGAGCGCGGTCAGGCGCGACTGCAGCTTCGCGCGTCCACCGTCCTCCGTCATCTTCTCGAAAATCGCCGGCGGCAGGAACTGTTTGTCGGTGCACTCGAGAATCGCGGCGGTCTCCTGCAGCTCCCGCTCGAGGCCCTGCGTCGACGGGATGAACTCCGCGACGACCGCCGACAACGTGTCGCGCGTGATGTGATCGGCGCCGGCGAGCAGCGACGCCCGCCACGCGCGGCCCACCATCCCTTCGATGTCGGCGCCGGAGAGATGGCCGCGCTGCGGAATCGGCGGCACGTCCTCGGCCGCGATCCGCGATCCCAGCTTCTTCGCGAGGATCACGAACATGCGACGGATCTCTTCTTCGTCGGTCGGGTAGAACAGCGGGACATGCACCTCGGCGCGTCCCTGCCGCTTGAGATCGATCGGAAGCAGATCGGGACGCGCGGTCAGCAGCATCCAGATGATGCGGCCGCGATATTGCGTGTCGCCCATCTGCGTCGCGATCATCGAGAAGACGCGGCTCGACGTGCCCGAGTCGCCCTCGGCCTGCCGGCTGCCGAGCGCCGCATCCGCTTCGTCGACGACGACGACCACCGGTCCCATCGCGCGCAGCACCGACAGCACGCGCTCCAGGTTGCCTTCCGTCTCACCGACGTACTTGGATCGGAAATTCTTGAGCACGACGCACGGCACGCCGATCTCGCCGCTCACACATTGTGCGAGGAACGACTTGCCGGTTCCGACGGGGCCGCACAGCAGATACCCCATCGGGAGGCTGTCGAGCGCGCCGCGCTTGAGCAGCGCCGCGTCCTCGCGGAGCCGCGCCTTCGCGGCCTCGTGCCCCACGACGGTATCGAGCGTCCATTTGGGTTCGATGAACTCGAGGAGCCCGCGGCACTGACGTTCGAGCAGCCGTTTCTTCAGCGATCGAAACACGCCGGCGTCGAGCCGCTTGTCGCGCTCGCGCGCCGACTGAATCAGCACGTTGACATCGGTCAGCGAGATGCCAGCCGTCACCTTCGCCAGCTGCGCGGCATCGAAATCCGAGAAATCGGCGAGCATCGACGGGGCCGCGCCGACCGACGCCCGGATGAACGTCTCGCGCTCCTGTTCGTCGGGGAGCGGCACCTCGATTGCCGCCACGTGCGGGTTGCCGGCGAGACGGTCGCTGACGTCGGCGAGCTTCTCGTCCACGAGCACGAACGCCATGTTGAGCCGCTTGACGTGCGGGCTCATCGCCCAATTGAGCATCGTCACGAGCTCGGAAGAGACCTGCGCAGTCAGACGACCCGGCTCACCCGCCGGAAATACGTACGACGCCTGATCGACGATCACCGCGGCGCTCAGGCGATCGTCCTCGCCCGCCATGATGTTGCGCCGCACGAACCGATCGACGAGCGCGACCATCGCGGCGGGATCTTTCGGCAGCTCGCTGAGGTCGCCGATCTTCTTGTTGACGAGCGCCACCATCTCCTTGAGCCGCTTTTCGTCGCTGCCGGCAAACGCACGCAGGCCCCGGCCGATGTCGTAGTGGAGCACGATCGACCAGCGGCCAAACAACTGTTGCGCGAGAAACTCGGCGAGGACGCCGTACGGCGGCGGATCGTCCCCGCCAGTCCGGAAAAGATCGTACGTATTGCCGTGAAGCACGAACGCGGCGGTCGTTCCGGAAAAAAAGAGATCGGCGAGCTGCGCCGCCCATGGTGGAAACCACTCGGGCAGCTTTTCCGCGGGACGGCGCACCGGTTCAGGCGTCATGCTGCAGCGCTTTTCGCAGATCGGCCTCGAGGATCGCCGGAGGCTCTTCGAGCTGATCGGCCATTCCGGTCAGATGCTGGAGCTCGGTGACCGCTTTCTCGGTCTGCCGCATGCTTTCCGCGGCGGAATCCACCTGGCTGCTGAGGAAGTCCGGATCCTGGCGGTTGACTGCCATCTCGGCGAGCGCCTGAATCTTCCCTTCGATCCGATCGAGCTCGATCGACACGAACTCGGCGTTCTTCCGAGCGCGCCCCGAGTTGTCGAGACGCAGCTCGCACATCGCGATGCTGTCCTGCAGCGAGCGGACGATGCGGTCGTCGCCCCCCTGCGCGGCCGCGAAGCTCTTTCGAAGCTCGGCGAGCCGCGTCGAGATTTCCTTCTCATCGATCGTCGCGAGGAATCTGTCGAGCGCAGCCTTGGAGAGCAGCAGGCGCAGGAACAGCCACAGGAGTCGGTCCAATCCTGGAGTGCGGATTTCTTCGGCGCTGCTCGACTGGTCGCCGGCCGCGCCGCGCACCCCGGCGGCGATGCCGCGCATTTCGAGGCAGCGGGCGTGCAGCCGCTCGAACCGCGCCCGCGCGTCGGATGGAAGCCCCGCGAGCATCGAGACGAGCGATGCGCGCGGCTGGATCGCCGAGGCGGCAACTTCACCCTTCGCAGCGGCGTGCACCTTCGCATCGATTGCCGCGCGGAAACGAGGCACCGACAGCAATCCGGCCAGATAGGTCAGCTCCCCGGCCGCGACGAGCGGCAGCAGGGCGCCGGTCATCGGCATCAGCGCGGCGGCAGCCGTTCCGCCGAGAAAGAACAGCAGGTTCCACCGAAACAGAAAGGCTTCCTTCAGGTAGGCGCCCATGCCGGCGCCGCGTGGAGTCTGTTCGGCTGCCATCGTTGCTCAATCGCCCGGGCGCGTCGAGGCGGCCAGACCGGCCATCACGTCGCGGATTTCCGAGACGCGATCGATGAACGCGCGTTCGCGAAGCATATCCTGTGGCGGCAGGGTCGGCGGCGGGATTGTCATCTCACGAATGATCGTGCCAGGCGCCGACGAAAAAATGTAGACGCGATCGCCCAGGTACACCGCTTCCTCGATCGAATGCGTGACGAAGAACACCGTCGCTTCGGCCTCCCGCCACAACTCGACGATCAACTCCTGCATGTGGAGGCGCGTCGTCGGATCGAGCGCGCCGAACGGCTCGTCCATGAGAATGATGCGCGGCGAGAGAATGAGCGTCCGCGCAATCGCCACGCGCTGCCGCATGCCGCCCGACAGCTCGTTCGGGAACTTCTGCGCGTCGCGCGCCACGTCGAGGCCGACCTTGGCAATCCACTCCCGCGCGCGCTCGCGCCGCTCGGCCGCCTGCACGCCGCGGCACTCGAGCCCGAACGCCACGTTGTCCTCGACCGTGCGGTTGTCGAACGACGTGTAGTCCTGGAAGACCATGCCGCGGTCCGAGCCCGGCTGCTCGACCGGCTTGTCGGCGACGAGCACGGCGCCTTCGGTCGCCGGATGATGCGGCCGCAGGCCCGCGATCAGCCGCAGGACGGTCGACTTGCCGCAACCCGAAGGCCCCAGGATCGCGATGAATTCCCCCTTTCCCGGCAGGTCGGGAACCGAAAAGGTCACGTCGCGAATGATCGTGACGTTCCCGAACTGCTTGGTGACGCCGCGAAACTCGACGACGTTGGGAACCGCTCCCGCCGCGGCTGCGCGATGCTCGTCCATCAATCGTCCATCAATCGTCCATTAATCCTCGGGGGCCCGATGAGGGAACAGGCCCCGCTGGAACCAGAACAGCATGCGATCGATTCCGTACGCGAGCGCGCCGATGATGAGGAGGATCAGGATGACGTGCTCCGACAGCCCGCGCCGCTGGCTGGTCATCAGCAGATAGCCCAGCCCGTGCTGCGCGTTGATCAATTCCGCCAGCATGATGTAGCCGAAGGCGAGGCCGAAGAGATGCCTCAGGCTGTTGTAGATGTCCGGCAGGGCGAGCGCGACGAGCACCTTGCTGACGATCTGCGCGGGCCTGGCGCCGAGCGTCTGCGCCGTCTCGACGTAGCGGTCCGGCACGTTCACGATGGCGGCAACCGCGTCCGAATACACGAACGGCACGCACGCGATGAAGATGAACATCACCTTCTGGGTCTCGTCGATCCCGAACCACAGAATGGTCAGCGGAATCAGCGCGGCCACCGGAAGGTTGCGGCCGAACAGGGCGAGCGGCGCGCCGGCGGCCTCGACGACGCGCCACGATCCTGCGACGATGCCGAACGGAACTCCGACGAGCGCGGCGAGCCCGAACCCGACGAGGACGCGCCGAAGCGTCGCGGCAATGCTTTGAAGGAGCGCGCGTTCGCGCAGCAGGCTCGGAAAGCTCCGAATCACTTCGGCCGGACTCGGCAGGATGACCGGAGACACGAACCGATTCTCCGCGCCGGCGCCGAGCGTCGCGATCCACCAGAGCAGCACGACGACAGCAACGGCCCCGGCGCCGACGAGACGCCGGGCCGACCGGGGCGGCGCGATGCGCAGTGCGAATAGGGTCGGCTTCGCGGCGGGCGACGACATTTATTTGGGCGCCGACGTCGCCTCCGCCGGGTACACCTTGATCTCCACGCGCCGGTTCTTCGCGCTGTTCTCGGGATCGGCGGGATCGAATGGCCGATCCCATCCCATCCCGGCCGATGCGAACTGATTCGGCTGCAGCGAGGGGAACTTCCGCACGAGCGCTTCCTTGACGGCGTTCGCCCGGTTCAATGACAGCTCCTGAACCAGGTTCTTCGGCACCTGCCCCTTCATCGATCCGTCCGTGTGCCCTTCGATGACGATGCGCGCCGCGCCGAACTGACCGGCCAGCTTGCCGACTTCCTCGACGACGAAGGTGACGTTCGGATCGTAGAGCTCTTCGACTTCCTTGCCGTCGACGTTCCGCGTCACCTTCTTGGTGAGATCCCACGAATTGGGAAAGAAGTGAATCACGATGGTCTTCGTGAGGATCTCGTTCTTCTCGCCCTGAATCGATCCGGCGCTCGCCGGCGCGAAGTGCACGTCGTACTCGTTCTTCTGGCTCGCGTACTTCGCGTCGCTGCCGAGCTTCTGGACGACGGTGAAGTCCATCACCTGATCGAATGACGTCTGATCGGTGACGGCGCCGATCTTCTTGTAGAGGAAGTACGCGGTCGTCCACGTCCGCTCGAAGTTGGTCGGGTTGTTCTGGTTGAGGAAGAACTCGCGGTTCTCGGCGTAGTTGGTCGAGTGCGCGTCGCCGAGCATGCCGAGCGCGTCGCTCTCCGGAATCGAGTAGCCGGTCGCCATCAGCTTGGCGACCTTCTGCCTGGCGTCCTGCGCCTTCAGGTCCTGCATCGCGTCGAAGATGCCGCGCGCGAGCCCTTCCATGACCTCGGGGTTGTCGTTCGCAAAGTCGGCGCGCGCGAACCAGACGTCGGCGATCAGCTTGTTGGCCGTCGACGTCGTGACGAGCATGTGATTGCCCTTCACCTTCTCGAGGTTGTAGATGTCGGGCGCCCAGCTCACGCAGCCGGCGATGCGCTTGTCGGCGTTGAACGCGGCGGCCGCCTGGAACGCGTCCTGCGTGAACTTGAAGTCGACTTCGGCGGGCTGCACGCCCGCGTTGATGAGCGCGTTGAGGATGAAGAAGTGCGACGGCGAGTTCTGCGCGAGCACGATCGTCTTCCCGCGCAGATCGGCCATCGTCTTCACCGCATCGCGGACGATGATGCCGTCGCCGCCGTTGGACCAGTCGACCTGCTGGTAGACGCGCGGCATCACGCGCGTGTCCTTGCGCAGCCCTTCGAGGAACAGCGGCAGCATGTCGAGCGTGGCCCACCCGACGTGCAGGTTGCCGGCGGCGTACGCGTCGCGCATCGCGATCGGATCGTCGATGAGCACGAGCTCCACCTTGAAGTCCTTGCCGCCGGACGTCTTCCACACCTTGGCTGGCTTGAATCCGTTGTTCGCGAAGATGATCGGGCTCCAGCCGGCCCACACGTTGATCGCGAACCGCATCGTGCGATCCGCCATCGGCTTGTAGGTCGAGATGCCCTTGACGGCCGGCAGCTTCGCCGCCGGCACGTACTTGTATTCCTTGACCGTCGTGATTCCGGCGCTGTCCGGCGCCTCGGCGCCGCCCTTCATCTGCTTCAGTTCTTCGGTCGAGATCTGGTCGCCCTGCCGGCCGGGCCCGATCTGGCCGTATCGCCAGAGGGCGAGGCCGACGAGGCCGATGACTACCAGCAGGACCGCGACGTAGAACACTGGTCTGGGCTGTCCATTCGCCATGGTCGGAATCCTCGAAGACAATCTTCTAGTTCGTCTGCTTCTCCGTCGCCGGACCGAGATCCTTCGCGCTCTGCGCGACCGGCGTGGTTTCCGGCGATCGCATCCCGAGCTCGACCTCGAAATCCTGCAGCGCCTGCTCCGCGAGCTGACCCTGCATCCGCTCCTCGGCCTTGATTTCGGCGATCCCCTTCTCCGAGAGATCCGCAGCCACGCGGACCTTGCCGCGATTCTGATCGATCTTCTGCTGGATGACGCCTTCGATCTGGCCGAAGTCGGTCGTCAGGTTCACGTCGAACGTTTCCGACAGCTTCGCGATCTCGGCTTCGGCGGAGCTCATCTTCAGCTCTGCGTCGTATTTCTGGATCTTTTCCCGCAGCTCGATCAGCTTGGTGTTGGCGTGCTGAATCTTCCTGAGGCTGTTGCCGTACGCCGTCTCGTGCATCTGCAGCTGCTGTTCGTTGGCGCCCAGCTCGGTCTTCGCCTTCTGCAGCTCCAGGGCGAACTTCGCGGCGGTCGCCCGATCGCCGGCCTTCAGGTACGCCTTCGTCTCCGCCTCGAGCTTCTGCACGTGCGTCCGGTTCGCGACGACCTGGCGCGTCACCCGCTCGACCAGTCCGCGGTACTGCTCGAGGCCGGTGCGTCCTTCCTTGAGCTGCTCCACTGCCCGGTCGTACTCGTATTGCAGCTGCGCGATGGGGTCGGATTCCCAGAACAGATTCGCCACCTTGTTGATCTGCGCCATGAATGCCGACCAGAACTTGTGAAGGATCACGACGTCTCCTTTGGCAATGCTATGTACGACGTGGTTACTTTTTGACCGGTTCCCGTTCCGCTTCCGCCGGAGCTTCGGCGAGGATTTTGCCGCGGTACACGTCGTCGAGCGCCTTGCGAAGCTCGGCGCCCGTGCCGGCGCCGAGCACGTCGCCCCCCACCTCTTTCAGGAACGCGAACTTCTCGGGGCTCGTATCGAAGGCGACGAAGTAGATCTGCACGGCGCCGTCGCTCTTGCGGAAGATCTCACGCGCCACGTCGACCGGAGAGCGGCCGCTCGTGTTCTCTCCGTCGGTCACGACGAGCAAGTACTTGCGGAACGTGCCGGCGCGATAGAGGTCGGGCCGCGCGGCACGCAGCGCCTCGCCGATGGCGGTGCCGCCGCCGGGGCGCGGCAGCCGGTCCAGCGCGTCGCGAACCGCAGCTCGATCGTACGCGCGAATCGCGAGCAGCCGCTGGACGTTGCTCGAGAAGCTGTAGATGCCGATTTTGATCGGAAAATCCGGTCGCTTCGCGATGAACGCCTCGGTTGCGTCGAGCATCGCCTCGAGCGCTTCGAGCGCGACCACGTATTTCGGCCGCGTGTCGCCGGGCGCCTCCTGCCGCATCGATCCCGACGTATCGACGAGGATCGCCACGGTCGCGCCGAGGCTTTCTTCGACGTCGGACTGATAGCTGGCAGCCGACTCGACGTCCTCGCGCGCGCGTCGATCGGCGCGCCGATCGTGGCGGCGTCCGCAGCCGAGCTGAATCGCGACTGCGCTGACAATGCACACCACCCATATCGCCGACCATACGGCGGCCGGGCGGCCTCGCGCGTTCCGGTTGGTTGACATCGGAGATGGGACGGTGTGCTTCGGTGCAGTCTAGCGTTTGAATGTTTCCGGATCAACGCTCGGCGACCAGCCGCTTCCGGGCTCTGGCCAGCTCCTCGAGCTGCGCCTTCGACGGCTTCGGGAACTCGAGGTGCAGCGCCTCGATCGCTTCGATGATGAGCTCCGCAATCGTCACGCGGGTAAACCACTTGTGGTCGGCCGGCACGATGAACCACGGCGCGTGCGGCGCGCTCGTCCTCGACAGCGCTTCCTCGTAGGCCTTCATGTAGTCGTCCCAGAGACTCCGTTCGTCGAGATCGGCCGCCGAGAATTTCCAGTTCTTCGACGGATGGTCGAGCCGCTTCAGGAACCGGCGCCGCTGCTCCTTCTTCGACATGTGCAGGAAGAACTTCAGGATCAGCGTCCCGTTGCGCGCCAGGTACTGCTCGAACGCGTTGATGTCTTCGAAGCGTTCGTTCCAGATGTCACGCGTCACGAGCGGCGGCGGCAGCTTCTGATGCGCGAGGATCTCGGGGTGGACGCGAACGACGAGCACTTCCTCATAGTAGGAGCGGTTGAAGATGCCGATTCGACCGCGCTCCGGCAGCGCTTTCACGGTCCGCCACAGGTAGTCGTGGTCCAGCTCTTCGTCGGAGGGCCGCTTGAACGAGAAGACCTGCGTGCCCTGCGGATTCAAGCCGCTCATCACGTGCTTGATCGCGCTGTCCTTTCCGGCCGCGTCCATCGCCTGGAAGATCAGCAGGACGGCCCAGCGATCCTGCGCGTACAGCCGCTCCTGGAGCGCCACCAACCGCTCGATTCCCCGCGTCAGGAGATCGCCGGCCTTCTCCTCGTTCTTGAACGGCCGCGTGTCGGCCGGATCGTACCGGCGCAGCTTCACCTTGTGGCCCGGCCGGACGCGGAAGCGACCGAGATTCATCGATCAGAACGCGCCTGGCGTCGCGGAGACCACGAGTTCGGCGCCGGTTGCCTGTTTCACCCGTTCGATTGTCGTGTCCGATCCGATTTCCTTCAGCACCAGTCCGCGAGACGTGACCTCGATGACGGCGAGCTCCGTGACGATGAGATTCACGACGTGCATGCCGGTGAGCGGCAGCGTACACGACTTCAGGATCTTGTGGCCGCCGTCCCTCGTCGTGTGCTCCATCGCGACGATGACTTTCTTCGCGCCGGCGACGAGATCCATCGCGCCGCCCATCCCCTTCACCATCTTGCCGGGGATCATCCAGTTGGCGAGGTTGCCTTCCTGATCGACCTGCAGCGCGCCGAGCACGGTGAGATCGATGTGGCCGCCGCGCACCATCGCAAACGAGTCGGCGCTGCTGAAATACGAGCAGCCAGCGATTTCGGTGACCGTTTCCTTCCCCGCGTTGATCAGATCGGGATCGACCTGGTCGTCGGTCGGAAACGGACCGATGCCGAGCAGGCCGTTCTCGGAGTGGAGCGTGATGTGGACGCCGGGCGGAATGTAGTTGGCGACGAGCGTCGGCATGCCGATGCCGAGGTTCACGTAGTCGCCGTCCTTCAGCTCCCGTGCGACGCGCCGCACGATTCGTTCGCGCGAATCCATCGAGGTACCTTCGTGATTACAAAACGTAAACGCAGACGTTCGCAGAGCCCGCAGAGTTCAATCAACCACGGAGACACAGAGACACTGAGCGCCTCGGGTCGACGGCACGCCGCGAAGCGGCGTTCACACTCTGCGGGCTCTGCGCTCTCCGCGTTTGAATTTTCTCCGTGCCTCTGTGTCTCTGTGGTTTTCGTGTCGTCTCTGTGTCTCTGCAATCTTCGTGTCTTCGTGGCCAACATCGTCACGCCTTGCGCACCGTACGCTTCTCGATCCGCTTTTCGTACCTCTCTCCCTGCAGGATGTGCTTCACGAAAATTCCCGGCGTGACGACGTGATCCGGATCGATCGCGCCGGGCTCGACGAGGCGCTCGACCTCGGCGATCGTCACCGCGGCGGCGGGCGCCATCACCGGATTGAAATTGCGCGCCGTCCGGCGATACACGAGGTTGCCGAGCGAATCGCCTTTCCACGCCTTCACGAACGCGAAGTCGGCGCGCAGCGGTCGTTCGAGGACGTACGGTTTGCCGTCGATCGTCCGCGTTTCCTTCCCCTCCGCCACCAGCGTTCCATAACCGGTCGGTGTAAAGAAACCGCCGATGCCGGCGCCGCCCGCCCGAATCCGCTCGGCGAACGTGCCCTGCGGCACGAGCTCGACCTCCAGCTCGCCGGTGAGGAACTGCCGCTCGAACTCCTTGTTCTCGCCGACGTAGGTCGAAATCATCTTCCTCACCTGCCGCGCACGGAGCAGGATGCCGATCCCAAAATCGTCGACGCCCGCGTTGTTGCTGATGACGGTCAGGCCTTTGGTTCCGCGCGCGTGAAGCGCCGCGATGAGATTCTCGGGGATGCCGCACAGGCCGAAGCCGCCCATCATGATCGTGGCGCCCTCGGGGATCCGCGCCACGGCGTCGGCCGCGCTCGCCACGACTTTGTTCATCGCGTCACATTCTAATAAGATGACACTCCCCGTGCATCCAGACCTCGAGCAAGCGATCAGCTTCCACGACTCGATCGTCGCCGAAGGCAGCAAGGCGCTGGTCGGCTACGACACCGCCAAGGCGCTCGCCAACGTCGTGCTGCTGTCGGAGATTCCCACCTCGTACGACAAGAAGGAGAACCGGCAGGTCAACGCCGGCAACCTGCTGCTGCGCGGCGTGCCCGGCGTCGGCAAGACGTTCTTCGGCGTCATCCTCGCGGCGATCAGCAACGCGAAGTTCGTCCGCCTGCAGGGACGCGCCGACATGCAGCCGACCGAAGTCGTCGGCTTCCAGATGATCAACCCGGCGACCGGCGAGCTGATGACCGAGTTCGGCCCGCTCGCCTCGGCCGAAGTGATCCTGCTCGACGAGATCAATCGCATCCCGCTCAAATCGCAGAGCGCGTTTCTCGAGGGGCTGCAGGACCGCACGGTGACGGTCGGCAACACGACCTACGAGCTGCCGGCCTTCAGCTTCGCGATCGCGACGATGAACCCGGTGGAGCTCGGACAGGGCACGTTCCCGCTCTCGGAAGCGGCGACCGATCGCTTCGCCATCATGGTGAACATCGGCTACCTGCCGCCCGAGGAGGAGCAGAAGCTGGTGCACTTCGATTTCAAGCGCGTGCGGCTCAACGCGCTGGCCACGAAGGAACGCATCATCGAGCTGCGCGGCGCCATCAACCAGGAAGTCTTCCTGCATCCGCGCCTCGGCGCGTACATTCAGCGGCTCGTGGCGGCGACGCGCCCCTACAACCCCGACACCGACTGGTACACTCATTCGCCGTCCGAGCTCGTCGAGCACGGCGTCGATCTCGGCGCCTCGCCGCGCGCGATCATCTGCTGGGGACGCCTGGCGAAGGTGTGGGCACTGCTCGTCCGCCGCCGCACGGAAGTCTATCCGGAAGACATCCAGGATCTCGCACCCTACATCCTCGGCCATCGCATCTGGCTCGGTCCGCACGCCGCGAGCCACGGCCTGACGACCGACACGGTCATCAACGACGTCATCGAACGGATCCCCATTCCGTGAGGACCCGAGAAACCGACGTCGAACCGTTCGTCAATCTCTCGGAGTTGACGGAGATCGAGCTCCTCATCCTGCGGCGGATGCGCGAGTTCACGATCGGCGAGCATCGGAGCGTCTTTCATGGATCCGGATTCGATCTGGTCGGCCTGCGCGAGTGGCAGCCCGGCGACCGCATGTCGCAGATCGACTGGCCGCAGTCGACGATGACGAACTTCAGCCCGATGATCGTGCGCGATTTCGAGCAGCGCAGCACCGCGACGGTCATTACCGTCGCCGACGCGTCGCTCTCGACGCGCTGCGGGATCGACGGCATCCCGATTGCGGCGGCGATCGCGCGCGCCATCGGCACGATCGGCATGTCGGCCGTGTTCTTCCAGGACATGTTCGGCCTGATCACGTTCGACGCCCGCTTCGATCAGCTGGCCGCGGTGCGGCCGCACATCGGCAAGAACCAGGTGATCCACTGCCTCGACGCGTACCAGTTTCAGACCGGCCTGCAGCCGTTGAAGCGATCGGAGAGCCTCAGCATGTCGCTCGCCGGCTTCATGCGGAAGACGTCGATGGTGCCTGTCATCTCCGACTTCCTGTTCGACAACCCGGGCGAGGTACTTCGCGAGCTCGCGCACCTGAACTCGACCCACGACGTCTTCATCGTGCTCATCGACAGCGCGTTCGCCTTCGAGCTGCCGCCGATCTCGGCCGGCTGGGTCGAGGCGTTCGACGTCGAGACGGGGCGCGCCAAGGTGATGTCGCGCGGCGCGATGAGTGCCCTCTCGCGCCGCACGCGGGCGTGGCAGGACGACGTGGCTCGGATGGCCAAGGACAACGATCTCGACGTGCTCCGCATCGGCGTCGACGAACGCGAAACCGCGATCGCCCTGAGCGAATTCATCGCTGAGAGACGCCTTCGGAAGGTTTAGCGGGTGCTCGGTATACAGTCTTACTGCGACGTTCTGTTCCAAATACGCGCGCGGGCTACGGCCCGCGCGTGTCAGCGCCTGGGGGTG
>Ga0209577_10004853_pt1 | contig 12601 bp, 13 predicted proteins | sample GraSoiAngelo_109_FD_185874 | JGI IMG/M metagenome (GOLD analysis project Ga0209577, IMG submission 185874) | Grasslands soil microbial communities from the Angelo Coastal Reserve, California, USA - 14_0903_12_20cm (SPAdes) (version 2) | ecosystem: Environmental > Terrestrial > Soil > Grasslands... | reverse complement strand
CGTGAACCAGCGCCGCTTTACCAGCAAGCAGGAGTTCGAGCGGCTGCTCGCGGCGCATCCCAAGGGCGGCATGGTCGCCCTCTTCGTGCGCCGCGGCGATGCCGCGCTTTACGTGCCGCTCGAGCTCGGATAGCTGCTGCGTGGCGCGCGGCGGCGTCCGGCGGCGGCGCCGAGCACCGCGGCGGCAAGCGACAGGATCAGCGCGCCGAATGTCGCCCAGGCCGCACGGCTCGCCTGCGGCTTCACTTCCTGCGCCTTTTGCTGGAGCTGCGGCATGTTCTGCTGGATGTCCTGCGCCTGCTGCTGCACCTGCTCGGCCATCTGCTGCGCCCCGCCCATGAGGCTGAAGGCACCGCCGGCGAGCGAGCTCACGCCGCTCGCGGCGAGATAAGCCACCAGCAGGAGCGACACTACCCAGACGAGGAAGCCGGCGAAGAAACCGGTGCTCGCATCGTGCGTCGCGCCGATGCGCGTGGAGACGAAGCCGCCGATGAAAAGCGCAACCAGCAGCGATATGCCGGCCCAGATGCCCGCGCCGGTGCCCACCTTGGCGAGCTCCGTCTGCGTCGGGTCGACCGCGCTGATGCCGATCGCCACGCCGAGCGCGGCGAGCAGGAGCAAAAGCCCTACGGCGACCAGCACGCCGCCGAAGATGCCGCCCCAGGAGACCCGCATGCCCTCAGCGCTGAAGAGCCCGGGATAAGCGACGCGGCGGCGCTCGCCCGTGCGGCGTTCGTGGTAGGGATTGACTGCCGTAGCCATGGAAACCTCCGTGCTTTGATCCGCCGCAGTAGCGAGCAAGCGGCAGTCCCGCGGGCGGGTTCGAGTTTTGCTGGCAAGGAGGGCGATGAGACTGCTACTTGCCGCCGCCCTGCTCTCGCTTGGCGCGTGCGATGCTCCGGAGAGCCAACTGCGCGAACTGACGATCGAGAGCCCGGCGACGCTCGGGCTAAGCTTGCGCGAGCTGCCCGCCGCGGTCCTGCGGGCAAGCGGCCTGCCCTATGGGCTGGCGGTGGTAAGCACGGGGACGATCGCCGAGCGCGCGGGCCTGCGCGTCGGCGACATCATCTACGCGGTGAACCAGCAGCGGCTGCGCAATATCGAGGACTTCGCGCGTCTCGTGGCGGCGCAGGCGGGCGGCAGCCTCTCGCTCCTCGTGCGCCGCGGCAAAAGCGACTTCTACGTGCCGATGGACCTCTCGGGGGGCGTGCCCGGGTCTAAAGATACGCTTCTGCGCACCTGATGATGTCGTTGTTCGTGCTCTTCTCGAGGCAGTGACGCGCGTCCTCGAAGCGCCGTGATGTGAACTTCCTGGGCTTCGGCGAGCTGGCCATCGGCTGCGCCGGGGCGGGCGACGGCGGCGCTTGCACCTCAGGCTTGGGCGCCTCGGGCGCGGGGGCGGGGGCTTCGGCTGCCACGGGCTGCGCCGCTGCGACAGGAACCGGCTTGGGCGCCGCAGGTGCGCTCTTCGGCGCCGCTGCCGCCATTTTCTTCGGCGCGGGCGGCGCGGCGCTTTCATCAAAGTAGAAGTACCAGGCGGCGCCGCCGGCAACCACGAGCAGCGCGATGGCGAGAAGAACCTTGACCCGATCGTTCATGGCATGCCTCCGGCAGCCGTATTTTCGACTAGCCTAACCCGAAATTACTTTAGCTGCTGGAGATAGGCCCGGATGCGCTGTGCATTAGTACCGAGGTCGCTCCTGCCGACGCGCGATTTCGAGCGCACATCGATGCGGCTGCCAGCGTCCGCGGCGCTCACGCGGATGGCGATGTCGTCCTTGAAGCCGAACCACTTGGTGGTGTCCACGGCTTCGATCGTGCCCGCGGCGGCGTCGCGCCCGACCACTTCCCAGCGCATCGCTTCCGCCGCCTTCAGCGCCCTCGCGAACGCGTCGCGCGGCGGCACCTTGAGCATCAGCGGCGCAATGTCCGGATAAGCGGCGCGCTGCTGGCGCGCGAACTCGGCGCCGGGATAGGCTCGCGGCGCGGTCATGTAGCGCGGCGGACTGTCGGTGTCGGTGGTGATGTCGTTGATCGGCGGCACAGCTCGCGCCCGCTTAAGGAACGCCTGCGGCGGGTAAAGCGACGCGAGGCCCAGGAGAAGCGCGATCAGCGGCACGGCCACGCCCCGCGCGCGCGCCGCAGGCAGCGCGAGCGACAGGGCGCCAAGCGCGGCGGCGGCAATCCCGACGTAAGCGCTCCAGCGAAACGCCGTTAAGCCGACGCGATACGACCACACGTCGAAGCGCGTGAGCGGCCCAGAGAGCGCGAGCATCGCGAGTGCGATCAGCGCGGCCGCCATTGCAAGCGAGCGCAACCAAGCCATCGGCGCGCATGCTAGCCGAAGAGCGCGACGATGAGCAGATAGAGCAGAGCGCCGCTGAGCGCCGCAGCCGCAACGAGCGCGAGCGTCAGGAGCACGAGGAATAAACCGCTCGCGCGCCGTGTTGCATGCGGCCGCTCGGCCCAGGCATCGAGTAGCCGCACGTTGCGCACGTTGGCCTTCCACGCGGCGTCGAAGAGATCGCCGAAGAGCGGCACGATGCCGATCACGCCTTCGACCGCGACGTTGAACGCCATGCGGGCGAGGATCGCGCGGCCGACGCCGAGCCGGTTCGCCTCCGCGAGGATGTAACTCGATACGAGCACGCCGACGAGGTCGCCGATAAACGGGAAGAGACCCACGATCGCATCCAGCCCCACGCTGTAGCGCGTGCCGGGGACGGGGATCGAGCTGTCGAGCAGCCAGGCGAGGAACGCAAGCCGCTCGCGCACCGCGCGCTGCTCGTCGCTCTCGGGCGCGAGCACTTCGCCTTCCAGCACTCGCTCCGCGCGCGTCATCGAAGTATTATTCTCGCTCCCCATTGCGACCACCTTAAAGGAGTGCCTGCCATGACCATCAAGGTTGGCGATCGCCTGCCTGACGGCAAGCTGATGGAATCCACCGAGTTCGACAGCGGCACGCAATGCGCGATGCCGCCCAAGGAAGTGCATGTCGCCGACGCGGTGAAAGGCAAGAAGATCGCGATCTTCGGGCTGCCGGGCGCGTACACGCCCACCTGCTCGGCAAAGCACGTGCCAAGCTACGTGCAGAACATCGACCCGCTCAAGAAAAAGGGCGTGAACGAAGTGTGGTGCCTCGCGACCAACGACGCCTTCGTCATGGCGCACTGGGGCCGCGACCAGAAGGCGCTCGGCAAGATCCGCTTCCTCGCCGACGGCTCGGCGGAATGGACCAAGAAGCTCGGCCTCGAGCTCGACCTCAATGCGCGTGGCATGGGCACGCGCATGCAGCGCTTCTCGATGCTCGTCGATAACGGCGTGGTCAAGCAGTTGAACGTCGAGGCGCCCGGCAAGTTCGAAGTGTCGGACGCCGCAACGATGCTGAAGCAGCTCGCGTAGCGATGCGGGTTTTGTCATCGCTCATCGGCGCGCTGCTCGCCGCGGCGGCCGCGAGCCTGCACGCGCAGGCGCCCGGCGCCGACGAGGCGCGCGAGAAGCTGCGGGCCGAGCGCGCTCAGGCGGAGAAGGCCTGCCAAGGGCAGCAGGGTGCGCAGCACCGCGACTGCATGCTGAGGGAGATGTGCGCTCAGCAGAAGGATCCGAAGGCCTGCGAAGAGCGCGTGGCGAAGATGAAGGACGCCGCGCGCAGCGCGCGTGCCGCGTGCGAGGGCAAGCGCGGCGCCGAGCACGACGAGTGCATGATGAAGCAGGTGTGCGCGCAGGCGAAGGACGCGGCGCGCTGCGAAGCCGAGGGCCGCGCGCGCCTTGCGCGGCGCGAGAAAATCCGCGAGGCCTGCAAGGACTTGCGCGGCGAGGAACTGAGGGCCTGTCTCCGCGAGCAGCGCGGCGAGAAATGACTTGAGACGATTTGCTGTCGCGGCAGCGCTCGCGCTCGTCGCCTGTGCCGCGCCGCAACCTGCCCGGGACGCCGCGCCGCCAGCGCCGCAGGCAGTCGCGTCGATCGAGGGGGTCACCGAGTACCGGCTGCCGAACGGCCTCAAGGTGCTGGCGATCCCCGACCCGAGCGTCGACACCATCACCGTGCACGTCGTTTATCTCGTCGGCTCGCGCCACGAGGATTACGGCGAGAAGGGCATGGCGCACCTCCTCGAGCACATGCTCTTCAAGGGCTCGAAGCGCTTCCCGGACATCAAGGGCGAGCTCACGCGGCGCGGCGCGCGCTGGAACGGCACCACCTCGAACGACCGCACGACGTACTTCGAGACGCTGTCGGCGACCGAAGACAACCTCGACTGGGCGCTCGCCATGGAGGCGGACCGCATGGTCAATTCGCGCGTCTCGCGCGAGGACCTGGACAGCGAGATGACCGTGGTGCGCAACGAGTTCGAGCTGGGCGAGAACAATCCCGGCGCGGTGCTCTTCCAGCGCGTGCAGCAGCTCGCCTTCGTCTGGCACAACTACGGCAACCCGATCATCGGCGAGCGCGCCGACATCGAGAAAGTGCCGATCGAGAAGCTGCAGGCGTTCTACCGCACGTGGTACCAGCCCGATAACGCCGTGCTGCTCGTCGCCGGGCATTTCGACGAGGCGCGCATGCTCGAGCGCGTGGCGCGGCATTTCGGGGCGGTGCCGAAGCCCGCGCGCGCCTTGCCCACCTTCTACACCGACGAGCCGACGCAGGACGGCGAGCGCAGCGTGACCCTGCAGCGCGTCGGCGACCAGCAGATGGTGGTGGCGCTCTACCGCGCGATGGCGGGCAGCCATCCCGATTACCCGGCGCTCGACGTGCTGGTCCAGGTCCTCGGCGACACGCCCACCGGGCGGCTGCACCGCGCGCTCGTGCAGAAGGGCATCGCCTCGAGCACCTGGGGCGCCGAGCGCCAGCTCCACGATCCGGGCTACATGTACTTCGGTGCCCAGCTCTCGAAGGACATGGACCTCGGGCGGGCGCAACAGGCGCTGATCTCGGTCGTGGAGGACGTCGCGCGCAACAAGATTACCGCCGAGGAGCTCGAGCGCTCGCGCACCCGGCTCCTGAACGACATCGAGCGCGCGCAGCTCGACAGCGGCCAGCTCGTGCGCGCGCTCTCCGAGAACGCGGCGATCGGCGACTGGCGGCTCTTTTTCCTGTATCGCGACCAGCTGCGCAAGGTGACAGTCGCCGACGTGCAGCGCGTCGCCGAGCACTATCTCAAGCGCGCGAACCGCGTGGTCGGACTCTTCGTGCCGAGCGAGCACCCCGAGCGCGCCGAGATTCCGCCGACGCCGGACGTCGCGGCAGAGCTCGCGAACTACCAGGGCGGCGAGCGCGTGCGCCTGGGCGAGGCATTCGACCCCTCCCCGCAGAACATCGAGGCGCGCCTCGTGCGCCGTACGGCGGCGAACGGCATCAAGCTCGCGCTCCTGCCGAAGCAGACGCGCGGCGGCCGCGTGGTGGCGCACCTGGCGCTGCATTGGGGCGACGAGAAAACGCTCATGAACCGCGAGGTGGCGTGCGAGTTCGCGGGCGAGATGCTGCTGCGCGGCACGAAGAAGAGGAGTCGCAGCGAGCTCAAGGAGGCGTTCGACAAGCTGAACGCGCGCGTCTCGGTGAGCGCCGAGGGCGCGACCGTCGAGGTGCGGAGCGAAAACCTGCTGCCTGCGCTCGCGCTCGTGGCCGAAGCACTGCGCGAGCCGTCGTTCCCGCCGGCGGAGTTCGAGGAGCTCAAGCGCGCGACGCTCACCGGCACGCAGGCGCAGCTCTCCGATCCCGCCGCCAACGCCGAGGTGCGGCTCACGCGGCATCTCGAGCGCTATCCGGTAGGCCACCGCAACTACACCCCGACCATCGAGGAGCGCCTCGCCTGGATCCGCAAGACCACGCTCAACGATGCCGAGAGCTGCTATCGCGAGTTGATCGGCGCCACCGGCGCGGACTTCTCCGCCGTGGGCGAATTCGAGCCCGACGCGCTCGCGCGCGCGCTCGAGGAGCTCTTCGGCCCCTGGCGCTCGCCCTACCCCTTCACGCGCGTGCCGTATCGCTACTTCGATCGCCCGGCGGTCGAGGACCAGGTCATCACGCCCGACAAGGCGAACGCGGTGCTGCGCGGCGGCGAGAACGTGCAGATGCGCGACGATCATGCGGATTTCCCGGCGCTGCTCCTCGCGAACTACCTCCTCGGCGGCACCTCGAGCGCGCGGCTTGCCGAGCGCGTGCGCGAGAAGGAGGGCCTGTCCTACAGCACGGGCTCGAGCTTCGGCGCGAGCCCGCTCGACGAGTCGGCGTGGTTCCGCCTCTCGGCGATCTTCGCGCCGCAGAACCGCTCGCGCGTGGAAACCGCGATCCGCGAGGAGATCGCGCGCGCCGTGAAGGGCGGCTTCACCGCTGAGGAAGTCGCCGCCGGCAAGAAGGGCCTGCTCGCGCAGCGGCGGCTTGCGCGCACGCAGGACCGCGCGCTCGCGAGCCGCATCACCTCCTACCTCTTCCTCGGGCGCAGCTTCGCCTGGGACACCGACCTCGAATCCAAGATCGCCGCACTTACGCCGGCGCAGGTCAACGCCGCGCTCGCCAAGTACATCGACCCGTCGAAGCTCTCGCTCGTCGTCGCCGGCGACTTCAAAAAATAGTTCCGATCCAGGGTCGTAATTATTTCGACCTGAATCGTCGTTCCCGGGCCAAGCGGGAACCCATCATTCGAAGAAAGACCTGGACCCCCGCTTCCGCGGGGAGACTAATTGTGACCCTGGATCGGAATTATTTTCGCTTCAGCAGGTCGCGGATTTCTTCCAGCAGCTGCTCCTGCCGCGGCGGCGGCGCGGCCTGCGGCTCCTTTGCCTGCTGGCGCCGGAAATGATTGATCACCTTGACCATCAGGAAGATGACGAACGCGATGACGATGAAGTCGATCACGTTCTGCAGGAATTTGCCGTAGGTCACCTGCGCGTCGCCGACCTCGATGACCAGATCCTCGTAATGAACGCCGCCGATGAGAATCCCGATCAGCGGCATGATGATGTCGGCGACCAGCGACGAGATGATCTTGCCGAATGCCGTGCCGATGATCACGCCGACGGCGAGATCGACTACATTGCCCTTGGTGGCGAACTCGCGGAACTCCTTGAGCCAGCTCATGGGTAGCTCACCTCCAGGATCTCGAGCTTCTCTTCACCCGCCGGCGTGCGCAGCACCACGCTGTCGCCTTGGCGCGCCTTGAGGAGCGCGCGCGCGATCGGCGAGATCCACGACACGTCGCCGCGCTGCGGATCGACCTCGTCGGTGCCGACGATGCGCACGGTGCGCTCGCCGCCGCCGCCTTTCACGCGCACCTGCGCGCCGAAGTAGACCTGGTCGGTGTCGCGGCCCGAGGAATGCACGATGTGCGCCGACTCGAGCCGCTTGATGAGGAAGCGCACGCGCCGGTCGATCTCGCGCAGCCGCTTCTTGCCGTAGAGGTAGTCGGCGTTTTCCGAGCGATCGCCGAGGGAGGCGGCCCATGCGACCGTCTTCACCACCTCGGGCCGCTCGACTTCCACCAGCTGCTTGAGCTCGCTCTTCAGGCGCGCGAAGCCGGCGGGCGTGATGTAATTTTTTCCCGCGGGCGAGCGCGGCGCGGCGCCTTCGATCTCCTCGTCCGCGTCTTCCCTAACGAAGGCCTTCGACATGCGCGGCGCAATTTTAGCTTGAAGGCGTTGGCGCAAACCCGGACAATGCGCTCCACAAGGGGGACGATAAGATGGCCGGGGGGAAGGAAAAGCTCGATTTTCTGACGAAGCTGCGCATCCGCGAGCTGATCCTGATGGGTCTCATCACCATCACCGCGGTGCTCGTCAATCTGCCGCACGAATACGTCGAGGAGACGCTCGGCGTGTCCCACAACACGCTCGTCGCAGTGCTCGGCATCGCGGTGATCATCGGGCTCTTCCTCTACCTCAAGTTCGGCCTGTTCGTCGCGGTGGTGCTGCTGATTGCCGGCGCCAACATGCCCGAGCAGATCGCCGAAGGCCTCAATATCTCGCGCGTGCCCATCATCCTCGCGCTGCTAGCGCTGATCGGGGTCGGGCTGATCAACTACGTGGTGAAGCTCCTGCCGACGGGCCTCGAGTCGCGACCCCGAGAGAAAAGCGCCGAAGGCATCCGCGCTCTCTTCTACGGCATCGAGAAAAACAACCTGGTCTACGCGCGGAAGGTGCTGGCGATGAACTTCGACTCCAACCTGCATCACGACAACGGCTATACGCCGCTTGCCTACGCCGCCATGAAGGGCAATCTGGCGATGATCGAGCTCCTGCTGCGTAACGACGCCAACCCGGCGATGACCACCAAGGAAGGTGATACACCGGTCGAGCTTGCGCTGCGCATGGGGCACGCCGAGGTCGCCGACCTGCTGAAGCTCGCCCGGCAGGAGGCCGACGCCGAGGCGCTCGAAACGCACGAGCAGGCCGCCGCCCTGGCGGGATAATTTCCCGCTGTACCGAGCCTTGGGCCGGCTCGACCGATACTGTATACTTTTCCAGTAATGGACACCACTCTCGCTACTGCGCCCGCGCAGGAGATCTGCCGGGACACGCTGCTCGAGAAGTACGCCAAAGGCAACGAAGCGAGCGTCGATGAGGTGCGCCGGCGCGTGGCGCGTGCGCTCGCCGAGGTCGAGCCCGAGGAGCGCCGCGCACACTGGGAGCGGCGCTTCCTGCAGGCGCAGGTCGACGGCTTCATTCCCGCCGGCCGCATCAATTCGGCCGCCGGCGTACAGCTCCAGGCGACGCTGATCAACTGCTTTGTGCAGCCGGTGGGCGACTCGATTTCCGAAGAGGTCGATGGCCGCCCGGGCATCTACACCGCGCTATTGGAAGCCGCGGAGACCATGCGCCGCGGCGGCGGCGTGGGCTACGACTTCTCCGCCATCCGGCCGAAAGGCGCGGAAGTAAAAGGCACGCGCTCGCGGGCGAGCGGGCCGGTGTCCTACATGCGCGTCTTCGACCGCTCCTGCGAGACGGTGGAGTCGGCGGGCTCGCGGCGCGGCGCGCAGATGGGGGTGCTGCGCTGCGATCACCCGGACGTCGAGGAATTCATCCACGCCAAGGACGCGGGCGATCTCGCCAACTTCAACATCTCGGTGGGCGTCACCGACGAATTCATGCTCGCGATGGAGAAGGATCTGCCGTTCGAGCTCGTGCACAAGGCGAAGCCTTGGCCCGGCGAGGAGACTTACCAGCGCGGCGATGGGCTTTGGGTCTATCGAAAAGTAAGCGCGCGCGACCTGTGGGACCAGATCATGCGCTCGACGTACGACCACGCCGAGCCGGGGATTCTCTTCCTCGACCGCATCAACCGCGACAACAACCTCAACTACTGCGAGACGATCGAAGCCACCAACCCGTGCGCGGAGCAGCCGCTGCCGCCTTACGGCTGCTGCTGCCTCGGCTCGATCGACCTCACGCGCTACGTCACCGACTCCTTCACCGAGCGCGCGCGCTTCGACTTCGAGCACTTCGCCCGCACGGTGGAAGTCGCGGTGCGCATGCTCGACAACGTGCTCGAGGCGACCGCGTGGCCACTCATGCAGCAGCGCACCGAAGCGATGGCGAAGCGGCGCGTCGGTCTTGGCTTCACCGGCCTGGGCGACGCGCTCATCATGCTGCGGCTGCGCTACGACAGCGACGAAGCGCGCCGCATGGCCGCCACGATTTCCGAGGCCATGCGCGACGCCGCCTATCGCGGTTCCGTCGAGCTCGCGCGCGAGCGCGGCGCGTTCCCGCTCTTCAACGCCGACCTCTATCTCTCGGGCACGAGCTTCGCCACGCGCCTGCCGGCGGCGATCAAGCAGCTCATCAAGCAGCACGGCCTGCGCAACTCGCACCTGCTGTCCATCGCGCCCACCGGAACGATCAGCCTCGCCTTCGCGGATAACGCCTCCAACGGCATCGAGCCGCCGTTCTCCTGGACCTACACGCGCAAGAAGCGCATGGCCGACGGCACGCTCAAGGAATTCCCGGTGGAGGATCACGCCTGGCGCCGCTACCAGGCGATGGGCGGCGACGCGCAAAACCTGCCGCCCTACTTCGTCACCGCGCTCGAGCTCACGGCGCGCGCGCACGAGCAGATGGTCGCGGCGGTGGCGCCCTACATCGACACCAGCATCTCGAAGACGGTCAACGTGCCGGAGGCCTATCCCTACGGCGAATTCCAGGACCTTTACTTCCACGCCTGGAAGTCAGGCCTGAAAGGCCTCGCCACCTACCGCCCGAACAAGGTGCTCGGCGCGGTCCTCTCGGTGGGCCGGGCGCCGCAGGACTTCGTGCACGACGACGTGAACCGGCGCATCACCGTCAAATCGGTACCCGCGCCGGTGCTCGCGTCGCTGCGCTGGCCCGGCCGGCCGGACCTCGCGGCGGGCAACCCGGCGTGGACCTACATGGTCGAGCACCCGCACTCCCGCTTCGCCGTGTTCGTCGGCCATGTCGAGAACGGCACGCCGCATCCGTTCGAAGTCTGGGTCAACGGCAGCGAACAACCCCGCGGGCTGGGCGCGCTCGCCAAGACGCTCTCGATGGACATGCGCGCCGCCGACCGCGAATGGCTCAAGCTCAAGCTCGACGCGGTTGCCAAGACGCGCGGCGACGATGCCTTCGACATGCCGTTCCCGCCGCGCGGCGAGAAGAAGCGCATGCCCTCGGTGGTGTCGGCCTTCGCGCAGATCGTGCGCTGGCGCGTCGAGCAGCTCCAGGCGGGCCTCGGCGAGGAGCCGTTCAAGCTCGCGCAGGAGCCAGGCTCCTCCCCGATCATGGATGCGATGTTCGCGCTCAAGGAACCCAAAACCGGGACCGATGGAACGATCTCCTGGACCGTCGACGTACTCAATCCACGCACGGGCGATGATTTCGTGCTCGGGCTGAAAGAGATCACCCTGCCCGATGGTGTGACGCGCCCCTACTCGGTCTGGCTCTCGGGCGAATATCCACGGCCGCTTGATGGCCTGTGCAAGCTGCTCTCGCTCGATATGCGCGTGCTCGATCCCGCGTGGATCGGCATGAAGTTGCGCAAGCTCCTCGATTTTCCCGAGCCGCTCGGCGATTTCATGGCCTTCGTGCCCGGCAGCCGCAGGCAGCAGACCTTCCCCTCGACGGTCGCCTACCTCGCGCGGCTCATCGTGCACCGCTACGCCATGCTCGGCATCCTCGACGAAGAAGGCCTGCCGCGCACGCAAATGGGCATCCTCGAAGCGCCCACCGAGCGCGCCTCACCCGTGCTCGCCGGCGCCCCGTGCCCCGAGTGCGGCAACAGCACGCTGATCCGTCGCGACGGCTGCGATTACTGCACCGCCTGCGGCTACGTCGGCATCTGCGGATAGTTCGGGGACGGAGCCCGAACTCCCGAATCATTCCGGACCGGCGTTACCATGGTGCGCAGAGGGGGCGCCATGAACAGCTTACGGCTCTTGGCAGCGGCGGCGGTCTTTTGCTGCAGCGCTGCATCTTCGCAGAACTTTCCTGCGCGGCCGGTCACGATCGTCGTGCCCTTTTCGGCGGGCGGGCCGACGGACACGATCGCGCGGATCATGGCCGAGCGGATGACGAAGAGTCTCGGGCAGACGGTGGTGGTGGAGAACGTCACCGGGGCGGGCGGCAACATCGCCGTCGGCCGCGTGGTCCGGGCGGCGCCCGACGGCTACTTGGTCAGTATCGGCCACATCGGCCCGCACGTAATCAACGGCGCGATGTACCACCTGGAGTACGACCTGCTGAGGGATCTGGCGCCGGTCGGCATGTTCGTGACGAACCCGCAGATCGTTGTTTCGAAGAACGGCCTGCCCCCGAAAGACCTCAAGTCGCTGATCGAGTACGCGAGGAGCACTCCGATCTCCATTGCCACCGGCGGCGCCGGAACCCCGTCGCACGTCAGTGCGGTGTACTTCCAGAAGCTCACGGGCGGCGGGGCGCAGATCGTTCACTACCGCGGCGGCGCACCGGCGTCGGCGGACGTCATGGCCGGCCACGTCGACATGTTCTTCGACCAAGCGGCGAACGCGCTCCCGCAGATTCGCTCGAGCAAGGTCCGCGCATATGCGGTAACGCAGAGCACACGGCTATCCGTCGCGCCCGATATCCCAACGGTCGACGAAGCAGGCATGCCGGGGTATTACATGGCGGTGTGGCACGGACTCTGGGTGCCGCGCAGCACGCCATCGGGCGTCGTGGCGCGACTCAACTCGGCGATGGTCGATGCCGCAGCGGACGATGGCGTGCGCAAGCGCTTGACAGATCTCGGGCAAGAAATCCTTCCACGGGACAAGCAGACGCCGGAGGCGCTCGGCGCGCATCAAAAGGCGGAGATCGAGAAGTGGTGGCCGCTCATCAAATCGGGCGGCATCAAGGCCGACTAGGCGAAGGCGGCGGATTCCGTTGAGGGAAGCGCTATGAATCGGTTCTCGACCGTCATGACAGCCGGGCTCGCGCTCGCCGCGGCAACGGTGGCTTTGCCCGCGGCGGCGCAAACTTATCCGTCAAAGGCGATACGCCTGGTCTCGCCCTTTCCGCCGGGCGGGAGCGTGGACGTCGTCGGCCGGCTGCTGGCGGCGAAGCTCTCGGAGAGCGTGGGCCAGCAGATGGTCGTGGACAACCGCTCGGGCGCGTCCGGCGTGATCGGCACGGAGGTGGTGAT
>Ga0209577_10004852_pt1 | contig 12602 bp, 5 predicted proteins | sample GraSoiAngelo_109_FD_185874 | JGI IMG/M metagenome (GOLD analysis project Ga0209577, IMG submission 185874) | Grasslands soil microbial communities from the Angelo Coastal Reserve, California, USA - 14_0903_12_20cm (SPAdes) (version 2) | ecosystem: Environmental > Terrestrial > Soil > Grasslands ... | reverse complement strand
GTCCTTCGCGGGCGCGTTGAAGGCGAAGCTGCAACTGACGGACGAGCAGGTCGCGCGCCTGCGCCGGATCGCGCGCGAGGAGACGGCGAAGCTCTCCGAGAGCAAGGCCCAGACGGGCACGACCTCCGAGGCGACCCGGAGCGCCGCGGAGAAGATCAAGGGCATCGTCGGCGAAGAGAAGCTGGCGGCCTTCACGGCCTTCGTCGGCGAGCGCTGGTCGGGCGGCGGAGGCGCGCTGCCCGGCAAGCCGAACTCGGTTCCGACCGACACGCGCATCGTCGTCAACGCGCCTGCCTTCCGCATGGACGTGTTCGAGAACGGCCAGCTCACGAAGACCTATCGCATCGGCATCGGCTACCCGGAGTTCCCCCTGCCGCAGGGGATGCGCAAGGCCGAGCAGATCATCTTCAACCCGACGTGGACGCCGCCCGACGAGCCTTGGGTCAGGGGCAGGGTTCAGCCGGGGGAGGTGATCCCCGCCGGGAGCGGCATGAACCCGCTCGGCCCCTTGAAGATTCCCATCGGCCTGCCGTCGCTCATCCACGGCGGCAAGCAACCCGCGCGGCTCGGACAGTTCGCCTCGCACGGCTGCGTCGGCCTGACCAGCCCGGAGGTGCAGGACTTCGCCGCCGTGCTCGCAGAGGCTTCGGGGACGCGGCTCACGCCGCAGGACATCGCGGGCTACGCGCAGAAGCGCGACAGGACGCAGGTCGTCAAGCTCACGAACCCTGTGCCCGTCGAGTTGCGCTACGAGACCATCGTCGTCGAAGACGGGCGGCTCCACATCTACCGCGACGTGTACGACAAGGGCACGAACACGGAAGAGAACCTGCGCCGCGTGCTCGACGTGTACGGCGTCCGTCTTGAAGACCTGAGCGAGCAGGAGCGCGCGCAGGCGTCGAGCGCGCTTCAGGAGATGGCGCACGACGCGCACGGCAATCCGAGCCGCGACAGCTCCGCGCCCCCGCGTGGCAAGAGCCAGAGCGGGAACGTGACCTACAACGTCAAGGGGCAGAAGGAGGTCGTCATCGAAGTCGCCGCGCTCCGCGGCAAGGGCTACCCCGCGCCCGTCAACCTCACGCCGCCCGCCCCGCAGCCGACGCCGCAGAAGGCAGCGCCGAGGAAGAGGGGCAGGTGACGAAAGGATGAAGTAAGACGGGGAGACTTGGGGACGGGGAGACGGGGCGAATGCGAGCGACAAGACGCGCGGTATCTCGTTCACCCTCTCCCCGTCCACCAATCTCCCCGTCATCATCTCCTGCCTTTTCATCCTTCATCCTTCCGCCTTCATCCCTCGTTTTATACACGGCGTGCCGCGGCGCGTGCTATCATTCCGTTCAAGTCGGCCTCCTCCCCGCCCGAAAGGCCGAGGCAACAGTTGAAGCGAGCGAGATGAAGACAGACCTGCGTCCCAGAACGAGCGAGCCGGCGGCTGGCGCGGCCAAGACGCTTCAGCCGACGCGCCCCGCGCCCCCCTCGGACGCGCCGGAGACGGCCCCAATCCACCAGACCATCACGCCGGAGCAGGCCGCGCTCGCCGCACAGGTGCCGCGCCCGCCGCGCCGGCCCGCGCCCACGCCGCAGGAGTTCAACACGGCGATGGCCCACTTCTACCGCGGCGAGATCACGCGCGCCAACACCTGGCGCAACCGCCTCGACACGACGACCAACTGGGCCGTGCTCACCACCGGCGCGACGCTCTCGTTCGCCTTCTCAAGCCCGACCAACCCGCACTTCGTCATCCTCATCAACACGGTGCTCGTCGGCTTCTTCCTCTTCATGGAGGCGCGGCGCTACCGCTACTACGAAATCTGGTCGAGCCGCGTGCGCCTCGTCGAGACCGGCTACTTCGCGCAGATTCTCACGCCCGACCCGGCGGCGGACGACGCGTGGATGAAGCTCCTCGTCGCCGACCTCCAGTCGCCGCACTTCAACATCAGCGAGTGGGAGGCGCTGGGCCGCCGTCTCCGGCGAAACTACCTCTGGATTTTCGTCCTGCTCGCGGCCTGCTGGAACCTGAAGGTCTATATCCACCCCGTCCCGGCCTACGACTTCAACGCCTTCATAGACCGCGCGACCATCGGCGTCGTCCCCGGCGCGGTGGTGTTTATGATCGGCGTCTTCTTCAACGCCGGGCTGATCGCCTTCGCCGTCATCACGACCCGCCTGCGCGAGGCGACGGGCGAAGTCTTGACCGAGGGCAGCTTCCACCCCTTCCAGCGCATGACGGACTGGACGCGCGAGCGCGCCGCCAAGCGCCAGCCCGCCGCCACCCGCCGCGCCAAGCGCGCACGCGAGCGCGCACGCGCCCCCCGCTCCGGCCAGTTCAGCGGCGAGTGGCGACGCCCCGACATCCACCGCTCGCAAGCCCCCGAAGACATCCACCGCACGCAGTTCCCGAACAAAGAGCCGGTGATAAAATAGATGTTAGATGTCAGATGCTAGATGTCAGTTCAAAACTGCTAGCATCTAGCATCTGACATCTAACATCTGCTCTATGCTTGAACTCGACGGACAACAATTGACTCTCGAAGAGGTCGCGCGCGTGGCGCAGGGCGAGGAGCAAGTGTCGCTCGCGGCGTCGGCGCGCGAGAGGATGGAGGCGTCGCGGCGTGTGGTCGAGCGCATCGTCGCGGAGTCGCGCGTCGTGTACGGCGTAAACACGGGCTTCGGGAAACTCTCGGACGTGACCGTGCCGGCTGACGAGCTGCGGGAGTTGCAGTTGAACCTCGTGCGCAGCCACGCGTGCGGCGTCGGGCAGCCGCTCTCGGAAGAGGAGACGCGCGCGATGATGCTCTTGCGCGCAAACGTCCTCGCGCTCGGCTACAGCGGCGCGCGCTCGGTCGTCGTCGAGACGCTGCTCGCGTTGCTTGAGCGCGGCGTCCGTCCGGTCATCCCCGAAATCGGATCGGTCGGCGCGAGCGGAGACCTCGCGCCGCTCTCACACCTCGCGCTCTGCACGGTCGGCGAGGGCGAAGCCTTCTACGAGGGCGAGCGCCTGCCGGGCGGCGAAGCACTCCGGCGCGCGAGCGTTGAGCCGCTGACGCTTGAGGCGAAAGAGGGGCTGGCGCTCTTGAACGGCACGCAGGCCATGACCGCCGTGGGCGCGCTCGCGCTCGAACGTGCGGAGCGTCTTGCGCGCACGGCGGACGTTTCGGGCGCGATGTCTCTGGAAGCCTTGAAGGGCACGCCCGCTGCCTTCGACGAGCGCATACACCGCGCGCGACCGCACCGCGGGCAGGTTGAAGTGGCCGCGCACCTGAGAGAGCTTCTGCGCGACAGCGAGATTCGCGCCTCGCACGTCGAAGACGACCCGCGCGTGCAGGACGCCTACTCTTTGCGCTGCATGCCGCAGGTGCACGGCGCGTGCCGAGACGCGCTCGCGCACGCGCGCGCCGCCGTCGAGATAGAGACGGGCGCGGCCACCGACAACCCGCTCGTCTTCGCCGACACGGGCGAAGTCATCTCCGGCGGCAACTTCCACGGCGCGCCGCTCGCGCTCGCCTTCGACTACTGCTCAATCGCCCTCGTGCACCTCGGCAACATCGTCGAGCGAAGGGTTGACCGCCTCGTCAACCCCGACAAGAACGAGGGGCTGCCCGCCTTCCTCACGGCGCGCGCGGGCGTCGAGTCGGGCTACATGGTCACGCAGATCGTGGCCGTCGCGCTCCTGAACGAGTGCAAGGTGCTCGCGCACCCGGCATCAACCGACAACCTGCCGACCGACGGCGGCAAAGAGGATCACGTCTCGATGGGCATGACCGCCGCCGTGAAGCTGCGGCGCATCGTCGAGAACTTGGAGCGCGTCGTCGCCGTCGAGCTGATGGCCGCCGCCGAAGGTCTTGAGTACCGCGCGCCGCTTCAACCGGGCCGCGGCGCGCGCCGCGCCTACGAGACGCTGCGCTCGCACGTCCCGCGCCTCACGCGCGACCGGGCGCTCGCGACCGACATCGAGAAGACGGTCGGCGCGCTGCGCCGCGGCGAGTTCGACGTGTAGCGTCACCACGGCGCGGCCTCCCGTGAACCCGCCCTCTCCGGTCACAACTTTTACAAGAATTCCGTTGACTTGCCGCGGCGGCATGGCCTAGAAGTCTGCCGACAGCCTCGCGCCGCTTCGACCGCGGGCGTGTCCTATCCCCCCACGACGCCGGAGGCAGACGATGTCACGAACCACGACCACGACTGCGACACACGCGGCGGAGTCCGAACTGAAGGCCGCCGACGAAGCGGGTCGCGCCCCCGAAGGCGGCACGAATCTTTTGGGCGAGCGGCTGGGCGCGCGCACGCGGCTCTACTCGGTTGACCTGCTGCGCGGCATCGTCATGGTCGTCATGGCGCTCGACCACGTGCGCGAGTTCTTCCACGTGAGCGCGACAACTTATGACCCGCTCGACCTGACAAAGACGAATACGCTGCTCTTCTTCACGCGCTGGGTGACGCACTTCTGTGCGCCGACGTTCGTCTTCCTCGCCGGGACGGGCGCGTTTCTTTCGACCTCGCGCGGGAAGACGAAGCCGGAGCTGGCGCGCTTTCTCGTGACGCGGGGCTTGTGGCTGATTCTTCTGGAGATGACGCTCGTCCGCTTCGGCTGGTTCTTCAACTTCGACTACAGCTTCATGTTCATGCAGGTCATCTGGGCGATAGGCTGTTCGATGATCGTGCTGGCCGGACTCATCTTCCTCCCCGTCCGCGCCATCGCGGCGGTCGGCCTCCTGTTGATCTTCGCGCACGACGCCTTCGACTCCGTCCGCGCCGAGAGCCTCGGCCCGACGAGGTGGCTCTGGGTCGTGCTCCATGAGACGAACGTGGTCGTGCCGCGCCCCGGCATGTTGGTGCTGATGGCCTACCCGCTCGTGCCCTGGGTCGGCGTGATGGCCGCGGGCTACGCGTTCGGGCGTCTGCTCCTGTTCGAGCGCGAGAGGCGGCGGAGGGTTCTGCTGCGACTCGGCGCGGCGTCGGTCGGGCTGTGCGTCGTCTTGCGCGCGGCGAACGTTTACGGCGACCCGCGCCCTTGGGCGGCGCAGGCGTCGGGCTGGTTCACCTTCCTCTCGTTCATCAACACCTCGAAGTACCCGCCGTCGCTCCTGTTCCTGCTGATGACGCTCGGCCCGGCGATACTAGCGCTGGCGCTCTTCGACCGCGCGCCCGGTCGTGAGCCGGGCCTGCTCGCCAGGCCCTTCGTCGTCTTCGGGCGCGTGCCGCTGTTCTACTACCTCCTCCACGTCCCACTCATACACCTCGTCGCGCTCGCGTTCGCCTACGCCGGCGGCGGGCCGGTCGGCTGGCTCTTCAGGAACTGGATCGTCCCGACCACGCCGCCCACGCGGCCCGCCGAGTGGGGCTATGGCCTGCCGGTGGTTTACGCGGTCTGGACCGCCGTCGTCGTCGCGCTCTACCCGCTCTGCCGCTGGTTCGCGGGCGTTAAGGCGCGACGCCGCGACGCGTGGCTCGGCTACCTCTGACGACCACTTTTTGCTTGCATCTCATCTTTCGGAAGAGCACGGGCGCAGCCCCGCACATCCAAATTCGGTAGCGGTGTAATTCCAAATCCGGCTTGCTTGACACGCGCGCGGACGCGCACCTATATTCGTTTTTTGTCCGTCGCTTCTTGAAAGCGTCCGTGAATACCGATGCAGGCGCGAGGAGAGTTTGAGGCGGCGTCCGCCGCCGACGAGCGCTGGATGCGCGAGGCGGTAGGCGCGGCGCGCGAGGCCGCCCGGCGCGGCGAGGTGCCCGTCGGCGCTTGCGTCGTCGGCGGGGACGGCGCGCTCCTCGCCCTGGCCGGCAACCGCACGCGCACCGACTGCGACCCGACGGCGCACGCCGAAGTCCTCGCCCTGCGCGAGGCCGCGAGAAAGGTCGGCAACTACCGTCTGACGGGCGCGGTCGTCTATTCGACGATTGAGCCGTGCGCGATGTGCGCGGGCGCGCTCGTCCAGGCGAGGGTCAAGCGCCTGGTCTATGGCGCGCGGGACGAGAAGGCGGGCGCGGTCGAGTCGGTCTTCCGCGTCTGCGACACGAGTTCTTTGAACCACCGGATGGAGCTGACGCCGGGCGTGCTCGGCGAAGAATGCCGCGCGCTCGTGCAGGGGTTCTTCCAGGCAAGACGCTAAAAAAGTACTGAGTGCTGAGGACTGAGTGAAAACCATTTCTTTGACTCAGTCCTCAGTCCTCAGTCCTCATCACTTAGTTTTTGCGGAGAGGTCGCATAGTGGTTTAGTGCACCGGTCTCGAAAACCGGAGTGGTCGAAAGGCCACCGTGGGTTCGAATCCCACCCTCTCCGCCACATCTCTTTCAAGGTTAACTACTTAGCGGGTAGCTGGCGAGTAAGTTCTTTCCTTCACGCTCACGCCATTTTCGCTACTTGGCGCGAAGTTGGCGCGCCCTCCAGAATGGCGCGTTTCCCCTCTTCCAAGCTGTTGATTGCGTCCCTCAATCTCTTCGGGACGCCGTGCGCGTAACCCCGCGTGACCTTTGTATTGCGTGTCTCGCCCGGCGTGGTTGAGTGGCCCAGAAGGTCCGCGGGTAGTGGCTCACATCAAGGTGAGCGCATGGCTACAATTGTAACGATGAATGAAGAGGCGTAAACATGCCTCATGCATGACCAGTGATTTCGAGAATGATAAAGTCCGGCGCACAAAGCGCGCGAGCCGCTGACGCAAAGTCAGATTCCACCGCTCAACGTGTGCCGTCTGGCCCGACTCTTTACCGACTGGGGTGTGCTGTGCTTCGGGCAGCACGGTTGAATAGGCTTCCCAGAAATCCGTGTAGCAGTGGGCGTGGCGATACTCGTCGGGAATCGCTTCCCACAAGCGGCGGCAAGTCTTCCGGCTGCAATCTCCAATCACGAAAGCAACCACTTGACGGGTCTGCCGACACAGCGCCAGCCAAATCCAGCGTTTCCGCGCTTTCTTCAGCACGAATGACCAGAGTTCATCCAACTCCAGGACGGGGTCTTCGACTTCCACAAGCGTCTCGCAGAGTTCGGGCAAATCATTCACCTTTTTTTAATCCACGAGGTGACTGTGTTACGCGAGACGCCGAAGGTGCGAGACAGCCCGCGCAGGGAACTCCGCTCATCATAAGCGCGAAGGATTTGTTCGCGCTCCTGTTCGGTGTAAGCGTTGCTGCGCGGCTGCTCTCGACTGCGTCGGTGGCAGTCGCGGCACAGATAACGCTGGCGGCCATCAGGAGCCAGGCCGTTACGCACCAGCCGTTCGCTTTGGCAATGCTGACATCGCAGAGTAATAGTGACCATGATTGAACTTTAACATGTCACCTGCACGTGAGCCACTACCAAATTCATGTTGACAGGTGCGTATTATTTGGCATAGCCTCTCGCCCGTCTTCACAAGTTGACGACGGATTGCCCCGAACGGTCTGAGCCTCAGTTTCGTTAGTAGGGAACGCTCACATGAAATCCTCCCGCCGACCCCGTGGCGCGAACCGGCGTCTTCGCCGGGTGTGCTCGCGGCCTGCCTCTCTTCTCAGCTCTATTCTTTGCTGCGCGCTTCTCGCGGCCTCGCCCGCATCAATGCTCGCCGGGCGGACCGAACCCGTGCAGGTAAAAGGCAGTCGGCAGGGGAGCAAGGCCCGCAGGGTCAGGCCGGAGCTGCCGCAGCCTGGCCGGCCCGAGGCGACGCTGCCGAACCTGGATGACGTGCGCAGCCGCCTGCCACTGCCCGTCCAAGTGCCGCCGCCAGTGCCCTCGACGATGCGCTCGCGGCGCAAGCCGCTCGTCTCGCGCCACGGCAGGAGGGTGGGCGACCCGCTCCCGCTGCCGACCCCGACGCCCGCGGTGCCGACGCCCACGCCCTTCCTGCCACCGGCAGCCGGCGGCGGTATTAATCCTTCAGGCTCCAACTCGCCGAGCTCTCTTGCCGGGACGGATCTCTTCGCCTTCTACTCCCCGCGCTTCCTCGTCTCCCCGTCTGACGATCAGTTCCGGTCACTATCAGGGTCCTTCTTCGGGCCTGCGGCCTACGACCTGAACCCGTCGTTCGACTTCTTCGCCCTCTCGATGTTGCAGGCGGGCGGCACCAGGATCGTCTTCGCCAGCAACCGCGAGGGCAACGTCCAGATTTACACGATGAACGCCGACGGGAGCGGCCAGGCCCGGCTCACTTACGACGGCGGCAACGACGACTACCCGCGCTGGTCACCGAGCGGCGCGAAGATCCTCTTCCAGAGCGACCGCGACAACCCCGGCACGGGCTACAACGACATCTACACGATGAACTCGGACGGGACGGGGCAGGTGCGCCTGACCGCCGACACGAACGACAACTGCGCGCCATCATGGTCGTCTGACGGAAGCAAGGTCGTCTTCCAGAGCCTGCGCGACGGCCAGCATTACCAGATCTATTCGATGAACGCCGACGGCAGCGGCCAACTCAACCTCAGCAACAGCTCGGGCAACGACCGCCAGCCTTCGTGGTCGCCGAACGGCGCGAAGATCGCGTTCGCGAGCGACCGCGACCATACAGGCTTCGCGAGCGTTTACGTGATGAACGCGAATGGCACGGGCCAGCAGCGGCTCACCTTCAGCGCCGACGATGTGACCGACGAGCAGCCCGTATGGTCACGCGACGGCTCGAAGATCGCCTTCGTCAGCACGCGCGACGGGAACAAAGAGGTCTACGTCATGAACGCCGACGGCACCGCCCAGACGCGGCTGACGAACGATCTCGGCAACGACGACTCGCCCTACTGGTCTCCCGACGGCTCGAAGATCGTCTTCAGAAGCGACCGGGAGAGAGACTGGAGCGACCCGACCTCGCAGGTCTGGGTGATGAACGCAGACGGCACCGGACAGGTTAACCTCTCGGGCAATGAGTTCGCCGACTACAGCTCGAGCTGGACGTTGGGCGGAGGCAATCAGCCGCCCGTCGCTAACGCCGGAGGCTCCTACAGCGGGATCACGGGGCAGAACACCGTCTTTAACGGAGGAGGTTCGTTCGACCCAGACGGGAGCATCACGAGTTACTCGTGGAACTTCGGCGACGGCGGGACCGGCTCGGGTGCCTCGCTGACTCACGCCTACGCCTCGCCGGGCACCTACACGGTCACGCTCACCGTCACGGATAACTTGGGCGCGCAGGGGAGCGCCACTACCACGGCGACTATCTCCTCTTCCTCGAGTGACGGGTTCGTCCAGAACTTCCTCCAGTGGGGACTCGCCAGGCAGCCCCGCGGCGACGAAGGCGCTTATTGGAGCGACATCCTGCGCTCGGCATACCCGCAGGGGCAGGGCTCGATGCTCCTGGCGATGCAGGAGTTCGGCATGACGGTCTTCGAGTCGGCAGAATACGCCGCGAGGAACCGTTCTGATCACTGGTACGTGTACGATCTCTACAAGTCCTACCTGATGAGGGACCCTGACCCCGACGGCTGGGCCTGGTGGGAGGTTCAACTGCCCTCGATGGGCAGGGAGCAGTTGCGCCACGCCTTCGACGAGTCAATCGAGTTCCACAACATCGTGGCGACGCTGACGACGAGCGGCCCGCCTTCGCCGGCGGCCTCCTCGCTCGCCACGGCGAGGGTTGACCCATTTAACGAGACGGGCGACCAGATTCAGGCGCGCGACTGCGAGTGGGGCATCTCGCTCCTCGCCCTGCCAGGTCGCGCCGGCCTCGATCTGGGTCTCGGCCTCTCTTACTCGTCGCTGGTGTGGACTCGCTCGGGCCCCTACGCCTACTTCGACGAGGACAGAGGCTCGCCGAGTCCGGGCTTCCGGCTGGGCTTCGCCTCGATCAGGGGGCCGTATTTCGACGCGCAGACGGCGAGGAACGTCTACACGCTTGTCACCTCGTCTGGCCGCCGCGTGGAGCTGCGGCAGGTGGGGACTTCCAGCACCTACGAGGCCGGAGACTCCTCCTACCTGCAACTGATCGCCGGCAGCAGCCTCCTGCTGCGCTCGACCGACGGGACGCAAGTGAGCTTCTCGACGTTCGCCAACGGGTGGCAGCCTACCTGGGTCGAAGACCGGAACGGCAACTTCATCAGCGTTAATTACGACTGGCGCGGCGACATCCAGAACGTCACCGACACGCTCGGTCGCGTCATAACTTTCAACTACGATACAAACGCCAACCTGAGCACGATCACCCAAGTCTGGCAAGTCAACGGCGCGTCACAGACGCACACCTGGGCGAGCTTCGGCTGGGGCACGAAGCTCTTGCAGCCGGGCTTCTCCTCGGTCACGGCGGTCGGCACCTACGGCGGGGAGACCGTCCCGGTGCTCTCGCAGGTGAATCTCGACGACGGCTCCTATTACACCTTCGAGTACACCTCCGCAGGGCAGGTTAACGCCGTCCACCGTTACAGCTCGGATAATGTCGAGCGGTCGCGCACAAGTTATGATTACGCGACTCTGGCTGACGACTGCCCGCGCGTCATCGCCGCGCGCGTCCGTGCAGATAACTGGACGGGCATTAACGGCATGCCGGCAGAGGTCGTGACGCAATATGGCGTCGAGAGCGACGGCTCGCACTCCATGACCGCGCCGGATGAGACTGTCTACAAGGAGTATTACGGGGCGGGATGGCAGAAGGGACTGGTGACGCAGGAGGTGGTCGAGTCGGGAGGCGCGGAGCAGAGGCTGGCGGTCACGACGTGGGACCAGGACAACACCTCAGTCCCCTACCAGACCAACCCGCGCGTGACAGAGACGAACATCTACGACTTCCCGGCGGGTGCGCCGAGCAACCGCCGCCGCACAACGATAGATTACGACTCTTACGCGCAATACGGGCTGCCACACGTGGTGACGGAGTACGCCTCGGACGGGGCGACGCCGATCAGTCAAACCTACAACGACTACAACCTGTCGCAGGCTTACCTCGACCGGCGGATCATCGGGCTGGTCTCGGCCAGGCACGTCTACGATCCGGTGGCCGGGCAGTGGCTGGCGAAGACGACCTACGCCTACGACGAGGCCGACAGCGTCCAGCCGCAGGCCGCGGCGGCCACGGGCCACGACCAGTCTTACGACTCATCGTTCCTGACACGCGGCGATGTCACATCGGCCTCGCGCTGGGACGTGACCGACATTAACAACACCGCCAAGGCCCACACGACGCGGATGACCTATAACGCCGCCGGCTCTATGCTCAGCACGACCGACCCGGCGAGCCACCAGAGCAGCATCGGCTACGCCGACTCATTCTCCGACGGCAACAACACGCGCAACACCTTCGCCTACCCGACGACCTTGACGGACGGGGACGGCTTCTCCTCCACCGTCCAGTACAACTTCGACTTCGGCGCGAAGACGCGCGTCGAGGGGCCGCCGCCCGCGAACCAGCCGAACGGCCTCATCCAGACCTTCGCCTACGACGGCGCGGCGCGCCTCCAGCAGGTGACGACCGAGAACAGCGGGGCCTACGCGCGCTACCTCTATGGGCCGAACTACGTCGTCACGATCGTTACTGTTAACGAGGTCGCCGACGACGCCTTCACGTACACGGGCTTCGACGGGATGGGGCGGGCGGTCGCCGCGTCGAGTAACAACCCCGGCGTCAACAACGACTACAAGGCGCAGGTTACTCAGTACGACCCGATGGGCCGGGCGATGAAGCAGTCGAACCCGGCGGAGGTGGATGCCTCGTGGAACCCCACGGGGGACGATTCCGCCGGCTGGCTCTACACGCAGCAGAGTTACGACTGGAAGGGCAGGCCGAGGGTGACGACCAACACCGACGGCACACAGAGAAGCTCCACCTATGAGGGCTGCGGGTGCGCTGGCGGCGAGGTCGTCACGCTCACCGACGAGGTGGGAAGGCAGCAGAAGCTTTACAGCGATCCGCTCGGTCGCCGGTGGAAGACCGAAGTCATGAACGGGGATGGGAGCGTCTATTCAACGACCGAGAGCACGCTCAACGCCCTCGACCAGCCGACGCTTGTGCGACAGTTCCAGGGCACCGACCAGAGCGGCATCTTTCAAGACATGGCTACGGGCTACGATGGCTATGGCCGTTTGCAGAGCAGGCACGCGCCCGCGCAAGACGCCGGCAGGAACACCACCTACACCTACTACGCCGACGACACGGTGGCGACGGTCACGGACGCGCGCGGGGCGCAGACCACCTACCACTACAACGGGCGTCACTTGGTCGAGGATGTCCTGTACGACGGCTCCCAGGTCGGGGTGCAGTCGGTGTCGGTGAATTATGATTACGACGGTGCGGGCAACCGCATCCTCATGGATGAAGGAGGCGGGGGCAGCACCACCTACGGCTACAACACGCTTTCACAACTGCAAACGGAGGTGCGCCACTTCAGCGGGCTTTCCGGCTCGTTCCCGATCAGCTACGAGTACAACCTGGCCGGCCAGCCCAAGAAGATAACCGACCCGTTCGGCGCGAGCGTCAACTACGCGTATGACCAGGCGGGGCGGACGCAGGCCGTCACCAACACCGGGTTCGCCAACGCGTCGAACGTGTCGAGCTACGCCACGGGGATGCAGTACCGCGCCTGGGGCGGCCTCAAGCAGTTCGCCTTCGGGGCCGACTCCACCCACTCCGTCGCGCTCACCTACGACGGGCGGATGCGCGTGCACACCTATCACGTCAATTATAGCGGCCCTTTCTCAAGCTACACC
>Ga0209577_10004850_pt1 | contig 12607 bp, 16 predicted proteins | sample GraSoiAngelo_109_FD_185874 | JGI IMG/M metagenome (GOLD analysis project Ga0209577, IMG submission 185874) | Grasslands soil microbial communities from the Angelo Coastal Reserve, California, USA - 14_0903_12_20cm (SPAdes) (version 2) | ecosystem: Environmental > Terrestrial > Soil > Grasslands... | reverse complement strand
TGAGAAGTGATGAATGATGAATGCGGAGTGATGAATGTAAGGACGGCTCGAGCCGTGAAAGACAACGTGCTCTTCATTCATCATTCATCATTCTGCATTCATCATTTCGGAGAGTGTGACAGATGGCGAACAAAGTGGCGCACGAGGCTTTCAACCACCTGATCGGCGACTTGCGGGCGACGCACGGCAACAACCTCGCGTGCGTGGTGCTGTACGGCTCGGCGGCGTCGGGCGACTTCGTGCAGATCGAGTCGGACTACAACCTGCTTATCGCCCTCGACCGCATCACGCCGGAGGACTTGCGTCTGGCGCAAGCGCCGATGCGCGAGTGGCGGCGGCTCGGCCACCCGCTCCCCGTCTATTTCACGTCCCGTGAGCTGCACGACGCGGCGGACGTGTTTCCCATCGAGTTCTATCAGATGGAGCGCGCGCGCGTCGTGCTCTACGGGCGCGACCCGTTCGAGGGCCTGCGAATCTCGGACGAGAACCTGCGCCACCAGACGGAGTACGAACTGCGCAGCAAGCTCATCCAACTGCGTCGGCTCTACATCCCCGCCTCCGCCTCGGTCGAGCGGCTGCGGGACTTGATGTGCGACAGCCTGTCGAGCTTCGCCACGCTGTTCGCACCCGTGCTGATGCTGCACGGCGAGGAGCCGCCCGTCCTGAAGCGCGAGGTGGCGCGCGCGACGGCCAGATTGTTAAAGCTTGACGGCGGGGTGTTCGAGCGCGTCTTCGAGTTGCGCGAGGCGGGCGACGCGCACGCGCTCGGCGAGCGCGAGGCGGACGAACTCTTCGCCGACTACATGGCGCAGGTCGAGCGCGTCATCGAGGCGGTGGATAGGCTCGAAGTTTCCGGCGCGGGTAAAATTTCGTCGGTTTGATTTTCATCTCGTCAGGCATTGTAGGAAGTGAGGAGGATTGTGATGAAGGTAAGAAGGGTGTTGCTGTTGGCGTTGGTCGTGCTCGTCTCGGTCTCGACGGGCGGCTGCGGATACAACACGCTCGTCACGAAGCAGCAGAACGTCAGGCGCAGTTGGTCTGACGTTGAGAGCAATCTTCAGCGGCGTGCCGACCTGGTGCCCAACCTCGTCGCCGCCGCGCAATCGGCGGGCGTGCAGGAGCAGGAAGTCTTCGGGCAGGTCGCGGCGGCGCGCTCGCGCCTGCTGAACGCGGAGGGCGCGCCGGCGCAGGGCGCGGACGGCGACAAGACGCCGGAGCAGAAGCAGGCCGTGATTGACGCGGCCAACAGCTTCGGCGGGACGGTGGGGCGACTGCTCTCCTTACAGGAGAACTACCCGCAACTGCGTTCGAGCGAATTATTCATGAAGGTGCAGGACGAGTTGTCCGGGACGGAGAACCGCATCAACGTCGCCCGCCAGGACTACAACGCGGCGGTGCAGGATTACAACACCGCGCGCGGGCAGTTCCCGATGGTCATCGCGGCGAGGATGTACGGCTTCAAGGAGGAGCCTTATTTCAAGGCCGAGGAGGGCGCGAAACAGGCTCCGCGGATTGACCCCAACGTACTACGCAGGCCGGACACTTCGCCGAACCGCTGACGTAGAGTCGAGACGCGCGCGCGACGAGTGGAAGGATGCCATCGGATTAATCCCTGCAACTCGGAAGATGAAAGAGGCCGCACACGCGGCCTCTTTCATCTCGCGGCGACGCCGCCGAACTTCGCGACGCCGGACTTAAAAGGTGCGCCTCTTCTCGTCCTCAGAATCCGCGCGAGCTGCACATGCCGCAGTGGTCGCAGGGCTTGCCGCCCGGCTCGACGTTGCAGGTCTTCTCGCGCTCGAACAGCTCGACGAGTTCCGAGACGGCCTCGCCTATCCCCGTGAACTGCTCCTGGCTAGGGTGTGAAGTTGCAGGGACGTATGTCCCGCTCAGCCACGCCGGGCGCGCGTTCGTCGGGGTTGACGAAGGGGTTTGCCGCGGCGCGCCCGCGCCCGGTGTCGTCGGCAACATGCCGCCACGCGTTTCGTGCTCGCGGCGCTCGCCGTGCGAGAGGTGCGATTCGATGTCCGCGAGACGCCTCTGAATCTCCGACAGGCTGGCCCGCAACGCGGCCAGCTCGCCCGCGCCGATGCTTACAGCGCCGCCCTCGCCGCCCCGCTCCGGCTCGTCCGAGAGCCGGCGCGCGACGCGCTCGGCCAACTCGCGTACCCTGTCTTGCTCGCTGCTGCTCATCAGACAGTCTTCAGTCTTCAGTCCTCGGTCTTCAATTTTTAGTCTTCAGTCCCCGGCTTTCAGCCGGAGGCGCGTCCGGCCTTCGCCTCGTCTTCGAGGAGGTCAACGCGGTCAACGACTCCGACGATGGCCGAATCAATCGCCGCGCCCTGCTCGCCCGTGGCGGCGGTCGAGGCGCTCCATCCCTCCTGCACGACGAGGACGAGGTCGCCTATTCCAGCGTCAACCGAGTCGAGCGCGAGCAGGGTCGCTCCCCACTCCTCGCCCGCGGGCGTGACCGGCTGGCAGAGCATCACACGCGCGTTTTGGTAGCGCTCATTCTTCTGCGTCGCTACGACGTTGCCGACGACGCGCGCCAGGATCACGTGCGCCTCCCCTTCGACACGTGGCCTTCGGAATCCACGATGCCGATGATCGTGCAGTCGGTCGGCGTGTCCTCGCGCCTGAAGGGAAAGCTCGCCTCCTTGCCCCGGCACCAGAAGACCAGCTCGCCCACGCCTGCGCCGATGGCGTCGAGCGCCACGAGCGGCTGGCCCTGCGGCTGCAAGTCGGCGTTGAGCGACTGCACGACGAGGAGCTTGCGCCCCTCCAGCGAATCGTTCTTCACCGTAGCCACGACTGTGCCGATGACGCGCGCGAGTTGCATGAGAGCTGTTAGCTGTTAGCTATTGGCTGTTAGCTTTTCACGCCAACCCGGCGACGCTCCCACGTCGTCGTCCGACCATCGGAAAGGTTTAAGCTAAAAGCTAATGGCTAATAGCTAACAGCTAATCGTTAATAAAATCCACAGTGTCCACGATGCCGACGATGGCGGCGTCAACGGGCTTGTCCTTCATGCCTTCGGCGAGGCGCGCGCTGGAGCCTGCGACGACGAGGACGCGCTCGTGGAAGCCCGCGCCGACCGTGTCCACGGCGACGACGTAGCCTGACGCGTCCGAGCCGTCGAGGTTCAGAGGGCGGACGAGCAAGAGCTTGTTGCCCTTCAGACGCTCGTCCTTCTGCGTCGAGACGACCGTGCCGAGGATGCGCGATGCGCGCGATAATCATAAAAGGCGTGAACCGTAAACCGTGACAAGAAAAACCCGTTGGGCAAGAACCGCGAGCCGCGACAACACTCAACCTCTCTGGTCACGGTTTACGGTTCACGGTTTACGGCTTTTATCTTTCCCCGCCGACGGGCAGGGCCTCGTCAACGCTGCCGTGCGGGCGCGGGATGACGTGGACGCTGACGAGTTCGCCGACGCGGCGTGCGGCGGCAGCGCCCGCGTCGGTGGCGGCCTTCACTGCGGCCACGTCGCCGCGCACGATGGCGGTGACGAAGCCCGCGCCGATCTTCTCGTAGCCGACCAGCGTGACGTTGGCGGCCTTGACCATCGCGTCCGCCGCCTCGATCATCGCCACGAGTCCCTTCGTCTCGACCATTCCGAGTGCTTCTTGAGGCATTATCCTTCTCCGATCCGCTGTCTCTGTTTATTAACTGCTTATTAACCGCTTGAGCAAACTCGGTCGGCCAACCCTTCCGGCTTGCAGGTCGCCTTCCGCGCCGCCGCCCGCCGCCTCAGCCCCGGCGCTGGTACTCCGCATACTTGAAAACGAAAACGAAATCAAACGGGGCGCGCGTCTCCCGTTCGACTTCGGCGGGCAGGCGCAACGCCACAGTCTGTCCCAGCACGTTTCTCGTCGCGCCCGAACTCCCGCCTTCGGGGCTGATTTCAAACTCCAGAGTGAACCTGCCCGACTGCCCGCCGTCTATCCTCACGACCCTCTCGGCGAGAAAGACCGGCCCGCCCGCCGCCGCCTCATTGCTCAGAGAGCGCAGTCGCAGGCGCTGGCCGCTCTCCTTGATGACCACCTCGCAGCGCCCGAAGTCCAGCGACGCGGGCACGTCGTTCGCGTTCGCGACTTCGAGTATAACGGAAGTGCTGCCGTCGGCCACACTCCAGAGGCCGCGGGCCTTCAACGTCACACCGCCGCGCGTGAGCGAGAGCGTGTCGCCCTCGAACTTGGTCGTGGCGAGCGCGGCCCCTTCCTGGCCGGCCAGGGGGACGAGGTCGCCCCCGTCGGGCGGGCACGCCGTCAGGAGCACGCAGGCAGCGAGCAGGAGGGCGAGCGCCAGCGCCTTCATTCCCGCGACCCCGCCTTTGAAACGCCACGCGGGCGAAGTGTCTCGCATCAGGCCCTTGAACGGTTCGACTCAGTTCCGACCGGCGCGGATGTTGTTTTCGACGTAGGTGTACAGATCGTCGTCGGTCTTCATGCCGCCACGATACCAGTTCTGCACCATGTATGCCTGCTGCTCGACGTTGTAGCTGTCCCATGGGTCGCCGGCCTTGTAGTTGTACGCCGCGTTCCTATCGTGCTTCGTGATGATGGCGTGGCCCTGCGAGACCATGGAGTTGACCATGTATTCCCAACCGAAGCGGCTGTGTTGGCCCTGCCAGACGTGCGTCAGCTCGTGTATGAACGTGTCCCTGATGCCGGGCTGATCCGCGCCGTTTTTGAAAACGTCCGGCCCGAAGTAGATCGTGTAGTGACGCGAGCCGAGCAGGGGCAGCAGGGTGGAGACGGAGGCCATCGTGACGGGCACTCCCTGGTTGCCGGGCAGGTAGTAACCGGCGATGTGGACTTTGTCGTAAGGCAACTGGTCGCGGAAGACCTGTCGGGCCAGGTCTATCTCCGACTGATTAAGCAGGCGACTGGGCATGTCAACACCTCCCCGAACGCGCAGGGCGTGCGCGTCCGCCGAAACCGTCTGACTTTTATTGGCCGACTCGCGCCGCCTGGCACAGCAGCTCGATCAGCTCTTCGCGGGTGAGGGCGATTTTGCCCGCGCCGTTCGCGCCCGTCCTGGCCGCGTCCGCGCGCTCGCCCGTGGGACATACGACTTGAGTCTCGTGCAGGTAGCCGCAAGACTGGCAGCGCGCTCGTTCGTCGAGATAGCCCGCGCGCTCGCGCACCTCAATGAGCTTCTCGATGGAGTCGGGCGGCAGGTTGCGCGCGCCGCCGAGCGCGCGCGAGAGAATCGCAATCTTCGCGGTGTGCTCCAGAGTTTCGAGACGGTCGAAAGCCTGCCACACGTCCGCGCCGTAGGCGACCGCGCCGTGGTTCGCCATCAACAGCGCGTTGTGATTCTTGACGAGCGGGCGCATCGCATCAGTCAACTCGTCGGTCGAGGGCGTGCCGTACTCGGCGAGCGGAACGCAGCCCAGGGTCAGGATGACTTCGGAGAGGATCGGCTGGTCAATCGCCAGTCCTGCGACGGCGAAGGCCGAGCCGTGCGGCGGGTGCGCGTGGCAGACCGCGCGCACGTCCTCGCGCTCGCGGTAGATGAGCAGGTGCATCGCCAACTCCGACGAGACGCGCCGGTCGTCGAGGGCTTTGCCTTCGAGGTCTGTGACGGCGAGCATCTCCTCCGTCATACGCCCCTTGCACGTCTGCGTCGGCGTGGCGACGATGCGCCCGTCGTCGAGGCGCACGCTGACATTGCCGTCGGAGGAGACGACGTAAGAGCGCTCGTACATCAATCGCCCCACGCGCACGATCTCGCGCCGGGCTGTCTGTTCGTCCATCAGAATTTACATGGGCGCGTCAATCGCTTCCCACCGGCTTTCCGCCTGTGAAGAACGGTATCTCAATATCTTTCGTAACCGTGACAGGAACGCCGTTAATTGTCTCCGGCTCGAAGTAGATAAGCCGCGCCGCGCTCTCGGCTGCTTTCTGCATCGCGTCAGGCATCAAGGGTTGAAGCTGTTCGACATCCTGCACCTTACCATCCGCGCCGAAGATTACGCGCACCAACATGGAAGTCGGATATGCTTCTGAATAGCGCGGCACACGCGCGTGCGGTATTAAGTGGATGAAGAGCGGCTTCGTCTCGGTGACGAGGTCGCGGCGGTACATGCGGCAGCTATGGCCGTAGCCGCGTCCGGGGGCGAGGCCGAGGTGAACGTCTTCTTGTTCCAGTCGCGCCGTCATCCTCACGAACCGCCCGCCGGTTCCATGAAAATTGAACAGCACGCCGAGGAACGAGCCGATGATTAAAGTCAGCGTGAACGGAAGGACTCTTTTCAGCAAGCATGAAAACATGGCCGGACTCCTTGTCAGTTCTGCTGCAACTCCTGCTCTTCGCGCTGCGCGATCTCCTCGTAGGGGAGGATGCTGCGCGGGTTTGTGATGCAAGTGATCTGCGGTCGCGCCAGGAAGTACGATAGCGATTCCAGCGAAATGGTCAAGTCAACCGCCTTCACCTTCACGCCGAGGCGCGCGTGCAGACGCACGGGCGCGAAGTTCAAGACGGCCTTCACTCCTGCCGACATCACCTGATTCAAGACGCGCTGCGCGACGCGCGCGGGCACGGCGATGACGGCCACGTCAATCCCTTCCTCGCGCACGACGCGCGCGAGCCGGCGCACGTCGTAAACCGCAACCAGCGCGTGCCCCAACTTCTTGCCGATCTTCTCGCGGTCGTTGTCGAAGAGCGCGACCACCTCGAAGTTCGACTCGCGGAAGCCGTTGTAGTTGGCGAGCGCCGTGCCGAGGTTGCCCGCGCCGACGATGCCGACGCGGTGCGCGCGGTCGAGGCCGAGTATCTGCGTGAGGTGGCGTCGCAGCTCGTCCACCGAGTAGCCGACGCCGCGCGTGCCGAACTCGCCGAAGTACGCGAGGTCTTTGCGTATCTGCGCCGAGTTCATGTTGAACTGGTCGGCGAGCGCCTGCGACGAGATGGTCTTGATGCCGGCTGCGGCCAGTAGATTCAGGCAGCGCAGATAGACGCTCAGGCGGCTCGTCGTCAACTCCGAAATTTTCTCCGATTTCATCGCGCGCCTTTTCTCTGGAGAGAGCGGCCTACAGTATAGCGCGCGGGGGGCCGCCGCGGAAAGACTCGCGGCACGCGGCGCGTCAATGGGCGACCGCGCGGGCGCTCGCATTCATCATTCACCGTTCCGCGCTCATCACTCCCCAAGCGTTTGCCGAACCCTCCGGGTTCATCTAAAATCGGACGGAAACGTGAGGCGCTCCCGAAATCCCTTCTCTCGTCAAAGCAAGATAGATGATCGCACACCTTTCCGGGACTCTTTTGGCGAAGCACGCGACGAGCGTCATCTTGGACGTGGGCGGCGTCGGCTACGAGGTGACGATCCCCGTCACCACCTTCTACGACCTCGGCGACACAGGCGCGCCCGTCCGTCTGAGAATCTACACGCACGTCCGCGAGGAGGCGCTGCAACTCTTCGGCTTCCGCACCGAGCGCGAGCGCGAGCTGTTCACGCTGCTCATCTCGGTGAGCGGCATCGGGCCGAAGTCGGCGGTCGCGATGCTTTCGGGCATGAGCGCCGACGAGATCGTCACCGCGATTCGCACCAACAACTACGCGCGGCTGACTTCGATTCCGGGCGTGGGCCGGAAGACCGCCGAGCGGCTCGTCATCGAACTGCGCGACAAGATGGCCGCGCTCTCCAGCCCCGCGCTCGACGAGGAGTTCGCGGCGGGCGCGGGCGCGCCGCAGACGGAGGACGCGCTGCGCGAGGACACGCTCGCCGCGCTCCTGCAACTCGGCTTCCCACGGCCCGCCGCGGAGAAAGTCATCACCCACGCCATGAGCGAGGGCGGCGAGCTTTCGGTGGAAGTGCTGCTGCGCCGCTCCCTGCGGCAACTCTCGAAAGGATGAGACGGAAGTGATGAATGCGGAGTGATGAATGATGAATAAGAGAAGGCTCGTGTCTTAACATTCATCACTCCGCATTCATCATTCATCATTTCTTTTATGTCTGACCCTGACCCCGTGAGCGTGCGCGAACTGAAGCCGACGGACGACGAGCGGCAGTTCGAGTTGAGCTTGAGGCCGACGCGACTGGCCGAGTACATCGGCCAGAGGAAGGCGACCGAGAACCTCGGCATCTACATCCGCGCCGCGCGCGGGCGGCGCGAGGCGCTCGACCACGTTCTGCTGACCGGCCCGCCGGGCCTCGGCAAAACGACGCTCGCTAACATCGTCGCCAACGAGATGGGCGCGGAGCTGCGCTCGACCGCCGGGCCGGTCATCGAAAAGCCGGGCGAACTGGCGGCGCTGCTGTCGAACTTGCAGGAGGGCGACGTTCTCTTCATAGATGAGATTCACCGTCTCAACCCCGCGATTGAGGAGGTGCTCTACCCGGCGATGGAGGACTACCAGCTCGACATCATGATCGGGCAGGGTGCGGCGGCCCGCTCCATCAAGCTCCCCCTGCCGAAGTTCACTTTAGTCGGCGCGACCACGCGGCCCGGCCTGATTACGTCCCCCCTGCGCGGTCGCTTCGGCATCATCTTCCACCTCAACTTCTACACGCACGAAGAACTCGAACTCATCGTCCGCCGCTCCGCCGAAATCCTCGGCACGGACATTGACGACGGCGGCGCGCGTGAGATCGCGCGCCGCGCGCGCGGAACCCCGCGCATCGCCAACCGACTGCTCCGGCGCGTGCGCGACTACGCCGAGGTCGAGCACGACGGGCGCATCACCAAAGAGGTCGCCGACGACGCACTTAACCGCATGGAGGTCGACACCTTCGGCCTCGACGAGATGGACAGGAAGCTCCTGCTGATGATCATTCAACAGCACATGGGCGGCCCCGTCGGCCTCAACCACATGTCCGCCGCGCTGCAAGAGGAGAAGGACTCCATCGAGGAGATCATCGAGCCTTACCTCATCCAGATCGGCTTCCTCAACCGCACACCACGGGGCCGCACCGCCACGCGCCTCGCCTACGAGCACTTCGGCATCGCACCCCCGCAGCAGCAACAGTCGCGCCCCGGACTCTTCGACGCCGAATAATTCCCTTCGGAGCTTGAGCGCCTTGAGACTCCAACCTCGCACACGTCGAACTCTCGCCGCCGCGCTCCTCGCGTGCGCCATCTTCAACGGCGCGCGCGGGCAAATTCGCGGCGGCGACGGTACGCCGCAACGCGAGTCGCAGCCCGCGCAGAAGCAAGGGCCGCAGAAGCAGGGGGTGCGGGAGCAAGGGGCGCAGAAGAGGGCGGACGCCGACGCGGCGCGCAAGGCGCGGGAGGTGCGCGAGGCGGTCGCCGCGCTGCGCGAAGTCGCGGACGACGCGCGCTCGTTCGACGACCTCTACGAGAGCGCACGCTTGCAGTCGGAGGCGGCGGACGCCCTCTGGCCTTACGACGAGCAGGCGGCGCGCGCCGTCCTGCGCCGCGCTTGGGACGCCGCCAACGCGCCGGGCGCTGAAGACAAGGTGCACGGCTTCGGGACTTCCGAAGACTCAAAGGAGGACGCGCGGAACACTCTGACGAGCGCGCGACGCCTCATCATCAAGGCCGCCATCAAGCACGACCCGCGCCTGTCCGACACCTTCATGCGCGACTTCGAGCGCGGACTAAGCGAGGACGAATCGTCCTCGCCGGAGCAGGGCGAACAGCCCGCAGCGCAGGCGGGCGAACAGACCAAAGATTCTTCGGCGTCAGATTCTTCTGCGTCGGGTCGCGGCAGGCGTGACCTGAGTTCTTCCGACTGGCAACGCATCGTCATCGCGGGCCAACTCTCCGACGAAGGCGAATTTAAGAGCGCAGCCGAACTGGTCGCGCCGCTCGTCGCCGAAGGCCCTTCGTCGCAGTTCCTCAGCTTCATCCTCGCCCTGCGCCGGGGCGACGCGCACGACGCCGACGCGCTCTACCTGCGCCTGCTCGAACAGACGCGCGCCGACGCGGGCGCGGACGCCAACGACGTACTCATCCTCTCGACGCCCGTCGTCTCGCCCGACCTCTACGTCGTCGTTAACGCGGACGGCTCCGCCGCCTTCACCCCGCGTTATCGCAGAAGCGGTGGGGAGCCGAGCGCGGCACAGCCGTTCCCCCCGGAGCTGCGCGCCGCCTTCTACAGCACGGCGGCCTCCGTGCTCCTCAGACCGCGCGCGCCGCGCGGCGTCGGGCAGCCCGGCGACGACTCCGCGGCGCTCTACTTCGCAATCGGTCGCCTGCTCCCCTTCTTCGAGCGCGAAGCGCCGCAACTCGCCCCCGCCTTGCACGCGCGCATGGCCGCGCTCGCGTCCGAGATGGACGCGGCGCGGCGCGATGCGCTCGCGGCGAAGATGGACTTGAGCAGCCTGACGCCCAGGAACTACTCCGACCCGCTGGCCTACTGGACGGACGCGGTCTCCGGCGCGCGCGACGCAGCCGGGCGCGACTCCATGCGGCTGCGCGTCCTGTTCGTCGCCGTGGATAAAAGACTCTGGGATCGCGCGCGCGGCGTCGCCGACGAGATGGAGGACATGGAGGAGCGCCGCGCGGCGCGGCTCACCATCGCCATCTTCCAGGTCTTGGACATCGCGCGCGCTTACACCGACGATGACGATGCGGACGACTTCGTGCGCGCCGCCGACTTCGTGCGCGCGGCGGACGTGCCACCGGAGGTGCGCGCCGCGGGACTAGCGCAGGCCGCGGAGCTTGCCGCGCGGCGCGGGAAGCGTGAGCGCGCCGATGATCTGCTCGCGGAGGCCGCCGGTTACGCCGCGCAGGCCGACCGCGGCCAGCAGCGCGCGGCGGCGCTCGCGCTCGTCACACTCTCGGCGTCGCGCGCAGACGCGGGGCGCGTGTGGGAGTCTCTGCCGTCGCTCGTGCGCGCCGCGAATGAGGTTGACGAGTTGCAGTGGGGCGCGTTGAACTTCAGGTTCGCGCTCGGCCCGAAGAGGTTCGAGTTCGGCGTCCCGACCCCGGCGCTGAGCCTCCCCGACGTGTTCGCCGCGGCGGCGCGGCTCGACGCCGTGCGCGCGCTCGCCGAGGCGCGCACGCTCAAGGACGAGGTGCTGCGCGCCTACTCGACCTTGGCCGCCGCGCGCGCGGCGCTTGAGAAAAGTTCGCGCGCGCGGGCCGCCGTCGCGCGCTGAGGTTTTGCGGCGGGGCGGGAAATGACGGACAATCGGGCGTGTGCCGATTGCGGATTTCGGATTGCGGAAGTGGATTTAAAAACAACATTGCTTTCATCAATCCGCAATCCAAAATCCGCATTCCGCAATCACGAGGGCGGTGAATGATGGAGAGCTTGCGACGGACAGTTCCCTTCTTCTCGCGGCGGCGCTGGGGCGTGAAGAACCTCGCGCCGTGGAAGACCATACTCCAGCACACCGCCCACCAATTTCACGAGAACGACCTGTTTACGCCCGCCGCCGCGATGAGCTACTTCGGGCTGCTGACACTGTTCCCGGCGCTCCTGGTCATGCTCGCCATCGGCAACCGCTTCGCCGCCGGGAGCGAGGCGCTCTCGCACATCGTCGAGGTCTATCCAGGCTCGCGCGAGTTTTTGCGCGCGACCGTCCGCTCGCTCAAAGACGTGGGCTGGGCCGGCATCGCGAGCGCGGCGGTCGTCACGCTGTGGGCCGGCTCGTGGGTCTTCGCCGTCATCGAGCGAGCCTTGAACCGCATCTGGGGCACGCGCCCGCGCGCCTTCCTCCACGGACGCGCGCTCACGCTCGGCATGATCGGCGCGGTCGGCGTGCTGCTGATCGTCTCGGTGTTCCTGACCTCGGTGCTCGTCGGGTTGCAGGAGTTGATTGACCAACTGCCGATCCGCGTCGTGCAGCGCTCGCCGTGGATGACTGTGTTGGGCAACGCCTTCTGGCAGTCGCTCTTCGCGTCGGCGGGCGCGCTCGTCACCATCGCGCTCTTCTCGGTCGTCTATCGCTTCGTGCCGAACGGGCGCGTTACGCTCAGGGACACGCTGCCGAGCGCGATCATCGCCGGGCTTTTGTGGGAGACGGGCAAGTACATCTTCGCGTCGAGCCTACAGTATTTCCACTACGACGAGATTTACGGCTCGGTCGGCGCGGTCGTCGCCGTGCTCACCTGGAGCTACGTCTCAAGCCTCATCCTTATGTTCGGCGCGCAGCTCTCCGTCGTCCTGCACCAGGAGCACGCGGGCGCGGAACTCGCGGCGGAGACCCCGGCCTCGCCTTCTTAAAGGGGAAAGGGGGAAGAGGGTAAACGGGGAAAGGGTAAAATCCTTTTGCCCTCTTCCCCTTTCCCCTCTTCCCCTTCTCGTTCTATGCTCATCTCCGACTTCGACTACGAGCTTCCCGATGAGTTGATCGCGCAGCACCCGCTCGCGCGACGCGACGCCTCGCGCATGCTCGTCGTCGAGAGGGGCAGAGGGCGCTGGCGCGACGAGTTCTTCTCCGAGTTCCCTTCCGAGCTGCGCGCGGGCGACGCACTGGTCGTCAACAACACGCGCGTCTTCCCGGCACGGCTGGCCGGCAGGCGCGTGCCGACGGGCGGGCGCGTCGAGCTTCTGCTCGTGCGGCGGCGCGAAGACCTGGGCGCACACACCTGGGAGGCGCTGGCGCGGCCCGCGCGCAGGCTCGACGCGGGCGCGCTCGTGACGTTCGGCGACGGGCGACTGCGCGCGGAAGTTCTCTCGCTGACTGAC
>Ga0209577_10004849_pt1 | contig 12610 bp, 10 predicted proteins | sample GraSoiAngelo_109_FD_185874 | JGI IMG/M metagenome (GOLD analysis project Ga0209577, IMG submission 185874) | Grasslands soil microbial communities from the Angelo Coastal Reserve, California, USA - 14_0903_12_20cm (SPAdes) (version 2) | ecosystem: Environmental > Terrestrial > Soil > Grasslands... | reverse complement strand
GGCGGCCGTCGCGAACCCGGAGTTCGTCCGGCAGGCGGCGGAACGCTTCGGCACGCAGTGCATCGTCGTGGCCATCGACGCGAAGCGTGCAGGGGTTGACGCGAAGCGTGCGGGGAATGACGCGAAGCGGTCCGGCGGCGGCTGGGAGGTGTACACGCACGGCGGCCGGCGGCCGACGGGGCTGGACGCCGTCGAATGGGCGCGGCGGATGGCTTCTTTCGGCGCGGGGGAGATTCTGCTCACCAGCATGGATCAGGACGGGACGAAGGCAGGGTACGACCTCGCGCTAACCGCCGCCGTGTCGGAGGCCGTCGAGATTCCGGTGATCGCGTCCGGCGGCGCGGGCACGCTGGAGCACCTCTACGAGGGCTTTGCCGTGGGCAAGGCGGACGCCGTGCTGGCGGCCTCGATCTTCCACTATCGGCAATATACGATCCGCGAGGCCAAGGACTATCTGAGGACCCGCGGCATTCCGGTGAGGTCGGTGTAATGGATGATGCCGCCATCTCGGCGCTGAAGTTCGACGAGAAGGGCCTGATCCCCGCCATCCTGCAGGACTGGCGGGATGGGACGGTGCTGATGGTCGCCTACATGAACCGCGAGGCTCTGGAGAAGACCCTGGAGAGCGGGATCGCGCACTTCTGGAGCCGCTCGCGGCAGGCCTTGTGGGAGAAAGGCGCGACGTCAGGCCACCGCCAGCGGGTCCGAGAGATCTTCGTGGACTGCGATCAGGACACTCTGCTGATCACGGTGACGCCGGAGGGGCCGGCCTGCCACACCGGCGAGCGGGCGTGCTTCTTCAGCCGCCTCTCGGACCTGGTGGCCTCGTGCGAAGGCGGTGCCAAGACCACCGAGTCGCATGGAGGCGTGCTGGACCGGGTCTATGAGACCATCCTCGAGCGCAAGCGCGTGCCGACCCCGGAGTCCTACGTGGCCTCGCTGCTCAAGGCCGGCCAGGACAAAATCTTGAAGAAGGTGACCGAGGAGGCCGGGGAAGTGCTCCTCGCGTCCAAGGGGCAGAATCGCGAGGAGATTGTGCACGAGGCGGCGGACCTCCTGTTCCATCTGCTGGTCGTGCTCGGCTATCACGAGATACCTCCCGCCGAGCTCTACCAGGAGCTGGCCCGGCGGTTTGGCAAAAGCGGGCTCGAGGAAAAACAGAGGAGAGGTTGATCGTTAAACGTTAATCGTTGATCGGGCAGGGGAAGCTTACGTTTAACGAATAACGAATAACGAAAACGTAGAGGGTCATCCGATATGCCAGCCCGTGATTGTCTATTTTGTCGTATTGGGTCAGGACAGATCCCCTCCAAGGTCGTCCTCCAGGACGATGAGATGTTCGCGTTCGAGGACATCAACCCCCAAGCGCCGGTCCACGTGCTGGTGATTCCCAAGCGGCATATCGGCGGCTTGAACGACGCCGGGGAGCAGGCCCTGCTGGGGCGTCTCCTGGAGACAGCGGCCCTTGTGGCCAAGAAAAAAGGGATTGCCGAATCAGGCTATCGGGTGGTGACCAACACCGGCAGGGAAGGCGGCCAGACGGTCTTCCATCTGCATGTGCATGTGCTGGGCGGTCGCCAGATGACGTGGCCGCCGGGGTAAGTACGATTTCTTTGACAACTTGTTGATCTTTCTGTTACTTTAGAAGTTTCGAATGAAGGCTCGGTGGGATCGGGGGGCAGGGTGGATCAAGGGTTAATCCCGGAAGAGATCATCAACCGGATCCGCGACCGGGCCGATATCGTCGAAGTCATCAGCGCCCATCTCTCGCTCAGCAAGGGGGGGCAGAACTTTAAAGGCCTCTGTCCCTTCCACTCGGAGAAGACTCCTTCCTTCATCGTCAGCCCTTCGCGCCAGATGTTCCACTGTTTCGGCTGCGGAGAGGGAGGGAACGTCTTTACGTTCTTGATGAAGATCGAGGGTTCGTCGTTCCCGACGGTGGTGCGGAATCTCGGCGAGAAGTATGGCATCCGCGTCGAGGAACGGCCGGCCTCGCCGGCGGCCAGGCAGCGGGCGGAACAAGCGGAACGACTCGTCGAGCTGAACAAGGCGGCGGCCGAGTTCTTCCACAAGACCTTGCTGAAAGACCGGGCGGCCGAGTCGGCGCGCGCCTATCTGAAGGAGCGGGGGATCACAGCGGAGACGATCGAGCGGTTCGACATTGGCTATGCGCCCCAAGCCTGGGATGGAGCGCTGAAGGCGCTGAGCAGAGGCGGCAAGGAGGCATGGTCCGTCGAGGATCTTGCCGCCGCCGGCCTGATCGTCGCCAGGGATCAAGGCGGCAAAAAGCCCGGCGACGCATCCGGCTACTACGACCGCTTCCGCGGGCGGGTCATCCTGCCGATCCGCGACCTCCAGAAGCGCGTCATCGGCTTCGGGGGGCGTGTGATTGATGACGGGGTGCCCAAGTACCTGAACTCGCCGGAGACCCCGCTGTTCCGGAAGGGCCGCACCCTGTATGGCCTGGAGGTGGCGCGTGAGGGCATCACGAGAGAGGACCAGGTCGTGATCGTCGAGGGTTACTTCGACGCGATCGCGCTGCACCAGGCCGGTGTGACCAACGTGGTCGCCACCCTGGGCACCGCGCTAACGTCCGAGCATGTGGATCTGATCCGGCGCTTCACCCGCCGGGTCGTGCTGCTGTTCGATCCCGACGCGGCCGGCGTGCGCGCGGCGCTGCGGACGCTGGATCTGTTTCTTGGATCGGGTCTCGCCGTCCAGGTCGGGAGCCTGCCGGAGGGGGAAGACCCGGACACGTTCGTCCGTTCTCGCGGCCCGGAGGCCTTCACCATTCTGGTCCGACAGGCGCCCTCGCTGCTGGACTTCACCGTTGCGGGCAACCTGGCGATCGGCCGGCAGGGCAGCGTGGAAGACCGCGTGCGATGCGTGGAGGAGGTCCTGGCGCTGTTGCAGAAGCTGAGCAATCCGGTCGAGAAGGCCGCGGCCCTCCACCACGTCGCCGACCAACTGGGGCTGGATGAGAAGGTCTTGATGGAACGCTACCGCCAACTCACGCGGAATTCCTCAGTTGCCGACAATGTATCTGGTGAGACTTCCGTGAGTCCGGTCGAGAGCGCGCCGCTTCCCAAGGACGAGGAGGTGCTCGTACGGCTGCTCCTCCACGACAAACTGACGCTGCCGATGCTGGCGCAACTGGCGGCGGACGACTTTACGGATCCACGGGCGCGGCGGCTGATCGCGCTGGTTCTGGAGCGGCGGAACGAACGCGGCGAGCCGGCGGTGAACGAGGCGATCATCAACATCCAGGACGATCCCCAGTGCGGGGGCGTCGTGCGCGCGCTGTCGCTCAGCGAGCTGCCTTACGACGATGTCGGCACGGCGTTTCGCGACAGCCTGAAGGCCTTGAAGCTCAGGCGCATCGTGGACGAGATCCAGGAAGTCAAGACGGCCCAGATGGCCGCCGAGCGGGCCGGGCAGGCGGAGACCGCACGCACGCTCATGCTCCGCCAGAATGCGTTGCAGCAGGAGCGGCAGCGCCTCCTGAGCGCAGGACCATTACCACTGACCGAGGTTGGCAGTGTCAATGCGTAAGGAAGACAAGACCGACGAAGTCAAACGCCTGATCTCCATGGGCAAGGAGAAGGGCTTCCTCACGTACCGTGACCTCAATACGACCCTGCCCGCGGACATGGTTTCGTCCGAGCGGCTCAGCAGCCTGATGACCATGTTCGGCGAGATGGACATCGAGATCATCGATTCCCCTGAAGGTGAGCGGTACCAGCAGATGATGTCCGAGGGCACGACGGAGGAAGCCGAAGAGATCGGGGAGACCGAGGAAGAGGACAAGAAGATCGACCTGACGCCGGGCGACCTGGCCCGGACCGACGATCCGGTCCGGCTGTACCTCAAGGAGATGGGCAGCGTCTCGCTGCTCAGCCGCGAGGGCGAGATCGAGATCGCGAAGCGCATCGAGGAGGGCAAGCAGGACATCTCGACGGTGGTCTTCGGGATGCCGATGACGATCAAGGCCGTCCTCGCCCTCATCGATCAGGTCAAGGCCAATAAGGTCCCGATCCGGGAAGTGGTCTCGGCGGGTGTGGAGGAGGAGTTCGATGAAGTCGTCGAGCAGGACGACGACGAGCTCCGCCAGCGGACGCTGGAGGGCGTGCGCAAGGCCAAGGTGCTGGCCAAGGGGCTGCTGGCGCTCTACGCCAGGAACCGCAAGCCCGATCTTAGCCCGGCGAAGCGGAAAGAGATCAAGGCCAAGCTCAACGAGGCGCGCCGCCAGGTCGCGGAGAAGCTGGACAACCTGAACCTTCACCCAGTCCAGCGCGAGCGTCTCATCCAGCGGGTGAGGAACCTCGCGCAGGAGATCGCGGCCTGCGAGCGCGAGCAGGCGTACTGCCGGCGCCGGCTCGGCGTGTCGGGCGAGGAAGGCAACACCCTGCTCGCCAAGCTCAGCCGCGGGCGGCGGGGGCTCATCGCGGTCCGACGCAAGACCGGCGTGCCCACGGACGTCCTCTACGAGATCGAGAAGGCCGCCCACAACGCGCGGCGTCGCATCCGTGGGATCGAGGCCGAGTCCCTGGTTCCCGCCGAAGAGCTCCGCGAGAGCGTCAAGCTGTTGGACCAGGCCGAGGAGAAGGTCAAGCGCGGCAAGGCCGAACTGGTCGAGGCTAACCTGCGCCTCGTGGTCAGCATCGCCAAGAAATACACCAACCGAGGACTGCAGTTCCTGGACCTGATCCAGGAGGGGAACATCGGCTTGATGAAGGCGGTGGACAAGTTCGAGTACAAGCGGGGCTACAAGTTCAGCACCTACGCGACGTGGTGGATACGTCAGGCCATCACCCGCGCCATCGCCGATCAGGCGAGGACCATCCGGATCCCGGTGCACATGATCGAGACCATCAACAAGCTGATCCGCACCTCGCGGCACCTGGTCCAGAAGCTGGGGCGTGAGCCCTCGCCCGAAGAGATCGCCGAGAAGATGGACCTCCCGCTGGACAAGGTCCGCAAGATCCTCAAGATCGCCAAGGAGCCGATCTCGCTGGAGACGCCCATCGGCGAGGAGGAAGACAGTCACCTGGGGGACTTCATCGAGGACAAGAAGGCCATCTCGCCGCTGGATGCGGCCATCCGCTACGATCTGCAGCGCCAGATCAACAACGCGCTGAAAACCCTCACGCCGCGCGAGGAGCGCGTGCTGCGCAAGCGCTTCGGGATCGGCGAGAACACCGACCATACGCTGGAAGAGGTCGGGCAGGACTTTGCGGTTACGCGGGAGCGCATCCGGCAGATCGAGGCCAAGGCGCTGCGCAAGCTGCGGCACCCGAGCCGAAGCAAGAAGCTGCGAAGCTTCGTGGAGAGTTTATAGTGATCGCCGAAGGGCCCATAGCTCAGATGGTCAGAGCGGCGGACTCATAATCCGTTGGTCCCAGGTTCGAGGCCTGGTGGGCCCACCACACCATGCCGCTCGAGGGGAGAGAGTGACGATGCGCCGTCCAGTTCGTCTATGAAAGAGCACCTCGAACGACTGATCGCCCTCCAGGAGGCCGACCTTCGACTGGAAGAAATAGCCGAGCGCAAGCGCCGCATCCCAGAGATGGTCGAGGCTGTCCGCCAACCCCTCCTGACCGCGCAGGCGACGCGGGACTCCCTCAAGCAAGAAGTCGACAAGCTGACCAAGGACCGCAAATCCTGCGAGCAGGCCCTCGCCGAGCAGGAGCAGGCCATCAGCAAGCTGCAGGACCGGACCACCAAGGGCGAGATCAAGACCAACCGGGAGTACCAGGCGCACCTGGTCGAAATCGAGCTCGCCAAGAAGAAGAAGGGTGAGATCGAGGAGCAGCTCCTGATCCTGATGGACCAAGTGGACACGAGGAAGAAGGACCTGGCGCAGGCCGAGGCGGCCGTGAAAGAAGCGGACAAGCGCTTCGCAGCCGAGAAGGCCTCCCTGGAGGGCTCCGTGGGCGCGCTGGACGAAGAGTTGGCCGCGCTCAAGCAGAAGCGCGAAGCGATGGTCGCCGCGATCGAGCCTACGCTCCTGCGCACCTATGAAAAGCTCCGGCGCAGCAAGAAGGGTCATGCCTTGGCTGGGGTCAACAAGGATGGAAGCTGCATGGCCTGTCGGCTACAAGTACAACCGCAGGTGGTGGCCGAGGTCAAGCGCGGCATCTCGGTCCTCACCTGCTCGAACTGCCAGCGCATCCTCTACTGGACCGGAGAGCCGGTGCAGATCGTTCCCCAGCAGGAGCGGAAGGCTGACGAAGTCGAGGTGGAAGAGACCGCCGAGACGACCGAGTAGGGGCGGGCTTTAAGCCCGCCCTCCTGACCCTCCCCCTCATGACCCATTGCAACGCTAAGAGCAATGGGTGCCCCGGAGGTGTGGGTGGGGGGTAGCTTGATCGCGTGCGAACAGAATCTTATAATACGCCGCTGCCTGGCTTCTGCTTCGGACGGAGGCCGCCTTTGAAAACGAAAGCAAAAAGGCCTTTTGATTTTCTGACCGAGGTCGGCGAAGGAATGGCGATTGCCGACTATCGAAAGAACCAGAAGGTATTCTCGCAAGGTGACCCGGCCGACGCCATCTTTTATATCCAGAACGGCAAGGTCAAGCTCACGGTCATCTCCCAACAGGGCAAAGAAGCGGTCGTCGGCATTTTAGGGACCGGCGACTTCTTTGGCGAGGGCTGCCTCGCGGGCCAGCCGCTGCGTATGTCCACCGTCACCACTATGTCCCAGTGCGCGATCGTGCGGCTGGAGAAACGGGCCACAATCCGTGTGCTTCACGAGGAGCCGGCCTTTACCGAGCTGTTCCTCACCTATATGCTGTCCCGCAACATGCGGTTGGAGGAGGATCTGGCGGACCAGCTCTTCAACTCCAGTGAGAAGCGGCTGGCGCGGGTGCTGCTCCTGCTGGCGAACTTCGGGAAGGAAGGTAAACCGGAGCAGGTGATTCCAAAGATCAGCCAGGAAACGCTGGCGGAGATGATTGGCACGACGCGCGCACGAGTCAGCTTTTTCATGAACAAGTTCCGCAAACTGGGCCTCATCGACTACAACGGGGGATTGCAGGGATTGCAAGTGCACAGCTCGCTGGTGAATATCATCCTCCACGACTGACGGCCATCAGCACTCCGCTATTTTTCGGTTCATCTCGATGTTCCTGCTTTGGTATCTTTTTTCCTGATAGACTGTGGCTCACCCATAGGTATGGTCCCGCGCTGCAGTGCATAGCGGATGAGGTCTTGGGTGGTGTTCAGGCCCAACTTCCGCATACAGTTGACCCGGTGGGATCCGACAGCGCGGGGACTGATCTTCAGTCGGACACCGATATCTCCGCTGGTCGCCCCCTCCGCGATTAGCTGCAGGACCTTTCGCTCGCGGACGGTCAGTTTGTCATGGACCTCCCGTAAACCAGTCTGCGCCTTTTGCAGAATTGTTCCCATAGAGGAATAGGAGCCAATGGAAGTCTCGGAAACCGCTGGACTCAGGTAACGCCGCCCAGCAACTACCACGCGTATGGCTTCGAAGAGCTCGGCTCCGCAGGATTCTTTGACGACATAACCCGCCGCACCGCTTTTTAGTGCTTCCAACACATACGCCTGATCTCCGTACATCGAAAGGATGATCACGCGAGTATCTGATTTCAGATGCGAGAGCTTTCGTGTGGTTGCTAGACCGTCCAGGCCGGGCATCATGAGGTCGGCGATCAACACCGTGGGCTTCCGGCGCCTAACCAATTCGACAGCCTCGAGCCCGTCAGCCGCTTCGCCCACAATGACAACTCTTGGATCCGATTCCAGCAGGGCGCGCAGCCCTTGCCTCACGACAACATGGTCGTCCGCCAGCACGACGGTCACCATAACACGTCGCTCCCGGAGTCTGTGTCATACTTCGTTGACAATTGACGAAGCGGCTCTGGTGCAATGATCGTTGCCGAGACCACCATTCTACACCAAGGAAAGGAGCCGCTTCATGAAAACAGTAGTCCTGATTCAGCGAGAAGGCAAGGTGAAAGGGGTCAACCGGCGCGCCCTGGCCACCGTGCCGGCCCCGCGGAGGATGAGAGTCGGGTGTCCTGATCCCAGCGCTGATCCGAAGCATCCAGTATTTTTTGGTTGATTATGATTGTGGTAAAGAGGCATACAAGAGGCTTTCCGCACGTGCTTGCACTGACGGTCTGAGGATCGACCTGGAATCAAGGAGGGACTGCGGTGGCCACACCAACCCGTAGGGCGCAAGGGAGAAGGGCGGCAGGACCGCAGAAAAGAAGTAAAGGGCTCCCCAAGGTTGCGACTGGCATTGCCGGGCTGGATTTGGTGTTGGGCGGAGGCCTACGCGCCGGACGCATGACGCTTCTCAGCGGCGGTCCCGGGAGCGGGAAAAGCATGATGGGTCTGCAATGCCTGTTACACGGCGCCGGTACTGGCGAGCCGGGCATTCTGGTGATGTTCGAGGAACGTGCCGCTGCCGTGCGTCAAAACGCCTGGAGCCTGGGATGGGACCTGGCTCCGCTCGAACGGAAAGGCAAGCTCTACCTGTTGGATGCGCGTTTGGATCCTGAAGCGGTGATCTCCGGCGACTTCTCCATCAAAGGTCTGCTGGCGATCCTCGATCAGCGGACCAAGGCCATGCGGGCCCGGCGCATCATGATTGATGCGGCGGACGCGCTCTTGCATTTGTACAATAGCCCTATGCGCGAGCGACACGAATTATATGCGCTGCACGAGTGGCTGCTGGACCGGGGATTGACCACGATCATGACGGTCAAAACGAGCGCGCAGGAGGAGGCTCCTTCGCGGTATGCATTTCTGGACTTCATGGCCGATTGTGTGATTCACATCGACCAGCGCGTCACAGCGCAGATCGCAACGCGCCGCCTGCGAGTGATCAAGTATCGTGGTTCGGCATATGGCCGCAATGAATATCCCTTCATCATCAATGAGGATGGCATCCACGTTATTCCGATCACCAGCAACGCTTTACAGCACCGCCCGCTCGGTCCAAAAGTGTCCAGCGGCCAGGCGCTGCTTGATGACGTGCTCGCCGGTGGCTACCGACGTGGGGCCAGCATCCTGATCGTGGGGACAGCCGGCGCGGGAAAGACCACACTGGCCTGCGTCTTTGTCCAGGCCGCTTGCCTGCGCGGCGAGCGAGTGCTGTATCTCAATTTTGAGGAGTCGGCAGAATCGATGGTCAGCAGCATGCTGAGCCCAGGCCTTGTCCTGCGGCCGCTGATCAAGACCGGAAGGTTGGTGGTCCGGTCTTACTTGCCGGAAGCGATGGGAGTCGAGGAGCACTTGTTTCATGCCCTGAAAGCCCTGGACGAGTTTCAACCCCAGCACGTGGTCGTGGATGCGATCTCGGCGTGCAAGCGCATGGGCTCGGAGCATACTGCCTTTGAATACCTGATGCGGCTTCTGAACGCCTGTAAAGAGCGCGGGATCACCTGTATCTATCTCAACCAGGCTACGGGCCTGGATATCGTCGCAGAGAGCAGCGGGATCGGCATTTCGTCCATCATCGATACCGTTATCCATCTCCGCCAGCTTCCGATCGACGGGGCCATGAAGCGCGACTTGATCGTCCTGAAGTCAAGAGGCTCGAAGCATTCTGCACAGTTCCATGAGTTCCGAATCACCGATCGAGGGATCGATCTGGTGAAGGCCTTGCCCGACGATACCATGGGCAGATCGGCGTCTCTGCCGGTATACGGAAGAATTGGAGTCCGATGATGAAAGCTCGCAGCCAAGCGCGTGGGAGGTCCGCAACGGCTGGAGGTGAGACGTATGTCTTCCGGCTCTTCGTGGCCGGCAGCGAGTCAAACTCCACGCAAGCCAGTGGAAATTTGGCGCGGCTGTGCGAGGAGCACCTCAAGGGACGCTACCAGATCGAAACCGTGGACGTGCTGAAAGACGCCGCTGTCGCTCACAAGAATAGCGTGCTGGTGACGCCTACGTTGATCCTGATCAAGCCCCCTCCGAAGGTCACCGTGCTCGGCAATCTCAGTGATACCAGGCAAGTCTTTGGCGCGCTCCGCCTGATAGGTAACGGGCGATGAGTCACCGGAAACCGCCATACCACGAACTGAAGAGCAAGATGAAAGAGGCGGAGGCCCTCACTCACGTCTTGAGGACCCACCAGGTGGACGCGATTGTCGGTGAGCGCCACATCATGCTTGTGCGTTTGAAGCAAGCAGAAGAGAAGCTCAAGAATTCGCGCGATCAGTTGCGGGCCCTCGCAGCACGATTGCAGTTCCTGCGCGAGAATGAAAGGGCCGCGATCGCTCGCGAGATTCACGATGAGTTTGGCCAGTCGCTGACCAGCTTGCAGTTAGGATTGTCCTGGATAGCCCGCAAGGTGACTCCAAAGCAACAGCCGGTGCAGGCGAAAATCAGATCGCTATCAGCTCTGGTCACGACCATGATCCGGTCGGTGAAAAGAATCGCGATTGCATTGCGACCGGGCGCTTTGGACGAGCTGGGCCTGGTGAAGACCTTGCAATCGGAGACGCGGGAATTCGAGGGACATACTCGAATCCGGTGCCGGTTTGAAACGAATCTTGGGAAAGCCAGGTTTGACCGTTTGGGGAGTGTCGCTATTTTCCGGATCGTCCAGGCCGCCCTCACCAATATTGCCCGTCATGCTCAGGCTTCAAAGGCCACGATTGCGTTACTGAAGAAAAGCAATGATCTTATTTTGACGGTAAATGATAACGGGAAGGGGATTACTAGGAAGCAGGCCTACAGCCATAATTCGCTTGGCATTATCGGCATGCGAGAGCGCGCTCTCGCGTTTGACGGTACGCTGAGTCTCAGTGGATCAAAAGGCAAGGGGACAACATTGACGGTACGAATTCCGCTGTCCCGGGTTCTTATCGGTCACAATTCAGTTCTTTCTAAATAAGTTCCGGAAGCCGAGCTTCATTGAATACAACGGCGGATTGAATATTCATAGCTCCCCCCTCAATATCGTCCTGTACAACTAGTTTCCCTTTATTATTGGTGATCTTAGCCCTGGGGCAGAGTCACGCTGCCTGCCTCATTAATTTTTCCAAAGTGAGCAATTTTGAACATACGGCAATCTGGCTTCAAGAATATATTGCACGAACTTTTTGACGTCGTCCCGAAAAACCGAGCCACCGGCAGCGTGCAGAATCTGCCACCATACAGACAACAGTCATCTTGGGAGATGGCTGAGTGTAAGGTCCCCCACCCGTAGTACCAACCTGTGGAGGCGTTCAATATGGTGGAGTCGTGAAAGGAAATCACCTGGTGATCGAGCTTCGTGTTCAAATCCAAGACACCCTCGACAGCCGCAGGGGCGTCAACATAGGCGGGCCGCCGTTTCGGAGCATGCCCCCGTGAACAGCCAGATTTGAAACGTTTTTCAAAAGCAGGCCGACGCATCCACCTCGGCCGCACTGTGCTCGCGGGGCTCCTCGTAGCTGGCCTCGGGGGCGCCTCGGCCGCCTCGGGGCCCCTCACCCAAGCGCGCGTGGGGCATACGGCCACGCTCCTTCCGAGCGGGAAGGTGCTCATCGCGGGTGGTGAGGGCCCCGCGGGCGTGTTGAACAACGCCGAGCTGTTTGATCCGGTGACGTTGAGCGCGACCGCGCTGAGTAGCAGCCTCACTACCGCTCGCACGGAGCATACGGCCACGCTGCTGCCGCAGACGGAAACGCTCCTGATCGCGGGTCAGGACAACCTCGGGCTGCTCTTCAGCACCGAGATGTTCAATCCGGCCAATCAGACCTTCCGAGCCTTATCGCCCCACGTCCAGGTGCTGCGGTCGGGCCACACGGCGACGTGGCTCCTGGATGGGCGGGTGCTGATCACCGGCGGGCAGAGCAGCGGAGCCCTGAGCTCCGTCGAAGGGTTCAACGCCCAGACCGTCGTCGTATTCAAGCCGGCCTATGATCCGGAGGCTGGCACCTTCACGGTGCTGCCCAACGGCTTGGTCACGCCCCGCTGGGACCACACGGCGACGGTGCTGGCCGATGGCCGCGTCCTGATCACAGGCGGCCGCAACGACGCAGGCCTCCTCGCCTCAGCGGAGATCTTTGATCCCGCGACCGAGACCTTTACCACGCTGGCGAATGCCATGACCACGCCGAGGGCCGGGCATACGGCGACGCTGCTGCCCGACGGACAGGTGTTGATCCTAGGCGGGCAAACGGCCGCCGGCGCGGTGGCCTCCGCCGAAGTGTTCAGTCCCTCCACGAATAGCTTCAGCGCGGTCACGCCCGCCCTCACGACCGCGCGGGTGAATCATACCGCCACGCTGCTGCCGACAGGGATTGTGCTCATCGCCGGCGGCCAGAACAGCAGCGGAATTCTCGCCAGCACCGAGCTCTACACGCCGAGCCCGGCGGATAAGATGGCGCCGGTGGTGAACCAAGTCATGCCGCCTAGTGGGGCCACCGGCGTGGATGCGACCGAGATCATCGGGGTGCGCTTCTCGGAGCCTGTGGACGTGCGCACGCTGACCGCCACCAGCGTCACGCTGACCAGCGGCAGTACGGTCGCGGCCACGATCAGTCCTGGCGAACAGGGCCTCATGGTGTTCGTGGTCCCCAGCGCCCCGCTCGCCGCCGGCACGACCTACATGCTGTCGCTCAGCTCGGACATCAAAGACACAGCCG
>Ga0209577_10004848_pt1 | contig 12611 bp, 14 predicted proteins | sample GraSoiAngelo_109_FD_185874 | JGI IMG/M metagenome (GOLD analysis project Ga0209577, IMG submission 185874) | Grasslands soil microbial communities from the Angelo Coastal Reserve, California, USA - 14_0903_12_20cm (SPAdes) (version 2) | ecosystem: Environmental > Terrestrial > Soil > Grasslands... | reverse complement strand
GATGCACCCCGCGCGATGGAGTGAACCTCCTGTAAGCGGCGAGTGAAAATTGTACGCCGTCTGGCGGGGAGCGGTGCTGTTCACTCGTCTCGCTTCGTTTCGCGCGGTACGGTTCGGGGACGGTTGGGCAGGTGCGATTCGGGTGCGTTTCGGACGTTTCCTCTGGATTTTCTGCTCGCCAATCCCTTATTTTTCTGCGCCCGAGCACGCGGTCGTGCCCGTTTGGTGTCAACGGGTCGCAGGTTCGAGTTCTGCCTCGGGAGCTCCGTAGGCGTCCCGGCCCCAACGAGCCGCCTCCTTGAGGTGGTGAGGAGCGCATGAACACGGTCTCCGCAGGCAACGTCGGGCTCAGTCTGATTGGCGTGTATGCGCTCGCCCAAGGGCTTGTCCTATTCCCGTTACTGGCTACGCGAAGCCTCGCCTTGCTCGACGTCGGCCGGCACGGCCTCCTTCTCGTTGCAAGTGTCACCGTTCTCCCCTTCGGGCTCCTGCTGTTGCTCGGCACTGTTCTTGTCGTTAGTCCCGCCCGGGTCGCCAGTCGCATTTGGCCGCGGTCTGACGACAGACCCGCGGTGTCAGAGGAACTTGCGCTACTCGTCTTTGCTGCAACGGGTGTGGTCGTGTTTGCGCGCGCCCTCCCCGATCTCATCGACATGGCGATTGTGGTGTTACTGACCGGACGAACGGAAGAGGCCCGGCCTCAGGTCCTAGCCGGAGCGCTTGTGCGAGCGGTGCTTGGATTGACACTCTTCTTCCGGCCGCGAGAGGTGATCCGGTTCTGGCGCGGGAAACAGCGCGCGTCCGGAGACAGAGCAGGTGTGGAAGGCGCTGCTTAACCAGCGCTTGCAGCCGTCGGCCCGCGCCCGCAGGCGCGGTCCGCTAGACGGCACGCCATTCCACCGATGACCTTCGGCCTCATCATAGCAGAACAGTCCAGCGCTCTTAGAGGCCTCAGCTACTTCGCTTCACCAAGCTCGCGCCGGGTGTTGCGAGGCGCGTTACCCCTTGCCATCGCAGCGGGCATCGGTATTCGCTTCCGTGAGAGTACGCGCCCTCATTCTCGCGTTCAATGCCGCCGGCTAGACGGAACGGCCAGGCCCTTAGTTCACCTGAAAATACGCGACAGCCGTCTGGCCCTGCCAGAAGGCTCCGATCGGGGTTTGACCAGGACGCACCCCCATGACCGTGACGACGTCATCCGCCGTGATCGCGCTGATGCGCGCGACGGTCGTGTCCTTGACCCGCCATACCGCATCTGCGGTGGCGGCTTCCGGCTTGGCGAAGCCACAGCCGCCGCCCTCCACCACCGCCTGGAACGTGACGGTTCGTCCGACCGAGGTCGAGTCCCAGGTCGGCGTGATCACGAGTGCGGGCCCACACACCTGGAACAAGTTGCGGCAGCCAGGGAGCGACACGACCGCGAAACTCACCAGGACGAGCGTGACCACGGTGTGGGGACGTGCTAGGGCGCTGGGAATCATCGTTGCTCCATCGGGGCGTGGAGGTGCAAGTTCACGCGAGCTAGTCAAGCCGCGGTCAAGCTCACCCGCTGCGGCGGGATTCCGATCTGTGCACGTCGCGCGCTCGTTGCTTTATCACCGGGCGTTGAGCGCACGCAGTTGCTGCGCCGCGCGTTGCGCCAGGTCTGACAGGTTCCCCGGCGCGAGCCTGGCGATACTTAGTACCGTCTTGAAGTCAGCGATCGCAAGGGCGGTGCCACCCTGTTGCTCGTAAGCAAGTGCCCTGTTGTAGTAAGCCCCGGCGTCCTTGGAGTTGTGGGCGATGATGGTGTCATAATCCGCGATGGCTCGATCCCATTGCCCCCCTTCCGCGTAAACATGGCCCCTGTTGTAGTAGGCGTCCCGGTATCCCGGCCGGTGAGCGATCGCCAAGCCGTAGTCGGCGATCTCTCGATCGATTAGGCCCTTCGCTCCAAAGGCGATTGCACGATCGTAGTAAGCCATGGCCAGGTCGGGCCGACGGGCAATGGCAGAGTCATAATCCGCAATGGCCCGATCGATAAGCCCCTTTTTCCGATGCGCGGATGCCGCGGTTGACGTACGCGAGGACGAGCGTTGGGTCGTGCGCCAGTGCCGAGTCATCGTCTGCAATCTCGCGGTCGACGAGTCCCTTCGCCTTGTAGGCCAGGGCCCGGTTGTAGTAGGCCTCGGCAAACGTTCGCTTTCGTGCGATTGCTGAGTCGTAATAACTGATCGCGCGGTCAATGTCGCCGCGGCTCTGAAGCGCTACGGCGCGATCGTTGTAACGCTCCGCCGGCCCTGCGAACCACCCCGTCAAAGCGGAGACAACCACGATCCCGGCGATGAGGACGCCGCACAGGAGCCCGGTCGCGGCGGCGGCCCAAGTCGGCGGCGCGGTCGCCCCTTCCGCCCCTCGGGCCGCAAGGGCAGCACCCTGCAACCACACGGCGATCCCCGCTGTGGCCCACGCTACGAGCATCGGTATTACGACATGCGGGAACGATTTTGGGATGGGGAGCCAGAGCGCCAGACCGATGAGCGCAGCGGTCGCAGCAAACCCGAGGACGATCGCTATGCGGGCACCCTTCCGATTGCCGAGGCGCGCGTAGTTTACTGCGATGAGGACCGCGCCCCCGAGCGGCGCACCTAGGAAGGCAGCCATTCCCACCTGCCGGGGCGTGTACAGCTTCACGGCCTCGGTCAGGCGGCTGGTCATAAGGTACCATCCTGCATGCGAGTGCCGGTGTTGCATTTCAAGGTTGATATCAAACGGCGCCAAGTGCTAGTGCACCTGGTTCTCAGAGTATGCCTTGACGAGCATATAAACACTCAGCTATATATCTGCAACTTCCCAGGGATGAGTACATGAAAAAGTCGGGCGCGAGCCAAGGCCAGTCGGCATCGGAGCTCATCTCGAAACGAATCACCGAACTCGGCGACTGGCGCGGGGAAACCCTCAGGAGAATGCGCAAGCTCATCAAGCAAGCCGACCCGGACGTCGTCGAGGAGTGGAAGTGGATGGGCACTCCGATTTGGTCGCACGACGGCATCATCTGCACTGGCGAATCTTACAAGAATGTCGTGAAGCTTACCTTCGCCAAGGGCGCGTCTCTGAAGGATCCGGCCCGTCTCTTCAACTCGAGTCTCGACGGAAACGTACGCCGCGCGATCGACATCCACGAAGGAGAAGCAGTTGACGAGTCCGCCTTCAAGGCGCTCGTTCGCCAAGCGGTCGCCCTCAACAGTTCAGGAAGGAGCCCCCGCCGATGAACGTGTTCATGTGGGTCCTCCAGGTCGCGCTCGCCCTGCTCTATCTCGCGGGGGGGTCATACAAAGCGTTCAAATTCGACGAGCTCGCGAACCAGATGCGCGCGCTCTCGCGCGGCGGATGGCGTGCGCTCGGCGTGCTCGAGATGTTGTGCGCGGTCCTGCTGATCGTCCCGGCCGCCGCGAAGTGGATGCCGGTCCTGACCCCGCTCGCCGCCGCCGCGCTCGCGCTGGAAACCTTGGCCCTCGCCGGGCTGTACGCGCGGTATTCGCTCAAACTGAGTGCTACGAACCCGCTGGTCTGGAGCGTCGTGATGGGGCTGCTGGCGGCCTTCGTGGCCTACGGGCGGTACGCGCTCGCGCCGCCGGCCTGACGCCCCCCGTGGTGGAGTCATCGTTTGCCATCGTCGCGGAGCCCAACAGACGGGCCATTTTGAGCCTGCTGCTCTCGTCTGAGCGCTCCGTTGGCGAGATCGAGCGCGAGCTGCGACTGTCGCAGCCGTCCGTCTCCAAGCACCTGCGAGTGCTGCGGGAGGCTGGGTTCGTGCAATCACGCATTGAAGCGCAGCGGCGCCTCTATCGACTGAGACCGGAGCCGCTCATGGAGCTCGACGCATGGCTCGTTCCCTTCCGGCGCTTCTGGTCAAAGCACCTCGATGCCCTGGAGCAACACTTGGACAAGATGGAGAAGGTGCCCTCTGTAAAAGGAAAGAAAAGACATGAGCAGCCGTGAGCAATACGCGCCGGGTGCCGCTTCTGGCGCTGAGGTTCGAAAACATGGAGAGCAGTGGACGCTCGTTCTCGTCCGCGACCTCCCCCACCCTCCTGCAAAGGTTTGGAAAGCGCTCACGGACCCCGAGCATCTCCGCGAATGGGCTCCGTTCGATTCTGACCGGAACCTCGGTACCGTTGGCGCCGCAAAGCTCTCGACAGTGGGGGCGCCGACGCCGCATGTATCCGAGACCCGGGTGAAGCGGGCCGACGCGCCCAAGGTGCTCGAATTCAGCTGGGGGGGACAGGACATCCGCTGGGAACTGGAGCCGCTGGGAGGCGGCGGCACTCGGCTCACGCTTTGGCACAACATCGACCGTGGATTCATATCGATGGGCGCTGCGGGCTGGCACATCTGCTTCGATGTGCTGGAGCGGCTTCTCGCCGGTCGGCCCATTGGTCGCATCGTCGGCCCCGAGGTCATGAAGTTCGGCGGCTGGCAGCGATTGAACGCCGAGTACGCAAAGCAGTTCGGCGTTTCGGCCGGTTGACGACGTAGCGCCACGTCGCAACTGCGCCGCGACCTGTTGCGCGGCCGCCGGCCTCGGTCCGCCACGCTGCTCACCGGTCACAGCCGTTGCTCCCTGCATCGGTTTTGCAGCGCTCCCTCCCCGAGCTTCCACGGCTTGGACGTATGCTCTGCCGCCGGCCGCTGCCGGCTCTCGTTTGCGCAAGGCTCCCTCCCCGTAACGGAGGTCACCCATGGATACCCGCATGCTCTGGCGGCGCGGCCTCGGCCTCGTCGCCCTGATCGCCGTCTGCCCGACGCCCGGCGCGGCGCAATCGCAGTCGCTCGACACGCCGGTGAAGCTCGACGACGGCGAATCGGTGCGCATCTCCGGGCTCGTGAGCGGCACCCTGTTCATGAATCGCGCGCTGTTCGGCGCGTTCGGCCAGGGCCAGAACGCCGAGTGGGCCGACAAGACCAAGCTCCCCGGCCACAACACCTTCACCGACGGCGACATCCGCAACACCCGCCTGCGGCTCGATTTCACCGCGGGCGAGAGCGTCGATGGATGGAGCCCCCGGGCGAGCCTCGAAGTCGACTTCTTCGGCGGGCAAGATGCACCGCCGTTCGGCGACGAGCAGCCGCGCCTCCGCCTGCGCGTCGCGTACGCGGACCTGACGAACGGGCGCACCACCGTGCGCATCGGGCAGATGTACGCCCCGCTGCTCGGCGAGCTGCCACAGTCGGTGTCGCACGTCGCCTTCCCGCTCGGGTTCGGGTCCGCCGGCGTGATCGGCTGGCGCTTCCCGGGGTTGTTCGTCTACCACGACCTGGTGCGGGGCCAGCGGACGACGCTGGGCCTCCAGCTCGCGATCATGAAAGGGTCGGGACCGGTCCCCGCGGGGGCCCCGGCGCCGGTGGGGACCGGTGAAGCCGCGGGCCTGCCCCAGCTCGAGGCGCGGCTCGACCTGGGCAGCCACGGCGACGGGCTCGCCTGGGGCAGCTACCTAGTCGGGCACATCGGCTGGGAGGCGTCGAACGGTCTGGGCATGCCGGATTCGGCCAACCGGCGGTCCACCGGTTGGGCGGTCGAGGGCGGGTGGAAGCTCGCCCCGGGCCGCGTCGTGCTCCACGGCAACGCGTACTACGGCCGGCTGCTCGGCGCCAACTTCGGCCACATCACCCAGTTCGGCGACGTGCAGGGCTGGGGCGCCTGGGCTCAAGCGGGATACAACCTGACCCGGCGCTGGAGCGCCTGGGTCTTCTCCGGGCTGGACGCGCCCGACGCGGACCGGTTCGCGCGGGAGACCGGGAAGACGCTCGACCGCCTGAAGAATCAGACCATCGCCGGCATGATACGCTATCAGGTGGGGCGTTACGCGATCGGACTCGAGTACCTGCGCGCGACGACCGACTGGAGCGGCACGGGCCGCACCCGGGCGCAGCAGTACGCGTTGAGCATGCTGTATCGGATCTAGCTGTGCCGCAGGTTGTTCATCACGACGTAAGGGGGCCCGAAGTGCGCGAGTGAACTCGCGGCTCGGCGCCGGCAGCCGGCCGCGAAGAGTCGCGAGTCAACTCGCGGCTCGGCCCTGTCAGTGAACTGACTTGCGCACCGCCGCTCCGGCGAGGCCGCTTCCCACGACGCGCAGGACCGGGTAGGTCGACTGCGCGTGGCCGTGTGGCCATCCGATGATCAGGCCCGGTCTCATGGCCCCACGTTGGCAGGGTGGACCGGCACGACCCCGGCGGTGGCCCAGCGGCGCCACCACGCCCCCGCCCAGCCGGCGAGCCATTCGACTTCGAACAACGGCGCGTAGATCACTCCGGAGAGGTGGTAGCGAAACTTGATGCCCATGATGAACAGGATTCCCCAGTGCATCAGAAAAGCGTTCACCGCCCACAGGTGCGCGAGCCGCTTGTTGAGGAGCGCGAACGGGGCCCCCAGCTCCACGAGCAAAGTCATGACGCCGAAGCAGGTGAACAGCCACAGTTGCGGATAGACGATGTAGAACAAACTCGACCCGGCGTCGCCCAGCACTTCCTTGCGCAGCGCGTCGGCGGCCACCTGGCTCCGGAGCGCTTCACCGCTGACCCAGGACCACCCCAGCTCGCCCGTGACCTTCGCCATCCCCGTGACGAAGTAGGCCAGCGCCGTGACGACGCACATCAGCCGGATCGGCCAGCCATATTCCCAGGCACCCGCCGGATCCCGCCTCCGCGCTTGTTGTTCGCCGCCGGTCGCCCGGCTCGCGCTCACCGCGGCCGTCTCCGCCGACGGCATCAGCCCGAGGACCAGATGGCGGGCGGCGAGCGGAATCCCGCGCAACGCCGACCCCGATCGCGCCACACGCAGCCGCCCGCGCCACCGCGCCCAGACGCTCGGCAGGCCTCGTCCCGGGCCGGCGCCGGCGGCGCGCCGTGCATCGAGCGACAACGCATCCGCAGCGGGCGCCAGCGCGAGGATCAGGACGTGCAGCACCAGCAGGTTCTCCGAATGGTAGACCATCGACCACGACTGGCGGTACGAGAGGACCCAGAACAGCAGCGCGGCGAACAGCGGGCCGGTGAAACGGTAGCGCCACCCGAGGAGGAACGGGACGCTCGCCACCAGGGTGGCGAGGACGAGCGCCTCGTGCAATGCGGGGGAGAGGGGGTGGGACAGGAGGGCGACGACGCCCACGGGCTGGAACAGCGCAGCGTTGGTCTGTCCGACGGTCACCCACACCGGATACTCCGTTCCCACCAGCCACAGGGAGAACGCACCGATCAAGATCCGGAGCATGGCGAGCCGTGCCGCCGGGGCTTCCGGAAACCAGAGCGCATCGAGGCGCCTCGCGAGCCGCGTCATGGCTCGGCTCCCGCGAGCTCCGCGTCGTGCGCGACGCGACAGGCAGCGCGCACCCGCTCCGCCGCCGGCGTCTTGTTCCCGCCGAAGTACTCCGCCAGGCGGAACGTGCCGGTCACGACCTGAACGGCCGTGATGGGGTCCTCCTCATGAAGCGCCTGCTCCGCTTGCGCCACCTCGCCCGCGACGGATCGGCAGAGCGCATCCGCCTTGCCGTCACGTACCAGCTTGTTGATCTGTCGGCGCGTCTGGTTGAAGCCGCCGTTCCCGGCGAGCTCGTGCGACAACGTGTGTCGCGCGCCGTTCCGGTCGAGGCCCACCAGGTAGGTGACCACGTACCTACCCTTCCGCGCCTGCGAGAACATCGGGTAGTATGAAAACGGGAAGCTGTCTTTCGGGGCGGCGCGCCAGTTCTGCGCCAGCGGCGCGACCGTGGCGCCCATGAGCAGCACACTGACGCCACCGGCCAGGCCCTTCCGGAGCGTCGCGCCGGGCGACGCCACGCCGCAGCTGCGGGCCGCGTCGAGCGAGCAGCCGAAGTGTCGCCGGTTGCGCGCGACCCAGGCGTAGATCCAGGGGCCGACGAGCGCCGCGCCCGGAGCGTAGAACAGCGGGAGGAAGGCGTACAGCCGCGGGCTCTCCCACAGCATCCGCCGATAGGCGAAGAACCCCCGGAAGACCTCTCCGCGGGACGTCACGACGAACATCGCGTGATCGGTGTCCGCGTCCGCGAGCATCGGAAACCGGGCGCGGATCATCTCGCGGTCGTTCGCATCGTGCAGGCGGAGCAAGGGCCGGCGCGCGAGGCGCTCCACCCGATCCAGGGACCGTTTGCAGAAGCGGCATTGGCCGTCGTAGATGACGTCGAGCATGGTCTTCTCGCTCCTTCATCCCAGGGTGAGCGCCGACTGTTCCCCCGAACGACGCCGGCGGCCGACGGCGGCCGATTCCACCGGCAGGCCCGCGTTCAACTCCCCCGCAGCCAGGCCGCCGGCTGTGACGCACGGGATCCGGGTCGCGGCCTCGACCTCCCGCCGGCCCAGCGCGCTCCGTGAGACGAGCCCGGAGACCGCCAGCGGTGTGATCGCGCGGTCGCGCAGCAGGTGGACCGCGCCGGCCGCGCCCAGCGCGTCGGTCGCGGTGAGCAGCCACGCGTCCACGCTGGACGTGAACCCGCTGCTTCCCAGCAGCGCCGCCGTTTCGCCCTGAATGATTCCGTCGGCGATCTCGATCACGACCCAGGCCGCTCCCTCGGCGGCGGCGTGCTCCATGAGCAGGTGGTACAGGCCGAGCAAGTCGGGAAGCGTGGAGCGGTAGGTCGAGGGAAATCCGCCGTCGAGGAAGTCGAGCGCCACGCAGGCCCCGGCATCGAGGAGCGTGAACGTGTCGCGGCTGGCGGCGGTGCCGGTCAGCTTGATGCAGGCGACGCGGATCCCGGTGCGTCGGAGGCCGAGGACGAGGCTCCGGGCGGTGTGCGTCTTCCCCGAATCCATCGACGTCCCGACGACCACCGCCACGCGCGGCCGAGCCGCGCCCGGGCGCGGAGGGAGGGGCGGGAGACGAAAGGTCCGCAGCCGCAGGAGCCGTCCGTCCGCATCTCCCAGAGCCCCTTCCAGGCGCAGCCGGGTCGGTTCGGGCATCGTGTCGTGCTTGCTCGCGACCAAGCCGCACAACCCGCCGGCGGAAAGCAGGTGGCAGTCGTCGGCCTCCGCCGCCGCGTACCCCTCGAACTGCAGGGTCGCATAGCGATGGCCGAACACGGCGGCGATCAAGTCCCCTGGGTGCAGCGCGCAGCGCCGGCCGTTCGCCAAGTCCAACGTCGCGTTCTTCCCGATCCCGCTGACCCGCGCCAGGACGATGTCGCCCACCATCGGGGGCGTCGGGCGCGGCAGCAGAGACCGGATGCTCGGTTCCGGCACGCGGCGCAGCGCGTACGAAACCCGGATGGCTGCGCGCACCTCGTCGGACAAACGCCCGACCTGGAGTGAATCGCGGCCATCGACACCGATCGCTGCGACACCGGATCCGCCGGCGCCCACCGGGGACGGCGCGGTTCGTTGTGATTGGTTCACTTGCGCTCTCCATTTCGTCAACCGATGGTCTCGTCAACCGATGGTCGCGCGTGCTTGACGCGGGGAGCTACTGCCGCACGAGCGGTGCGCCACGGGCGGCAACCACCGTGCCGGCAGGGCTCAGCTATTGGAAGGGGCGTGTGCCGCCAGGGCGCCGCGCACGACGCCGCGGCGGCGCGTCAGCGCTCACATCGCGCAGAAACGTCGTCGCTTCGCTCGCGCCATTCCGTTGCAACACCAGCAGCCGGGACGGTTACGTCGCGAAGCATCGCAACAGTCGCGTAACAATTCGGCTGCGAACTGTGGGCGCGACGGGCTCGCACGAAATTCGGGCAAAGGGGGCGGTGCGCGTGCCCTCGAGCGGAGCACCGGATCACGAACCAAACAGCTTCGTCACCTCCCGCTTCATCACCTTGCCGAGCGCGTTGCGGGGGAGCGCCTGCACCACGGAGAGTGCCCGCGGCACTTTGTAGGGCGCGAGTCGCTCTTTGGCCCACGCGCGGAGGTCGGGTAGCGTGAGGCTACTGCCCGGCGCGAGCTCCACGGCCGCGCACACCCGCTCGCCCCACTCCGCGTCGTCGACTCCGACCACGGCGCACTCGGCGATCGCCGGGTGGGTGCGGAGCACCTCTTCGACCTCCAGCGCCGAGATCTTATAGCCGCCGGTCTTGATGATGTCGACGCTGGCGCGGCCGAGCATGCGGTACGCGCCGTCCTCGACCACCGCGACATCTCCTGTGCGGAACCAGCCGCCCCGGAACGCGGTGGCCGTCGCGTCGGGGCGCCGCCAGTACTCGAGGAATACGCCCGGCCCGCGCACTTCGAGCTCCCCTGGCGTGCCCGGACCGACCGGCGTCCCGTCCTCAGCCACCAGCCGCACCTCGACACCCGGCAGCGGCGTGCCCACGAACCCCGGCCGGCGCTCGCCGTGCAGCGAATTCGAGAGCGCCATGCCGAATTCGGTCATGCCGTAGCGCTCGAGCAACGTGTGGCCGCTGATCTCCCGCCACCGCTCCAGGGTCCGCACGGGCAGCGCCGCCGACCCCGAGACCATGAGTCGTAGGCGGCCGCACCCCGCCGACCACTCGCGGCGCCGCTCCGGCGAGGCCGCTTCCCACGCCCCAATCAGCTTGTGGTAGATGGTCGGCACCGCCATGAACAGCGTGAGATCCCCGCGCGCGATCCGCTCCCACGTCCGGCTCGCGTCGAACTGCGCGGGCATGTCGCAGCGCGCCCCGCTCCACAAGGCGCAGCCGAGCACGTTGATGATGCCGTGCACGTGATGCAGGGGCAGCACCAGGAGAATGCGATCGTCCGCGCGCCACTCCCACGCCGTGACGAGCGACCGCACCTGGGCTTCCAGGTTGGCGTGCGTCGTCACCACGCCCTTGGGCTTGCCCGTGGTGCCGCTCGTATAGAGAATCATGGCCCGCCGCGTGTCGGCGACCTCGGGGAGCCCCGTGGGCGCGGCCGCCGCGAGCGCGGTCGCCGTGCTCAGGCGCCGCACCGCCGCGGGGGCGGTGTCCAGGCGCGGCGCGAGCTCAGTATCGGCCACGACCACAGCCGCGTCGGAGTCGCGGATCACGTAGTCGAGCTCGGGGGGCGGGTGCGAAGGGGCGAGCGGAACGGCGACGCCGCCCGCGCGCCAGATGCCCCACTGCGTGGCCACGTAGCCGAAGCCGGGCGACACGAGGAATGCGACCCGTGTCTCGCCCAGATCGTCCTGCCCACCGAGCAAACCCGCGGCCAGGCGGGCGGAGGCGTCGAGCAAGTCGCGGTAGCTGAAGGTGCCCTCGGCCGTGCCGATCGCGGTCCGTTCGGCGTGGCCGTACGCAGGGGCGACGAGCATGGATTGAGCAAGGGCGGCTATTGCGCCGTCCAACCCCCGTCCACGGGGAGCGCTGCGCCAGTGATCTGGGCCGCGTCCTCCGAGCAGAGGAACGCGGCCAGCCGACCGAGCTGCTCCACCGTCACGAACTGGCCCGAGGGCTGCTTCTCGGCAACCAGCGCGCGGGCTCCCTCCTCGAGACCGACGCCCAGCGCCTTTGCGCGGGCCGCGATTTGTGGCTCGATCAGCTCGGTCCGAGTCCAGCCTGGACAAATCGCGTTACACGTGATCCCCGATCCGGCGGTCTCGAGCGCCACGACCTTGGTGAGGCCCACCACGCCGTGCTTCGCGGCCACGTACGCGGCCTTGTTCGGCGACGCCACGAGGCCGTGCGCAGAGGCGATGTTGACGACGCGTCCCCAGCGTTGACGCTTCATGTGCGGCAGGGCCCGGCGCGTTGCATGGAACACGGCGGACAGGTTGAGCGCGATGATCGCATCCCACCGCTCGGGCGGAAACTCGTCGATGGACGCGGTATGCTGGGCGCCGGCGTTGTTCACCAGGATGTCGATGCCCCCGAGCGCCGCGACCGTGGCGTCCACCAGCGCCACGACGGCCTCCGGGCGGGTCAGGTCCGAGCCGTCGTAGCGCACGACCACGCCGCGTTCGTGCTCCAGCGTGCCCCGCAGCCGCTCGACGCCGAGCGGATCGCCGAACCCATGGAGCATGACGCTGCATCCGTCGGCGGCGAGCTGCCGCGCAATGCCGAGGCCGATGCCGCTGGTCGAGCCGGTGACGAGCGCGCGCTTGCCGCCGAGGCCCGTCATCGCTCAGTCGTCGATGGCCTGCTTGTGCGTCTCGCGCGACAGCCAGACCGACACGACCGTAATGAGTACGAGCGCCACCATGTAGAGCGACACGGGCCACGACTTGCCGCCGGTGCGGGCCAGGAGCGCGGTGGCGATGAGCGGCGACAGCCCCCCCGAGAACACCGAACCGAGCTGCGATGCGAGCGAGGCCCCGCTGTAGCGCACGCGCGTGGGGAAGAGCTCGGCGAAGAAGCTCGATTGCGCCGCGTACATGGCGTCGTGTCCGATCGTCATCGCGAGCACCAACGCGAGCCAGATCAGCCCGGCTTGCCCCGTCTCGAGCAGCCAGAAGAAGGGGAACGCGAGCACGCCACCCGCCACCGCCCCCAACAGATAGACGGGCCGCCGACCGATCCGATCCGAGATGGCACCCCACGCCGGCACGGTGATGAGGCTGCACGCCGAGGCCACGAGCAGGCCGTTGAGCGCGATGTTCCGGTCCAGCTTGAGCTGGCTCGCGACATAGGTCAGTGAGAACGTCGTGAAAATGTAGAACAACCCGTTTTCGGCGAGGCGCGCGCCCGTGG
>Ga0209577_10004845_pt1 | contig 12615 bp, 6 predicted proteins | sample GraSoiAngelo_109_FD_185874 | JGI IMG/M metagenome (GOLD analysis project Ga0209577, IMG submission 185874) | Grasslands soil microbial communities from the Angelo Coastal Reserve, California, USA - 14_0903_12_20cm (SPAdes) (version 2) | ecosystem: Environmental > Terrestrial > Soil > Grasslands ... | reverse complement strand
CGAGCTGGTGCAGAAGCTATCCGCCCCGAACCCGCGCCTGCTCTGCGCCCTGATCCACAAGTTCGACCTCAACCTCGAAGGCCCCGCCCCGCCGATTCACGGGCGCTTCTACGTCTTCGTGGACGAGTGCCACCGCACGCAGGGCGGCGAGATGAACAAGCAGATGAAGCGCTGGCTGGAGCACGCCATCTTCATCGGCTTCACCGGTACGCCGCTCCTGCGCCGGGATAAGCAGACGACGCGCGAAGTCTTCGGCACAAACATCCACACCTACAAATTCCACGAGGCGGTGGGCGACAAGGTGGTGCTCGACCTGAAGTACGAAGCCCGCGACGTGCCGCAGCGTCTGACCTCGCAGAAGGCCATTGATGTGTGGTTCGAGCAAAAGACGAAAGGGCTGAACAATTTTCAGAAAGCGGTCGTGCGCAAACGCTGGGCGACGATGGAAGAGTTGATGAGCGCCGCCGAGCGCAAGCAGCGCATCATCGCCAACATCATCGAGGACTTCAGCCTCAAGCCCCGCCTGAACGAAGACCGGGGCACGGCGATCCTGGTGGCGGCTTCGATCTACGACGCCTGCCACTACTTCCGCCTGTTTCAAAACACCAGCTTCGGGCCGTACTGCGGCATCATCACTTCCTACGAGCCGAACCACAACGCCATCTCCCGCGAGCCGGCCAACAGCGACGAACGCTACAAATTCGACACCTACACCCAGCACGTGCTGAAGCGGGGGCAGACGACGAAGCAGTACGAGGACGAGATGAAGCGGCGCTTCATCGAGGAACCCGCCAACTGCAAGCTGCTGATCGTGGTGAGCAAGCTGCTGACCGGCTTCGACGCGCCGAGCTGCACCTACATCTACCTCGACAACGAGATGCGCGACCACAACCTGTTCCAAGCCATCTGCCGCACCAACCGGCTCGACGGCGACGATAAGCCCTACGGCCACATCGTTGACTACAAGGGACTCTTCGAGCAGGTGCAGAACTCCATCGCCGTCTATAACTCCGACGAGCTGGACGTTGACGAAAGCGGCGACGACGGCAACGTGTTGCTGAAAGACTGGCGGACGGAAGGCAAGAAACAGCTCGACGAAGCCCGCGAGTCGCTCCGGTATCTGTGTGAGCCTGTCCCGCTGCCGCGCGAACAGGAACAATACCTGTTCTATTTTTGTGGTCACACCAACGACCCCAACGCGCTTACCAACACCGAGCCGCTGCGCGTCTCTTTCTACAAGGGAACGGCCGTCTTCCTCCGAGCCTACGCGGCGATTGCCGGGAATCTGGACGAGGCCGGTTATTCGGCGGCGGAGATTGCCGCGCTGGAACGGGAGACGCGGTTTTACGCCGACACGCGGGCGGCGATCAAAAAGCATTCGGGCGAGGAGCTGGACATCAAGCCTTTCGAGGCGGACATGCGCCACCTCATCAACACCTACGTCCAGGCCGACCCCGCCGCCGAACTCGGCAGCCTGAGCCAGCTCACTCTGACCGAGATGATCATCGAGACGGGCATCCACGACGCCATCGCTCGCAAGCTGAACGCCAAAGGCAAGCTCTCACGAAACGCCGTCGCCGAAGGCATCATCAACAACGTCCGCAAGACGATCATCCGCGACCAACTGACCGACCCAAGGTTTTACGCAGAGATGTCGAAGCTGCTCGACGACTTAATCAAGCAGCAGTGCGACGAAGCGGCGGATTACGACAGGTTTTTGCAAGACGCCGAGGCGCTGGTGAGGCGTTTGGCCGGGAAGCAGCCGACCGCGAATGTCCCGGCGGCGCTGCACGGCAAGATGGAAGCCACCGTGCTGTTCAATAATTTGAGCAGCATCCCGGCGACGACCTTCCAATGCCCGGCGGACGATGAGGAGAGGGCGGCGCTGGCGCTCGCGCTCGACGAGGCCATGCGGGAGCAGGCCCCGGCGGGATGGAAGGGCGACGAGACGAAAGAGCGTATCGTTCAGAATTTCCTGCACAAGCTGATGCAGAAAGATGGCACGGCGACGCTGGCGATTTTTGACATCATTAAGAATCAACCTGGCTACTAATGAACGAGACGATCCAGATCGGTGAGCTTTCGATTCAGGTGTCGCGGAAGAACATCAAGCACGTCCATCTTTCCGTCCACCCACCCGATGGCCGCGTCACCCTCTCCGCCCCAACCGCCACCCGCCTCGACGTGGCCCGCGCCTACGCCGTCAGCAAGCTCGGCTGGATACGCGAGCAACAGCAGAAGCTCAGGAACCAGGCGCGTGAAACGCCCCGGCAGTTCGTCACACGCGAAAGCCACCACCTTTGGGGGCGGCGCTATCTGCTCACCGTCGCCCACGCCGACGCCAAGCCCCACGTCCGCCTCGACCACAAGCGCATCACGCTCACCGTGCGTCCAGGCTGTAGTACCGAAAAACGCGCCGAGGTCATGCACGAGTGGCAGAAGTCGCTGCTCCACGAGGTCGTGCCGGCGTTAATCAAGAAGTGGGAGGCTAAACTCGGCGTCCGGGTGAAGCGTTACTTTCTTCAGCGCATGAAAACCCGCTGGGGAGGTTGCAACCACCTCGCCGGCCACATCCGCCTCAACACGGAACTCGTGAAGAAACCGAAAGACCTGCTCGAATACATCATTGTCCATGAAATGGCACATCTGTTGAAGCCAACGCACAGCGAGCGCTTTATGGCACTTCTCAACCAGCATTATCCAACTTGGCGAGAAGCTCGCGCTGAACTCAACGAGCTGCCCCTGTCGGCAGAGGCTTGGAAGAAATGACGGTTGCGCCATTGTGCGCGACTATTAAGATGACGAAGCAAACTATCTAAACCGCGATGATTGACGCAATGGTTTGTCTTGAAAAGGCGCTTTCTCCTTATATCGAGCAGACACGGAGAAACAGCATCTAACCTCGGCAATCAACCTCTTAATTGATGACCGCGACGCAAACGGAGCGCGTGACTTTGAAGGTGAGCATATCTGGTTCGGCACGCCTAGATTTCCGGATTGGAAAACGGTGATGGATTATTTGATGAAATTTGTATGAGTCAGCATTTACCTCTTGTGTGCCGGTTGTGTGCCAACTCATCGAAACAGGGCAATAATCAACCACACACAGCCGCTATAGATGAGAGCGAAAAGCTAATAAATAAGCGCTCTTCAGCACGTGGACAAACTCAAGGAAACGTGTTATTTAGGAATGGCATTCAAGAGGTCAGCGGCTCGATCCCGCTCGGCTCCATTAAAAAGCAGTAAAGACACTTAGCCGCTTCCTGAAACCGAACGGCCATTCAATAACCCGATGGATGTCCGCCCTGCCGACCTGCCGATTAAATCCGTTGCGAGTCCCCACGGGCTTTACGCGAACAGCCTTCTACCTGCGACAGTCCGGGCACGTCTGAATTCATCCCTGACGGCGGTTCGTTCGGGCGGAGGGCGTCCGGCTGAGCCGTGGTGAAGTCCTACACGGACGTTGTTTCCGCGCGTCTTCCTGTCTCCGCCAGAACATTCGATGAATCAAGAGAACGCTCTCACTCAGGCAGCCTTTGATTCTTTACTGGCCTGGCTCGACGCCGACCGCGAGCAGGCCGGGAGGAAGTACGAGAACATTCGACTCCGCCTGATCAAGATTTTCACCTGCCGCGGTCGCCCCGACGCCGAGGAGCTCGCCGACGAGACCATTAACCGGGTCACCTTGAAAGCGCCGACGGTGTCGAAGGAGTACGTCGGCGACCCCGCGCTCTACTTTTACGGGGTAGCACAAAAAGTCTTTCTGGAGTCCGTGAGGAAGCCCGCCCGCGCCGACGCGCCGCCCCCCGCCGTGGATTCGGACGAGAGGGAACGGGAGTACGAGTGCCTCGAACGCTGCATGGAGCGGCTCTCACAGGGCAACCGGGAGTTAGTCTTGGAGTATTACCAGAATGAGAAGCGGGCGAGGATCAACCACCGGAAGGAGTTGGCCGAGAGGCTGGGAATCGCGCAAAACGCGCTGCGCATACGCGCCCACCGCATCAGGGCGACCCTCCAGCGGTGTGTCCGGGCGTGCCTTGAGCAGGGGCTGGCGGCATGAAATAAAGGCTAAGTATTTCGCATACTCTATTGGGGGGCCAATAAGGCTTAAAACACGTAAGTGATGACACTCAATGCCGAGGAGCGTAACGAATTAAGGCTATACCTGCTGGGAAACCTTACCCAGGAAGCACAGCAGCGGGTCGAGCAGTGCCTGCTGACCGATCCCGACTTCCTGGCGGAACTTATTTTAGACGAGGAGGAGCTGATAGACGATTACGTCAGCGAAGACCTGTCCGACGAAGATCGCCTGAAGTTCGAGCGGCACTTCCTGTCCACCCCGGAGCGACACCGGCAGTTGAGGTTCGCGCGGGCGCTAAGCCGGTACACCTCGTACTCAACGGAAAAGGCCGGCGGCAAGGAGGCGAGGGCATACACACCCGCGCCGCCGGCTGGGCCGAACTGGGCCGAGCGATTCCGCGCTTTTTGGAACGGCCAGACCTGGGCACTGCGCGCCGCCTCGGCGCTCGTGTTGGTGGCCGTCATAGCCGGCGCGCTGTGGCTCTCCCGCCCACGCACGTCGCCGCCAAAGACCTTCGTCACGCTCACCCTGACCGCCGTCGCCGGCAACCGCGCCGAAGGCGCTCAGGCGAGCAAAGTATCACTCCCGCCCAACGCCGACGCGCTGAGAATCTCTTTACTGCTGCCGGACGCGGCGACCAAGGCTGCCAGCTATCGCGTCGAATTAGTGAGTGGTAGCGGGGAGATCAAGCCTTTGGAGGTGGCCGGGCAAGACGCCCGCTCCGTCTCGGTAGTGATCCCGGCTGCGCGACTCGCACGCGGGTCATACGCCTTGAGACTCTCCGCGACCGGCGCGGACGGCACTGAGCGGCGTGTCGGTTATTTATTCACCGTCGAATAGCCGCCCCCTTACTTACGCGGCTCGCAATCCGCGGCGATGCCGCCACGCCGCGCCCGCCAACAGCAACACCAACAGCGCCCCGCCGGCAATCGTCTTCGGGTAGGTCGCGACGCCCCCCGCGGGCGTTGACTTGATGACCTGGCGGTACTCGCCCTGCAACGTGAACGCCGCCCAGTAGTAAGGCGAGCGCCACTGCGGCTCCTGCCGGATGCTGTTCTGCGCAGCGCGCAGGGCGGCGGCGGGCGGCAGCCCGCCTTGCAGCATGTTCGAGTAGAAACGCTTCATCAACTCCGACGTGGCCTCGTCGTCAACCTTCCACAGGCTCGACACCACGCTGGACGCGCCCGCGTACATGAACCCGCGCGTCAGTCCGATCAACCCCTCGCCGCGAACCTCTTTGCCGAGCGCCGTGCGGCACGCGCTCAAGACCACCAGATCAACCGGCGCGTGGAGGGCGTAGATGTCTTGCAGTCTCACGAAGCCGTCCTGCGCCTGCCCGTCTTGGCTCATCGTGGAAAGCACCAGGCCGGAATTTTCGGGCCGCGCGGGGTCGAGGAGGCCGTGCGTGGCGAAATGAAGAATCGCGTACTGCGTCAAATCCGCGCCGAGCAACTGCGCGCGCGTGGCGGCGAACTGCTCGGCCACGAAAGTCTCTTCCCCGGCGGCCACGTTACGCAGATTCTCTAACTCAAGCCTGGCAAAAAAGAGTGGCTCGATGATGGAAGGGTTGAAAGAGTCTCCGTTAAGCTCGATGCCGCGCGAAGCTTGACGCCCGCGCGCGGCCTCCGGAGATTGCAGGGCAGCCACCAGCTCGCCGCCCACCTCCTCGCCGCCGCTTGCGTCTTTGCTCTGCGCGTAGTTCGACTCAAACACCGGGTTGCCGAAGGCCGCCAACAACTTCGCCGCCGTGTGCCGCCGCGCCGTCTCCTGCCGCAACTCTCCGAGGATGGAGGCCGAGGGGGCATTGACGACTTCGCAGCCGGCGATGAGCGGCTCGCCGGACGAAGGGGCGGGCAAGACCTGGAACGGGACGTAGTCGAGCGCGCCGTCGGCCACGACGATGACCCTTCGCTTATCCAGCTCCGCGGCGACGGGCGCGAGAACCATTTGGCTCAGCTCCTGTGTGGCCTGCGTTAATTCGTTTTCGGTTCCCGCGCCCGGCGGGGTCGCCAGTAATTTATAAACCTTTTGCGCCGCCTCGTTGACCTGCGCCTGCGCGGGCAGTTCGTGGCTCGTGAAACGGTCGCGCGTCACGGCCCAGACGTAGCTCCCGCCCGCGCCGAGGCTGTACTCCAGAAGCACCGTCTCGTCGTCGGCGACGACCTGCTCCTGGATTCGCCGCAAGTCCCATGAGGCGGGCCGCGCGATCTGCTCGTAAGACGGGTAGCGCGCCCGGATGGTTTCGGTGACCTGTTCGTACTCCGCCTTCAAACGCGCCATCTCGTCATCCAACGCTTCGAGTTCTTCTCTCTTGTAGGCCCCGCCCAGCAGAGCCACTCTGTAATCCCCTTTCACCCGGAGCGATTGGCGGAGCGACTTCTCACGTTCGGCCAACTGCGGGTCGAGGCCGGGCACGAGGCTCGTCTCACTCGCCCGCAACAACTCCGCGAGGGAGCGCGCCCGCGCCGACTCGCTCATCTCGAAAGCACGGACGGCCAGGCCCCTCTCCGGCCCCGCTTGATGCTCGCGCATCAGACACTCGACGTAACTCTCGTAACGGTCGTGAACCGTTGCGGAAAAAGCAGCCGTCAGGTCACTGCTCGTCGGAACCCGACGGAAGTTCTCGGTAACTTCGATGGACTGCCGCAGATAACCTTCCGCCGCGTCGTAGTTCCCGCTCTTCAATTCCAGCCGCCCCAGCTCGAAATAGACGGCGGCCTGATTGACCCGGTCGGACAACTTTGTGAATGCCTCCAACGCCTGACGGTAGTATTGCCGCGCCCGTTCGAGTCGTCCCTGCTGCTCATATACCTGCCCCAGCAGGCCGCGCACCCGCGCCGCCTCCTTCGGATTGACGGCCCGCGTATAAATGGCGAGTGCCGATTGCAAATACGGCAGGGCAGCCGCGTCTTCGCCCTTCGCGATATAGACTCTGCCGATATATTCGTAGCTGTGCGCCGCGTCGAAGCCATCTTCGGCGACCCCGACGAGCGACCGCCTGAACTGTGTTAAGGCTTCGGGGTAGTTTTCCAAAAGGTAGTACGTCCATCCCAGGCCCCAGGTGGCGTATGTTATGAAGTGAGGGTCTTGCGTCTGGCGATAATAATCCAGGGCGCGTTGGAAATGAGTGAGGCCGATGTCCGGCAGGCCGTTCTCGTTGAAAGCTTCCGCCAGCCCGGCGGAAATCTGCCCCATCTTTTCCGGCTCGGCATTTTCATCAATCAGGCCGCGGGCCTGAGTCAGGAATGAAACGCTGTTTGACCACTCTCCTTTGCGGTACTCGATGAAACCCAACTTGATTAAGGCCCCGGCCTGCTCCGAGGGATCATTCAAGTCTCGCCAGAGTTGTAGCGCCTGTTCATAGTTCTGCGCGGCCTCGGCCAGTATGTTTTGCGCCATGTAGCAAAGCCCGACCTGCGAGTAGGCGCGGGCGAGTCCGCGCTTGTCGCCCAGGGCTTGCCAGAGCGCGAGGGCTTGTTGCGCCGTCTGTAAGGCCGTCGCGTGGTTGTCGTAATTCTGCCGGTCGCTGAGCGTGAGCAGCGCCTGCGCCTGACCGAGAGCGTACCCCGACTGCTCGCTCAGCGTGAGGGACTTGCGGAGAATCTTTTCGGCGCGGCCTTCCTTATCCCCCAGAACGACGTAGGCCGCCCCAAGCCCGTTCAGGCCGTCAACTTCGGCCTCAAGGGAGGGCATCCCTTTGAGCAGGGCTAACGCCCGGCCGTGAGTGTCGAGCGCATCCCGCGGCGCGTTCAGTATCAACTGGAGGCGGCCCGCGCGGTTAAGCACGCGGGCCGCCTCTTCCGTCTCGCCCGCACCGAGGAAGAGGCGGGCGGCCTCCTCCAGCTTTCTCAGGGCCTCCTGCCGCTGCTCAAGGCTGGCGGCATTGTCATCCGCCGCGGACGCCATTTGCCGGGCCGCCTCTTTGGCGTCCGGCGTGTCAAGCGCCCGCGCGCCCGGAACCAGACAAAGCATTACAGCCGACAACAAGAGGCCGCGCAGCGCTGTCGTTCGACTCATAGCCCGAAGAGATGCCGATACTTCTCTCATGAGAGTCAGACTCACTGAAGGTGAAACCACTCGAAGAAATTTAGACCCGTCGGAGGTCTCAAGACCTTTTCTCTTTCCGATAGCTCACACGAGCGGGTGTCGGCTTTCCAGGCCCTCGCTCTCTCCCGCCGGGCGCACTGGTGAAGGGCGGATAATTCTTGATGGAAGGGCAACCGCAGTCGTCGCCAGCCGGGTCATTCCCCCCGGCCTTGCCCATCGGGTCATTCCCGCCGGCCTTGCCCAGCATCTCGTTCGCCCCCCCCGCGCCCAGTTGCCCGTCGCCGTTGGAAACGCGGATGGGGGCGTCAAGTAAGATTTCATCCAGGCCGGTTCTAGGCTCCAGCCGCTCGCCCGGATGCCGTTCAGAACCGCGGGAGAAGCGCATCGTATTCTCAAAGTACTGATTAAGAAACTTGGGCCAGGAGGTTTCGTTAAATTTGTAATCCGCGTATTCCCTGGGCCAAAACCGCCTGTTAACCGGCTCACACCAGGGGAAGAACACGGAGAGGCCGTGCGAGTATTGATATGCCGGCCCGGTAAAGCCTGAACGGATGATCAGCTTGTCGTCTCCGCTCTCCAACGCACCGATCACCTCGCCACATGCCTCCCGCATGGCCTCGAACGTAGCCCTCGTTTTTTCCGAAGCCGGCTCGACGCTCTCGCACCTCCGTTTGAGGCAGAAGCAGAAATCATATAAGTCCGTGTAGTTCTCCTCCCAGAAGCTTTGCGCGTCCCAGTGGGCCAACAGAATGCGCTCCCGCGCCAGAGGGTCTTCCGGGTCTGTCAAGCCTTTAATGAGCGCCGCTGATAATTCCTGGAGCGGGGCTTCTATCTCCCGCACCTTGTTTAAGTCGCACAAGGAGACATCAAAAGAATAGCCCGCCAACTGGAAGTCGTAGCTGTTGTGCAAACAGTAGTAGAAAATCTTCTTGAGTGTTTCTTTAACCTTCTTCCTTCTCCTGACCAGATCATTGAACACGCGGACCAATATCTGGCGGTAAGGCCAACTGCCGACGAAGGCGGGGCCTTGCGATGCCAGCATGTAGTCGGCAGTGCCTTGCAGCTCGTAAGCTACCTCCAATCCGCTCATCGAGCAGCTATGAAAACTTACTAAATCGAATTTAGCCTTTTGCTCGACAAGCCCCCGCTTGAACCGGCGCAATACCCGGCCAAGCGCCCCCAACGATAGCGAATGCTGTTTGGCGTGCTCGTCGAACAGAAACACGTCGTTGCCTACGACCAGGCCGTGCCCCAGGATGAAAAGCATGTAGCGGCGGGCCGGATAGTTCTCCCGACAAAACTGAAGGAAGTTACTCAAGGCTTGCTCCGGATTCTTTTCGCGGGACATCTTCGGCGACGGCACGGGCGGATCGTAATTAATCCTTTTGCCCGCGTACCCGTTTTTGTTCAGAGACTCCCGGATAAGTTCTTTACCTTGCTCTCCCCAGAGTCTGTCAGACACCAGGTTTGGGACGTAAGGGTCATTGGCGGTGACCCCGATCTTACATTGGCCGCCGGCTCTGAGCTTTTTGAAGATGTTGACATCATAAATTTGGGCCGCCGCGCTCTCGGCCTCGGGGACAAATCGCGCGATGACGTTGGCTTCGGGGTGAAATCCGGCTTGTTTGATAGATTTCAGTTGCGAAACAATGCCGGGGGCGAGCGGGTTGTCACTCGCGAAATAGAACATCAATGTCCATTTCTTTGTCCTAGCCATTTGTGAGCACTCTCCTTATTCGGTTGTGTTCGGAAAATTACCCTGCTGGAAGTTTTACCGCGGAAGCCTCGGCGGCTGCGGCCTTAGACGAGACGATTTGGCGGCGACCCCGGCGAAAGGACCAGAGGCGCAGGGCGGCGATGAAACAACCTGAGGCTCGACAGGCTATTCCTAAGCAAGTGTGGTGTCAATAGAAATAATGCCCCGCTCGATCAGAACGCCCGCGGACCGAAACGTAAGCCGCCGACTCCTCCGACACCCTTACCTCATGCGTAAGCCCCCATAAGGTAATGACTGATTCGTTGAAAATATTTCTCCGGCGGGTGATCAGGAAAGCGGGTTGATTCACGCAAAAGGTAACGGGCCACGGGAGCGGCGGCGCGCTGACGTTCGGCGCGGCGCGTGGCGGTCGCCCTCCTTTTTAAAGCCGCGCGCCGCGGAGAAGGGCTTGCGGCGGACGCCCGCGTCGGCACTATAATGTCCGGGTTCCCGCTTCAATACGGAGACAGCCCGCCACCTCGGGCGCTCGGCTGCGGGGCGGAGGGTGGGGGCCGGGTCTGGCCTAAAAAAATGAAGGCGCTGGTTATAGACGACAACGAGTTGGTGCGCAGCAACGTCGCGGAGGTCTTGCGCGTCGAGGGCTGGGAGGTGTGCGAGGCCGAGTCCGCCGAGCGCGCCTTCGAGATGCTCGGCGACCGCGAGTGGGAGCTGGTCTTCTGCGACGTGCGCTTGAGCGACACGAGCGAGGCGGAAGGCTACGCGGTCTTGCGCCGCTTCGTCGAGGAGCAGCCCGAGGCGCAGATCGTCCTGATGACCGGCCACGGGTCGGCGGCGGGCGCGCTCGATGCCGTCTCTTCCGGCGCTTACGACTACCTGATGAAGCCGTTCGAGAACGAGGACGTGCTGCGCATCGCGCAGGCGGTGCGTCGCTCGGTCGAGAAGCGCGAGCGGCCCGGCACGACGGGCGAGTTGCCGCCCACGCCCGTTTACGCCTCGGACATTGACCTGATCGGCGTCAGCTCCGCCTTCGTCGAAGTGATGAAGCTGGTGGGCCGCGTGGCGGCCACTTCCCTGCCCGTGCTCGTCCACGGCGAGTCGGGCACGGGCAAAGAGGTGGTGGCACGCGCCATCCACCGCCGCAGCCCGCGCGCCTCTCAAGCGTTCGTCGCGGTCAACTGTGGCGCTATCCCGTCGGAGCTGATCGAGTCGGAGCTGTTCGGCCACGTCCGCGGCGCTTTCACGGGCGCGGAGCGCGACCGGCGCGGCCTCCTCCAAGAAGCCGACGGCGGCACGATCCTGCTCGACGAGATCACGGAGACGACGCCCGCGTTTCAGGTGAAGCTCTTGCGCGCCTTGCAGGAGGGGGAGATTCGCCGCGTCGGGTCTAACAACACCGTGAGCGTTGACGTGCGCGTCATCGCTGCGACGAACCGCGACGTGGAGCAGGAGGTGAAAGAGGGCCGGTTCCGTCAGGACTTGTTCTACCGCCTGAACGCCGTGACGCTGCGCCTGCCGCCGCTCAGGGAGCGCCGCGAGGACATCATACCGCTCGCCAGATACTTCGCCGCGCGCGCCGCACGCGCGGGGAGCGACCCCGTCAGCTTCTCGCGCGACGCCACCCTCGCGCTCGTCGCCTACGACTGGCCCGGCAACATACGCGAGTTGGAGAACGCGGTGGTGCGCGCCGTCGCGCTGTGCGACCGCGCAGTGCGCCCCGAAGACCTGCCCGAACGCGTGCGCGACGCGCTCGCCTCGGCGGCAGCGGCCCGCGCGCAAGGCCCGCAGGAAGCGGGCGCGCACGCCGACGCAACGGAGTCGCGTGACGAGAGACGAGAGGAGGAGCGCCTGCTGTCACTGTCGGAACTCGAAGGCCGCCACATCGCGCGCGTGCTCGCGCACACGGGCGGCAACAAGCAGGCCGCGGCGCGCCTGCTCGGCATAGACCGCACCACGCTGCAACGCATGATCAAGCGGCACGGCCTCGACTTGAACGGCTTGCGCGACAACGGCGCGGTTAAGTCGCCCGTCCAGGGCTGAGAGGCGATTGAAAGGATGAAGGCGGAAGGATGAAGGATGAAGTGAAGGCAGACGGCTTTCATTTCATCCTTCATCCTTCCGCCTTCATCCTTTTGCGGCGGGCGGTACTGACTTGTGCTTAACTCACGCGGCGACGCCCGCGCTTTTAGGACGGGACTCGGCGCGGCGCGCGACCTCGCGCGCGATGGAGAGTATCTGCGCCGTGTCGAAGGGCTTCGTCACCACCCAGTCCACACGCGCGTCGCTACGCTCGCCGGAGCCGACGGCGTCGCCCCAGCCCGTGATGACGGCGAGCGGCATCGCCCCGTCGCGCTCGCGTATGGCGTGCGCCAGCTCCCAGCCGCTCATCCCTTTCATGCCGAGGTCTGTGAAGACGGCGTCGAAGTCGGCCCCGTCTAAGAGCGCGAGCGCCTCGCGCCCGTCGCGCGCCAAGCGGACGCCGTAGCCCTCGCTCTCCAGGATGTCTTTCAAAAGCTCGCGCACGTGCTCCTCGTCGTCAACGACCAGGATGCGTGCCGCGCCGGACGGCTGCGGCACGAGCGCGAGCGCGGGCGACGCTGATTCCGCCGCCGGCTTCGCCGCCGACTTCGCCGCCGGGAGCTTGATGCGGAAGGTGGTGCCGCGCCCCACCTCCGACTCGACCTCGACCACGCCCTCGTGCCGGCGGATGATGCCGTAAGAGACGGACAGTCCGAGGCCCATGCCGGCCTTGCCCTTCGTCGTGAAGAACGGG
>Ga0209577_10004844_pt1 | contig 12615 bp, 10 predicted proteins | sample GraSoiAngelo_109_FD_185874 | JGI IMG/M metagenome (GOLD analysis project Ga0209577, IMG submission 185874) | Grasslands soil microbial communities from the Angelo Coastal Reserve, California, USA - 14_0903_12_20cm (SPAdes) (version 2) | ecosystem: Environmental > Terrestrial > Soil > Grasslands... | reverse complement strand
CCTTGGAGCCGGTGGCGATGAGCGCGGTGATCGAGGTCGGCGCGCCCTCGTACACGTCGGGCGCCCACATGTGGAACGGCACCGAGGAGATCTTGAACCCGAAGCCGACCAGCAGCAGGCCGAGGCCGATCAGGATCATCGGCTCCCCGCCGCGGGCTGCCGCCGCCGCCGCGATGCGGTCGAGATTGGTGGTGCCGGTGGCGCCGTAGAGCAGCGCGATGCCGTACAGCAGGAACGACGACGCGAACGCGCCGAGGAGGAAGTACTTCATCGACGCCTCGCCCGACGTGAGCCGCGTCTTGAACAGGCCGGCCAGCACGTAGAGGGAGAGCGACATCAGCTCCAGCGAGAGGAACACCACCACGAGGTCGCCGGCCGAGGCCATCAGCATCATGCCAGCCGTCGAGAACAGGACCAGAGCGTAGTACTCGCCCGACTCGCTGCCGGTGCGGCCGAGATAGTCCATCGACAGCATGACCACGAGCGCGGCCGCGTAGCAGATGATGAGGTCGAAGAACATCGCGTAGCCGTCGAGCAGGACCATGTCGCGGAACGCGCGCGTCTCGGCGCCCCAGCGCACGACGATCGACAGCAGCGCCGCGATGATGCCGACCAGCGCCACGCCGCCCAGGTGCGACTTGGTATCGCGCGGCGGCAGCACGTCGAGCACGAGCACCACCGCCGCCGCCGCCAGCACGATGAGCACCGGCAGCAGCGCGCTGACCATCACCGCCGGCGAGGGGACGACCGGACTCATATGTCCGTGCGCGGGCTCATCGGAGCAGCGCCACGCTGCTCTTGCTCTCGACCTGGGCCAGGAGCGCCGCGACGGTGGCCTCGGTCTTTCCGGTGAAGACGGTGGGCGCGACGCCGATCCACACGATGAAGACGAGCACCGGCACCAGCACCGCCCACTCGCGCGGTGTCAGGTCGGTGAGCCGCCGGTTCTCCTCGTGGGTGACCTCGCCGAACGCCACCCGCTGGTACATCCACAGCAGGTAGACGGCCGCGAAGATGATGCCGGTCGTGGCGATCGCGGCCAGGGGCCGGCTCACCTGGAAGGCGCCGACCAGCACCAGGAACTCGCCGACGAATCCGTTGAGCCCGGGCAGGCCCAGCGAGGACAGCGTGACGACCAGGAACAGCGCCGAGAACGCCGGGATGACCTTCCACAGCCCGCCGAACTCCGCGATCAGCCGCGTGTGACGGCGCTCGTAGATCATGCCGACCATCAGGAAGAGCGCGCCGGTCGAGAGGCCGTGGTTCACCATCTGCAGGAGGCCGCCAACGACACCCTGCTGGTTGAGCGTGAAGAGGCCGAGCATGACGAACCCCAGATGGCTCACGCTCGAGTAGGCGACGAGCTTCTTGAGGTCCGGCTGCACGGTCGACACCCAGGCGCCGTACACGATCCCGATCACCGCCAGCGCGAAGACGAGCGGGGCGAACGTGAAGGTGGCGTCGGGGAAGAGCGGCAGGCAGAAGCGCAGGAAGCCGTACGTCCCCATCTTCAGCAGCACGCCGGCCAGGATCACCGAGCCCGCCGTGGGCGCCTCGACGTGGGCGTCGGGCAGCCAGGTGTGGAACGGGAACAGCGGCACCTTGATCGCGAAGGCCAGCGCGAAGGCGAGGAACATGAGGTTCTGCCCGAGGCCGGGCGGGATCACCCATCGCTCCAGCGTGAGCAGATCGAACGTGTAGGTGCCGGTGGCGGCGCCGTGCTGGTAGTAGAGGCTCAGGATGGCGACCAGCATCAGCGCGGAGCCGACCATCGTGTAGAGCACGAACTTCACGGCGGCGTAGATGCGGTTGCCGCCGCCCCACACGCCGATCACCAGGTACATCGGGATCAGCATCGCCTCCCAGAAGACGAAGAACAGGAAGAGGTCGAGGCTGACGAAGACGCCCAGCATCCCCGTCTCCAGCAGCAGCATGGTGACGACGAATTCCTTGGTCCGATCCTCGATGGCGTGCCAGGCCGAGGCCAGCGCCAGCGGTGTCAGGAACGTCGTGAGCAGGACGAGCAGGAGGCTGATGCCATCGACGCCGACGTGATAGCCGACGCCGAGCGTTGGCATCCAGCGATGCACCTCCTCGAACTGCGCGTCGGCGCTGTCGCCGTCGAAGCCGAACCAGAGCGGCACCGAGACCGCCAGCGTGAGCAGGGTGACGACGAGCCCGCCGACCCGGTGGGCGCCGGCCAGCCGGCGCGGCAGCAGCGCGACCGCCACCGCGCCGAGCGCCGGCAGGAAGGTGACGGCCGTGAGGAGGCCGATCCTCATCGGACCGTCATCGAATCAGCAGGAACACGACCACGATCACGGCGCCGGCCAGCATGGTGAGGGCGTAGTTCACGACGTAGCCGCTCTGCAGACGCCGCAGGCCGGCGCCCCAGGCGGTCACGCCGCGACCGACGCCGTTGACGATCCCGTCGATCACGCCGAGGTCGAAGCCCTGCGCCAGCCACACCGACAGCGCGTAGAGCGGCTGGACGATCAGCCGGTCGTAGACGAGATCGACGTACCAGGCGTTGAGGAGCAGCGCGTGCACCCACGTCCGCGGCTGGCCGATCGTCTCGGCCTTCACCGGCGACAGGACGTACATGTAGATGGCGAGGGCGAGGCCGGCCAGGAACACGATCGCCGACAGCGCCATCACGACGAAGGCATGTGGGCCCTCGGGCGCTCCGAAGACCGGCGCCAAGAGCTCGATCAGGTGGGAGCTCTCGAGCGGGGTCCCGAGCACGAAGCCGGCCACGGCCGTGAGCGCCGCGAGGACGATGAGCGGTCCGGTCATCACCCACGGCGACTCGTGGGCGTGGTGCAGCACGTCCTTCGACATGCGCGGGGCGCCGCTGAAGGCCAGGAACAGCAGCCGGAACGTGTAGAAGGACGTCATCAGAGCGCCGACGAGCAGCAGCGCGAAGATCGCCAGGTGCCCGGTGGCCAGCGTGGCGCCGAGGATCTCGTCCTTGGAGAAGAAGCCCGCGAGGAAGGGGGCGCCCGACAGGCCGAGACCGCCGACCCACATGGTGATCGCGGTCACGATCATCTTGGGCTTGAGGCCGCCCATCTTGCGGAGGTCCTGCTCGCCGCCGAGCCCGTGAATGACGCTGCCGGCGCCGAGGAAGAGCAGCGCCTTGAAGAACGCGTGGGTCACCAGGTGGAAGATCCCGGCCACGTAGGCGCCGACGCCCACCGCCGCGAACATGTAGCCGAGCTGGCTGATGGTCGAGTACGCCAGCACGCGCTTGATGTCCGTCTGGACGAGGCCGATGGTGGCGGCGAAGACGGCGGTGATGGCGCCCACCCAGGCCACGACCTCGAGCGCCGAGCCGGAGCGCTCGAACAGCGCGTGGCTGCGAGCGACCATGTAGACGCCGGCCGTCACCATGGTGGCGGCGTGGATCAGCGCCGAGACGGGCGTGGGCCCTTCCATGGCGTCGGGCAGCCACGTGTGCAGCGGCAGCTGGGCCGACTTGCCGCAGGCGCCCATGAACAGGAGCAGCGCGATGCCGGTGGCCACGGTCGGCGTCAGCGTCGCCGCGCCCTTGAACACCGCCGCGTAGTCGAGCGTGCCGAGCGCGGTCCACAGCCAGATGACGCCCAGGCCGAAGCCGAAGTCGCCGACCCGGTTCACGATGAACGCCTTCTTGCCGGCGCGGGCGGCCGAGTCGCGCGTGTACCAGAAGCCGATCAACAGATACGAGCAGAGGCCGACGGCTTCCCAGAACACGTAGAGGAGGAGGAAGTTGCCGGCCAGCACCAGCATCGTCATCGAGAACACGAACAGGTTGAGGTACGCGAAGAAGCGCGCGAAGCCGGGGTCGTCGTGCATGTAGCCGACGGAATAGAGATGGATGAGGAACCCGACCCCGGTGACGACCAGCAGCATGACGGCGGTGAGGTTGTCGACGTAAGCGCTGATGTTCGCCTCGAAGTCGCCGGCCACGATCCACGAGCCGAGCGTCGTGGTGAAGGCCGGGCCCGACCACGCGCGCGCGGCCACCGCGCACGCGGCGAGAAACGCGGCGGCCAGCGCGGGCACGGCGATCCAGTGGGCGCGACGGCCGGTCAGCCGCCCGCAGAAGATGTTGGCGAGGGCGCCGGCGAGGGGAAAGGCTGGAACCAGCCAGACGGTGAACACCGCGTCAATCTAGACGCCGGCCCAGGGGGTGTCAAGCAACGCTCGGGCGCCGGGCGGTACGTCTGCTATGATCGCCGTCGTGTCTCAGCGGTCCCGGACGAAATCGTGGGTGCTCGTCGTGCTGCTGCTCCTCTTCGCCATCGTCGGCTCGGTGTCCTACCTCGGCTGGCGGCAATCGGTGCCCCTCGTGCACGCCACCCTGATGGCGCCGCGCTTCCTCGGCCACAACACGTCGGTGACCGCGACGCTGGATGCCGCGCGCGGCAACGTGCGGCGCGCCGAGCTGCGCGTGGTCCAGGGCGGCAAGGCGATCACGCTGGCCCGGGCCGAGGGGCCGCTGGGCCCCCACGCGCAGCTGCCCGTCACCATCGAGAGCACCGCCCTCGGCCTCAAGGAGGGCGCGGCCACCCTCGAGGTGTGGGGCCGCGACGACTTCTGGCGGCCGCTGCGCCCGCAGGAGCGACCGCTGGCGTCGCAGCCGGTGACGATCAAGCTGACGCCGCCGCGGCTGGAGGTCCTGGCCTCCACGCGCTACGTGTCGCCCGGCGGCGCGGTGCTCGTCGCCTTCAAGGCCACCGACGCCGCGCGCGTGGACGTCAGCGTCGGCGCCCACACGTTCCCCAGCTTCGCCTACGGCCCACCCGAGCGCGGCGCCCGGGTGGCGCTCATCGCGCTGCCGTACGACTTCAGCGCCGGCACGGCGCTCACGATCACCGCGCGCGACGAGGCCGACAACGCCACCACCCGCGGCGTGCCGGCCGAGCTGAAGCCGCGCGCCTTCCCCCACGACACCATCAAGCTCAGCGAGGCGTTCCTCCAGGCCAAGGTGCCCGAGCTGCTGCCGCAGCGGCCGCCGAGCCAGCCGCTGCTCGAGGGGTTCCTGACGATCAACCGCGAGCAGCGCCGGCAGGCCGAGGCGGAGAAGATCAAGGTCGGGGCCAGGACCGCCGACAAGCCGCTGTGGAGCGGCCCCTTCGTGCAGCCGCGCAACACCAAGGTCTTCTCCAACTTCGCGGAGACGCGGACCTACGTCTACGAGGGCCGCACCGTGGACACGCAGGTCCACGTCGGCTTCGACCTGGCCTCCACCAAGCACTCCCCGGTGCCGGCGGCCAACGGCGGCCAGGTCGCCTTCACCGGGCCGCTCACGATCTACGGCAACACCGTGATCGTCGATCATGGCCTCGGCCTGCAGACGCTCTACGCGCATCTGTCGTCGATCGACGTCAAGCCCGGCGACACCGTCGAGAAGGGTCACGTGCTGGGCCGCACCGGCACCACCGGCCTCGCGGTCGGCGACCACCTGCACTTCGAGGTCCTCGTGTCCGGCGTGTCGGTCACGCCGATCGAGTGGTGGGACGGCAAGTGGATCCGCGACCGCGTGAACAGGCCCCTGACAGAAGCCGGCCTTCCGGAGATCGCCGGCATGGGCGAGGTCCCGGACGAGCCGGCGACCGCGACCGCGCGCACCCCGACCCCGCCCGCCCGTCGCCGCCGCTAGGCCGGCGCCCGTAGAATAGCGGGCGGTGGCCGACTATCTGCACGCCTGTCTCGACGCCTTCGGCGACGTCAGCGAGCGCCTCTACGGCAGCCGCTTCGACCTGGCCGCCATCGAGCGCAAGGTGGCCCCGCTGCAGCGTCGCGAGATGCTCACCTACCGGGACCTCGCCTACTTCGTGGCGCGCGAGCACTGGTGGTTCGAGAAGTTCTGGGTGTTCCCGCCGGAGGAGACGGTGACGCCGGCGCTGGCCCGCGCGAAGTTCGACTTCTGGAACCTGCCGCGCAACCAGGAGCGCGAGCTCGCCAAGCTGCTGGACGTGTTCAAGTCGATCGAGCTGGTCTCGATCATCCTGCGCTTCGTCAAGCCGGCCGCCTATGGCATCATCAGCCCGCCGGTCGAGCGCGTGCTCGACGTGCGGCGCGGCAGCGACGCGCTGGAGACGTACCGCAACTATCTCGACGACCTGCGCCAGATCCAGCGCCACTACCGGTTCGCGCGCGCCGCCGACGCCGACATGGCGCTGTGGGTCCTGCACGAGCGCTGCTTCGGCACGCTGCGCGACGCCGAGACGGCGGCCGCCTACGCCGGCGACCGCTTCATGCTGCGGCTGCGCGCGAAGAACCTCGTCGGCCACCTGCTGGCCGGGCGCTCCTACGCGGCGTTCGCCGACGCGCTCGAGGCGTCCAATGCGGAGCTGGCGGCGGTCGTCGCCTGCTACGCCTTCGAGCTGAAGCTGCGCGCCCTCGCCGAGCGCGAGGGCGTCGTCTCCGCGCGGGCGTTCATCAAGCTCGGCGACCTGATCGACGCGTTCCCGGCCACCCTCGATCCCATCCGCCGCGGCGAGTGGAAACGCCTCAAGGCGTTCCGCGACGCGCTCTTCCACGAGGGCCGCCGCCCGCGCGCCGAGCAGACGGCGGCGCTCATTCGCGAGGTCCAGAGCCTCGAGGCCGACCTGGCCGAGCCCTCACCGCCGCCACGCCGGCACCGCTGACGCCCCGGCCGCCGCGCCCGGCGCGGGGGGCGTCAGAAGGCGCCGAACTTCTCGTACGCCGCCAGCGGCGTCAGTCCGCGGCGCACCGCCGTGCGGACCTTGTTCTCGGTGCCGACGAGCTTCTCGCAGCGTTGCAGGACGTCGTGGGCGACCCGCCGCGGAACGACGATGACGCCGTCGAGGTCGCCGACGACGATGTCACCGAGGTTGACGCGCACGCCGCCGATGATCAGCGGCTGGCCCCAGTCGCTCACGCGCCAGCGCGGCACCGAGTCCTGCGGGCTGCGGTAGCGGACGAAGGTCGGAAAGCGCGCGCGGGTGATGGAGGCGGCGTCGCGCGTGCTGCCGTCGATGACGGCGCCGCGCACCTTGCGGGCGCGAAACCACTCGGCCGACAGCTCGCCGAAGTGCGCGGCCTCGTTGTCGTTGGCGGCCAGCACCAGCACCGAGTCGGGTGGGACGGCGCCCAGCATGCCGAGGAAGCGGCGCAGGGTGGCGTCGCGCTCGCGCGGCTTGCCCCGATGAGGCCGGCCGCGGGCGGTGAAGGCGTAGCCGGCCACGCGCATGTCGGGCGCCAGCGGCTGGATCGCGTGGGGCAGCGTCTGCCGCAGCAGCCCCAGCTCGTCCATGACGTCGGTGATCGCGGCAGTGTAGAGGCGGGCGAACCGCCGTGGCAGGTTGTCGGATCGCGTGGCCATCGAGCCCCCCGGGACGCGGAGTAACAGCCCACTACACCTACACCGGGCATCGCGCTCGGCACAAGGGCGCCGTCAACCGCCGGCCGCGTTGACCGGGGACGGGGCAGGCTGCTAGCGTCGGGGCATGCGATACCTCCTCGGTGGCCTCATCGCCGCGCTCCTGCTGGTGCCGCCGGCCGCCGACGCCGGCTTCGCCATCCTCGACGAGGCCGGCCACCAGACGCTGCTCTCGCGCGGCCGTCTCAAGATCACGCCCAAGGGCGCCGGGGGCATCGTGATGGTCCTCGACGTCGGGCGCGCGCGGATGTGGGTCGCCGATGCCGGCCGCCGCGTGTACTGGGAGGGCACGGTCGAGCAGTACTGCCAGGAGATGCGCGGCGCCATGTCCGGCGCGATGGCCGAGATGGAAAAGCGCATGGCCGAGCAGCTCAAGGACATGCCGCCCGCCCAGCGCGAGCAGATGGAGCAGCTCATGAAGCAGATGAGTCGCGGCGGCGCCCCGGCCGGTCCGCCACCGCAGGTGACGATCGAGCGCACGAACGAGACGGAGCGGATCGCCGGGCTCCCGGCCCGCAAGTATCGCGTGCTCAGCAACGGCAAGCCCCACGAGGAGCTGTGGCTCACGACCGACGCCGCGCTGTTGCGCGAGCTCGACGCCGGCCGTGCGCCCGACACGTTCGGCCGCATGTCGGCGTGCATGGTCGGCATGGCCGGCGGCGGCGAGCGGCCGGAGGCGAGCCCCGAGTTCCGCAAGCTCTACGCCGAGGGCTGGCCGCTGAAGGTCGTCTATCTCGGCGAGGGGGGGCCGACGGACTCGACGGTGACGAAGGTGGAGCCGCGCGACATCCCCGAGACGGAGTTCGCGCCCCCGACCGGCTACCGCGCCGCCACGCTCACCGAGGTGTTCGGGACGCCCGCCCGCTGAGCGCGGCGAGCAGCGCGCGCGGCGGGACGTAGTCGCCGAACACGCCGAGCAGGGCGTCGAGCGCGCCGGGGCGCCGCGCCAGCGCGCGACACGCCAGGTTCGCCAGCCGCCGGTGCCCGATCACCACCTGGAGCGCGCGCGTCACACGCTCCTTGCCTCGGAACGCCTCCCGCCGCCGCTGCTCGTAGACCGCCAGGGCCGGCGCCGACACGTCGCCGGCGCGCAGCGCGTGCACGATCGTCTCCCCGGCCAGCTCGGCGGAGCGCAGCGCGGTGAAGACGCCCTCCCCCGTGAACGGATCGAAGAAGCCGCCGGCGTCGCCGACCAGCAGCACGCCACCGGCGTCCGGCGGCGTCACGCGATGGGCCAGCGGGCCCAGCGCGCGGATCGGCGCGATCCGCTCGGCGCCGGCCAGGCGGCGCGCGACGTGCGGGAGCTGGCGCAGCCGCGCCGTCATGAAATCCTCGAAGCGGCGGCTCCACGGCGTCGCGTGGGCGAGCGGCACCACCAGCGAGAGGTTCACGCGGTCGGGCGCGAGCGGGTTGAGGATCACGTAGTCGGGCGGATCGACGAAGATCTCGCCGAGCTCGCGACAGTCGGGCAGCCCGCGCACGTAGGTCACCAGCGCCAGCCGCTGCAGCGTGTGCGGCTGCCGGCAGCCGAGGCGCTGGGCCACGACCGACGCGCGCCCGTCGGCGCCGACCACGATCCGGGCCCGGATCTCCAGCGGCGCCTGCGCCCGGTCCTCGGCGCGCACGCCGATCACCTGTCCGTCTTTCACGATCAGGTCGGTGACGCGCGTCTCCTCGCGAAGGTCGAGCGGCAGCCCGCGCACGCGCTCGACCAGCGCGCCGTCGAGGGTCTCGCGCGCCACGCCCATCGCGTGCTGGCGGTAGGGACGCCAGCCGGCGACCTCGTGATAGCGTCCCACGACGCTGGTGCCGTCCGGCCCGGTGATACGCATGCCGGCCACCGGGACCGCGCCGGCCGTGTCGAGGGCTTTCAGCACGCCGAGCCGATCGAGGAGCCGCCCGGCCTCGGGGCTCAGGTACTCGCCGCAGATCTTCGGCCGCGGCAGGGCGGCGCGGTCGACGACGACGACGTCGAGCCCGTGCTCGGCGAGCAGGATGGCGGTGGCGGCGCCGGCGGGGCCGGCCCCGACCACCACGACGTCGGCGCGCCGCGCGGTCACCGGATCTCCGCGACGAGACGGCCGAGCCAGGGATAGCGGCGGACACGGACGCGGCGGCCGGCCTTCTCGGCCAGCGTCTCGATCTCGGCGGCGGAGTAGGCGCGGCGCACCGAGAGCGGCCCGTCGTGACGCGAGACGGGATGCAGGTGCAGCAGCCGCGTGGTCAGCCACACGAGGGCCAGCGTGAGCGGCGTTCGCAGCAGGTCGTTGACGACGGCCACCGGCGCCGCCGCCGCCATCTCGGCGAGGCACACCACGGCGGCGTCGCGATCGAGATGGTGGAGGGTCAGGGCCGTCACCGCGACGTCAGCGGCGTGCTGGCGCAGCGGCAGCGCGGTGGCGTCGGCGCGCACCAGCACGATCTCCGGATACGCCGCGGTGCGCGCGCGGGCGAGGGCCAGCGTGGCGGCATCGCTGTCCACCACGACGACCCGCACCGGCCAGCGCCGGCGGCGCGCCCAGCGGACGATGGCGACGGCGAGATCGCCGCGCCCGCCGCCGACGTCGACGACACGCGCGCGACGCTCGCGCGGCCGGTGGGCCAGCGCGCGGCGCACGCGCGAGAGCGTGAGCGCGTAGCCACCGAACCAGGCGTTGAGGCGGTCGAGGTCGTCGAGCGTGGCCCGGCGATCCGCCGGTGGCAGAGGGCCGTCGAGGCGCTCCCTGACGCCCGTCGCGCGGGCCAACACTACCATCGCAACAGAGCGCCCTCCGCCGCGAAGCCGGGGCCCAGGCCGACCAGGAGGCCCCACTCGCCCGGCACGGGCGACTCCCGCTGTAGCGTCCGCTCCAGCACGAACAGGATCGTCGCCGACGACATGTTGCCGTAGTCCTTCAGCACGCCGCGCGAGTGGGCCAGCGCGGACTCGTCCAGCTCGAGCAGCACGCGGGCGCGATCGAGCACGCGCCGGCCCGCCGAGTGCAGGATCCAGTGCCGCACGTCCTCGCGCTTGAGGCCCTGGGCCCCGAGCAGCTCCCGCGTCATCTCGCCCATCATCTGGGCGCCGATGCGGCGCACGTCCTTGGAGAGCACGATCCGCGGCCGCCCGCCCGGGTACTCGAAACCCATCGCGTCGAGGTGCTCGGGCCTGAAGAGCGTGCGGTGCTCGAGGATCGCCGGCCCGGCGCCGTCGCCGGCGAGCGCGACGGCGCCGGCGCCGTCGGCGAAGATCGCGTGGGCCACGGCGCTTTCCAGGCGATCGTCGAGGAAGTAGGCGGCCGAGCAGATCTCGACGGCGACCACGATCGCGCGGTGGAGCGGGAACGCGCGCAGGTGGTTCCAGGCCTGCTGCAGCGCGACCACCGCCGAGGCGCAGCCGGTGTCGCCGACGTGCACGCGCTGCACGTCGGGCCGGCAGCCCAGACGCCCGATGAGGTGCGCGTCGAGGCTCGGCGTCATCCGGCCCGTGCAGGTCGTGGTGGCGAGGAAGTCGACCTGGGCGGCGTCCCAGCCGGCCCCCGCGAGCGCCGACCGCACGGCCGCCTCGCCCAGCTCGAGCGCGCCCCGGCGGAAGCGATCGTTGAGCTCGTCGACCGACTCGTCCGGCCGGAAACGTTCGCGATCGATGTAGAGGTGGCGCCCGGCGATGTCGCTCGCCTCGAAGAATCCGCGCCGGCGCGTGTCGTCGTAGCCGGCCAGCTGCAGCAGCTCGGTCTGGGTGAAGCGCTGACGGGGCGTGGCGGTCGCCACCGACGCCAGTCGAGGAAAGTCCATCGCGATCTCCTGAGTGCCCGGCGGACGTAAGATGAGAACACTACGAGCATACTGCGAGGTCCACACCCATGCCACTGTTCAGCTTCGAGGGAAAGCATCCGCGCGTGCATCCGTCGGCGTTCATCGCGCCGACGGCGGTCGTCATCGGCGACGTCACGATCGAGGAGCGCGCCTCGGTCTGGTACAACGCGGTGGTGCGCGCCGATTTCCAGGCGATCGTCATCCACCGGGGCGCCAACGTGCAGGACTGCGCGGTCGTGCACGTCAACGGCGCCCAGGGCGTCGAGGTCGGCGCCGGCGCCACGATCGGCCACAACTGCACCGTGCACGCGGCCTGGCTCGGCGAGGAGTGCCTCGTCGGCAACGGATCCACCGTGCTGGACGGCGCCCGCATCGGCGTCCGGGCGATGGTGGCCGGCGGCGCGCTCGTCACGCCGGGCACCGAGGTGCCCGACGGCATGCTGGCGATGGGCGCGCCGGCCAAGGTGCGCGGCCCGCTGGCCGGCACCGCCGCCGAACAGTGGGTGCGCGTCAACCCCGAGGCCTACCAGGTGCTGGCCCAGCGCCACAAAACAGGCATCGCGCTCGTGAAGTGACGCGTTCCGAGCGCCGGCTTTGCCGGCGCAATCCGGTTCGGGGGGAGGGCTATCGTCCCTGGAACTTCGCCGGGCGCTTGTCCTTGAAGGCGGCCACGCCCTCGGCATGGTCCGCGGTCTGGCGCACGATCGACATGTGGGAGGACACCAGGTCGAGGTGCGTGCGCAGGTCGAGCTTCATGCTCTGGTAGACGAGCCGCTTGATCATGCGGATCGGGATCTGCGGCCCGTCGGCGATCTGGCGCGCCAGCGCGTACGTCTCCTCCTGCAAGGTCGCGTCGGGCACCACGCGCTGCACGATGCCCAGCCGGTGCGCCTCGGGCGCCTCGATGAAGTCGGCCGTCCACAGGAGCTCGAGCGCCTTGGCCGGCCCCACCAGGCGCGGCAGGAAGTAGGTGTCGCCGTCGCCGGGGACGAGACCGACGCGCACGTAGCCGGTCGAGAAGCGCGCGCTCTGGGCGGCGATCCGGAGGTCGCACATCACGCACATGCCCATGCCGGCGCCGACGGCGAGGCCGTTGACCATCGCGATCACCGGCTTGTCCATCTGCTCGAGCTGCTTGGGCACGCGGTGCACGCCCTCCCACAGCGAGTTCTTGCCGTCGAGCGCGGTGGGCTCCCCCGTGCGCATGCGCCCCACGTCGCCGCCCGAGCAGAACGCGCGGCCGCTGCCGGTGACGATCACGACGTTGACGCCGTCGTCGCGCTGGGCCTCGGCCAGCGACGTCTGCCAGGCGTCGATCATCTCGCCGGTGAACGCGTTGAGCTTGTCGGGCCGGTTCAGCGTGATCGTCGCGACCTTGTCCTTCACCTCGTAGAGCAAATCAGCCATGTTCTTCATGAGGGCCCCGA
>Ga0209577_10004843_pt1 | contig 12617 bp, 11 predicted proteins | sample GraSoiAngelo_109_FD_185874 | JGI IMG/M metagenome (GOLD analysis project Ga0209577, IMG submission 185874) | Grasslands soil microbial communities from the Angelo Coastal Reserve, California, USA - 14_0903_12_20cm (SPAdes) (version 2) | ecosystem: Environmental > Terrestrial > Soil > Grasslands... | reverse complement strand
CGGTCTGTCGCAGCATCGTGCCTCGGACCGTACGTCTCTCCGAGGCCCCGTCGTTCGGGCAGCCCGTCATCGTGTTCGACTCGTCCTCGCGGGGCGCCCTCGCCTACCGCGAGTTGGCCAAGGAGGTAAGCGGTGGGACGCCGCAGCGGACTGGGTAGGGGCCTCGGGGCGCTGATCCCCCCTGCGCCGGGGGAGAGCGAGTCGGCTTACCGACAAATTCCGGTTTCTGCCATTGAACCAAACCCGGCCCAGCCCCGGTCCACGTTCGACGAGGAGAGCCTCAGCGCCCTCACCGCCTCCGTGCGTGAACTGGGCGTCCTGCAGCCGGTCCTCGTGCGCCAGGTCGAGATCGGGTCGTTCCAGCTGATCGCCGGCGAGCGCCGTTGGCGGGCGGCCAAGCGAGCCGGGCTGCAGACGATCCCCGCCATCGTGCGCACGGCCGACGACACCGCCGTGCTGCAGCAGGCCCTGGTCGAGAACCTCCAGCGCGAGGACCTCAACGCTCTCGACGAGGCCGCCGCCTACCAGCAGCTCATCGAGGACTTCCACCTCACCCACGAGGAGGTCGCCACCCGCGTGGGCAAGAGCAGGGCGGCGGTGTCCAACGCCCTGCGCCTGTTCCAGCTGCCGCCCCAGGTGCAGAAGATGCTGGTCGACGGCTCGCTCTCCGCCGGTCACGCCCGCGCCTTGCTGGGCACGCCCGACCGCGCCTATCAGGAGGCGCTGGCCCGGCGGACGATCGCCGAGGGCCTGTCGGTCCGCGCCGTCGAGGAGGCCGTCAGGGAACGAAGCGGAAAGGCGCCGACGCCGGCGTCCCCCGATGCCCCGGCCCCCACCGGCGAGCCGGGCAAACGCCTGCGCCCGCCCGGGCTCCTGGAGCTCGAGGAGCTCCTCGCCCGCCACCTCGACACCCGGGTGAAGATCGAGATGGGCGCGACCAAGGGTCGAGTACTCGTCGAGTTCGCGACCCTCGAGGACCTCGAGCGCATCTACCGGGCCATGACGGAGCCGCAAGCTGCCTCGGTCTCTTCCTGAGGCTTTCCATTTCGTCGCCCGATCGAGAGTTGAGGTCAACCCTCGAGGAGCCGCGTCCACAGCCTGTGGTTGAGACTGTGGATACCCGCCGGTAGCTCGACCTCAGTCGAGCGTTGAGCAGCGGCCTGCCAGCGTTTGGCAACGCGCTTCCGAGTCTGAACGCACGGAATGGTCGTTGAAATCGGACAAACCGGCCGAGATCACAGCCAGAACGTGCGTCCAAACTGTGAGCTGCCCCTTCGAAGCCGCAGTAACGCGCCTGTTGCCTCAGATGTCGTCCAAGGCCTGGACCCAGCAGTCCAGCGCCTTGGTGAGGGCGCAGGCCAGGTCGGCGCCGTGCGCGACCAGGGCCGGCGGCGGCCCCAGCTCGCAGAGCACGGCCGGCATCTTGGTTTCGCGCAGCACGGGGAGCGCCATCCCCGCCGGCGCCGTCGGCGCTGCGCCCAAGATGGAAGGAAGCTCCTTCTGGATGCACTCGGCCAGGCGCCGGCCGCCCCGCGACTCGAACCCGTGGGCCGCGTAGTACGCCACCGAACAGCCCTGCTCGACGGCGGCGAGCCCGACGAAGACGTCGGCGCCCACGCCGTTGGCCTGCTGGGCCTGGGCGGAGCCGTCGAGGTGGTGGAGGGGGATGGCCTGGGCGCCGGTCTCGGCCAGAGCCCGCACCACGGCGTCGGTCAGGGCGTCGAGGCCGCCGGCGTGGCCCACGACGACGCGCCGGCCGCGGAGGGTGCGGGGCGAGTGGCGCAGGGTCTCGCCTTCATGCACCGCCGCGACCGAAATGGGATCGTCGTTGCGGGCGGTGATCCGGCCGAGCACGGCCAGGGTGGCGGGCCCGCAGACGGCGTCGCCCGTGAGCCCGGCGTTGCGCTGGAACTCGAGCACGGCCCGCTGGGTGTCCTCGCCGAAGATGCCGTCGACCCGGCCGGCGTCGAAGCCGAGGGCCCCGAGTCGGCGCTGCAGGTCGGCGACGTCGTCGCCTCGCAGCGGGGGAGAGGTGTGGTACAGCAGCCGGTCGCCCAGCCGGTAGCCGGCCTCGACGACCGATGCCCATGTCTGGGGTCCGCAGATGCCGTCGACCCGCAGGCCCCGGCGCTCCTGGAAGGACCGAACGGCGGCTTCGGTGCCCGACCCGTAGACCCCGGGCCGGTCCGGGCCGCACTCGTGGCCGGCGGCGCCCAGCCGGGACTGGAGATCCCGGACCGCCTCGCCCGTCGCCCCCTGCCCGAGCAGGGGCTCGAGGCGGCGGGCTACAGGAATTCCGCCAGCTCCTGGACCAGCTGGCCTTTGCCCTTGGCCCCGATCATGCGCTTCTTGGCCACGCCGTCGTGGAAGACCACCAGCGTCGGGATGCTCATGATCTCGTAGCGGCGGGCCACGTCCGGCGACTCGTCGACGTCGACCTTCACGATGCGCAGCCTGCCGTCGTACTCGGTGGCCAGCTCCTCGAGGATGGGGGCGATCAGCTTGCACGGACCGCACCACTCCGCCCAGAAGTCGACCAGAACGGGCTGGTCGGAGGAGTTGATCTCCTCCTCGAAGGTGGCGTCGGTCAGGGCGGTCAGGGAACTCATCGGCAGCGGGTCCCTCCTCGGATCGGGCGGCATCGTACCTGCCTGCTTCTCAAACGTTCCCGATCGTCGCCCGCATTCCTTCCCCCGCCGGCGCCGGGAAATACCGGGGCTACCAGTTGGTGGGCGTCTTCGGCTGGGACTCCAGCCAGCGCTCGGCGTCGATGGCCGCCATGCAGCCGGACCCGGCGGCCGTGATGGCCTGGCGGTAGACGTGGTCCTGGACATCGCCGGCCGCGAAGACACCCTCGACGTTGGTGCGGGTGCCCTCGTGTGTGTTGATGTAGCCGTTCTCGTCCATGTCGATCTGGCCCCGGAAGATGTCGGTGTTGGGGACGTGGCCGATGGCGACGAACACGCCGGTGACGGGCAGGTCGGAGAGCTCGCCGCTCGTCACGTCCCGCAGCCGCACGCCGGAGACCTTGCCGTCGCCCAGGACCTCGTCGACGACGGCGCTCCACCGGAAGTCGATCTTGTCGTTGGCGAAGGCGCGGTCCTGCATGATCTTGGACGCCCGCAACTGATCGCGCCGGTGCACGACGGTGACCTTCTCGGCGAAGCGGGTGAGGAAGATCGCCTCCTCGACGGCCGAGTCACCACCGCCGACGACGGCGATGTTCTCGCCCCGGTGAAAGAACCCGTCGCACGTGGCGCACGTCGACAGCCCGTAGCCGAGCAGGCGCCGCTCAGACTCGAGGCCGAGCATCAGTGAGCGCGCACCGGTGGCGACGATCACCGCTCGGGCGCGGTGCTCCTCGTCGTCGGCCCACACAGTGAACGGCCGAACAGAGAAGTCGACCTTGCTGGCCTTGACCGTGATGTATTCGGCGCCGAAGCGGGCCGCCTGCTCCTTGAAGATCGTCATGAGCTCGGGGCCCTGGACGCCGTCGACGAAGCCGGGAAAGTTCTCGACGTCGGTCGTCAGCATCAGCTGGCCGCCGGGTTGGTCGCTGGTGGACGAGGGCTCTCCCTCGAGCACCAGGGGGTTGAGGTTGGCCCGGGCGGTGTACAGCGCGGCCGTGTGGCCGGCGGGGCCCGAGCCGATGATCACGACGTCACGAGGATCGGCCACGGCTGTTCTCTTCGTTCGGGTTCGTCAGCGCTCGCGAACGGGACGCTTCCACGCTTGCTGCCACAGCAACAACCCGGCGAGCGTGAATAGTCCGCCCAGCAGGAGGTAGACGATCCACACGCCGCCGGGGATGTAGCTGTCGAGGATCCGCACGACGAGGATGGCGAGCAGCACCAAGGCGATGGTGCCGAGGATGGCGGCGAGCAAGCCGAACACAACCAGCCGGGCGACCGAGACGAGGCGGTCGGACGTGTTCGACCGGACCGACTCGACCAGGCGCTCGATGGTGTCGGCCGTCTGTACGGCCCAGTCGTCGCCACTGCTGGTGCGCGTCGTGTCGACGTCCGCCATCGGCCCGGGAGCCTACCCTGTGACTCGTGCGCTCAGCCCTTGGTGTTCTGGCTGCCCTCGCGGTGACCGTGGTCGGCGCGGCCATCCTCGGCGAGTACCAGTTCGACGGGCTCACTGGCGCGGTCGCCGGGCTCATCTACGGCATCTTCGTGGCTGAGGCGGCCGTCGCCGTGGTCAAGCGAGGGAGCGGATGGCTGGCCATCGTCTGCGCTGTGCTCGCGGTGGGCGGACTCGGGTGGGCCATTCGTGCGTCGATCGGGCCGCGCGCCAGCGTCCCCGGCGACATCCCCGGCTTCGGGTGGGCGGGGCTCGCACTCGCGGCCGCCGGGTCCGCGGTCAGGGCGAGAAGCTCTGGAAGACGAGCAGGTGACAGTCGGAGCGAGCCAGGACGTACACCCGCGTCGGAGCCGGGCGACCCGGAGCGCTCGTCGCCCGAACGCCCGGGGGGTTGAACCCGAACACCTCTGCCGGCGTTCCCTGCCACCGGGTCCTGGCGCCGTAGGCGAGCGCCACGCCTGAGGGCTGCAGCTTTCGAGCAGCGCCCTCGCATGACGAACGCTCGATCTGCTGGGTGCCTGTCGGGCGCGTGCCGCTGGCGGCGAGGACCGGCTCGAGCTTGGCCCGCAGCGCCTGCACTCCGTCCACGGCGCCGAGGTCGCCGGCCCACATCATGTTGGCCGACACCGGACCTGTCTTGGCGGAGTGGCTCGCGGTCGGGCTGCGGGTGAGAGCCAGGCCGATGACGACAGCCGCGACCAGCGCGCCGACCACGAGGATCAGCTTCCATCGGTTGTCGGGCGCTCGACGGTCGGACAAGAACGTCAAGCGGTGAGACGTGCTTCGCCGACAGCGACGGACTGGTTGCGCCCCAGGTCGGTGATCCAGACGAGGATGGCCGCGCCCGTGCGGCCGCGGAGGTCGAACGTGGCGGCGCCGTTGACCACGTGCGACGCGATCGGGGTGCCCCACTGCGCGAGCTGCGTGTGGGCGACCGAGGCCACGTAGACGCTCGCGCTCCATCCTCTCGTCGGCGACACGATCTGCAGGCGGCCGAGCTTCTGAGAGTTCGGCAGCACGAGCGTGAAGCCCACGCCCTGCTTGAGTCCGGCGAAGCCGGCGTCGTAGTGCTCGGTGTTCCAGACCGTCGCCGGATCGCCGTCGGTGAGCTTGGGCAGATCGGCGTCGTGTTCGTGCCCGTCCCCAGGCGGCGGATCGAAGGCGTGGGCGACCAGTTGGCCGGGCGCCACGGGTGCCGTCGTCTTTGGCCTTGCGCTGTTCAAGAGCTGCTTCCCGGTCTGCGACTCCCAGAACAGGTACGCCACGGTGCCGAGGGCGACGACGACGACGGCAACGAGAACTGCGGGCGCAATCCACGAACGGCGAACCCCGAAGTCGCGCTCTGGAGCGGGGATGTCACGGACGAACATGGCCGTGGTGATGTCGTCGTCGTCTTCGTCGTGTTCGAGGGGAACCGAGAGCAGGGCGGCACGCAGGTCGGCCGCGGTGGCGAAGCGCTGCTCGGGAGCCTTGGCCATGGCCTTGAGCACCACGGTCTCGAGCCGGTGTGAGACGTCCGGTCGCAACCGACGGAGGTTGGGCGGCTCTGAGTGGGCGTGCTGGAAGGCGACCGCCATGTCAGTGTCGCCGGTGAACGGAGGACGGCCGCACAGCATCTCGTAGAGGACCACGCCCAAGCCGTACACGTCCGAGCGGCGGTCCTGCGGCCGGCCCGCGACTTGTTCGGGAGCCAGGTACTTCGCAGTGCCGAGGAGGGCGCCGCTCTGGGTCAGATCGCGGTCGGTCGCCGCCTTGGCTATGCCGAAGTCGGCGACCTTTACCCGACCGTCGGCGCCGATGAGGATGTTGCCCGGCTTGACGTCACGGTGGACGATGCCGGCCTCGTGCGCATGGTGGAGAGCGTCGGCTACGGCGGCGGCGATGGCCACCGCTTTGGCCACGGGCAACGGGCCCTCATCTCGCAGCAGCTCACGGAGCGTCCGTCCCAGGACCAGCTCCATGACGATGTAGGCGACGCCGCCGTCGATGCCGGTGTCGAAGGTGGCGACCATGTTGGGATGGGCGAGGCGGGCAGCGGCCACCGCCTCCAGGCGGAAGCGCTCCTGCAACTGGTCGTCACCCGCAAGCGCGGGATGCAGCACCTTGATGGCGACGGGCCGGTCGAGGATCTCGTCGCGACCCTCCCACACCTCTGCCATCCCGCCGCGGTCCACGAGTCGGATGAGGCGGTAGCGGCCGGCCAGGATGGTCTCTGCGACGATCCGGGCATCGGACACCACGCGAGGGTACTGACCGGTAACCCCAGCGCGCAGGTCAGAAGGTCAGCGGGCGACCTGATAGGCCATGCCGATGACGCGCGGTCCGGCGTGGGCGCCGATGACGGCGCCGATGTCGCCCACGACCATTCGCTCCCCGGGGACGAGAGGTTCGAGCATCTCGATGAACTCGTCGAGATCGGGGGCGTCGCCGTGCATGATGGCCAGGTTCTCGATCTCACCCTCGTTGCGGACCTTGTCGGCCAGATAGCGCAGGGCCCGAGAGCGGGTGCGCTGCCGGGACTCCGGCTCGACCACACCGTTGCGCACCTCGATGATGGGCTTGATCGAGAGCATCGAGCCGATGAGCGCCTGCGCACCGCCGACCCGCCCGCCCTTCTTGAGGTTCTCGAGGGTGTCGAGGGCGCCGTAGACGCGGGTGCGGGGGACGATTCCTTCGGCCGCCGCCGCCACGTCGTCAACGCTCTTCCCCTCGGCCGCCAGCCGGGCCGCCGCCGCGGCCATCATCCCCAGGCCCATCGTCACCGAGAGCGAGTCGACGGTACGGACGGGGATCTCGCCCTGCACTGACTTGGCCGCCATCTGGGCTGCCTGGCCGGTGGCCGACAGCTGCGACGAGATGGTGATGCAGACGACACCGTTGGCGCCGGCGTCGGCCGCCCGCCGGTATGCCGCTTCGAAGGCGCCGGCCGACGGCGCCGCCGTCTCGGGAAGGACGGGCGACGTGGTGCACCGCGCCCAGAACTCCTTGGGCGAAAGGTCCCGCCTGTCCACCAGCTCCTCGGCGCCGAAGCGGATGGTGAGGGGGACGATGTCGATGTCGAGCTCGGCGACGAGATCGGCAGGCAGGTCGCAGCTGCTGTCGGTGACGACGCGGGGTCCGGCCATGTCTGCTCCTCTTTCTTGCCTTCAGCTATTGGGTGGGCGTCGCGCTGGCGGTGACGCTTACGTCGTACCAGTGCTTCGTGGGCCCGAAATTGTGCAGGACGTATGACTTCGCCTTCTTGGACAGCGTGACATGGACGGTGCCCTGCTCGTCAACACTGAATGCGGCCAGGTTGGCGCCGTCCCCGTCGGCGTCCTGATGGGCGACGGCCTGGGCTTTGCCGACGTCGTGGCCCGAAAAGTAGTCCTTGGCGGCGTCGGTGGCCGCGTCGTGCGCTTGCCCGTCGAGGATGGTCCTGGTCACCAGCGGGGACCCCAACTCGAACGCGACGAAACCGGCGATGGCGATCCCGATGACCAGCTTCACCAGCCAGCGACTGATCACGAGGGCCTCCTCAACAGCTGGCGGGTGATCACGGCGAGCTCTTCCACGCCGAGGACGCGGGCCATGAGAACGAAGGAGACAATCCCGGCCGCGACCGAGCCCAGGACCCTGGCCGCCAGCTCGAGTCCCCGCGTATCGCCGATTCCGACCGAGACGGCGGCCACCACGCCGGCCATCACTGCCGTGGCGACGGCGATGCGAACGAACGAGGACCCGGTGCCTGGATCGGCCACGCCTCCCGTCCGCCGGCGCAGGTCCCAGCCGGCCGCCACCGCGGCTGCCACGTAGGAGAGCGTGAAACCCAGGGCCAGGCCGGTCACGCCCATGGCCGGGTACAGGACCAGGTCGAGCACGATCAGCAGCACGTTCTCGCTCACGTTGATGAGGAACGGCGTCCGGGTGTCCTGCATCGCGGTGTAGCCGCGGACGAATAGAAGGTAGAGGCTGAAGAACGGCAGGCCCAGGGCGAACCAGACGAGTACGTCGGCCGTGAGCTGGGCGTTGGCCTTGGTGAAGCTGCCGTGCTCGAGCAGGAGGGTGACCAACGGACGGGCCAGAACGATGTACCCAACGGCTGCGGGGAGCAGCACCAGCGCCCCCGTGCGGATCCCCGTCCCCAACCGCCGGCGAAACCCGGCCAGGTCTCGGCGGGACCAGCGCTCGGCCAGGTCCGGGGTCAGGGCGGTGAGGATTGAGACGGCGAGAATGCCGTAGGGGAGTTGGAAGAAGATGTACGCCGCGCTGTACGCGGAGATGCCGCCCGCCGTGCCGTTGGCGAGCACGAGGGCGATCCAGAACGCCACCTGGTTGGAGATGACGTAGCCGAACGTCCACCCGGACAGGCGCAGCACCTGGCGGAGCACGGCGTGGTGCAGGTTCCACCGCCAGCGAAGCTTGGGGGCGACGCGCCGCAGGACGGAAACGAGGGCGAAGGCCTGGACGGCGACGCCGAGCGTCGTGCCCAGGCCGAGGAAGAGCAGCAGGCCGGTGTCGTTGCGGACGTCGTGCAGGTCGAGGCTGTTCGCCATGTGCGGGACGACCAGCAGGACGGCGATGACAACCAGGTTGTTGAGGATGGGCACCGCCATGGGGAGCACGAAGCGGTGCCGGGCGTTGAGCACGGCGGCGATCAGGGCGGTCACGCCGTAGAAGAGAATCTGGGGGGCGAACATCCGCAGGAGGGCGGTCGCCACCTCCTGCTGGTCGTGTCCGGTCTGGCCGTGCAATCTGAAGCTGTAGAGGCGGATCACGGCCGGGGCGATGACGACGAACAGCAGCGTGATCCCGACGAGCAGGAGCAACGCGGTGGTGACGACGACGGAGATGGCGTCCCACGCTTCGTCTTCGTCGCGAGTCGTCAAGTGTTCGACGAAGACGGGGATGATGAACGACGCCATGATCCCGCCCAGTACGAGGTCGTAGATGATGTTGGGCGTGGTGTTGGCCAGGTTGTAGCTGTCGCTCAGGCGTGTGAAGCCGAAGGCGTAGGCGAGAGCGACGACCCGGCCGAAACCCGTGAGCCGGGAGAAGAACGTGGCCACTGCCATTCCCGCGGTGGCGCGCGACAGCCGGCCCGATGCGTCGTCGGCGATCGCCGGCTGGGCGACGTCCGTGTCGCTGCTGGCCATTACGCGGGCACAAGTCCGCGGGCGCGGCGGCCGTGCAAGAAGTGGCGACCCCACCAGATCAACAGGAACAGGCCGGCGGCGGCCGAGAGAAGCAGGCCGACGCCCGAGGCCGCGGTCGAGCGCACGGTGATCTGGGTGTGGGATACGACCAGGCTGCCGTCGGGGGACTGCAGGGTGACGAGGAGCGGGAAGGCGCCCGACGCTCGCGTCTGTACGGCGAATCGGGCCGTCTCGTTCCGGCGCACGAGGTCAAGTTTGCGGGTGATCTCGTTCGGGGGGTGGGAGCCCCCCCCGCCGGGGAACTCGAGCTTGTCGCTGCGAACGGTCACGACCACATGGACCGGGTAGCCCGTGCCGTTCCGGAACGTGACCGGGATCTGCCCGCCGCGTGCTGTCAACCGGATCGATCCGCCGGGTGTCTGGATGCGGCTGAGCTCCCGGTCGAGTGAGTGCTCGACACCCGATACGTAGGCGCGCTGGCGGCTGCTGCGCAGGTCGTCCGAGCTGGCCGTGAGCAGCTGCTCGTCGAGCAGCGTGCGGGCCGGGTTGTCATCGTCGACGATCGACTGGAACGTGCTCAACCGCTGCCGGGTACTACGCGTGGCGGCGATGGGCAACGAGAAGTTGCGGGGGGCGCCGACCAGTCGCCGCACCAGAGGCGCCCCGTTGGTGCCCCTCAGCTTGTCCACGTTGTTGAAGAAGCTGGCGAGCGTGACCGGCTCCACGACGGGGTTGTCGGTGAGCCCGGCCATTGCGGTGTCGAGGAACGCCCTGTCCGGTCGCCAACCCCGAGGCGTGAAGGCCACGACGCCGCGCTGCTGGCCGCCGGGTTGGTCGAAGTAGAGGACGGCCAGATCGGCCAGGAACTGATGCGCCTGGAGCACCTGATTGCCGTCGTTGCGGAAGTGGGCGGCCAGCCCGTCGTCGACCGACACCGCCTGCTGGCGCCGGCCCTGGCGGGCGTCGACCAGGTAGGGGCGGGCCAGCGTCAGCCGGGACTGCAGCGGCGTCAGGCTTGTCTCGGAGAGCGCCACCTGGGTGACGCCGAGGTCGCGCAGCCGGCTCATCGACGCGTCGTCGAGCGGCTCCTCGCTCACCCAGGTGGTGTTGTCCACCGGCACCTTGAGCAGCTGCGTGAGCCGCTCGTTCCCGCGCTGCACCTCCTGGTCGGCCTCGCTCGCCAAGCCGCCCGCAATCAGCTGGGGCAGGTTGGTCGGCACGTAGGAGGCGGTGACGACCTGGCGGCGGGCCGCGGCCCGCCGCAGACTGGTGAGAGCGGCGGCCGCCGCGCTGTCGGAGCTCGTGCTCAGCGCCTGCACGGTCTCGGGCGTCGGGGCGATGACGAGCGGCACCGACGTCGCCTCCAGGGCCTGGCTCAGCGTCTGCAGGTCGCGCGTGGTGGTCAGCTTGCGGGTGCCGTCCGGCCGGATGGTGGGCGGCGCGTGCACGGGCACGATCCACGACAGGTCGAGCTTGGGGCCGGTGCGGTTGGCCGGGAGGTAGGGGATGTGGGTCGTGAAGCGGCTGAGTACGGCGCCGCCGCCCTTCTCGCGCAGCTCGACGCGTAAGGGGTACACGCCGTCCTGGGTGAGCAGCAGCCGGCCTGGCTCGCGCGGGAGGGCGGGGTCCTGGAAGGACAGGGTGTCGGTGAAGTTGCCGCTCGGATCGACGTTGAGGTCGTTGAGCGGCGTGGACGTGACGTCGAGAAGGGCGCCGACTGGACGGTCCTGCAAGGTCTGGCCGAAGGCGGAACGCGATGTCAGCCGGGCGTAGGTGTTCAGCACGAGCTCGACGGCGCTCGGGTCCTTGACTCCGTCGACGTGGAGCCCGACGCGGAACACTCCACCCGGCTGCACCCATGGACTCTGGGACGTCAGAACAATGGTGGGCTTGGAAGGCTGCTGAGCGGCGGCGCCCGCAGGAGCGGGAACGGCTAGCAGGGCGGCGGCCGCGACGAGGAGGAAGCGCAGGGGGCGCCGCCTCGCCCGGCTAGTCGAGCGCACGGCGGAGCACCGCCAAGCCCCCGGGCTGCTCGCGGAACCCGGCCCGCGAGTACAGCGACAGCGCCGCCTCGTTCCCCAGTTGCGTGTTGACGACGGCCCGCGCCGCCCCGTGGCGCCGCACCCAACGGAGAGCGTCGGCGACGAGGGTCATGCCGCGGCCTTCGCGCTGGTGGGCGGGGTCGACAGCAAGGCGTTGGAGATAGCCCTGCCTGGCCGCCGTCCCGGCGATGGCGTAGGCGGCGATCGTCTCCCGGTCGGCGAGGTTGACGCGGAAGCGAGTCAGCGGCACGGCCTGAAGGGCCTCCTGCAGTCCTGCTTTGTCGAGCCGCCAGAAGGATGAGAACGCGGCGTCGTCGACGGCGAGCACCGCACGTTTGTCACCTCGGTGGGCCCGCCGGGTGGCGCGTCGTCGGACGGGCGGGAGCTCGAGCAGGTCGTGGGCCAACAGGTGCAGCCGTTCATGGGGCTCGAACCCGGCGAGTAGGAACGACCGCTGCTCGACAGGGGCCAACGCGGGGGTGACGACGCCTCGGTATCCCTGGGCGGCCAGCCGCTCCATGCAGCGCTCGATGAAGCCGCGCGAGGGCGGTGGAGCATCGGGGACAGGCGCCAGGTACGCGGTGCGAGCGCTCCCTCGCCAGGGCACCACGCGGGCGCGCTCGGCTCCAAATTCGACCACGGCGGGATCGCGGGTGCGCACCAAGGCACCCTTGAGGATATGGGGGAGGGGCCATCGAGGGCGGCCGGTCGGCAATTTCGATGAGCAGGGCCGCCGTAGCCTGGATGCTGATGAGCGATTCGCCGGTGAGCAGCTGCTCGCCGGCGTCGCTCGGGAACTAGGCGTCGCCGAAGGCGACACGATTAGGAGCCGGAGGCTCATGCCGATCGTGGTCGAGACACACCCCGCGTACCTCGCCCACGACACCGGGGCCGGCCACCCCGAGCGCCCGGCCCGCCTCGACGCCGTCGTCGCCGGTCTCGAGGCCGCGGGCGTGGGTGACGAGCTGCTTTGGACCGAACCACGGCCGGCCACCCGCGCCGAACTCGAACGTGTGCATCCCGCGCCCCACCTCGACGAGCTGGAGGCGTTCTGCGCGGCGGGCGGCGGGCGCATCGACGCCGACACGACTGCCGGGCCCACGTCGTGGGACGCCGCCCTTCTCGCCGCCGGCGCCGGGCTCGACGCCATCGAGCGCGTAGAGCGGGGAGAGGCGAGCGCCGCCTTCTGCGCCGTGCGTCCTCCCGGGCACCACGCCACGCCCTCCCGCTCTATGGGCTTCTGTCTGTTGAACAACGTGGCCGTGGCTGCCGCGTCGCTCGCGGATCGCGGCGAGCGTGTGCTGGTGTACGACTGGGACGCCCATCATGGCAATGGCACGCAGGACGCCTTCTA
>Ga0209577_10004841_pt1 | contig 12620 bp, 9 predicted proteins | sample GraSoiAngelo_109_FD_185874 | JGI IMG/M metagenome (GOLD analysis project Ga0209577, IMG submission 185874) | Grasslands soil microbial communities from the Angelo Coastal Reserve, California, USA - 14_0903_12_20cm (SPAdes) (version 2) | ecosystem: Environmental > Terrestrial > Soil > Grasslands ... | reverse complement strand
CGGTAATCGCTGGAATGTTTCTCTTCCTTTCGTGGACTTGTTTTTCTTTGCCAGCGACGTTCTCGCTGGTCGGCGCTGCGCTCGAAGCTAACCGCCATTCGATGGGTGTGGGTGTTCAATCGGTGATTAAACGGTTGCCGATCATGATTGCGCCAATTTTCGGCGGGATGCTTATTAATCGGTTCGGGGTCATCAACGGCGTGCGCATCGCACTGACAGTGTCAATCTTCCTCTCTGTCGTCACAATCTTTGTACAAGCCCAATTGCGTGAAGAGGCAAGAGTACAACTGGAGAAGACCGATCGTTGGAATTTTTGGCGAAGCTTGCGCCAGTTCAATTCGCCGATGAGGCGTTTGCTCTTAAGCGACATTTTGATCCGCTTTTGCGAACGAATTCCGTACGCCTGGGTCGTGATCTTCGCGATGGATTACATCGGTGTCACCGCTCGACAGGTGGGCGTCTTAATCGCCATAGAAATGCTCGCCGCCACCTTATGCATCATTCCCGCTTCATATTTCGCAGACCGACGTGGGCGCGAGCCCTTCGTGATCGTGACTTTTATCGTGTTCACTCTTTTCCCCATCACTTTGCTGATGTCGCGTAGTTTTTCAGCGCTGGTCATCGCGTTTGTGATTCGCGGCTTTAAAGAGTTTGGAGATACATCGCGAAAGGCGCTCATCATCGGCTACTCTGAATCAGAAAGGCGCGGCCAAATAATTGGCGCGTACTATCTTATCCGCGATTTGATCGTCAGCACTGGAGCAATCCTTGGCGCGTATCTATGGACACTCGGACCAGCATTGAATTTTCTTGGAGCAGCAGCTTTCGGAGCAGCTGGAACAGTTTTCTATATGAAAACAATTCGCCAAAGCCGACAATTCGCCTTGAATGAATGAAAGAGCAGCTGGAGATACATCGAACTCGTTGGAGTAACAAGATTCAGTGACCCGCAATTCGCAATTGGTGAAGTCCGCCGCGATGGCATTGATGCAAATCGCTTTGGTCTCAGCGACAGCAATCGAAGCCGGCGCAGCCGATACCAATTATGAGCTGAAGCCGATTAACCTGCCCGGCGCCACCGGGCCGGTAGCGCTGGATTATTTCGCTTATGATCGCGCAGCCGGAAATGTTTGGGTGCCTGCCAGCAACATCGGCAGTGTGGACGTGATCGATGAGAAAACCGACGCCGTATCGCAAATCGGAGGATTTCCGACTGGTGAAATTGAGCGGCGTGGACGCAAAATTACGGTTGGGCCGACGGCCGCGAGCATTGGAGACGAAGTTGTTTACATTGGTAACCGCGGGAATGGGACACTTTGCGTGGTCGATGCGAAGACGCTTACGCGCGGCGAATGTGTGCCGGTCTCAGCGGATCGCACCGTGACACCGGACGGAGTTGTTTACGTTGCAGCTACGCGCGAAGTCTGGGTTACACTTCGCGTGAAGGCGGGCGATAACGCACCGGCCAAGTCGCTCGAAGTCTTCGATGCTTCCGATCCGCATCATCTCAAACCGAAGACGAAAATTCCTTTGGACGGTTTGGCTGAGGGCTATGCTGTGGATAATCAGCGCGGACTCTTTTACACCAACATCGAGGACACCGGTTCTACGGTGGCCATTGATGTTCGAACGCACAAAATTGTCGCCAAGTGGAACCCCGGTAGTAGTGATCTCCAAGGATTAGCGCTCGATAATGCCCGGCGTTTTCTTTTCGTCGCGTGCGGCGATCACGTCGTGAGTCTCGATGCAGCGCATGACGGAAAAATTCTTGATTCGCTGCAAACCGGCGCCGGCTTGGACAACATCGATTACTCGCCGGATGCAAAAATTCTTTACGCCGCAGCTTCGCAAGCTGCAACATTGACTATCGCCGAGGTCGGCGATGACGGAAAATTCCATCTCAAAGCTATCGTGCCCACAGTGAAAGGTGCGCGCGGTGTTGTCGCTGGCAAAGGCGAAACAGCGTATCTGATCGATCCGGCCGAAGGCCGTATCCTGAAGCTAACACGCAAATAACACAGCGCCCTTTCTCAGACGTGTTATGAATACAGTGCAATTGTTGCCGCGTCATCCGGCCCAATCCCGTGGCGAAGATCGACAGCTAGCTGTCCCTGCGAGTGATTTGGGAGACGCGAGGCCGGAACTCGGAAAATCTTCTCTTCCGAAGGCATAGCTTGGACCGGAGACTCCGCTCGCAGATCGACGATAAATATTGAAATACCAAACGCACTGAGTAGCCAAGTCTGCAGGTTGATGTTGGAAAGCACGGTATGGCAGATTGTGGACCGAAAAAATGCATCTATCTACGTAGCAGAAACAAGCCAATGATCGCGAACGCAATTCCCGCGATCCTCTGCCATGATGGCGGCTCGCGGAAAAACAGAATTCCGGCAATGGCCATGATCGCCGCACCGCCAGCTAAAATCGCCGGCACGGACGAGAGCGGACCTCCTTTTTGGAAAAGGAGGAAGAATGCAATTGTGCCTGCACCTACACAGATTCCGGTAAGGATGGAATAAAAAATTCCGTGTGCACTGGACTGCTGGTTCCAACGTCCCGCCAACCAGAGAAACACGAGGTAAAGTAAGATCGACAAGGCCGCAGTCGTTTCGACCACAAAGCCTCCCAGGCCTTCACCGATGTGATCGGCTGCCATTCGAGTGAAGATTTGATGCGCGCCATAAAGCACGGCAGCAACGACCGCATACCAAAACCAGGCTGTCATAGACCAAAACTAAATTGGAGGCGCATAACGTCCAAGACGTAAAGGTGCAGGACGCAGGCGATTTTCATTGGCGAGTTGAAATTGGAGATTCCTCGACTTCAATCAGGATGACATATTAACGGCAATGTCGATTCTACTTTTGCGGATTGCAGCTGCGCTTTGTTTTCTTGCCGTCGCATTGGGCGCTTTCGGGGCGCACAGCCTCAAGCAAATACTCGAAGCGCACGGCATGCTCGACGTCTGGAACAAGGCTGTGCTTTACCATTTCATTCACGCGCTTGCCCTCCTGGTGCTTGCGCTTTTTGGTATCGCGAATCGCAGCGCGTGGTGGTTACTCTTTGCCGGCATCTTCATTTTTAGTGGCAGTCTGTATGTGATGGCGCTGACAAATCTTCACTGGCTCGGAGCAATTACGCCCATCGGCGGTCTTTGTTTTCTTGCGGGCTGGGCGTGGCTGGTGATCGCGCCGCGTTAACAATTAATACTTCTGCACAGCCGAACTCTGTATCGTCTTCAGCCGCCTTTGCGTAAAGCTACGGCGTGCCAAGGAAAAGCCGATTCATCCTTGGCGTTTGATACAAGAATTCTGTTCCAGTCGCCCTCTTCTGATATACTAACGACTCGATGTTTAGCGCAGTGTCGGAGGCAGAGCGAGATGCGATCACAGCGGCCGTGTTCGTTGGAACGTTCTTTGTCGCGCTCGGTATCGGCCGATTCTTGAAGCGGCGCGCAGGAGTACGGCTTGGCCTCCTGTTCCGGCTTTTCTGTTTAATGCTGGCGTTCTACGCCGCTATTGCCGTTTACGGCATCCACGCCTCCTGGCGAAACCATGTCGGCGCAGCGGCGATCTTGTTGAGCACGGCGCTGGTAGTCGCTCTGGTAAATCGGTACGTTTGGGATTTTTATTTCGAAAAGAAACGGCAGACCCCGATTCCTCATTTCCTCCGCGAGGTTGTCGGCGGAATCATTTTTTTAATCGTACTACTCTTTGTCCTGAGCTACGGCTATCACGCCGAAACACAATTGAAAGGACTGCTGGCCGGCTCGGGCGTTATTGCAATCATACTTGGTTTTGCCGGCCAAGGTTTCTTTGCGGGGATTATCGGCGGCGTAGCGATTCAGATTAATCGTCCTTACAAAGTCGGCGACTGGTTACAGGTCGGCGAGCGCTTTGCCGAAGTGATGGAGATCAACTGGCGTTCGACGCGATTGCGCACCAACGACGCCATTTACCTCGACATCCCGAACAATGAGATGGTGAGCCACACCATCGTTAACCTCCACTATCCAACTGTTGTCCATGCCATGCGGATTCGCGTTGGAGTTGAGTATAAAAACCCGCCCAGCCGCGTGAAGGATGCCCTGTTCCGAGCGGCCTCGACGGCGGAAGGCGTTCTGGCAGAACCAAAGACGAAGATCTTTCTGGTCGATTTTGCCGAATCCGCTGTGATCTACGAGGTCAAATTCTATATGGGCAATCACGCCAGAATTAACGAAGTCAACGATGCGGTGCGCACGAATGTCTGGTATGAGCTCAAACGGCAGGGGATCACCATCCCCTTCCCAATTCGAACACTGCACGTGGAGCGCAAAGGGGTCGCGTCAATGCATGAAGAACACCAGGAGGCACGCGCCATCTTGCGCGACGAAGCTTTGTTTGAGTGCTTGTCAGATCAGCAAATTGACAACCTCGTGCAGCAATCCCGGGTCAGTCATTTCGGACGCGGCGAGCGCGTTATCCGGGAAGGCGCAGAGGGGGAATCCATGTTCGTTTTGTTGAGGGGATCAGCAGAAGTTTCGATTTCGAAAAATGGTACTTCGATTCCCGTAGCCACCTTGAAGGCACCCGATTGTTTCGGCGAAATGTCTCTTCTCACCGGCGAACGTCGAACCGCGACGGTCCGCGCGGAGACCGATTGCCAGGTCATGGAAATTGGCAAGCCAGTAATGGCAGAGTTGCTCCGCGCTTCGCCCGATTGCCTGGAGCGGCTCAGCGAACTGCTCGCCCAACGGAAAATGGAAACTGAAGGTTTACTGAAAGAGGCGGCTTCCCATAGCCAGAACGAGAGAAAAGAGCGCGAATATAAAGCAACGTTCCTGCACCGTTTGCGGACATTTTTCGAGCTGTAACACAGGCTTCCAAGCCTGTGGGGCAAGCAGACGTCCCTGCCTGCTAGTTTAGGAGCCGACAGGCAAGATCCCCGCCGGTGCTACAGCCAAGATGCCTATGCCTCACGCCGAAAGTTGCTTCACGGACTCGCAAATAACGAATTGCCAGTCGATGAAAACCCACTAAAGTCCCGAACTTTCAGCCGGAACGTTCATGAGCATTTTATTTGGCCTAACGATTCTCAACTCAGGCGTGCCATTGTCTATGGTGTGCGCACTTATCGGACTCTTGGCCGCATTCATTTTGATTGCCATAGTGATTCGTTCGCCCGCAGGTAATGAGCGGATGCGGCATATCTCCGGTGCGGTTCAGGAGGGGGCGAAGGCGTATCTGAATCGCCAGGTGATCACCATCAGTTCCATCGCAGTAATCATTTTTATTTTGCTCTTTATTTTCAAAGATCGCGCCACGGCGATCGGGTTTTTGATCGGTGCGTTTTGTTCGCTTTCGGCGGGTTACATTGGGATGCGCATCGCGGTTGTGGCTAATGTGCGCACGACTCAAGCTGCCAGCGTGTCGATAACCAAGGCTCTGCGATTGGCATTCAACGGCGGTGCTGTGACGGGTCTGCTCGTCGTGGGGCTCGCACTTCTGTCGGTATCGATCTTCTACACTGCGGTCTCACATATTGTCGGACCGCAGATGGCGGTTAGTAGCCTGGTAGGTCTTGCCCTTGGGGCTAGTCTCATCAGCGTGTTCGCAAGACTTGGCGGCGGCATTTACACCAAGGCCGCCGATGTCGGCGCGGATCTCGTTGGCAAGATCGAGAAGGGCCTTGAAGAAGATGATCCGCGTAATCCCGCCACGATTGCAGATAACGTCGGCGACAACGTCGGGGATTGCGCAGGCATGGCCGCCGACGTCTTCGAGACCTACGCGGTGAGCTTGATCGGCGCCATACTGGTTGGCGCGCTCACGTTGCCGGGAAATCCGGCGGCGGTAGTTTATCCATTCGTACTCGGCGGAATCTCCGTGTTGGGCGCAATTCTCGGCGTTCTGTTCGTAAACTTCGCCAGCGGCAGACCGGCCAACGTCCTTATGGGCGGAGTGGTCACCAGTGCAATCATTTCGGCCGTTCTCTTCTGGCCGGCCACGCACTACCTGTTCCCGACTGGCATAATGGTGAGCGGACAGATGCGTTCACCAACGCAATTGTACTGGGCGTCGGTGGTCGGGCTGATCATGACCGCCGTCGTTGTCGTGATCACCAACTACTACACATCGATGCATTACCGGCCCGTGCAAAAAATTGCCCGCGCCTCAGAGACGGGCCATGCGACAAATATTATCGCCGGACTCGCGGTTGGTCAGCACGCCACCGCGTTGCCTGTTGGCTTTATCGCAATCGCTATTTTGCTGAGTTTTCACTTTGGTGGTCTTTACGGAATCGCCATAGCCGTGATGGCGATGTTGTCCATGGCCGGCATCATCATCTCGCTCGATTCGTTCGGTCCGATTACCGACAATGCCGGCGGCATAGCGGTAATGAGCAATCTGCCGAAAGAGGTACGCAACGTCACCGATCAACTCGACGCTGTGGGCAACACGATGAAAGCGGTGACCAAAGGCTACGCGATTGCTTCAGCCGGTTTGGCCGCCCTTGTTTTGTTCGGCTCGTATGTGCAGGAGCTTAAGGAACACGTGACACGCAACGGCGAGCCATTCGTGTTCGAGTTTTCCCTGACTGACCCGAAGGTGATCATCGGCTTGTTCCTTGGCGGATTGCTTCCGTTCGTCTTCACCGCCTTCAGCATGGACGCGGTAGGTAAAGCCGCCGGCGCTGTCGTACGCGAAGTGCGGCGGCAACTGCAGGTGCATCCCGGTATCATGACTGGCCAGGACACGCCTGAGTACGGCACGTGCGTGGACATCGTGACCAAAGCGGCATTGCGCGAGATGATCGTACCGGCGCTGCTGCCACTGATCTTTGTGGTGGCTGTGGCGGTGATTCCGCAGTTAGGTCCGGTCGTTCTCGGAGGATTGCTGGTGGGAACGATTGTCACCGGACTATTTGTTGCCATCGCCATGACCAGCAGCGGCGGTGCTTGGGATAATGCGAAAAAATTTATCGAAGAAGGAAATCTCGGCGGCAAAGGGTCGTTCGCTCACGCCGCATCCGTGACAGGCGATACTGTGGGCGATCCGTACAAAGACACCGCCGGTCCTGCGATAAATCCCATGATTAAAGTCGTCAATATTCTGGCGATCTTGATAATCCCGATTTTCTTTTAAAGCGTGGCCGGCGCGAGTGCCCTGCTATTGTGGGCTAAAAACGCTTGGTTTCGTCAAAAACGCGTGGCAAAGTCGGGCGCTCTCGCCTCATGCCTAGCGTTCCAGCATTGACCACACTACTCAGGTTTTGGGGGACGCGCGGTTCCATTTCCGTGCCGGAGCCTGGCATACTGCATTACGGAGGCAACACCACGTGCGTCGAGGTGCGCGCAGATGATGAGATTATCGCGCTCGACGCGGGTTCCGGGATTCGCTGCCTTGGAATAGCTTTGGAAAAAGAATTCCAGTCGGAACCGATCAGGCTCTCGTTATTGATCACACACGCTCATTGGGACCATATCCAGGGATTGCCCTTCTTCGCCCCAGCATACGACAAGAAAAATGAAATCCGTGTACGGGGCTACGACGGCGTCGAAATGAGTTTTGCTGAAATTATGGCTGAACCGATGAAGGCGCCATTTTTCCCCATCGCGATGCGCGAACTTTCCGCCAAGGTCGACATTAAAAAACTAACGGAGATGGAGTTCTGCGTGGGAAAAGTACAAGTCCGCGCCAGATTCGTAAATCATCCTGGCATTTGTGCCGGTTATCGCCTGTTCACCAGCGCCGGCTCAATCGCTTTCCTGCCGGACCATGAGCCCTATCGATTTCTGCATTCAGCACGGGCCAACGGCATGAGTCCGGAACAGGCGGAAAAGACTGCGGCAGAGGAGCGAATCGCCCTCGTCGAGTTTCTTCGCGGCAGCGATATTCTGATTCTCGACGCGCAATACACCGACACTGAGTACGAGAGTCACGTTGGATGGGGACACGGTTCGGTTTCCAGCGCGGTTTCGCTGGCGCTCGATGCGGAAGTCCGCAGGCTTCTGCTTTTTCATCATGATCCAAGTCACGATGACGCAATGATCGATGCCATGGTGCACGATGCGCGATGGCTAATCCGCGAAAGCGGAAAAGATCTTGAAGTGGACGCCGCACGCGAAGGCGAAGAAATATTACTCCCCGCGGACCACACGAATAGCCCCAAATAAAAAGCAATTGGAAATCATCAGCTGATTCGCGTTAATTCGCGTGATCGCCGGGAGACCTCAAATTTCGGATTTGCTTTCGCTGCTTTTGCCTCGTGGTGTAATGGTAGCACTAGAGACTCTGAATCTCTCTGTCTAGGTTCGAATCCTAGCGAGGCAGCGCATCGCTTTCATAGGTAATCGAGCCGATCCCCTCACTTGGAAGTTCCAAAATAGTTCCAAACGGGCGGGTCCTTCCAACCACCCACAAGCCACGGCGGGGTTGGTTCACCTGTCGTCGTTTTCTAGCCGAAGTGTTCGCTCAGTGCTCCACAAGAAGGGCCCTGATACGAGGGAAGATGGCAAAAGCTGTTGTGCATCGAAACAGCATTTTCACGAACTCGACAAAAAATTCGCCGGTAGCCAAATCATCCGAGAACCGCGGCACTATCGAAAGAGCTAATTGGGCAGGATGGCAACTCCGGGAGATGCGCCAGACTTAGGATTCCGAAATCGTCGATTTCACAACGTTCCTTTTCGTTTCAAAAACAAGCGATTACGAGGGGGAAATGCAGTTTTCGGTTGAAGGCGAACCTTTACGACGGACGAGTAGAAACATCGTCATTCTAGCACAAAATCTAGCACAATGGCGCACCAGACTTCGGTACATCTGGATAGCGAGATTCGTGACCTGACGACATTTGTACTAGAATTGTAGGGATCCGTCCCCATTGACTCGCTTTCTGTTGGGCTAAATTGTGTAATAGCTTTTGTGGCACAGTCAGGCTTCGTAAACGACCAATCGACCGCGACTGAAGACGCCCTTCGACGCGCGGTCGATACGACGCCTGCTTTTATTCATACCGCCCGGCCTGACGGATATTTGGATTACTTCAACCGCGGCTGGTTGGATTTCTTGGGCAAGTCCTTAGAGGATGTATGTGGTTGGCGCTGGACCGAATCGGTTCATCCGGAAGATGTAGCTGCGCTAGTTCAAAAATGGCACGCCGCGTTGGCCAGCGGTGAACCGTTGGAAGTAGAAGCGCGTGTTCGGCGCGCTGACGGATCTTATCGTGCGCTTTTGCACCGGAACGTACCGCTTCATGACGAACAGGGGAAGATAGTGAAGTGGTTTGGATCGAGTATCGACATCGAGGACCGCAAGTGCGCTGAAGAACAGCTCCGGCGGAGTGCGCAGGAGCTGCAAAGAAGCGAATTTTACCTGCGAGAAGGAGAACGACTCGCGCACATGGGAAGCTGGTCGCTCCGGCCGGATGGAACATTCGATTACTGGTCGCCGGAGACGTTCGTTCTCTTCGGTTTCGATCCATCGGAAGGCATTCCTACACTCCCCAAATGGCTGACCGTTCTGCATCCTGACGATCGCGATCTCGTAGCCAAAACGCTCGAGAGAATATTTCGCGAGAACGTTCGCATCGACGTGACGTATCGGGTCGACCATCCGAAACAGGGAAAACGGATTATGCACAGCACGGGAGAGCCAGTCGTCGAGGACGGCAAGGTCACGCGATTGATCGGCAACACACTGGATATTACCGAGCAGGAAAATGCAATCCGGGAACTGAACAAGGCGGTCGGTGAAATCAGGGCACTGAAGGATGAGCTCTACAAAGAAAACATTGTTCTGCGCCACGAGATTGGAAGCACGTCGATGTTTGAAGAGGTGTTAGGCACTTCTTCGGCGTTGCAGAACGTGCTGGCGCTGGCTGCGAAAGTTGCGCCGACAGATTCATCTGTTTTGATCGCGGGCGAGACGGGGACTGGAAAGGAGTTGATCGCACGGGCGATTCACAAGAGATCGAAACGCGGCGAGCGTTCGTTCGTTGGAGTCAATTGCGCGGCGATCCCCTCCTCGTTGATCATGTCCGAATTGTTTGGCCACGAGAAAGGAGCATTCACGGGAGCAGTTCAACGGCGACTCGGCCGATTTGAATTAGCAGAAGGCGGGACACTTTTCCTCGATGAAGTGGGCGATCTCCCCTTGGAAACGCAAATCGCGCTGCTGCGTGTTCTGCAGGAACGTGAATTTGAACGCGTTGGCGGAACTGAGATGCTGCGCTGCGACGTGCGCATGATTGCCGCGACCAATCGCGATCTTCACTCCGCAATCGCCGCTGGTTCGTTTCGCAGCGATCTTTTTTACCGGCTCAACGTTTTTCCAATTGAATTGCCGCCGCTGCGCGAACGCAAAGAGGACATTCCGATTCTCGTCAACTACTTCGTCAATCGTTATGCGCAGAGAGCCGGGAAGAAGATTGACACGATTCGAAAGAAATCTATCGAAGCTTTACAGGAATATTCCTGGCCTGGAAACGTTCGAGAACTGCAAAATATCATCGAACGCTCGCTGATCATTGTCGATACGAACGAATTTTCAGTCGATAAGAACTGGTTGTCACACGAGTTCCAATCGAGTCGGCGCGTGGGACCAGCCAGTGGAATATCGACCGAGCAGGAACAGATTGAAGCCGCTCTTGCGCAAACAAAGGGCAAAGTTTCCGGCCGGCAAGGTGCCGCGGCGATACTCGGCATACCAGCATCTACCTTGGAATCGAAGATTCGAACACTGAGGATCAACAAACACGCCTACAAAGGGGCCTAACGATCACGAGACACGCCATGTCTTATAGCATATCGACGTTGCTGATCCGCAATCTTCAGGACGTCTTCGGTGAAAACGACCCCGCGCGCCGACGGGCGGCCATCGACGAGATCTTCACCGAAGATTGCATGTTCTACGAGCCCAGGGGCGTCTACCGTGGCCGCGACCAGATTGATCGGGTCGCGGGCACCATCAAGGCTACTCACCCTGACTTTCAATATCAGCCAATTGCAAAACCCGAGGAATTGGGCAATGCCGGGCGTGTCCAATGGGTATCAGGTCGCCCTGGTGAGGCGCCAGCTTACGCCGGGACTGATTTCATCATTGCCCGGGAGGGCCGGATTGCGGCCCTTTATCTCTTTTTCGACAAGCTACCCTGAGCTAAGGAACTTTGGGGCGCTACAAAAGCTCCGGGATTCGTTAGGCAGCATATACAGGTCATTTCGCCGATACCGCGTCTCTCGCGCACTGCCAGAATTTTTCCACGACTGGACTGAGGCGTCCTTTTGGCGCGACGATGCCGACCGAAAATGGCTTCGGCTCAGGAGTGAGGTGCAAAAACTTTACTCGGTTTCCGAAACTGTAACCAAAATCTACCGCAACGGCGACGCCGGTCCCCGCTTCGACGGCCGACATGACGCCGGGCATGCTGTCATGTTCCTCGATGACGCGCGGTTTCTGTTTCACCTTCGAAAAGGTGTTGGAGAATAAATCATAGTAATTCGGATAGTCTTCGCGGTTGAGGCCAATCAATGGTTCGGCGGCGACCTCGGTAAGCGGAATGGCGCGGCGTCGGGCAAACGGATGCTGCGGCGCGACCGCCACGCAAACGCGTTGGCGAAGCAATTCCTCAAACCGCACATCGTGCAGCGCACTAGTCTTTGGGGAACGAGTTATCAATCCGAGTTGAAGCCGGCCATCGCGTACGCCGTCGAGAATGGCTTTGTTGCTCCAATCGTGCAATCTGACATGCACCTTTGGCATCGCTCTCTGAAATCCCCGTAAGGTTTTCGGCAGAATTTCGGCGAATGGCGTCGGTGAGTAGCCGACGTGCAGGTCGGTCTCACCCGCAGTGGCAACTGCTCGCGCCTTTTTCACGCCTTCGTCAGCTCGTTGCAACACCGCGCGAGCTTCGTTCAAGAACGCGCGACCGGCCTCTGTCAGGCTGACCGATTTCGCCGTGCGTTTGAGCAGAAGGAAACCCAGCTCATCTTCAAGATCACGAATTTGGCGGCTTAAGGGCGGTTGAGAGACGTGAAGCTTCAACGCCGCGCGTGAGAGGTTCTCGGCCTCGGCGACGGCAACAAAGTAGCGGAGATGCCGCAGTTCCACAGCCGCTTCACTCTACCTTTTGGGTATGCTGACGCAACAAACATCGTCTTTCACAACGGCGGAGTCGTGGACCGATCGTCCCATATGAAAGCAACAGGTCAGTTAGCAGCTCTGCCAAAGTATGACACCAGCGCAACGAGAGTCGAAATGAAGCTCGAGGTCGAGATCATCCCCGTCTCCGACGTCGAGCGATCTAAGCGGTTCTACAAACGCTTAGGTTGGAGGTTTGACGACGACGTCTCTCCGTTTGACGGTGTTCGCATCGTACAGTTCACGCCCCCGGGCTCGGCATGCTCAGTCACGTTCGGCAAGGGCATCACGGCGGCCGCGCCTGGCTCGGCCGAGGGTGCATTGGTCGTCTCCGACATCGAAGCGGCCTATGACGATCTTACAGGCCGCGGCATCGACGCGAGTAACGTGTGGCACGGTCCCCCGTTCCCGCGCGAGGCGCGGCAACCCGGCCCCGATCCGAAGCGCACCAGCTACGGGTCGTTCTTATCCTTTAACGATCCCGACGGCAACACGTGGCTA
>Ga0209577_10004839_pt1 | contig 12624 bp, 7 predicted proteins | sample GraSoiAngelo_109_FD_185874 | JGI IMG/M metagenome (GOLD analysis project Ga0209577, IMG submission 185874) | Grasslands soil microbial communities from the Angelo Coastal Reserve, California, USA - 14_0903_12_20cm (SPAdes) (version 2) | ecosystem: Environmental > Terrestrial > Soil > Grasslands ... | reverse complement strand
AAAGGAGCGAATTAACGGGGGTTATAGGTGGAGGCTCGCGAGTATTGGATGGTTTGGCGTCTATCTGCACTATTTCGTTGACGACGGTTGGTTGAGAGATATGCACGATCACCCTTACCGCCTAATTTCAATAGGTCTTTTAGGTAAGTATCTGGAAGAAACTCCCAGCGGTGTGCGCATTTATCGAGCGCCTTGGGTGCGGTCCTTCCCCGCGTCACATATACACCGTATCGTAATGGTGGACGGTGGATCGTGTTGGACAATCATGATCACCCTAAAGCCTGTGAGAAGTTGGGGTTTTTGGACTCCTGCGGGCTGGACGCCGTGGCACAAATATGTGAACACCAACACAACCAGTAAAATTGATCGTGATTCCGAATAGCCCATTAATTGGTTATCCGAAATCAATCTTCGCACGGCGCGACGGCACAAGCCCCGGGAGTATACAAGAAAGCGCCGTGTTCAATTAGACACGACGCTCTCAGACCACCTTGAACCAAAGTTTTTTTGAGCTGTCAGATGAATCGATGTAACTGATCGTTACTTCCTCACCGGCAGCAATGGGCCTTGTCGCTATAAAGTCAATTGCGTTTCGATTACGATTCGTGTGATATAAAGCATTGGGCTCGTCAGAATGATTGTACAGCGAACCGTAGCCCAGTGCGATTGCAACTTCACGATAATCATTAGACCAGCTGTATAGGTAATCGTGCAACGGCGTCGCTTCAAGCACAGCCGTGTTTCTCGGTTCAAACCGTATGACAGGACACGATTCGATTAGCTCATCGCGGCTAATCGGTTGAATTGCAAACACGCCGCGGCCACGACCGAGTGACGGTTTGACTTCAATCTTGTATGGTTTCATGGCGGCACATATTCAAAGGCGTGCAGTACCCACGCCGTAAGTACCCGTACCCAACTAATCAAGCCAGACATAGCGGCGATCACCAGCAAAACCAAATAGCACTTTGCCTATGTCTTTCCAATCGTCTAAGTCCATGCTCATGGTATTTCCTCCCATTTGTTTAGCGGAGAGTTCACAGGGTCAGGTGACGGCCACCATCAAAGTAGATTTCCATGTTTGCAGTATTTCGTCGTAGTTCAGGTGATGCGAATCATTGCCATGGCCTACACCTTATCGCTTGCGACGGACCAGAGTATCTCGGTTGCAGTCTCCGCGAAAAGCAAACGTTAAAATGCCTTGACATGAGAAGATTTGTAAGGCTCGTCGCAAATGATAAAGATGACGAAACCGCCCGGGCCCGAACCACCACCACCACCACCTCCTCCTCCTCCTCCGAGGCCTTGATCAGATAGGTTTGGCGGGGGATCGCGAGACGTTCTCGCGATGATTACGATGACGCGTTGAAGGTATCGGAAGCCGGCGTCCGATACCACAGCCTGCACCCGTCTCGCAGTGGCGACCCACAAATCGGCCCAGCTTTACTTCGGCGCGAGCGAAGCGACGAGTTTTTGGAAGCGCGGATCATTCCGGAGCGGGTCGAACATTGGATCAAGCCGGAGCAGTGCTGGAGTGAGCGGCACACCAAACGCGAATGCGCCTGAATACGGTATCGAAAGTAGTTTCTGTAAAACAGAGATGGCGCGGTCGGGTTCTCCCATGCGCGCCGTCACCCGGGCGAGGACCTCGATTGGAACGGGACCAGTCACAGCGTTCTGCTCGATCGGATTCGCGGCGATGGCCCGGTCCGACAGAGCCAACGCGGCGGCCTTATCACCGAGGTCCATATTGATCAGCGCGAGATCGCCAATAAGGCTGTAATTATCCGGCTGTTCTTTGAGAAAAGGTTCCATTTCGCTGCGTGCCTGTCGCCAACTCTCCCGGGCCGCGTCATTGTCGCCAGCTACTTCCTGCGCCCAACCTAACCAAAAGCGCAGTTCGCCATTGAAGTAACCCGATGCTGGATCTGGCTTAGCGAGTATTTCCTTTAGCCGAGGAATGATTTGGGCAGGGCGGCGCTCCAAAATCCCTTGGTAAACTTGAGTTTCCAAGCCCTCGATATCATCGGCCGCGGGGCGTAGTCGAGCGAGGAGCGTCGACGCACGTGGCAAGTCGCCCTGTGCTTGTGCGATAGCCGCCTGTGACACCAGGGTATTTAAGTCGTCTGGCGTAATATCGAGAACTTCATCAAACTTCCGCAGCGCTTCCGGAAAACGACGAAGACAGATGTAGTTAGTCGCCTGCTGGGTGAGGAGATTAACATTGCGCGGGTCGATCCGCTCGGCTTCCTTTAGGTAGGCTTCGCTCCGGTCCCATCTGCCTTGCCTGCGTGCGACATAAGCTAGAGATTCAGAAATGCGGCTGCTATTCGGCAGAAACTGGCCTGCTTCCTCAAAGTAACGTACCGCGATGTCGTAGTCCTTCAGACAGGCGTAGTAGTAAGATCCCTGGGCCAATACGGCTTCGCCGAGATTGGGCTGTAGAGTCAGGGCGGTTTCGGCTGCCTGCCGGGCTTCTTCACAAAGGGCAACCGTTGGTTGAAGACTCTGTGTGACGTAGTTGCGCGAATCAACGATCGATAGCAGCGCCCAACCAAGGGCGAACTTCGGATCCAACCGCACTGCTTCCTTGAAGTACTTCTGTGCGCCAAGGGCATTGGCCCTGGTGGAGAAGGTTTTTAGTGTATAAGCCAGACCGCGGAGGTAGGCATCGTAAGCCTCAACATCATCCGTCGGTTTGGCGGCGATCACCTGCGCTTCTTGGCCGCTAAGTTTCGCCCGCAACTGGTCGGCGATGGCTTTAGCTACCTCACTCTCAACTGAAAAGATGTCGGTCAGTTTGCGATCAAAAGTATCAGCCCAAAGATGCGAATCGCTAGCCGCTTTGATTAATTGCACGTTCACCCGCACAGCGTCACCGCTCTTCTGCACGCTGCCTTCTAGGATGTGCGCCACGCCCAATTGCTTTGCAATCTGCGCCAGATTTGTGGGTGCGCTCTTGTAATGCGCTGTTGACGTTCGCGAGATTACCTTCAGATCGGCGATCTTTGATAAACGGGTCAGGATCTCGTCTTGGATACCGTCGGCAAAATAGGCATTGTTGGGATCAGGGCTTAGGTTTTCAAACGGCAGCACTGCAATGCTCTTCTCTGGAACAGATGACTCCGCCGTGCCAGGCGGTCGTCTATAACGGAATAGGACAAAGCCGATCACGGCGAGCAGAACCAGCATGCCTACTGGTAGCCATCGGTACGCGGCACGTTTTCTTCGTGCAGCAGCCTCCGCGACATGCGCCGCTTTCAGCTTTGCCGGCACTGCCGGGTTCCCGAGCTCCTCAGTGTACAAATTCACCACGGAGAGGCGAACGCCATGTTTTACTTCACACTCGCCAAGTTCATGCAGGTGCGGCTGCCAGTGAGGGTATTCCTCGAGATCTTCAGCGACATGCTTCGAGAGCAAAATGTGTCCGGCATCGCCGCAGTCCATGACTCGCTGTGCGATATTGATGCCGGGGCCAGCCACGTTCGCTTTTCCGGTTGCGTCGATGACTCCGCTGACCGGTCCACTATGTACGCCCATTCGCAGCTGAAGTTCCGGATGTTTCTTTAGCGCACGGCTGATTTCCAATGCGCATTCAACCGGCGCTTCTGGGCTATGATAAAAGACCAGTGTGATGCCGTCACCGGTCGGAATTGTCATCAACCGGCCCGCTGTTTCGGCGGCTTGGTATGCGTCCGTGCCTCGTACAATCTCGTTTAAGCGCTGGACTGACGCTCGTTGCTGATTGATAGGCAGCTTTGAGTACCCGACGATGTCTGTGAACAACACATGCGCTATTTCGAGTTGAATTTCCTTTTTAACCTCTGCAGCCATCTGGATTCATATGGGAATTCCCGGTCGCCGGGATACTCTCAAGTAGCGTGCCAATGTCGAGCGCAAAGCTAGTCCTAAATGAAATCGCTCCTGAACCGACCAGCATGAGGCGATTCGTTGTCTCTAACGATGGGCCAGCATTGAAAGTCCGTCTATCTGGCGAGCTTTGATTTGCCCGAAGATTTTTTTACTTTTCGGCGCTTGGCGAGGACTCGTTTTCACCTTTTACGCAACGATGAGCCGTCCTTTGCTCGTGACATTTGGTCGTTCCTTCAGCATTCGTGGTTTCTTGACTCGGCGCTTCTGCGCTCCAACACTGATTCATGAACATTAGAAATACGATCTTGTCAGCGGCCATCGGCCTTGCGACGCTCACCTGCATGGCGGCAACGGAACCTCAAACACAACCGGAGATCGGAAAGCCCGCGCCGGATTTCAGTCTCACAACCGGTGACGGTTCGCAGGTGAGCTTGAAGGATTACCGAGGCAAATGGGTCGTCCTTTATTTCTACCCGAAAGATTTCACCAGCGGTTGCACCATGGAGGCGCGCAATTTCCAGCGCGATCTCGCAAAGTACAGTGATGCTGGCGTAGTCATTCTCGGAGTTAGCGTCGATACCGCGCAATCACACAAGGATTTTTGCGCGAAAGAAGGGCTCAATTTCAAACTGCTCGCTGATCCCGACGCGAAAGTCTCGACCGAGTACGGCTCGGTGATGGATTACAAGGGCCAGAAACTCGCCTCGCGTAATACATTCATCATTAATCCTAACGGCGACATCGCCAAGGTGTACACCGGCGTCAAACCCGCGGACCACAGCGAGCAAGTACTCAAAGATCTGGTGGAGTTAAAGAAAAGCTGAACAAGATTGACACAAATAGACACGATTCGTTTGTGGCGACGCTGCTTCGGTTCCGCTGTCGGACTCTAACGCGGCTGGTAACTGATCACACGAAAGCTATGGCGTTGGACGCGGAGCCGGCTTTGGGCGGAGCCGTGCAACCGGCGTAGCTCTCGGCGTCGCAGTTGGTGTGACTGTGGGCGTGGCCGTTGGTGTTGCAGTTGGCGTAGGTGTTGGGGTTGGACCCGTTGGGAAGTCGATTTCAATGTTGTCGATCCCAAGTATCCAAGTGCCGAGACTGGGATAACCAAATCCAGGCTTGTAAAAGCCAATGCTGGTTAAATCAATACGATGAAGAAACGGAGACCATTCTGCATCGGTACCCGGCGTCCCGTCGCCGCGTGTGAAGACCCACCCTTGCGGAATGGTTGGTGAATTGGCATCGACCGGGAACGAGTATGTCTGCCAGCCGATGGGCGGTTCAGGGAGATCCGGTAGCGTATATGTCGCGTCATAATTAACGCTGAACCCAGTCTCATCCATCTGTAGCAGCTCGAGGGTGACCGCGCGATCCGTCGCCCAGGTGGCAACCTGAATAACGTTCAGATCGGCAGTTATACTGGTAACACCGAGGCTGGTCCAGTCGCCAGTATAGATACTGTCGATCTTGTAGGGATCGGGAACTCCCGGTTGAAAACGCGTGGAGATGCTCGCCCATGTCGGTATTGAGCTGCTAAAGCCGCCCTGTTGAACGTAGGCTGCCGGATTTCCGCCACTGGTCTCAATAGTTCGCGGTGCGCCGACGCTGCAATGCCACAAACCAACGTCAGTCCCATCATCGTAAGTTTCGATAAAGTCGCCTCGCGCGGCGGTAACAATGCCCGCCCCAACCAGACAAAAAAGACAAGCGCGCAAAATTCGCCGAAAAATAGTGTGACGAAATATTTGATAATTCTTTCTACGAGCGGATTTCATCGCATTTGTTTATTACTGAGTTTGTTTCGAATCTCCCCTAGAACGGCTGTTCTGAAACCTGGCTTACCGCGGCGGTGTCGGGCGTGGGTGTGGAGTCGGGCGCGGTCTTGGCGTTATTCTGGGTCTGGCGCTAGGTGTTGGTGTAGTGGTCGGAGTTCCCGACGGAGTCGGGGTTACCGTAGGAGATACAGTCGGCGTCGGAGTCGGTGTAGAACCCTGAGCAGCCGTCGCGAGAATCGCGCCGAAGGCGCCTACTGCGGTTGCAGTGTTTACGTCAGTAAAGGAAACGCTGTAAAGGTCCTGGTTTGTCCCACTTTCCGCCCGAGCCCAGGTCTGTCCACCGTCTGTTGTTGTCAGGATTGTGCCGAGTTGTCCAACTGCTGTTCCATTAGATGGATCTGTAAAGGAGACTCCCAGAAGGAGCTCAGAGACACCACTCGTCTGGCTAACCCAAGTCTGTCCTGCATCTCTCGTCCTTAGAATCGTACCTAAGTCGCCTACAACTGTGCCTGTGTTGGTGTCTGCGAACCAAACTGCTCGCAGCTGATTAATTGTTCCGCTTGTTTGCGGAGTCCAGCTTTGGCCGCCGTCTGTCGTTCTTAATATCGCTCCATCGTTGCCAACGACCGTCCCTGTATTGTTACCCGTGAAATAGACGCCAAACAACCCGGTTGCCCCGCTAGAGTGCACACTCCAGTTTTGTCCCCCATCGGTTGTGTTGACAATTTTTCCTTCGAGGAAACCAACAGCGGTACCGTGGTTTTCATCGGTGAAATGTACGGCATAAAGCCAGTCAGTTGTGTCGGCGGTCTGTTGCGTCCAGTTCTCGCCACCATCAGTTGTCCTCAAGATGATACCCTCCTGGCCTACCAGGGTTCCAATGTTGGAATTGACGAAATGCACACCGAAAAAGTTTAAGCCAGAAAACGGATCGCCTATCCCACTGCTTTGGCGTATCCAGGAATTGCCGCCGTCCGTTGTCCGTAAGATGGTGCCATCGGGATTTTCATAACCTACAGCTGTTCCGGTGTTCGCATCGGTAAATGAAACTCCGTACAGATAATTGAAGGCAACCGTCGGCTGGCTATTCCATTGCTCTCCCCCATTGGTTGTCTGAAGGATTATGCCCGCATCGCCAACAATGGTGCCAGTGTTTGCATCGCTAAAGGATACCGCATAGAAACTGTTCGCGCCTTGCGGAAGTGAGTACGATGTCTGCTCAATCCAGGCGGTACCACCATCGGTAGTTCTCAGGATTATGCCGGTGCCGCCGAGTTCGAACCCGCAGATCGTTCCGTTATTCGCGTCAGTGAACGAAACGCTATAAAGAGTTTTGGTCGTTCCGCTCGTTTGTGGCGACCAGGTGTTGCCGCCATCGGTAGTTCTGAGAATGGTGCCTCCATCGCCGACGGCCGTTCCGGTGTTGGCGTCAGTAAACGAAACGTCGAAAAGACACACCGTTCCCGGATTTGCTTGATTCATCCACGTATTGCCACCATCGGTCGTTCTGAGAATGGTGCTTTCTCCGCCGATTCCACACGCTCCGCCGACCGCTGTTCCTGTGTTCGTATCGATAAAAGAAACACCGAATAGCGTATTGAAGGTCCCACTGGATTGAGGAACCCAGCTGTTTCCGCCATCTGTGGTCCGCAGAATGGTGCCGCCTTCCCCTACCGCAGTTCCGGTATTTGCATCGCTAAGCGAAACTCCACGAAGCTGAAGAGTTGTCCCGCTTGTCTGCGGCACCCAATTAGCACCTCCATCTGTGGTTCCAAGGATGGTGCCGCCTTCGCCCACGGCCGTTCCCTTGTTTGAATCTTTGAAGGAAACAGCCCACAAATTTTGTGTTGTACCGCTGACCTGAATCGTCCAGCTGTTTCCGCCATCTGTCGTCCTGACAATCGTCCCATACTCGCCAACGACTGTGCCTGTGTTCGCATCCACAAAGGAAGCGCCACGAAGATTATTCCCCTGCGGAAGCGGATTTTGCCAGTGCCATTGCGTGTCTGATGTGGCGTCACCGCGATGGCTCGGTTTGTGCGCTGGCTCGCCGCTTTGAATGTGCTCAGCGTAACTGGCTAATGTCAGCGCGCCGACGACTGTCGTCACGAAAATAGACGATATTGTCCCTGGCTTTTTCGCGTTCATACTGTGTCCCTTGGGCAATTTAGACCTAGGGGGTAGGACGCGCCCTTGGAGTGGGCGCGGGTCGTGGAGTAGGAGTGGTTCTCGGCGTAGTGCTAGCTGTCGCTGATGGTGTTGGACTTGGGGTCGCCGTTGAAGTCGGAGTTGGTGTCGGCGTTGGCGTGGGTGTAACCGTCACCGTAGGAGTTGCTGTGGGTGTCGCGGTTGCGCTAGGACTTGGAGTTGGTGTCGGCGTCGGCGTAGGTGTAACCGTCACCATAGGAGTTGCTGTGGGTGTAACGGTTGCGCTAGGACTTGGAGTTGGTGTCGGTGTCGCCAAGGCTGTCGCGTAGCTTCCTTTGGCGCTCGCTAGCAGTAACTCGGAGTTACCCGCAAAGGCTAGCTCACGAGGAGCAACAACGCCTTCGAGGCCGTTCGCAAAGGATCCGAACGTGGCGCCTCCATCTTGCGAGCGCAACACTGCATCGCCACTGCTTAACTGCGTGACAAAAAGTGTCTGATCGTCAACCGGATCACACGCAACGTCTCCCACCGTGGCGCTACCCGTCCAGCCCGTGGATGCCCAAGTTGCGCCAGCGTCAGTGGTACGGAAAAGCCCACCGGATTGAAAACTTAGCCAAGCTGATATAACAAGGCTCTGCGGATCCGTGGGTGAAGCGCACAAGCGCGGATTAGTGAAGAACGCAGGCAGGCCAGTGGACGAGTCAAACCAAGATGCACCGCCATCAGTGGAGCGCAGCGCGCCGCCGACGTTATCGCCCGATTCGCTGTTCCAAGCCGCGACCATATTCTGATCAGTGCCGTCCTCCATGATTTCGAGATCGGTCACCCTTTCAATTGTGCCCGTTGCGCTTTCGAATACCTTCGTCCAGCTCTGGCCAGCGTCAGTGCTTCGCCAGATTGTGGCCTCGAACCCAGCGACCCCAAAGTCGGCGCCGCCAAGCAAAATGAGATTGGGATTGTTATGACTGAAGCGCGTTGTATCGAGATCGGATTCGTACAAAGGACCCTGGTCTGGACCAAGCGGAGTCCACGTCCCGTTGGTTTCGCGCCGGTACAGCCCTTCCTGGGCCACTGAGGACGGTCCACTTGAGATCGCGTAGAGGGTGCCGTCCGGGGCAAATCGGACATTGCTGTAGCGCGTTGGCGGCGCTGACTGCAACGACCAGGTAGCGCCGCCGTCAGTGGAAGAAATCACCCCGCCATCGTTCAAGCCTTGGAAGGCGACAGCTAGCTCTTCCGCATTGAGAGGGTTTGCATCGATGGAATATAGATTGAGCTCCGAGATGCCCCTCGAGGAACTCACGAAGATGTCGCCTCCATCGGTAGAACGAAACACCGCCAGGGAACTCGTGCCGAGAAATAACTCGGTCGAACTGTCCGGCGCAAAGCGCAAGGAACGTCCAGCTAGGCCCGCGGTCCCCCCGGTGCTGATCTCCCAGGTCGCTCCGCCATCAGTTGTGCGATTCACTCCGCTCCCGTCGGTAGCTACCAGGATAGTCTGACTATTATTTGGATCGACCGCAATCGCATAGACAACTAACACTGGCCACGTGTCATCGTGGAGAGGCGTCCACGTCACACCGAGATCAATGGACTCGTAAAGGCCGACGAACTCGGATCCGAAGCTCTGACCACCGCCGACGAGCAACCGCGTACCGTCATAGACGACGGCCTGCATGGGATTATCAGGAAGCCCTGCCGAGCGATTCATCCATGTATCGCCACCATCAGTCGTCACCCATACTTCGCCGCCTCCAAATGCTCCGCCAAAGACGGCGATGACTGTGTTGGAATCGCCAGGATCAATCGCAATTCCCTGGCCGGATATCGGCTGTGCGAGTGGTGGTGTGCGATTGATCCATGTAACGCCACCGTCGGTCGAGCGAATGATGTTCTCAGGTTGAAGGCCCAAGGCATCCTCAATCCCCGCCCACAACGTCGAAGGATCCGATGGATCTAGCGCAACATCGAATACCTGGTCGTTAATGCCGATACCCAAGTTCAGCACTGCCCAGCTGAGACCGCCGTCGGTGCTCTTCCAAATACTGTCCTGCGTGCCGAGGTAAGCTGTGCCGTCGGGCGCAAACTCAATGTCGAAGACACTCGTGCCATCCAGAGCTGAAACCTCAGACCAGGTATTTCCACCGTCACTGGAACGATAGAGTGTACCGCCGACGCTGCCATCCGGTGCAAGTCCCGCTAGGGCGATATCAGGATTCGTAGTTGAGACAGCCGCGTCAAAGACATCGCCACCCGGCGGTCCAAGCGATGACCAGGCTCCCCCTCCAACAGTCTTAGCCTGCCGATGTTTTGCGGCATGTCGATGCACTAACCCTACCGTGCTAGCGCGATTTCCATGCTGGTCGAAATTCCGCCTTGGACTATTAGCCGGATCCTGTTGGGAGTGCCGCTTATCGGCAATCGTCCCCTCCGACGGCGGCGATCCCTTCTCTTTAAGAGTGCCGTTCGAGATCGCATCAAGGCTGATCAGCGCCAGAAAAGCGCCAGGTAATACGACTAACAGAGAGATCGAAATACGAAGATTAAAAAAGGCTGAACGAGAATTGGATTCGTTTTTCATCGATTGAATTGTTGGTTACGGCGATACATTTATAGATTCTTTCCGTCCAAAAAATCAAGCCTGCGGTGCAAGTTGTTTCGGTTGGACACGCAGCGAGACTGCGGGCGTGCGTTGGATGAGAAAAAGTAACAAAATTGTTACTATCTTTAATCGCCGATTCACAGGAAATTCAAAAAAGATGTTGACTCGCTTTTCGATCACCATTAAACGACCCAAACAAAAAAACTCAGCTCAAACTCCATTATGAAACAAAAATCCACTTCACAATCCGCGTTTTTTAATCTGCGCGTATTAATCGGACTATTTGTAGTCCTGACCGGTGTCTTCCTCGCCGTAATAGGCCTTGGGACATTCTCAGGCCTTACAGCCAGCTCCGCAAAAGCGCAGCAGAAAGCTCGCATCATAACTAATCCACCGAACGCTCTCGTCCCTGCGGGATTTGACTGTTCGCAAATTCGCGCCCTGGGCATCGACAGGCAAGACAACCTGCGGGCCGGAGCAATCATGATTGCCTGCGGCGAGGCACAGGGAGGTTCAGCTTCGAATTTCTCCGAGCTTATGCAACAAGTGCTGGCAGCCACGCCCTTGGCATATGGCGGTACCGACGTCAATCTGATCACCGGCACCGATTCGGGTTCACACATTACTCAGTCGGAGACATTCTCGTGGAGAAACCCGAATAACCCCAATGAGATAGTCGTCGCCTACAATGACTCACGAGGCGTGTTTGCCAGTCCCATCAACATCTCTGGCGCATCAGTCTCCGAAGACGGCGGCGCTACCTTCACCCGCCTCACCGCTGCCAACGGCCAAAGTCCTTTCCAAAATACCTTCGGCGACCCGGTTGCTCTATTCAACGTGCCAACCAGCACTTGGTTTGCTATCTTCCTCGACCCGGCCTGCGGCGGCCAAGGCATCGGCGCGTACAAGACCACGACTCCCTCAAATCCAAATGGTTGGGTACATTCCTGCGTTCACAACGGCAGCAGCGACGACCGCGAGTCTGGCTGGGCTGACAACAACCCGAGCAGTCCATTCTTTGGGAATATGTACGTCTCATGGAACAACTTTGCTGATGGAGGCAGCCTCAGAGTCCGCTTTTCTACTGACAACGGTGGCACTTGGACCGAGCGACAACTGGCTCCTCCCAGTCCATTCATCCGTGATGTCCAGATCACGGGAGACTTGGCCACAGGCACTGTCTACGTCGCGGGCATGAACGAAGGAGGCGGAGGAACTGGCGGGCCTCGTAGCAACAAAATCTACAGGTCAACCGACGGTGGAAACACTTGGACCAATACATTCACTAGCGCCAACTTCACGGGGCCCAGCGATGGTAGCACTTGCACCAGTAACAGCTACTTCGCCACCATATTCACCGGTTACTGGCGACACATGGGCTGGGGTGAGCCTGCCGCCCTCAACAACGTAGTTCACTACGTCTATGCCCAGCACGGCACTGGTGCCGATCCCGCCGACGTCTATTATATCCGCTCCACAAACAGCGGCGCCACCTTCAGCGCACCGCTCAAGTTGAACACAGATACCACTTCCCGTCCTCAGTGGCAGCCCAACATCTCAGTCAGCTCGGGTGGCACACTGTTTGCGATGTGGTATGACGCGCGAGAGAGTACCAGCTGCCAAAAGGGTAACACGACCGTTCCGTGCTACAGGATGTGGGGGCGCAAGTCCACCGACAACGGTGCTACATGGTTGGCCGACATGGCGTTCAGTGACGTAGTCAGTCCTCTGCCGGGCCAACCCGACCCAGGGATCGTGGATTGCTATGTGGGCGACTACGACTATGCCTCTGCAGTGGTCGCTGACCACATCACTTCATGGGCCGACGGGCGGATAGCGGTGAGCGGCCAATCCCAGCAAAATACGTTCTTCGACAAGGAGCCTGCTGGGGGTGGAGGCATCCCATGCGGAGACTTGGTTTCTTTCCAGGCGCGCTGCAAGCATGTTACCGGCGGCGACAAATTGCAGGCCAAGGTTACCCTCACCGATACGAGCCACTCGGGCGAGCAGGTCACCATTACGGTCGATGGCAATCCCCACGCCGTGACAATCAATGGCAACAAGGCCTCGCTTTCGATTAACAACGAGCCGCTCGGGCAACACACGGTTGAACTTACTGATCCAGCCGGTTGTTTCGCGCCGGTTAGAACGAATTGCCAATAATGCAGACTCTTGGTGCGATGGATCCATCCCTCAGATTGCAGGATCGAGTTAGGTTCCGGG
>Ga0209577_10004838_pt1 | contig 12624 bp, 12 predicted proteins | sample GraSoiAngelo_109_FD_185874 | JGI IMG/M metagenome (GOLD analysis project Ga0209577, IMG submission 185874) | Grasslands soil microbial communities from the Angelo Coastal Reserve, California, USA - 14_0903_12_20cm (SPAdes) (version 2) | ecosystem: Environmental > Terrestrial > Soil > Grasslands... | reverse complement strand
TATCCACTGAGCTACGGGAGCACTAGCTTGAGTGCTGCTGACGTTAGCATGCCTCTTGGATTGCTCCAAAAAAACGCCGTCACAATACAAAAGGCTACCGGAAAACCCCTCCGGTAGCCATTTCTTCTTTGAAAATGAGTGATGTAAACCTATGCCGCGCGTGTGATCTCCGCGGCTTCAGCATAAACACGTCGCCCATTGAGAGCATCATCGATGATCTCTCGCACGGCAGAAATGTCAGGATTAACGTCCATCCGATCACATGCCGCGAGATGTCGAATGATTCCCTCGGTCGCGATTTCCCTCGGCGTACCGGTCAACTTCGAAAAGCGGCGAGCCTGGATGTGATCGATTCTCTGTAGCCGCTCAGCCAGCGGCAGGCCCTTGTTAAGATTCACGATTCGATTCTCTCTCCTTCTAAAAATTAGCTACGAATACGTTTCCGTTCTCCACTATAGATGCTTTCCACATGGCCGCAGGATGCAAACTCCTTGCGGTTTTAGGGAAGTTTTGCAAAGTACTAACCCACTGAGGGATAGCTACTCTAAACTGTCTCGGCAGAAACCAAGACTATACCATGGTTCGCTTCTTTGGTCGAGAGATTTTTTCGATTTTTGTTTAGGGGAGAAGGAGGCTGGGTTGAACCGTGTTGGCCAACGGTGGCAAGGAAAAAGCGTCGGTTGTACCTCTGCGCGGGAGAAACTACACCGACGCTTCCTTTATGAAGGTTGTACGGGCCGTCTCCTTACTTCTTGGGAAGAACGGAATCTTTCATCGACTTACCGACGCGAAACTTGAGGGTTGTTTTCGCCGGAATCTGAATAGTTTCGCCCGTTGCGGGATTTCGACCTTCGCGTGCCTTCCGCTCTGAGCGAACCAGTTTGCCAAAGCCGGGCAGAACGAACTCACCATTATTCTTTACTTCAGAAGTCGCCAGGCTGGCTAAATCCTCGAAGAATTGCTTCACCTGAGCGCGCTTCATTCCCGTCCGTTCTGCAAAATGATTAAATACGTCAGACTGCGTCATGCGCTTCTTGCCTGCTGCCGTGCCGTTCGCCATGTGTGGTGTGATACCTCCAAGAATTGAGCAAAATGGGAAAACTGTCGCGCCACATATATCACAGACGGAGGATAAAGTCTGCAAAAATTCGCACTTTTTCGGCCTTTTTGGAAAAATATTTTTCCTGGGGCGTGTCTCTTATGAGTCAAGGTCTTGAGGTGTAACCTGTATTGACCGGAGAAACTCACTCGGGGTGAGCGCCACCAATCTTATGCCTGACCATCACTTACAAGGCGAAATTCGAAAAACGTTAAGCAAAAGGTCAGTTTGCGACGAAATTGGATCCAATCACCCGTGCACAGGAAGTTTCAAATCAATTGCTGGATAATGGGAGCGGCGTTTGAGGATGTTCATCCTAAGTCTGGTCGGGGCGAGAGGATTCGAACCTCCGACCTCTCGGTCCCAAACCGAGCGCACTACCAGGCTGTGCTACGCCCCGAATTCTATGACAACTCGCGCTTCAAAAAGGAAAGGCGCTACATTCTAGCCAGCGGCGGAATCTCGGGTCAAGTCTCTCAGGAATTCATGTGCCTTTTCCAGCGCACTGTGTCTGTGACTGATTTGATTCTTAATTTCTGATGGCAACTCCGCGAAGGTCATTTCGGAGCCGGCGGGAATGAAAATGGGATCATATCCGAATCCACCTGTTCCTTCCGGCTCGAAGGCGATTCGACCTTCGCATATTCCCACACTTATATTTAGAATGCTCCCGTTGGAATTTGCGGTCGCGACTGCTGAAACAAATCGAGCCGTTCGGCTCGACGCTTCGACATTCGAGAGATCCGCAAGTAGCTTCTCGACACGCTGTCGGTCAGAAGCACCTTCGCCAGCGTACCGGGCCGAGAGCACTCCGGGCGCGCCTTTAAGAGCCTGAACCTCTAAGCCTGAGTCATCCGCCAACGTGAGTAGGCCACTTTGCTTCGCATAACCGCTGGCTTTAAGACTCGCATTTTCTACAAACGTCCCGCCGGTTTCTAGAACCGGCTTTAGCCCAGGAATATCGTCAAGGCCCATCAAGGCGAAGGGCAAATCGGACAGCAGTTGCTGAAGTTCGCGGCGCTTTCCCTTATTCCATGTTGCAATAAGCAAAGGAGTCACTCTCAGCGCTCCGGAGCCAGTGCGGTTACAAGAGATCCAGGAAGGCCGAAGGCTGATCGCGAGGTCCACTCGAATCCGTTGTCCTTCAGCATGGTCACGTTAACGGCATATGGCAGCGAACGAGTCGCCTGATCGACAGCATTCGCGTTGGTCGAGAAAGAGGGTCGTTCATGTTCGGAAAATAGTTCAACGAACGAAATGGCGGTTTGCCGATCACTTTTGAAAGTAATGGCCGTCAAAGGCAATGAAACATCGACCAGGCGCTCCGAACGTCGAAAGCCTTCGATCGAGGCAATTGATTGAGGCTGGACCTGCAGACAGCGCCGAACTGTCTCTGCTGGGCCGATGAGAAAGTGATTGTCGGCAAAGCTTGCTCCCCAATTATCAGAACTTGAAAGCAGCAACTCAAACTCGCCGACAGTCTCGGCTCTTGGTTTGGGTCCAAGTCTTTGGGCCGCAAGTCTTCGGAGACTTTGTCGGTCAAGCGCCTCTGTCACTAGAACGGAAGGTGAGTTCTCTTCAAATCTAATGGTCTCGATTCGAGCGCCGATCGCATGCACGAATGTGTCCGGATCCTCGATCCCGTAGGGTTTGAGAAGTGAACGCAACAGAGGACGCGCAGCGAGGGCACTGATTACATCAGCATGAGACGACACGACTGCATTTAGATCGTTCCAGAACCCATCAACGTCGCGAAGATGATAAATGGAAACTGAGTAAGCATCAGGTGGCACAAAGGGGAGCGCCCCGATTTCCAGCCGATCCTGGGCAACCATGGTTGGACGAAGTTTCTCTGCGACACCTTCAGTGAGCGCGAGGAAACAGCGATCCTCTACGATGCCTTCTACGAATTGAGAACGGCACCCGAGCCCGTTGACAAGATTTCCAGCGGTGTCCGAGAGGAGGCGTGACCCATTTACGGCCTCCGATGAAGCGGCCTTGTAAAGTGCATATGCTTGCAAAATGGATTTCACTCCGGACTTGGAGACGAAGCCAAAGAGAGACGAGTCCGGAGTATTAACTCTGCTGCGAAAGTCTTCAAAGAATTTGTCGGCAGCGAGAGTTGCTCGCTTTCCGCGCTTTGTTTCCAGGCAGCTCACGACAGAAGCCTCGTCATTTCCGATGATGGCGGCAGAATCAAGAAACCCCATTATGATATGGCGCGCGCCATCCGAAGAAGACCACTCGGTCAAATCTGCGCCCTGGATTTGCTTTCGCGAAAATTGTGGCTGGCCGTAAACTCGTCGGGCAAATTCCTCAACATGACCCTCCAGTGCGGATCGCACTCGTCTCTGTGAGCTATGAGTTTCAATGATGAGAGTTGCAAGCGGACGAATCGTTAGAGTCGGGCCAGTCTCATCCACCTGCGCGCCGGTGAATACGATCCCGACCTGTGAACGAGCGAGGAGCAGTGCGTCTACATTTCCGATCCCAACCCATCGAGCAACTCGCAACAGCCACCGATTAATCAGCAGGTTCGACTTGGCGTCAATCGGGCCAGCCAGTGCTCGCCACCCTTGAGATTCTTCGAGGCCCGCCAGGAGTTCCGAAGCGTTGTCTGCTTCAACGAAGGCCAAACAATCCGATGGCGCAAAGGTTGCCAACTCTGCTCGATGTGGTTGGCTCCAATAGATCCAGGCGGCGACTAGCCCCACCACCAAAATGGGAAGCAAGAGCCAGATGCGACGGTATTTGATCAAGGCATTCATCCTAAACTTTGTCGGCAAGGCGGGCAACTGGCGCCCTTAGTTGAGAATGTTTTCTCTTCCATTCGCAGGCGATGCAGTTTCCGACTTTTGGGCCCTGTCTGTATATGGGACTGTAATAACTGCGTTAAAGATGGGAAAATAGTGTTGACACGCGTTGGCCTCATGTTGTAGCCTTGGGGTCGGCGGTCGAAGCCCTGGCACCATCCCGATACGGGCCACGTTCTTTCAGCCTCAACGGCGTTCTAAGAGCCGGCCAGCCCGCCTGGTAAATCGCCCCGCCCTTCACAAATTACGAGTCTCCAAAATTTAAAGCGAAAGATTCAACGATGAAAATAAATCCCCTTCGGTGCAGATTGGTACGTGGAAGCTTGCCGCGTGCCCGTCGAGCGCGCGCTCGAGTGCGGCGACAGCGCTTGCAGATGTTTAGGATTGCGAGGAACCCTAGATGATGTGGAAACGTGGCAACAAGAGTATGGTTGGCGTAGATATCGGCTCGAGTTCTGTCAAGGCCGTCGAACTCCGAGGTAAAGGCGGAGACTTTCAGTTGCTTAGCCTGGGATATGAAGGCTTGCAACCGGATTCAGTCGTTGATGGCCAGATAATGGAATTGAATGCGGTCTCGACTGCCATCGGAAATATTTTCAACGAACACAAAATCAAGACGACCCAGGTCGCTGCCGGCGTCAATGGTCATTCGGTGATCGTCAAGAACATCGTCTTGCCGCAGATGACCGAGGACGAGTTGCAGGAATCCTTCGCGTGGCATGCGGAAGAGCATATTCCTTTTGATATCTCGGACGTCAATCTCGACTATCACGTTACTGGCAGCACACCTGACGAAATCCACGTCCTTATGGCTGCTTGCAAGCGTGACAAAGTTGCGAATCTGAAGCAAACGATTCAGCTCGCCGGCAAGCAGCCTGCCGTAATTGACGTGGACGCCTTCGCCCTTCAGAACTGTTATGAACTGAACTACGACCCTCAACCTGGACACATCGTCGCGCTGCTGAACATTGGCGCAGCGACGACTAACATAAATATTTTGAATGGCGCGCGATCGGTATTCACAAGGGACGCTACCTTTGGCGGCAATCAGTACACATCGCTGCTACAAAAGGAACTCGGGTTGACATTCGATCAAGCCGAACGTGTAAAGCGCGGAATGCCCTTGCCGGATGACGTCGAGCATCGCGAAATTGAACCGATCCTCGATACGGTTTCAGATATCCTGGCCCTTGAGATCCAGAAAACCATGGACTTCTATCGCGCGACCGTCGAAGACGGCGAGTCGGCGGTCCAGCAGATTTTGGTTTCCGGTGGCGGTTCAAAACTGAAAGGACTGGTTGAGTTTTTGTCCAAGCGCTTTGAAATACCCGTTGAAATGTTCGATCCGTTTCGCAAGATTCGAGTTGACAGTCGCGGTTTCGATCCCGAATACATGCGAGAGATCGTGCCGGAGATGGCCATTGCCGTCGGACTAGCACTGAGAGGAGTTGACGCCCGGTGATTAAAGTAAATCTTCTTGAATCTGTAACCGACCGTCCCGCAGGTGTAGCGTTTGTTGAAGACAAGGTCTCAAGCACGCGGACGCAGACATTCTTGTTGGCCCTGACGGTGATGGCTTTGCTGGTGCTCGGCATGGGCTATGACTACGTGAGCGCGCATGCGCAGCACGACGCGGCCACCAAAGAATTGGAAAAGCAGCGCCGCATCAACGATCAGATGAATGCCGTAAAGCGCGAGCAAGCTGACTTGGAAAAGAAAATAGGCGACATCAACTTTCGCATCGACGCAATTCAAAAGCTGCGCGCATCGCAGCAAGGGCCAAGCGCCGTGCTGGCAGAGATCAAGTCTCGGTTCGACGGCGTGCCCGGCTTGTATTTGAGGAGCGTCGAGCAGAAGGACACGGATTTGGTCATTAAGGGCGAGTCGCCCAATGAAGCAGCCGTGACCCGCTTTGGCCAGACTATGGAATTCTCGTCGGGGATGTTTACTAATCTGAACATCGAGACGGAAAGACAGACAGCTAAGGCTGTAGCGCCCGGACAACAAGATTCTGCCGCTCAGCAAGATCAGAGTGCGCCTCCAGAGGTTGTTACGTTTACCATCAAGTGCAACTACGCGCGCAACAGCGGGCAGCAGAATAGTACGAGCCCAGCGTCAACAACTCCCGCCAATCACGTTGCAAAAAACTAGACGACGAGCAACGGAGTTCCCAAGGAAAATATCATGAGAATTGGAAATCTAAGCGGCATTCCCTGGTACGCAAGACTGAGCATCTTCGTTGTGTTAGCTGGCTTTGTCTACGCAGGGTTCTGGTACTTCGTCACCAGCGGCACTCGGAAAGAAACCAAGGGCTTGTTGGAACAAGTTAGTCAACTTCAAAAAGCGAACGCCGAGGCGCAGATTGCTTCGCAGCGCCTCAATGAGTTTCGCACGACGTACAAGAACAAGCAGGAAGAAATGGAAGAGCTGCGCGCCTTGTTGCCCGAGGAGCGTGAACTGACCAAAGTCCTCGAAGGCATTGAGGATCACGCGCGCGCGACCGGCCTCTCACTCAGAAAGTTCTCACCGAAGGATGATGTGCAACAGGACTTCTACAGCTACAAACGCATCGATGTCTCCGTGCAGAGTTCTTTTGCCGGGCTGCGAGCGTTCTTTGATCAGATGGCGCGCTATCAGCGCATCGTTTCGATTACGAACTTTGAAATAAAGCAGTTGGATAAGCAAGGCTCTAACAGAACCGTGGACGCTCGCTTCGATCTGACGGCTTATTACGTTTCGAGCGAAAAGATTCAGCAGAAACAAGCCGCGGCCCAAGCGGCCGGCGCTCCGGCGGCGCCAGCCGCGCCGGCAAATCCGGCAGCCACGACGACGCAAGCCGTACAACAGGCCGTCGCCCCAGCAAAGTAAGACAAGATCATCAGTTCTCTTGATTAGGAAGAAGGAACATGAATTACAAAACCGCAATTCGTCTTCTGGCCGCCACGGCAACGATTCTCTGCGCCATTGCTTTCATGGCATTCACGATCGCGGCTCAGGAACAGAATGAAGACAAAAAGCCGGTCATGAGCGAAAAAGGCCGCGACCCCTTCAAGCATTACGAACCCGTGCGCAAATTCAAGCCCGTAGTTACCAAACTCGAGCCGCCATCAATTCAGGTGCGCATCGAGCGATACCGCGCGCAGAAGATGGCCGCAGCAACGGCACACGTGGCGCCGCCAAAGCCGACGACAGCGTTGATGTTGAATGAGATTCAAGTAAACGGCATCTTTCGCACGCCACGTGGCTGGGCGGCGATGGTCGAAGCGACGCCAATCAAACTCTCTTATGTGGTTTATCCAGGCGAGAATTTCTTTGACGGCCAACTGGTGGCCATTGAAGAAAGCCGCCTGGTATTTCGCCACGATACCGTCTGGACTGATGGACACAAAGACAAGTCGGTTGAAGTCAAACCGCTTCGGCAACCGAGTCCAGTCGAGGCGATGACCTCGGCCAAAGCGGCTCTTACCAACCCTTCGGCTTCCGAATCAGGCGCCGGGGTCAGCGTAGGCTCCGCTGGCGGCCCCGTGGCTGGAAAGTCCGTCTCACCAGAGAAGCCCGCGTCGACAGAGAAGCGCGCCTCGCCGCAGAAGCAATAGCCAAAAAGATTTCTGGCCAATTACTCGCGAGTCTTGAGCGAGTGAAAGGCTTATGCGTGAACAAGCGACCAGAACGGATCGAAGCAGCGGCCGCGTTCACTTTTGACAATCGGACTGAAGCCCCGTTTAGTGCGGCGTGCGCTTTGAATGTTCGTTATTCCGGCATTTCGAGCGGGCGCGCGACGGACGATTCAGCCAAATCCCTGAGGAGGGAATAATGCCTAAGCTGTTCCTTAAATCTTTCGCCGTCAGAACATGCGCGCTCGCATGCGTTGCCGGACTGTCAATCAACACCTTTGCATTCGCCGGCAGTTCAAACCCGACTGCGTCCTTATCGCTCAGACGATCTGCCCGTACGTTAATGCCATTACAGAATCCTTCGCCGACGCCTCCGGCACGGCCTGGGATTTCGCCCGGGAAAGATAATCAGGCGATGCAGGCCGATCAGGGCAAACGATATGGCCAATCAGGTTTCGTCGGCGAGCCGATCAACCTGAACGTAGTTAATGCCGACATCCGTGACATTCTGAATTACGTCACCGAGCAATACGGCATCAACTTCGTAATCGACAGTTCCGTGGGCGCGGTTCCGGTCACCGTCAACGTGCAGGACGTGCCATGGAATTTCGCGCTGGATGCCTTGCTGCGTGCGAACAAATTGGGCGTTGAGGTTAACGGCAACATTCTTCGCGTGGCGACTGCGGAAATGTTGGCGAAGGAAGCCGAGGTCCAGAAAGTGATCACCGATGCGCGGCTCGACAACTCGCCACTGGTTACCGAGTTCATTCGGCTTAATTACGCGCGCGCCTCGGGCACGCTGGCCCAGGCAGCCGGCTCGACCGGCGGCTTCTCGGGTGGCGCAACGAACCTTAGCTTCAGTGGTGGAGCCGGTGGTGACGCTACTGGCGGCAGCGGAGACCAGGGTGTGCTTCCGATCATCAAGCGCCGGCTCTCACGCCGCGGCTCGATCGAAGTTGACGGTCGCAGCAACACACTAATCGTTACTGATGTAGTAGAGAATATCGCAGCAATTCGACAACTCGTGGCGATTCTGGATCAGCCGGAACCGCAAGTTGAGATCGAAACTCGCATCGTGATTGCCCAACATAACTTTAGCCGCGACCTTGGCGCGCAGCTTTCACTTGGTGTGGCGAATATGAGTCGCGGTGGACTGGCCAACTTCAGCACGTTGCCCGCGGTGCTCCAGGGTGGCGGAGGCAGCGGCGGTTCTGGCGGCACCGGCGGAGGAGGTCAAGGCATTCCGGCCGGACCAAATCCATTCAGTATTCCTGGCGGACTCGCGGGCACCACGCAGCCCTTGGGAAATTTTCGCGCGTCTGCGGCAACGACTGTGATTGGATTGACTACCGGCCTCTTCGGCACAGCTCAGATCAGCGCCTTGATCAGCGCGGCTGAAACGCGCGGCGAGGTTAAGACCGTAGCGACGCCGCGAGTTACTGCGCTCAATAACCGGCCGGCGCAAATCGAAAGTGGATCTCAAATTCCCGTGCAGACGACTCAAGCGGCCGGCGGCACGGCCGTGGTTACCACGACCTTTGTTTCAGTTCCGCTGCGTCTCTCGATAACTCCGCAAATCACTGACGCCGGCACAGTCGTCCTGCGAGTGACGATCGAAAATAACACCGTGAACACGGGCATCGCCGTGAATGGCGTTCCGGGAATCGATACTCAGCGCATGCAGTCGGAAGTGTTGGTGCCGGATGGTGGAACCACTGTGATGGGCGGCGTGCTTGCCGATCAGGAAAGCACTAGCCGTCAGCGTACGCCTGGAGTGGCCAGCATTCCGATTCTTGGGAACATGTTCAAGCGCAAGACTGTGTCGAAGGACTCAACCGAAATCCTGTTCTTCATTACGCCGCATATCTATCGGCCCGACTACTTTGGTCATCCGACTGCGGCGTCGCCAACCACAGGTCCGCGCACGACCACCGTGCCTCAGCCGGTCCCGCTCGGCAATCCGCAGACCAATACGCCGACGCCGACAGAGCTACAACAGCAGGAGAAGAATCCGCAGGGTACGCCGTCTTCGCCTCAGGTCCTTGGGGCCCCATCCGCTAGCGCGCCGAACGGCACCAGTGCTCGACCCGGCGCTGTGGGTGGAACTCGCCCGTGAGTTAGATCACCTGTGTCAGCGGGTGGTTTAGAGTAAGGATGATGTTCAAAGAAGCTCTTCAAGCCATCGTCGAAAAAACCGACGGCAGCCTCGGCGCCCTGATCATGGGCGCCGATGGTTTGTCTGTGGAGAAATTCTTTTCGGAAGAAGGCGTTGGGGAAAACCTCGACGTCGCCGCCGCTGAATTCACCTCGCTAGTTCGCAGCGCGAGCCGCTCGGGCAGAGACTTGGATCTTGGTGAACTGCGCGAGCTGGTTGTTATGCTTGGCAAAGTCACGTTTGTCATGAGGCTTTTCAGCCGGGATTATTTTGCCCTGCTGGCAATCAAGCCCGAAGGAAATCTCGGTCGCGGTCGATACGAATTGAAAAAAGCAGAATTATCGTTAGCAAAAGAGTTCGCCGTGTAGTTTCGCATAAGAAGTTCCACTGAAGGACTTCTTGCCTTTGTTCGGATCACAAATGATGAAGGCGATTACAGCTTCCCTATCACAGTTATTCGCCGTCATCACGGCAGTGCTGTGCGTGCCGTCGCTCGCATTTCCAGCCACGCTGCAAGCAAAAGTCGTTGAAGTTCAATCGGGTAACGCGCTGGTTGTCAGCAATATCAGCCGTCCGATTCGAATCCGCCTGAAGGCCGTAGTTCCTCCAGAGAATGGCCAGCCCTTCAGCGAAGCAGCACGCGAACATTTAAAGGTACTGGTCTTCAATAAGAGTGTGAGTGTTGAGTACACGCATCTTGCCGAAGGTTTTCTGGAAGCCAAAGTTTTCCTAAACGGAATTGATATGGGATCACAGATGCTTCGGGACGGCGTCGCCTGGTACGATCGTTCCAGCAACTACGAGCTGAGCGAAAAGGATCGCGATCTCTATGCCCAATGTGAACAAGCTGCGCGCAACGAAAAGCGCGGTCTCTGGCAGGATCCGTCACCGGTAGCGCCTTGGGAGTTTCGTCGGATTCAATCTGCCAAGGTCGACCGCATCGTCAGTGGTGAATCTTCTCAGCAATCGAAGAACCGTGCGGCAGCGAAGCACGCAGGGTTGTCCAACGATGATCTGTTCGGCGCGGTGATGAGCACCGGCGCAAAGACCTCTGGGCCGAGCGTCAGGCCCATCGCAGAGAATGGCAGCGCAAGTCGTTGGACGAGATTTGAATCAGCCACCCAACACTTCTCAGTTCTGGTTCCGAGCAATGCCGTAGAGGGTTCGACTTTAACACCAGATTCGAACGGCGCGCCCTCAGCGCTCCACTTTCTCGCCGGCGGCAGTGATCAGGGCTTTTATTTCGTAGTCTCGGCCAAAGGGCCAAATGAAAATCGTACCGACGCGTCAGTCCTTGATAAGGCACTCCAGGAAATCATTGCTGGCATGAACCAGGGAGCCGTCAGTTCGAGATCGGGACCATTGATATCGGTGAAGCCGGCGCGCGAACTGAGGCTCGGCAGCTATGTGGGCAGGCAGTTCTACCTGAGCGCGGAAGGGTTTTCAGGAACGGCGCGGGTGTACACCAAACAAGACGGCAAGGAGCGCCAGCTGTTTGTGCTGTTCGCGTTGACTAGGCCCGGTAGTGAATCCTTTGGTAATCAATTTTTGAACTCATTCAAGATCGTTGAGTAGGTGAATGTTGGTATCCTCTCGTTACCCTCGCAGTTCTTTACCTCTGTCTGATCCGCGCTGTCCGCCATTAATCTGCGGCATTCTTCTCGCCGCGCATACCCACACAATGCACTCGTAAGCTCAAAGGCAAAACATTGAATTCTGTTTATGCCTCTTGAGCTTTTTTGTGGCTAATCGTTTTTGTTCTCCTTATCGGCGCTTATCCGCGTCAATCCGCGGCTTATTTGCTTCATACCGCGAACCACGCCGCAACTTCATATGGATCCCGCGCGTAGTAATTAATGTGAAATGTGAAGAATGAAGCAGACTCTAGGCGGGTTAACGCTCGCCATTCTTCTGACTGCGTGCGCAGCGCAGAACGCGACCACAAACATCACGCCTGATGCCTGGCGTGGAGATCTTCGCTATCTTGCCACCGAACTTCCGCGCCGCCACGTCAACGCCTTTCACACCATTACCCGGGAACAGTTTGCTGACGAAGTCGCGCGCCTCGACGCCGCCATCCCGCGCCTGACCAACGATGAAAGTCTAGTCGGGTTGATGCGGACTGTCGCCCTCGTCGGTGATGGACACACTCACCTGGATCTACCTCCCAGCTTTCCGCGTTACCCAATCGAATTACACTGGTTCGGCGATGAATTGCGCGTCGTTGCCGCGGGCGCTCCATACCACGCGGCGCTGGGCGCGCGAGTGTCTGCGATCGGCGATGTTCCGCTGGCTGACTTGATTCAACGCGCAACGCAACTCGTTCCGCGCGACGAGACCGAAGGACGAACGCGCGAAACCGCTGCCATGCAACTAACATCTCCTGAAGTTTTGCATGGCCTGGGAGTCATCGCGGATCGCGAGCGAGCACCTTTCGTTCTGGAAAGCTCTGCGGGCGAGCGCACTACCGTGACGCTCTCGCCCGCGCGCATGGGAGATTTCTCTTCCTGGCGCATGGCTGGCGGAGACACACCGCCGCTTTACCTCCGGCGTTTGAACGAGCAGTGGTGGACTGAGTTTCTGCCGGACAATCAGACGGTGTATTTTTCCTTCAGCGCTTATCCACTGGAAGCCGAGTTCCGAGAACGCGCCGCAGCACTCGCCCGACTGCTCGACGATTCGCACGCACGCCGTTTAGTGATCGATCTGCGCCGTAACCAAGGCGGAGACTTTCAGCGCTTCCGATCGCTCCTCCTTCCAATCATCGAAGCTCGCTCGGCAATCAATAGATCCGGCAGCCTCTACGTAATCATCGGCCCCGGAACATTCTCAGCGGCAGGGGTAAGCGCGCTTGATTTGCGCAACCGCGCGCACGCAATCCTCGTCGGCACTCCCGCGGGAATACGACCGAACCACTACGGCGACAGCGCAGAGTTCCGTCTC